>Ga0187770_10000194_pt1 | contig 29164 bp, 22 predicted proteins | sample 0116_SJ02_MP02_2_FD_133154 | JGI IMG/M metagenome (GOLD analysis project Ga0187770, IMG submission 133154) | Tropical peat soil microbial communities from peatlands in Department of Meta, Colombia - 0116_SJ02_MP02_20_MG | ecosystem: Environmental > Terrestrial > Soil > Wetlands > Peat | place...
ACTGGAAATAGTTAAATCAGCCTTGCCGTTAATAAACGGTATTCCGAGTCCTCCAAGAATCTTAGGGGCGATAAAAATAATAACTTTATCTACGATCTTATCCCTGAAAGCTTCATAGTAAACCCTTCCCCCCCCTTCTATGAGAATGGATTCGATATTTTTCACATGGCCGAGATATTCTATAAGAGATTTTAACGCGAACCTTTCCCTTCCGGTAATATTATCCTTGAAAAAATCAAACTCCAGGTATTCCTTTTTGTATTTTTTGCAAAGTTCTAGAAATTTTCGATCGATCCCTTTCCTGACGATAAAAAGTGATTCCCCTGGTCCGCTCAAGACTTTAGAGGTTTCAGTGGTCCTGCCGGAGGGATCCAGAATTATCCTCAAGGGATCCTTCAATCTATTCACCATCCTGACCGAAAGAAGAGGATCGTCCCTCAGCACTGTCCCCACTCCTATCATAACAGAGTCAACACGGTTCCTCATTTTATGAACATACCTCCGGCTTTCTTCCGAACTGATCCATCGAGATTCTCCGCTGCCGTCAGCGATATTTCCATCAAGCGTCATAGCGCATTTTAAATAAATGTAGGGGATACCTTTGGTTATGAATTTAAAATAGTCTTCATTAAGATCTTTCAGTCTCTTCTCAAAGCCTTTTACCATAACAACTTCTACACCGGACTTTTTCAGCTGTTCAAATCCCCTTCCATTTACCAACGGATTAGGATCCTGTGAACCGGCAAATACCTTTTTTATTCCCGCTCTAATTATTTCGCCGGTACATGAAGACGTCTTTTTTCCAGAAAATTCAACGCATGGTTCCAGCGTAACGAAAAGCTCAGACCCGTTTGCATATTTTCCGGCTTTTCTGATTGCCTCAGCTTCAGCATGATTTTCACCGGGCTTTTGAGTACATCCTTCGCTTAATATTTTGCCGTTGTGCACAATAACACAACCGACGGCAGGATTCGGAGATGTAAGACCTTTAACGGATTCCGCATTTTCAATAGCCCTAAAAAAATATTTTTCAATTTCCATGTCATACTCCGATTTTTTTCCGATACTTAAAGCACAGGTTGTGCATTAATGTGCTAAAATCAGTAAGATTATTATTTATTTTTTTAAATTATTGGTTTTTAATCAATTATGCCCACAATTATGTAAATTTAAATTTTCATAGCCGGGCATAAAAAACTTTATGTCGTGATTTAATAATGATATAGACATTCATCAAAAACCCTTATAAATATGAGAAATCCGGCCCAGAAATTTAAAGGGGTTTGTGCGAAAAGTGGAGTGTATTAAATGTCTCTCATATATACAATTAAATTTATTATTGAATTCTGTTGACACTTTAATATATAATAAACGGTAATTTTTTTCAATTATAAAATAATAAAATCTGGGAGGGGTAACGATATGGAAATTTGGGAAAGAATTTACCTGGAATTGACTAAAAATTTTGATTCCTCTCTCAACACTGCTATTCTCGACAAGATTAAATTCAAGGAAATACAGAATAACGACACCATTGTTCTTATAGCTCCCGACCCGTTGACCTCAGGCTGGTTCAGTGATAATTACCTTGATATAGCAAAATCACTGACAAAAACAATATTTAACAAGGATTACCGTTTTATTATCGAAATAGCTTATTCCGATCACCTCTACCAAAACATAGCTTTAAAAAGTGCTAAAAAGAGCGCTGAAAAAGTCAATACATCTTTTCTCAACCCGAAATATACTTTTGAAAGGTTCATAGTAGGACCCAACAATGATTTCGCGCATGCGGCCGCTGAACAGGTTGCAAACCATCCGGCCAAATCGTATAATCCCCTTTTTATTTACGGCCACTCGGCTCTTGGAAAAACTCATCTGCTCCAGGCCACTGCTCATAAAGTCATTCATGACAAGCCTGAACTGAGCGTATTCTATACTACAAGCGAAAATTTCACAAATGAATTCGTGGAATCAATAAAGAACGGCGATACTAATAAATTCAGAAGAAAATACAGAAATTTCGATCTTCTTATCGTTGATGATATCCAGTTTCTGCAGCAGAAGGAGAGTACCCTTGAGGAATTGTTCCATACTTTCAATGAGCTCTTCCATGAACGGAAACAGCTTATTTTCGCCTGTGACAGGCCTGCTAAAAGCCTTTCCTTTATCGAGGATCGTCTTAAAACACGCTTCGACTCGGGTCTAAGTGTCAAGATAGAGCCGCCCAATTATGAAACCAGAAAGGCTATTCTTCTTTTGAAGTCTGCCGAGGAAAAAGTCTATATTCCCGGAGAGGTTATTGATTATATAGCCGCAAACATTGAATCCGATATAAGGCTCCTCGAGGGATCTTTGACAAAAATTATTGCATTCTCCAGTTTGAAGAAAAAGGAAATATCTCTCGACATAGCCAGGGAAATCCTGAGGGACAAGATCAAATCGGAAATTCCTAAGAATATAACAATACCTGACATACAAAGAGTCGTATCAAAATATTTTAATATCACCGTCAGCGATATGAAATCGGAAAGGCGGCTTGAAAACATCAGTTATGCAAGACAGATAGCTATGTATCTGTCGAAGGAACACACAAACCATTCCCTGACTGAGATCGGCAATCTGTTCGGAAACAAAGCTCACACCACTGTTATGCGATCGGCAGACAAGGTTTCCAATCTTATTAAAAACAGGAAAAAAACCAAGAAGGAAATCGAAGACATAATCATGGAATTTTATAACAAAAAGTGACTGGGTCAGCCGAATTTCCGGTAATCCTCCCATTACCTGCTAAAAGGCTAAAGCATCGCCCATTCCTTTTGCAGTGTTCGCTTGGCATTGGCAACGATCACATCGACGCTTTCCAATCTTTTGATATTATACGAAACCATAACGTTTGATTATTATTCCACGCCGATTTATACTGTGATGTTAAACGGTGTGAAGCTATGAAAAAACCTAAGTTTCCGGCTAAAATAAGACCGGGAGATATCACAGAGATCTATGCTGCTTCTTTTGAGAAAAAGATGAAACTGCCGCTTTATCAGACAAGGCTATCGGCCGGCTTTCCCAGTCCCGCGGAGGATTATATCGAGACAAGGCTCGATCTCAACGAGTACCTTATCAAGCATCCTGCCGCAACCTTTTACTGCCGGGCGGGTGGCAACTCGATGGTCAAAGCCGGCATCAGCATGGGAGATCTTCTCATCTTTGATAAATCCCTCGATGCCGGAAATGAAAGCATAGTACTTGCGGTATTGAACGGTGAGTTTACCGTGAAGCGCTTGAGAATTGAGAATGGGAAATATTACCTCGTACCGGAGTCCGACTCTGCCGATTATAAAACAATTGAAATAAGCGAAGATATGCAGTTTGATGTCTGGGGTGTTTTGACTTATATCATAAAGGAGGCAGTTTAGTATGTGCGGAAGATTCGCTCAATTCAATCCTGCAAAGATCAAAGAGGTGTTCGATATAAGAGAAGCCTGCGACAAGACTTCAGATCTTCCCTTTAACTACAACGTAGCACCCTCCCAGACAGTCAGGATGATCATTAAGGAGGATGAAAGATTGATTCTTCCTGCCAGGTGGGAATTGATCACGGTATGGTCCCGGGGTAAAGATTACACGCTGATCAACATACGGGACGAAACATTGCGAACGAAAAAAACTTTCGATGAAAATTTCCGGTTTAACCGGTGCATAATTCCTGCTGATGGTTTTTTTGAATGGCGTAAAACAGACGGTAGTAAGCCTTTCTATATCCATCTAAAGAGCGGTCTGCCCATGGCTATGGCAGGGCTGTTTAACGTACTGGATGAAGTCGTCTCCTGCGCCATCATAACTACGTCGGCCAATTCTCTCATGGAGATCATTCATGACAAGAAACGCATGCCCGTGATCCTACCTCAAAGCAGCTGGGACGAATGGCTTGACAACAAGCACTTCGACAGGGACAGCCTTTTTTCATTCCTCGAGCCCTACCCCACGGAAGAGATGGAGGCATATGCAGTCACCAGCAAGGTCAATTCGGCGCGTTTCAACAGCCCTGAATACATCGTCCGGGAAGGAGAGTTGCTGAATGGATAGTTCGAATAAAAAGATATTTGCTCTCATAGACTGTAATAATTTTTACGCTTCGTGCGAACGTGTTTTTTCTCCGGCCCTTTTAAACAGACCCGTGGTAATACTCTCCAACAACGATGGATGCGTTGTGGCATTATCCAACGAAGCCAAGATTCTTGGAATGAAAGTTGGGACCCCGATCTTCAAGGTGAAAGATCTCGTTGAAAAGCATGGCGTGGCGGTTCTCTCCTCAAATTACACTCTATACGCCGATATGTCCCGCAGAGTTATGGAAGTGATAGAAATGTTTTCGCCTGAGGTCGAATACTATTCGATCGACGAAGCATTTCTGCGTCTCGACGGCATGAAGATAGAACGCACAGAATACGGACTGAAGATCAGAAACACCGTCAAGAAGTGGACCGGAATACCGGTATCCATAGGCATTGCCGGGACAATGACACTGGCCAAGATCGCCAACAGGCTTGCGAAAAAAAACAGGGAAGGTGTTCTGGATTTAACTGACAGTGTGAATATCGACTCTCTTCTTGAACAGATCCCGGTCGGGGATGTGTGGGGCATTGGTTTCCGGAATTCGGAGAAACTCCGCATTAAAGGGATAAAGACGGCCCTGCAGCTGAAATACCTGAACGACACGTGGACAAGAAAGAACCTCGGCGGTGTGGTCGGCTTAAGAACAGTCTGGGAGCTCAGGGGAACCTCATGCATTACAATGGAAACAGTCAGACCAGATAAAAAACAGATCGTCACATCCCGGAGTTTCGGCACGCCTGTTGGGGATTTCGATACGCTTGCCGAGGCTCTTGCAGATTATGCTGGCCGATGCGCCGAGAAATTGCGTGAGCAGAAGTCGCTGGCCTCCGAGATACAGGTTTTTATCGACACCAACCATTTCAAAGAACACCTGCCTCAATACAGTAATTCAGTCACGGTAAGACTTCCCGAGCCTACCGCCTATACGCCTGTCCTGAGGGAACACGCTGCTGCAGCCCTTAAAAAAATTTTTAAAGATGGCTACCTGTATAAAAAAACAGGAATCGTCCTGACCCGGATTGTTCCGGAAAGCACCCTTGACGGGCTTCTGTTCACAGACAGGACAAGAATAGAGAAAGAAAAGAGCCTGATGAACTCCCTGGATGACCTGAACCGGAAATATGGCAGATATGCGGTGCGGGGCGGGGCGGGGCGCTATAACAAATGGGCCATGCACAGGAATTTCCTCTCCCGGAGGTTTACCACCGACTGGAATGAGCTATTGTGGGTTTAACATTCTGAAGTTCAAGCATGTTTTACCTCTCTTCATTTCCAAACAAATTAGCATCATAATTGTCATAATTATTTATTATTTTATTTACATTATTATAACTATTTTTAACAATTCAGCGGTATTATGGTTATTATAAGGATTTTTTATGGTCAGCAAACTTTTCTCAATATCTTTTTGCGGTCTTAAAACAACCCTCATAGAAATAGAAGTCGATATACAGACAAAAGTTCCCGAGTTCGAGATCGTGGGTATGATGGATTCGGCTGTAAAGGGGTCGACAAGAAGAATAGAGGCAGCGATACAGAATTCGGGATTTCATTTTCCCGGTAAGAGAATAATAGTAAATCTCGCCCCTTCAGGACTGAAAAAATCAGGCGCGATCTTTGACCTGGCTATAGCGGTGGGCATTTTGAACGAGCAGTACGACCTCAAAGATCTTGGCAGGTACATCATTGCAGGGGAATTATCCCTTGATGGGCACCTCAGACCGATCATAGGAGCTCTGCCCATCGCTATTAAGGCCAGTCAGCTTGGTTTCAAGAAAATACTGTGCCCTTTAAGCAATGCTTCGGAAATGTCAATAATAGATTCGATAAATATAATTCCCGTTTCAACCCTCAAGGAGACTATAGTTTATTTAGAAGGTTCAAAGGAGATAAGCCCTTTTAAAAAAAATGAGTACAAAGTGGAAAATACCACTTCTGATAATACAAAGGGTCAGGATATCAATCCGGATATGTCCGATATTATCGGACAGGAATCAGCCAAGAGAGCAGTCGAGATCTGCTCAGCGGGAGGTCACAATGCGATTTTGATCGGACCGCCTGGAACAGGAAAAACGATGCTGGCAAAGCGTATCCCTACTATACTGCCTAAAATGACCCTTGAAGAAGCACTGGAAACTACTATGATTTACAGTATCGCTGGATTGACAAGTCAAAATCAGCCGCTTATAACCGAAAGGCCATTCAGAACGCCTCATCATACTGCCTCAGATGCTTCAATTGTCGGAGGAGGAAAATTTTTAAAACCCGGGGAGATAAGCCTTGCCCATAACGGTGTTCTCTTTCTCGATGAATTCCAATTATTCAAAACAAATGTTCTTCAATGCCTTAGAGAGCCACTTGAAGATAGAAAGATTTCCCTATCCCGTGCGGATGCATCAGTAGAATTCCCGGGAAACTTCATGCTGATAGCAGCCATTAATCCTTCAAACAAAAATGATGATGTCGATCAGTGGGATGCAAGGGACATTTTTGCCGTCTATAAAAAAATTTCAGGCCCAATCTTTGATCGAATAGATATCCAGGTCCAGGTCCCAAGGATAAAATTTGACAGGATAAATCCCGAAAGCCCTCCGGAAAATTCTGCAAAGATCAGGCGGAGAGTTATTGCCGCAAGAAATATTCAACTTGAAAGGCTTAAAAAATACGGTCTCTACACAAATACACAGATGCCTCATAAACTATTATCAAAATTCTGTACGCCTTCAAATTCCGGTAAGGAACTTTTAAAAATTGCCATGGAAAAATTCATGCTTTCAATCCGGACATATGATAAAATACTGAAAATAGCAAGAACAATAGCTGACCTCGACGGCAGCCCTGGAATTGAGGATTTTCACCTGAGCGAGGCGCTTCAGTACAGAATACTGGACAGGATATTAAATTTTGCTGATATAATTTGACTAAAAAATCATTAATACTTAAAATATCTGAGTTATTTTTAGGGCCCATAGCTCAGTAGGTCAGAGCAACTGACTCATAATCAGTGGGTCCCTGGTTCGAGCCCAGGTGGGCCCATTTCTTATCATTACCTTATCTTATCAAGGAGCTATAATGGAAAACATTATTAGAATAAAAAATCTCGTACAGCTTCAGGTTTTATATAACAGGGAAAATGAAATCAAGGACCTTTATTCCGAAGAGGAAAAAAAGATGGAAAAGGTCAAAGCTGAAAATGAGGCTCTTCTCATATCAAATAATGAGATTCAATCAAATATTAATGAGATGGATAAAAAGATAAACGAAGAACTTGGCAAAAGGGATGAGATAAATAAAAGGATAAAAAGCCTTGATGAAAGCAAGGACAGAATCAAAATCGCACGCCAGATTAAATCGTGGGAAAAAGAGATGGAAAAACAACAGCAGGAGCTGTCCCTGATTCAGGCTCAGATCGATTACGATACAGCCAAGCAAGTCGAAATGAGCAGCGAGCTCGATAAAATCACCACCAAAATTTCAGAAAACAACATGAAAATTTCCGAACTTGATGATCACATCAATTCAATTAAAAAGACTTATAAAAAGGAACTTGATAAAACCCAGAAAGATCAGAATAAACTAAGATCAGAGTTCGATCTACAGTTCATCGAATATTATGAATCACTTATTAAAAAGACAAGAGGAACAGCCATTGTCGAAGTTGAGCAGGATGCATGCGCCGGCTGTTATACTGTACTTCCTACCAGCCTGCAAGGTGAACTAGGCGAAGAACTGAAACCTGAAAATATTGATATTCACCAATGCCCCCACTGTTTCCGGTATTTATATTACAAATCATGGCTTGAAAAATAATATTACCGCCCGTAAAGATAATTCAAATGCTGAAGTTTTGCCTTAATTTCGCCTTTTATAGCCCCTTTTTTGAATCTCCAACGCCAGTTACCGGAAGATGTTCCTGGAATATTCATTCTCCCTTCGCTTCCAAGACCAAGTAAATCCTGAAGAGTAGTCACAGCGTAAGCCGCATTTGACGACCAAGCAAGCCTGATAAGAGACCAGTTTATATCCTCACCATGAAAATCTATATAATCGTTCAAGAAACTTCTGATCTCCTGGTTTAAATTTTCATGCCAGCCCCTGATAGTATTGTTATCATGATTGCCGGTATATACTACTGTGTTAGATAAAAAATTATGCGGCAGGTAATGATTTTCAGGGCCTGAATCAAAGGCGAATTGAAGCACGCTCATGCCTGGAATACCAAAATCATCCCTTAAACGGATAACATCAGGGGTTATATAACCAAGGTCCTCTGCTATTATCGGTAATTCCCCCATAGACTGAATAACTGTTTCAAAAAAATCATGTCCAGGTCCCTTTTCCCATTTTCCATAAACAGCTGTTTTTTCACCGAACGGGATGGCCCAGTATTCAGCAAAACCCCTGAAATGATCAAGCCTGACAAGATCATACATCTCGAATGTCATTTTCAGGCGATTTACCCACCATTCATATTTTAAGGCCTTAAGTTTCTTCCAGTTATAGAGAGGATTACCCCATAATTGCCCCGTTGAACTGAAATAATCTGGAGGGACACCTGCTACTTTTTGAGGTTCAAGGGAAGAATTAAAATAGAAATATTCAGGATGGGCCCATGAATCAGCACTGTCAAATGCGACAAACAGAGGCATATCACCTATAATTAATACATTTTTTTTATTCGAGTATCTTTTTAACTCATTCCATTGCATATTGAATATAAACTGCATGAATTTTTGAAAGGATATTTCTCCCTTATGTTCATCTCTGAACTTGTTTATCTCATCATTGTCTCTGATTTTATATTTTTTCTGCCATGCAGACCAGCTCACACCACTATAATAATTTTTCAAAGCCATAAAAAGTGAATAATCGTCAAGCCAGAAAGATTCTTTATCACAGAAAATGGAATATTCGCTGTCCGGAGATAGATTTTTTTTGCTAAAAAAACGATCAGCTGCTTTTTTTAGGAGAGGATATTTATAACTTATTACCTTTCCAAAATCAACATTATTATCATCAAAACTTGTTCCTGCATCAAGATCTTTTTCAAGAAGAAACCCCTTTTTCACAAGATCATCTAAATCGATAAGGAGCGGGTTTCCTGCAAAAGCTGAAAAACACTGATAAGGAGAATCGCCGAACCCTGTTGGGCCTAGCGGGCAAATCTGCCACAATTTTATCCCGCATTCTGATAAAAAATCCACAAATTCAAAGGCCTCATAGCCAATCGTTCCAATACCGAATTTTCCTGGAAATGAAGAGGGGTGAAGTAAAATTCCGCTTTTTCTCTCAAGCTTCATCTTGCAGACTCTTATCTATAAGAGCCTTTTCTAACGCTCCTGCGGTTTTGAAATATGACGAAACCGACAACAAGCAGAACTGCGAAGATCACTATCAATGCGGCAATATTATCACTAATCGCCTCATTAATATTGAACCTGTAAGAACCGATTAGTTTTTTAAAATTCAGCCCAAGGAAAGGCCCGGTCTTCCTGTATGCCTTTGTCTGATATGCTTTAGTTACAGGGATGTTAAATGAATTGTTCTCATATTTAAGTTGACGCTGGCTAACGCCACCAGTCTGACTTACACTTTGTTTTGAAGTTTTGTTGGGCTTTACCGGAGTTCCGGAGCAAGCGCATAAAGAAAATATTAAAACCGCTGAAAAGACTGCAAAAAATATCCTTTTCACATTTACCTTCTTTAATCACAAAGATTATAAAAAATTATATTTAAAGTTATCTGTATATCGGCATACGATCGCTATAATATTTAATAAATGTTATTTTTAAAATCACAAAAAATAATTTATAATGTTATAAGATAATGATGATTGAATTTCCTGTCAATATACGGGGAGGATAAGTTTTTGGGAACAAAATTGATCATGGCCCTTGATACACACAGTTTTATCGAGGCAAAACATATAATTGATGAACTATCCCCCCTGATAGACATATTTAAAGTCGGTAGTATTCTCTACACTGCTGAAGGAGTAAAAACTATCGATTACATTAATTCATTGGGGAAATCGGTATTTCTCGACCTCAAATTTTTCGATATACCCAATACTGTTAAAAGTGTAAGCTTTGTTACCGGGCGCATGAAAGTAAAAATGTTTACATTTCACCTCCTAGGAGGAAAGGAAATGATCCGCGCTCTTATAAGCGGTATAAACGAATGCATGGCCCGTTGTCCTGTTAAAGAGGCCCCCATCCCGCTTGGAGTTACGATTCTGACCAGTATAAACGAAGCTATCATGCGACATGACATGAAAATAAATCTAAAACTTAATGATATGATTAAACACCTTGCAAGGATGGGTTATAATGAAGGGATCAGGGGTTTTGTTTGTTCTTCAATGGAGGTTGAGATCTTAAGAAAAGAACTTGGCAGTGAGCCAATACTCGTTACACCCGGAATCAGACTTAAAGAAGATGTTACCGGTGACCATAAGAGAGTAATGACCCCTTCGGAGGCAAAAAAATGCGGCTCCAATTTCATTGTTATGGGCCGTTCGATCTCAGATAAAAAAGATATGGTAGGAACTGTGAAGAATGTCCTTTCGGAACTATCCGACTGAAAGCCCGAACTATTTTAACAGACCGATGAGGTTGCTGTCCAGAAGCCTGTTTATTAGAGCTTTCAAGCATTCTTCAATAAGAGCCTTCTTTTCACCGCTCTTTACACCCTTAGTAAAATTTATTTTAAAAAGCAAACCTGATGTTACTTCACCAGAATTATTGTTCTTTTCAATAATCAGAGCAAAGTATGCTGTTGCTCTGTCAATTATATAAGAATACTCGGTTTTTCTTACAAATATTGAATACTTTTCATAATCTCCCTTATCTGTAAGATAATCATATCCCTTGATCAGATTGTCATATCTTGCCACATCGAAAGGAGATACACTGATCGTCATCACGACAGTTTCATCAATGCCGGTAAATGTTTTCTCCACTGTTATTGAATAATCTGTTAAGCCGTCTCCTTCGTCAAAATTATAAGAGCTTCTTATGTTTGAAACCGCATAATTTCGTAAATCCGGCAAAATTCCATAAAAATCTTTAATTATTTCTCCACATGCAGCTTTGATAATTTCAGATCCATTCTTTAATATGCTGATATATTTTCCGTCTCTGTAAGATATCCTTAGATCATTTAACCCACTCTGGATATCCGGATATACTTTTGAAGCGATTATGATCATAGCAGTCAAAAAAAATATATTAATTTTATCCATTTTTAACTCCTATTATTTCTATAATATTGAAATCAGGCCTCGCAAAAAATCTGAAAGGAAAATTCCTACTTACCCCCAATCCTTTCGAAACGAATAAAGCGGTATTACCATGAGCTGAAATACCTTTTGAATATATCTTCTTTATTCCGCTTTTTATTATAAGCGGCAGACCGAAAAAGGTGATCTGACCCCCATGAGTATGTCCCGAAAGCATTATATCTGCTTTACCATTATAATATTTGACCATATCTGGATAATGGGAGAGAACTATATTGAATATATTTTCACTGTCAATATTCAATCCAGGCGCTCTTTTTTCTTCCATAAACTTATAATCGATCCCGGTTATTAATAGCTCATCGCTAGCCGTGGTGACCTTTTCCTCCTGATCAATAAGTAAATGAACTCCTGCGTTCTCAATGGCTTTTTTCAGGGCCTTCAAATCAGCAGGTTTTTTATCCCAAAAACAAAACAGGGGATTAAGCAGATGAAGAATATTATACTGGTAATAATCATGATTACCCAAAACGGCGTATGTACCATATCTGGATTTCATTCCCCCTACAACCTCTCTCAGCATTTCGATGCCTGAATTATTGTCAATGAAATCGCCTGTCATAAAAATAAAATCAAATTTAGCCCAATCGGTCCATAATTTCAATTCTTCTTTTATTTTATCCAAATTCTTTTTTCTCATTTTTTTATAAAGATGAAGATCTGAGAAATGAAGAATGGTGTACCTGCCTTTCAGGCGGCTCGTTCTTATCCTCGACCTGTTGACATGGATCATCCTCGTTTCAATAAAATAAGAGTACAGTAGGAACACTACAGCAATAATAAAAATTAAAGATATTGTGAAAAATGCAGACACGTCAGTTCCCTAAAAGCAAGTGCATCGATTATTGTCCTTGAAGAAAACTCAGGTTCAGCAATTCCGATTTCTGAAGGTGGGTTGATTCAGGAGTACCTATCTGTTTAAGATAAAAAGCAACGCCAGTGATTTCTCTATTTTTTATGATCGGGGTTATAAATATTTCATCAATATCTTCTATATCCGCCTGTTCAAATTTTTCCCTGAAATATCTCGTTTCCCTTATATTTCCTTTAACATCTATGCCCTTCCCCCCGGAAAGGAACATGGTGAAAATAGGATCATTTGTCATTAATTTAAAATCAGTTGCGGCAATACCTTCCCTTATTATGGGAATATAACGTTCTTCATGCTTCTCGAGAACAAGAATTTTATGGATATTAAGACTTCTTTTCGCCAGTTCTACAGCTATTTTCCCGAAATCTTCAACAGTTATAATCGGACTTACCTTCTCAGGCGTTTCCATCATTGCAGCAAGCCCGGTGTCTTTTTGAACCGGCGTCTCAGCAGGTTTCTCAGCCGCTACTTCTACCGGTGCTTCAAACTGTATTTCTTCAGCATTCAGAATTTCATCCGGAAACTCTTTTATTTCAGGCAGCTCAGGAGGCTGAAAAGTATTCAATTCGCCAGAAGGTCTGCCCATAGTTTCGAATGATGGAAATTCAGGCTCATGGAAGGATTCTTTCAGCTCAACCTTAAAGTCTTCCTCGATTCCTTCCAAATTAGCAGATCTTTCCTCTTTAAAAGGAACCTGTGATTCGATATTGCTCAATATTCTTTCTTCCTCTGCGAAAAGATCAGTTTGCTTTGTTGGCTTTAATTCACTGTAGGTATTTATTACATTGTTTTCTGAAACCGTTAAAGGCTCCGGAATTTTCATATTGCTTTCAGCCGGTATTTCTTCGAATTCCGGAACAGGAAATTCTTCTTTTTCAACTTCAGCAATATTGCTAACCTCGGAGGAAGGAATTGATTCGGTGAGATTAAAACCGTTCGTCATAATCATATCCTCGATTCCTTTTTGTACTTCCTTTTCACCAAATACCCTGTCTTCCTCGATATCGCTGATCAGTGATTTTATTTCATCCGGCTTTTCATAAGCACTTTCCTCTGCAATATTAACATTAATCGGTTTTATTGGCATATCGGATATGATCTTTTCGTCTCTCATAACCATTATGAGTGCACTTACAACCAGAATGAAGAGCAAAAGGCATGTAACCAGAAGGATCAAACCAAGAACAGGGATATACCTCTCATTTGAAGGATAATATAAAACTTCAATGCCATGAATATTCTTTCTGACCACATAAACGCTTTTTTCATTTGTCTCTATTTTTTTGTAGTTTTCAGGGCTCTTTAAATAATTCATGAGATAATTGATATTATTATCGCTTAAAACCATTTTGCTTGTTATCAGCATATTGGATATAGCACCATCGGCTATGATTTTCCCTTTTGATATTCCGGTGAATAATTTGGCCATTTTATAATAGACAACGACGAAACCGCCGTTAGCAGTAGCCGTATTTTCCTGATTTAGAGTATAAAAAGCCGCCAGAGAATCCCTATCTTTCATATAAACATAAGTAAAATAATTTGTTGAAAAATGACCTTTCACAGCCATTATAATAGGAGGCACAATCTTTAAATTATTTATCTCATTAGTGTCATTTGAAAAAATAATATCTCCATCCGAATCAAGTACCTGGATATTCTGGCACTCCTGGATTGAATTCTTTATTTTATCGAAATCATCAAGGAATTTTGAGGTATCCTCACCACGGCTTGAACTTGTAAAAACTGATTTAATAAGGTTATCTTTAGAGAGATATTGTATTTCCGAATTGATAATGTTCATATTCGTTTCGATGACAGCATCGTATTGGAGAGCCATATTCTCAATATATTGATGATAAGAATAACCGAAATACCCGAACTTAGTTTTAATAAAATAAACAATTATGAGCATCAAAGCAAGAGATACGACAAGGAGAAGAACAAGCAGTGTTTTCTTTTTAGCCATAAAGGTTCCTCTTCGAGATAAGAATTTTTAAATAAAACATATTTTCTCTGTTTGTATTTTTCGGCTAAATGAGTGAGAATTATTAGCTGGATTTATAAAATAAAAAGCCCCGGCGAAAAATTATTGACGAGGCCATTTTCTAATTTAACTATTTTACTGCCCTGCAAGCTTTTTATAACTCTGGTAACGGAACCCCGCATTCTTTTCGGCTAATTTAAGAAGTGCTTCAGCCTTCGCCGGGAACATCTTTACAAGCGAGGCAAACCTGATTTCACCCATGAGAAAATCACGTAAGCTTGCAGAAGGTTCTTTTGAATCCAGCATAAAAGGATTTTTACCTTCCCCGGAAAGAAGAGGGTTATAGCGGTAAAGATGCCAGTAGCCGCAATCAACAGCTCTTTTTTCCTCCTCCTGAGATTTTCCCATGCCGGCATAAATTCCCTGCTGAATACAAGGTGCATAAGCTATGATCAGAGAAGGTCCCGGATAACTTTCAGCTTCTGTTACGGCCTTCAAGAACTGGACCTTATTAGCGCCAATTGCAACCTGCGCCACATAAGCATAACCATAACTCATGGCCATCAATCCTAGATCCTTTTTACTCGTCTTTTTACCTGAAGCTGCAAATCTAGCTATCGCAGCCGTAGGAGTGGACTTGGAAGCCTGACCTCCGGTATTTGAATATACCTCAGTGTCAAGAACGAGCAGGTTTATATCCTCACCCATAGCAAGAACATGGTCCAGTCCACCGTAACCGATATCATAAGCCCAGCCGTCTCCGCCGAAAGCCCAATGTGATTTTTTGATCAGGAAGCTCTCAAGATCATTTATTTCGCCAAGAATTCCGGATTTTTCTTTAGCCAGCAACTTTTTTATCTTATCAGAAGCAATCCTTGATTTCTCTGCGCTGGTTCTACCTCCCATCCATTCTTCAAAGGCTGATCTGATTTCCGGGGAAATTCCGCTTTCAATAGCCTTTTTCATCAGAATCTCAATTCTATCTTTCATTTGATGATCTGCAAGTACCATACCGAAGCTGTATTCAGCCGTATCCTCGAAGAGCGAATTAGCCCATGCTGGGCCATGACCCTCCGCATTGACGCAATAAGGAGCTGAAGGAGCAGAGCCTCCGTAAATCGATGAACAACCCGTAGCGTTGGCAATGATCATCCTGTCGCCGAAAAGCTGGGTGATAACCTTGATATAAGGCGTCTCACCGCATCCAGCACAACAACCCGAGAATTCAAATAAAGGTCTCGAGAACTGACTTCCCTTGATGGTAGATTTCTCCATCAGGTTATCTTTATAACTGACATTTTCCGAAATATAATTCCACAGCTTTATTTCTTCCTTCTGACTTTCCAGAGGTTTCATGATAAGAGCCTTTTTATTCTGTTTACCCGGACATATGTCCGCACAGTTTCCGCATCCTGCGCAGTCCAGCACACTGACCTGAATTTTGTAATGGTAATTTTCCAGCCCTCTCCCAATGGCCTTCAATGTTTTAGTGCCTTCTGGGATTAATTTCATTTCTTTTTCATCGATTAAGAAAGGCCTTATCACAGCATGAGGACAGACGAAAGAGCATTGGTTGCATTGTATGCAGTCTTCAGGTATCCATTCAGGAACGTTTACAGCAATTCCTCTTTTCTCATACATGGAAGTACTGTTCGGGAATGTCCCGTCCTCCATCTCTTTAAAAGCACTGACCGGGAGGTCATCCCCCTCCTGGGCGTTCACAGGGATCATAATATCCCTGACGTAATCCGGCAGATCTTTGTTTTTATTCTCTTTTGAACTGCTTAATTTTTTCCATTCCGCAGGGATATTTATTTTCTTAACTTCTCCGCCCTTTTCAATAGCTGCATAATTCATATTGACAATTTTGTCACCTTTTCTTCCATAAGTTTTATATATTGCCTTCTTCATATACTTCATAGCATCTTCGTAGGATATAACATCAGTAAGTTTGAAAAAAGCCGACTGCATAATAGTATTCGTTCTTGCTCCCAATCCAAGATCTTCTGCGATCTCAGTCGCGTTGATCATATAGAATTTTATATCGTTATCAGCCATATATTTTTTCATATAATCCGGAATATGCTTGACAACTTCCTTTTCATCCCAAATGCTGTTAAGCAGGAAAGTGCCTCCTTTTCGCAGGCCCTTTATCATATTGTATTTATCCAGATAAGAGCTTACATGACAGGCAACAAAGTTAGGATTTGTGATGTAATACGGCAACTGAATAGGCTTATCACCGAAACGGAGATGGGAGATTGACAGACCGCCTGATTTTTTCGAATCATAAGCGAAATACGCCTGAGCATATTTATTCGTATTATCCCCGATTATCTTAATGGAGTTTTTATTTGCACCGACAGTACCATCGGATCCGATTCCGTAAAATTTAGCCTCGAAAGTTCCTTCAGGACATACATCGACGCTTCCTCCGACAGGAAGAGATTTGAAGGTGACATCATCGACAATTCCGACCGTAAACTGGTCCTTTGGCTCCTTATTTTTAAGGTTATCGTAAATCGCAATAATCTGCTCAGGCGTGGTGTCTTTCGATGCCAGGCCATACCTGCCACCGACGATCTTTGGCGCATTTTCCATGTTATAAAAAAGGCTCCTAACATCAAGGTAAAGAGGTTCTCCAATTGCCCCCGGTTCCTTACACCTGTCAAGGACCGCAATCCTTTTAACCGTTTTCGGAATAACGTTAAAGAAATACTTTGAAGAGAAAGGTCTGAAAAGATGAACTGAAATAATTCCAACTTTTTCGCCTTTTTTTAGCAAATAATCAATAACCGGTTTTGAAATATCGGTAATTGATCCCATGGCTACTATAATATTTTCTGCATTTTCAGCACCGTAATAATTAAAGGGATGATATTCCCTTCCGGTAAGTCTCTGTATTTCCTGCATGTATGATTCAATTGAGTCTGGAACGGCATCATAATACCTGTTTGCCGATTCCTTTGCCTGGAAAAAGATATCCGGGTTCTGAGCAGTTCCCCTTGTTACGGGTTTCTCAGGCGACAGCGCTCTTTTTCTGAATTCATCGAGAGCCTTTTTGTCGATCAATTTTTCATAATCTGAATATTCAAGGGATTCAACTTTTTGTACTTCAGCAGAAGTCCTGAAACCGTCGAAGAAATGTAAAAAAGGAATACGTGTTTTCAGGGTAGTTAAATGGGCTACTGGTGCAATATCCAGGATTTCCTGCACAGACCCCGATGCAAGCATAGCAAATCCGGTCTGGCGACATGCCATGACATCAGAGTGGTCCCCAAAAATCGATAATGCATGAGAAGCGACAGCTCTCGCACTGACATGAAATACACCAGGTAAAAGTTCCCCCGCAATTTTATACATATTGGGGATCATCAGCAACAACCCCTGTGAACAAGTGAATGTCGTCGTAAGTGCGCCTCCCTGAAGAGAACCATGTACTGCTCCAGCTGCTCCTGCTTCCGACTGCATCTCTATCACCCTGACTATATCCCCGAACATATTCCTTTTCCCTTCACTTGCCCAATCGTCACAAAATTCGGCCATTGTAGAAGATGGGGTTATCGGGTAAATAGCGGCAACCTCTGAAAAAGCATATGCCACATAAGATGCTGCGTTATTACCATCCATCATTTCCATGGATTTTGCCATAACTGTCCTCCATACACTAAATAAACGATTTTATTATACCTCCATTGGCAAAAAATCACAAATAATAATGCTGTTTAAAGTAGATAGGCTCAAAAATTAATCAGATAAAGTTCTCTTTTTTAAATGACTTATTGATTAATATTCAATGATTTTTTATAATATTCTTAATATCCGGATGGAGCCGTGGGAGGTATAAAATGATTTACAGGGACTCCATTAATGGCGACATACCGGAGCTGATAGAATTATCCCGGCTTTTCGATACTTCGCCGTATTCTTTCGACACGCATATCAGCAGCATTACCAAATCCATATATCCCGCTTTTGCTTATGATATGCTCCTGGCCCCTTCATCAATGTCCCTGGTCGTCCAGGAAGGCGACAGGATAATTGGATTTATAACCTTCTCAGTAAATCTTGCACTTTCAAATGCTGCAGGGAAAAAAACAGGCAGTATTCTACTTCTTGCCGTTGATCCGAATTTCAGAGGGCAAAGCATCGGCAAGCAACTCGTAAAAAATGCACTGGATAGACTTTTAAAAACCGGTACTGAAATTGTGACCGTCGGAACAGATCTTTATAATTATCCTGCTATTCAGGTTTATGAATCATGCGGTTTCCATTTCAGAATGGGCTGGCATATTTTCAGATACTACAGTACGGGGGAAGATCAAACTCCATCATTAAACAAAAATATCGTTTTACCGGAAGGTACCGAGATAGAGAATTTTCTTCGAGGATTGTCAAGGCCTGTCTCATTATTAAAAGAAAAAAATTACGATGCAGTCAGGCTTAAAGATTATCTCATAGACAACGCACGGAGAAGCATTTATAAAGGTAAATCAAAATGCTATATCTATAAAAGAGGTTCAAAAAATGCAGGTTTCATCAATATCACTGAGGATGATATCTGCAAAAAAACTTTAAAAACGGATAAATTCATTTATAAGATACTGGACGTTATCGTTATCGATGAGTACAAAGGAAACGGAATTGAGGCAGAGATGCTCAGAGACATTAAAGCAAGGCTTGAAGATTACTGTCTTCTCGAAGTCTGGATAGATGCCGAAAATTCAGAGCTGATTGAAGCCGCCGAGGATTCAGGATTTCATTTGAGCTATACAGGAGCTGCTTTTCATTACATCTTTCCAGGTACAAAATAATGTTATTCCGTTAATCAAGCAGTCTTTTTTGCCCTTCAAGGTGCATAATATCTTCAACGTCCCTTGTACACTCCATACATCCGAGATATTTACCCTGACTATCGCGCAGAGCAAAAAATTCAATCAATACCTTGTGTTTGTTCGCATCATCCTTTACGCTCAAATCTATCCAGAAACGCGCTTTGTCCCTTTTTCCCGATCTCATTTCATCTACTATTGCAAGAACCTTTGAAAGGCTTTCCTGAGGGTGACAGTTCCTGAAATTAAGGCCAAGTGACGACAGAGGCCTGAAAAACAGCCTCGAATCATGCCGATTCCAGCCGACAACCTCATCATTCGAATCGATAACCGTGATCTCGACTGGTAAAGCCTCGATCACCGCCCTCACCATCTCCTCGTTCATCCTGTCGATCATAAAAATCTCCTCACTACCGTATTTCGACCGTAATTCCCTCATCAATGGCTTTTTCAAGGGCGATCGTTGTTTTCATGCATGAAATCGCATCATCCATTGTTGAGAGCAATTCTCCGCCATTTTGACAGATCCCCATGAAATAACGGTCTTCATTGGTTAATGTGGCCTGGTAAGCTGTATATGTATGAGAGTGAGAAATACCCTTTTTCGCCTCAACCCAATCGTTATATGTGTAATGGACGGTACCTCCCAGGCCTATGACCTTGGCAGTGAAAGTCCATGGAGCCGGAGAAAGATCGTCTGCAGCAAAGCTGGCACATATATGCCCGAGAGCGCCATTTTCCAGTTCAAGATTTACAAGAGTAATATCTTCACTATCGATCTTTTCATAATGGATATTGGCTTTAAAGCCGTTCACCCTTTTCGGCAAGCTTCCCGTTAGATAGATCATCGTATAAAGGTTGTGCGTGCAGATGTGGCGGATCACTCCCGGAAGGGTTGAAGCACGCTGCTCGGAATGCTGAATATTATACATTACATAGCATGATACGATTTTTCCTAAATCGCCGTTTTGTATGATCCTATGCGCCCGTTTGATGCTTTCTTCATGTATCATATTATGGCCTGGCATGCAGACAACTCCCGTTTTTTGAGCTACAGATTTCATTTCCTCAATTTCTTCCACATTCATGCCGAGGGGTTTTTCAATTAGAACATGCTTGCCCGATTCCATAGCCATTTTTGAATATTTCAGGTGGGTTTCCTGGTTGGTTAATATGAAAACAGCATCAATACCGGGATCTTTTACCAATTCTTCGGCAGAGGAAAACATCCTGCAGTTCTCCTCTTTTGCCCTTAAGGCTGATCTTTCAGCTGTGCGGTTCCATAATCCGACCAGTTCCGAACCCGGAATATCACGAAGCGCCTTTGCATGAAGAACTGATACCTCGCCGGCTCCTATGAAACCGATTCCGAATTTTTTTGACATGAGATCCCCCTTTATATATTAAATTCCCATAGTAATATAATCCAGCACAAAAAAAACGGGAAATAATATTTCATAATAAAGGCTTAAAAATTCAATTTCTCATCTGATCCATGGGTATAATTACTTGAGAGCGATTGTATTTCCAAAATATTCTATTTTTTGCAATTCTTCCGATAAGTAGTTAGATTTATTGTATAATATTCATATTATAGAGGGGGCCCTTTAATGAAGATATCAATAATAATAATGATAATGGCAGGTTTTTTCTCAACAGTTTTTTCACAGGATGCCGGCAATCAGGTCCATTTTAATATACCGGGCAACAATCAAATAAATACCGAAGACACAATTCAGAAACTTTTATTAATAAAGAAGATACCGATTCAAAAAAAAGAAGCCGAAATTCAGGATTATAAGCTCGAAAGCGATATAGCGAGGGACATCACAAAGTATTTGAGGGATCTTGATGATAAATCAAGAGCTCTGTACGATTTTAAAACTCCTTTCAGAGATATGGTCGGCACCTCTTCAGACCCTGCTGTTCTTGAAGTATCAGCAGAAAGAAAAGCAAAAAAAGAGGACTATAAAATTAAGGTTCTTCAGACCGCCAAGCCCGATTCTTTTATGAGTTCGTCGTACCCCAAGAATAAAGCCCTGCCCCCATGCGAATTTACCGTCAGCATCGGCGGCAAGAGCTTCAAATTCAAATTTGCCGGCGGAACCATATACCAGCTCGCAGATGCCCTGCAGCAGCAGGCCCGGGATGTAATCGATACCCGCATTATCAATGATACCGATACTTCTTCAATTTTAGTAATCAGCGGGAAAGATACCGGTGAAAAAAATAAACTTAACTTCAGCGGGGACATCTCAGCTCTCAGGGAAATAAACCTCCTTGGAGAGGGAGAGCCAAAAACTGATGAAAAAAAGATAGATTTCAGCAGGCTTTCAGCAAAATCGGCAAACCCGATTTCATCTGATTCGAATAGAGTGCGTCTCATGCCCGGCGACGAGGGAGAAGTTAATCTCTTGCAGGAAAATATAAGGATATCGGAAGGAACCGTATTCTATTTTAACGCTTTGATGCGTCCTTATAATCCGGCTCCTGCTGAAACTAATATCAATGCCCCGAATTTAGATATAAATTTAATGGAGCCAGTATCTGTTTCGAATGTAACAGTTTCAGGAGGCAGTTTGATATCTTACTTCGAAGAAAATAAAAAAGCGCCTGAAATCATTTCAAACTACACTGAGATCCTGACACTTTCTTTCGACGATGGAACAGGTAAAAGTTATTACATTGACAATACAGGAAACTTCAGTAATTCACTTGGTACATATAAGGACAAAACGGTTGTAAAATTAACCGTAAGAAATAAAAACACAGACAGGGAATTTCTGATATCAGATGCACGTCTCGTTACAAAGATATCCGAAGGAGGCATTCAGCCGAAAAACATCATCAGCAGGGCCTGCGACTCCATTATTAATTTTGATGGCGTGGAAGTCAAAAGAGACAAAAACATTATCGACAACCTGATTGACGGTGTAACAATAACCCTGAAATCAGAATCAAAGGAACCTGTGACGGCCTCCATAGATCATAACTATAAGAAGATCGAAGATTCGCTGAGTGCTTGGATTGAAAGCTATAATAAAACGATGGAATACCTGCATGTCGTTACAACACCTAATCTGGATCATACTCCATTAAGCCAGAGAAGCCAGGATAACCTGAAAATCGGTGCTTTCCAGGCCGAAAGTCCTGTCATTATTCTTATGAACAGGCTCAGAGAAATACCGTCTGCACCTTATAAAACGATTTACGATAGACAGCTTTCACTGCTGGAACAGATAGGTATTTTCACGAAAAGGAACGGCTCTTTTGATAAAAATTCCGATGAATGGAATTCTGCGAGGATTGGTCTACTGAATTTTGAACTTGAAAAATTTCGTTCAGAATTAAAGACAAGGTTCGAAGGAGTTGAACAGCTATTCGCTTATGACACTCACGGCGATCTTATTAAAGATTCAGGAGCTGCCGTTGCTATTAATCAGACTTTGAGGCTCAGTTTAGGCGCCGGAAGCTTTTTCGAAGAGCGAATCGTCTTTAATAATAATAAAATAAAGGATGGGCAAAAAGACATTGAAAAAATGAACCGAGACCTTGTCATATATGAACAGGATTTAAGAGAGAAATACGGCAAGATGAACCAGGTACTGACTGAAACCGCCAACAAGGAAAAGTGGCTTAACAGCCAGATGAAAAACAACGAGCAATAGTTACGGATAAGGAGTTAAATATGGAAAAACACATTAAACTCACTGGAATCCTCAACCTCGTTTATTCCGTTCTTGCTTTTTGTGCCGGAATATTCCTTTTGTTCCTCTCCGTATTGCTGCCACACATCGTTTCTTACGCCGTAAATGCCGGCTTTATTGATCCGGATATAATACCGCATATAGTGGTTGATACCGTCCCTGTTTTTCTTGCTATTATATCTTCGATCATCCTGCTTTTTGCTGTAATCGGGATATTTGGGGGCGCAGCTCTAGTAGGAAAAAAGAAGTGGGGCAGAATACCCGTTCTTATCGTATCATTCATTAATTTACTTCATATTCCTGTCGGTACTGCTCTCGGCATATACAGCATATGGATACTCTTTGACGAAGAAGCGATTAAAATTCTCAATTCCCAATGACAATTCAATTACAATACAAGCATAAACATATTCTTTGGAGGCCCTTATGAAGAAAAAAATATTCAGCGGGATACTGATTTATATTGCCATTTTCATCCTGTTTTTTATTATCCGCCTTTTATACGGCATAGTTGAGAAAGAGGGTGTATCTGTATATTATTCGAATTATTACAATCCGTATTATCCACGGTCAGTACTCGCCGACCGGTCGGAAAGGGAAAATATTAATGAAGGCCAGAAAACCGAGGTTCTCAAAAATATCAAGAGTAATTTTGCAAGCTATAAAAGAACAATTCAGAAAGAAATCACAGGTGAAAAGCCACAGATTATAAGAGTTGACCAGAAATATGAGAAGATAGCAACGCTGACGACCGAAACAAGGGATTTCGATAAATCCGACAAGGAACTGCGCGAATCAATAAAAAAATATAACTCCGTTATACAATACGAAAACAATACCGGATTAAAAGGTTCAAGGTTTCTTGACATTTCCATCGGAGTACCACCCGATAATTTCGATGCCATGGTGGAAGAAGTAAAAAAAATCGGAATACTCAGATCAATAGAAATAAATAAAATTGATAAGACAAGCGAATTCAAGGATATCAATGCCCAGAAAAAATCCCTGGAAAATACACTCGATTCCCTCATTTTACTCAGATCCAAGGGCGGCAAATTATCCGAAGAGATAGACCTGGAATATAAAATACAGGAAATTGAAAAGCAGCTTCAGGAATTGGGGGTGAGGCTGGGAGACTATTCAGAGGAAAATGAACTCTGTACATTAAAAATCTCTCTTTATGAGAATACTTACAGGGAGAGTTTCTCAATTGCTAAATTGATTATGACCGCTTTTTTATGGTCTGTTAAATATTATTTTTATACAACGGTAATGGTATTTCTCGCATCATTGATAACGCTCATTATACTGGCCATTATTGATAAGTTTAAGGTTTTACAGGCCATAATGGGTACAAAGTCCGGCCGCAAATAAGGTCAGCTTTCATGCCTGCCTTTTCTGTTTTTTAGCCCATGGATCGTTAAGGGATACGGTACGATTAAAGCATGGTTTTCCCTCTGCAGAATCGGGATCAACTGAAAAATAACCCTGCCGCAGGAACTGGAAAAATTCACCTTTCTTAACTTCTCCCAGTGAAGGCTCACCCCTGCATTCTTTGAATACTTTAAGCGAATCCGGATTTATAAGCTCCTTGTAGTCACGATCTTCCTTTTCATCCCCGGGGTTCTCTCTGAGAAGCAAATGATCATAAAGCCGCACTTCTAACTTCACTGAATGTCTTGCTGATACCCAGTGTGATGTCCCCATGACCTTGCGTCCATCCGACGTCCATCCCCCCTTCGATTCCGGATCATATGTGCAATGCAGTTCTTCAATTTCACCTGTTTTTTTATTCCTGATAACGCTCACGCATTTAATGTAATACGCATGTTTCAGCCTTATTTCCCTTCCAGGGGCCAGTCTGAAAAAATCCTTCGGAGGGACCTCACGGAAATCATCCTTTTCAATGTATAAAATTTTTGAAAATGGTATCTTCCTCTTTCCAGCAGATTCATCCTCTGGATTGTTGTCGGCATCAAATTCCTCAACGAGATCGGGAGGATAATTATCGATTACTACCCTGAGAGGATCCAGGACTGCCATTCTTCTGGGAGCCCTCATGTTTAAGTCCTCTCTCAGGCAATGTTCCAGAAGTGATATGTCTACAACACTGTTGGCCTTTGCAACTCCTATACGCTCGCAAAAATCCCTGATCGCTTCCGGCGTATAGCCCCGCCTCCGTAGACCGGATATTGTCGGCATCCTCGGATCATCCCAGCCTCTGACATAACCTCCCCTGACAAGCTCCAGCAGCTTTCTCTTGCTCATTACAGTAAAAGTGAGATCAAGCCTCGCAAATTCTATCTGCTTGGGCCTGGGATTAAATTTAAGAGTTGTTAATACCCAGTCGTAAAGCGGCCGATGGTCCTCGAATTCAAGGGTGCATATAGAATGTGTAATACCTTCAAGAGCATCGGAAATCGGATGGGCGTAATCGTACATCGGATATATGCACCAGGTATCGCCGGTACGGTGATGCGTACTTCTGAGAATTCTATAGATCACAGGGTCCCTCAAATTCAGATTTGGAGAAGACATGTCGATTTTTGCTCTCAGAGTCCTGGAGCCGTCTGGGAATTCCCCTTTTTTCATGCGTTCGAAAAGATCCAGATTCTCGCTTACCTTTCTCTCTCTATAGGGACTGTTAATGCCTGGCTCTGTCAAAGTACCGCGGTATTTTCTTACCTCATCGGCAGTAAGATCACATACATAAGCCTTTCCCATTTTTATCAGTTCCACTGCATAATCATAAAGATTACCATAATAGTCCGAAGCATAGAAAAGCCTGTCTTCCCAGTTGAAACCAAGCCACTTCACATCCTGCATTATTGATTCAACATACTCCGTCTCCTCTTTCGACGGATTTGTATCGTCAAAACGCAGATTGCAAAGTCCTTTATACTGCAATGCCGTTCCGAAATTCAAGCAGATGGATTTTGCATGTCCTATATGGAGATAGCCGTTTGGTTCAGGAGGAAAACGGGTATGGACCATTCCACCATAAGTATTTTTTTCAATATCTTCATTGATCACTGCATGAATAAAATTAGTACCGCCTTTGACTGCTCCGTATTTATCTTTCATACCCTCTTTCTCCATCATTTTTCTCCCATCATGAAAGCTAATAATTAAACATCAGTATTTTAATAGATAATCAGCCTTATCACAATATTTGCCATTCTTTCAACTCTGAAAATTTTACATATCGTGGCTTCAAATATATAATATCAAGGGATTAAATAATTAATATTTTGGGGGGCCTATACAGCTGCCCATTACTCATATGGAAATTGAAAAAGGTAATAATACCGATACTGATCAGGTACTTCTCGAGATACATGTCGAAACGCTTCTACCGGGAATGATTCTTGAAGCCGATGCCTTCACAGCGGACGGTGTTAAAAAAATCAATAAAGAGGAAGCTGTAACAGAAGAACTGATTAATAGGTTGAAATCTGAAAAACTTGAAATATTGTTTTATAACCCCCTGGAAAGCAAAATCGAGAAATCGTATAAACTGATCACCATGGAAACCAAGGACCTTTATCCAGGCATAGCCTTACAGGGGGATGCGTTTACACCGGACGGAACGAAAATTGTCGGAAGAGGTGAAATCATAACCGCAGAGATAATCAAATCCCTTGAAGACATGGGCATTCACAGATTCAACTACAATAAGCCAGTATACACCTCAAATTTTTACCGCATTGACAGATATATTGTCTCAAACCAGCTAATTGAAAAATCGCTTTATATTGCAAAAGAAATAGAAAATAGCATCCTTAAAAAAATTTCACTGCCAAAAAAAGAAATCGAGGACGTAATAGAAGATCTGATCGGGGAGATATCCATAAGCGAGACTTATACAATCCTGAACTTGCTGAAATTGAAGGATTTCGACGATTACACATACACTCACAGCATAAATGTAGCCATGCTTGCCATTCTCTTCGGAAAGGAAATGCTTTACAGCAAGGACAAGCTGAAAATACTCGGCGAGGGTGCTATTCTGCATGATCTTGGTAAACTACTGATTCCTAAAGAGATATTAAACAAGAAAGAAGAGCTGAATCAAAAAGAATGGTTTACAATTCAAAAACATCCTCAGCTAGGATACGAGATAGTCCAATCACAGAAGAACTTCGATAGGGAGGTCGAGGACTGCCTTCTCTATCACCATGAAAATTACGATGGCCTCGGTTATCCCACGCATATTGCCAGGGATAAGATGGGGGAGATAGCGCAGGTCATAGCAATTGCTGATACATATGACGCTCTGACCTCAGAGACTCCCTATCGCAAGGCATTTCCTATTTCCAATTCTTTTCTTGCTATTCAAAACTTGTCAGGGACCAAATTCCATCCCAGATTCGCCGCAGAATTTATTAACAGGATGCCCCGGCGTCTCTATGGCAAACCACTGGTCCCGCTCTATTCATTCGTTATGCTCAATACAAAGGAGGTCGCCCAGGTTATTAAAATAGATCCCTCTCAGACCCTGCGGCCGATTATACTCATATATATCAACAGCAAGATGGAAACCCTGAAATATCCCCTGCAGGTTGATTTGCTTTTGGATAAAACAAGAAGCATTGAGAAAATCATTGAAGACCCTAAACTTCTTAAGGTCCTTGAAAACATGAGAAAAGTGTGACCTAAATAAGGAGATTAATGGATGGTACGGACCCGCTTTGCCCCCTCACCTACAGGGATGCTCCATGTCGGCAACGTCAGGACTGCGCTTTTCGCTTTTCTCTATGCAAAACATATGAAAGGCAGATTTATACTCAGGATCGAAGATACCGATATGGATCGTTCTCATCCTGAATATGCTATAAACCTGATGAACGATCTTAAATGGCTCGGCATCGAGTGGGATGAAGGGCCCGATAAAGGAGGGCCGGCAGGAAGTTATTTTCAAAGTGAAAGGCTCAGTATATATGTGGAATATGCCCTTATTCTCCTGAAGGCAGGAAGGGCATTTCACTGCTACTGCACCCCTGAAGAGATTGAGAGCAGGAAAAATGCACTGATCGCAGAGGGCAATCCCCCCGTTTATGACGGGCATTGCAGGAACCTCACTGTCAGACAGATTAAAGATTACGAAGCCGAGGGCAGAAAGCCAGTTATTCGATTTCTTTCATATGATGAGGATTTTAAATTCGAAGATAAAGTAAAAGGATCTGTTACATTCCCAAAAGGCATGGTTGGGGATTTTGTCATTGTGCGTGCTAACGGAATTCCTTTATATAATTACGCAGTTGTTGTGGATGATGCGCTTATGAACATAACGCATGTTCTAAGGGCTGATGAACACCTTTCGAACACAGTACGTCAGCTGATGATTTACAGGGCTCTCAATTTTCAGGTCCCTGTTTTCGCACATATGTCACTCATTCTTGGAAAGGACAGGCAGAAATTATCCAAGAGGAATGGAGCGTCGAGCGTAAGCGACTTCCGAAAACTCGGCTATCCTCCTGAAGCGCTTGTAAATTATCTGGCTCTCCTGGGCTGGTCAAGCCCCGATGGAAGGGAAATACTTTCAATGGCTGAACTGATCGACCTTTTCGATATCGAACGCCTGTCCCCCAGTCCGGCTGTTTTTGACAATACAAAGCTAGACTGGATCGCCAAGCATTTTATAATTAACAGCGATATCGATGCCGTATTCAAGTCTTCACTGCCTTTTATAAAGGAAACAGGCCTCGTTGATGACGATTTTATAAAGTCAGAGAAAAACCGTCAATTTCTTAAAGGGATCATAGGAATTGCCCGAGGGTACTGCTCTCACCTTTCTGAGTTAAAGGACCACATCGGATATTTTCTTACAGATGATTTTGTAATATCCGATGAAGCTGTGAATATTCTAAAAAAAGAGGAATCCAGAAAGGTTATCAGGACTTTCCTTGATAAAATTGCCGGGGAAAACAGGGTCATCAGCGAAAAAGTATTTACAGAGATTGTTAACGCCATCATTGCTGAAACCGGGATCAAAGGCAAGAACCTTTTTCTTCCTTTAAGGGCTGCTCTGACAGGCAGAACACAGGGCCCTGAAACATATTTCATCATCCCGGTAATTGGTAAAGAAAGAACTAGAAAACGGTTAATAAAGGCCCTGTCAATAACAAATTAAGGACGGATATAGCTAGATGAAGTTAAACCACATCGGTCTGGAAGTTGCTGACAGTTATAAAATGGAGCTCTTTTACAGGAAGTACTTCGGTTTTAAAACCCTGTACCGCTATGCCAGTATTAACCAGAAGGAGCTTCATACTGTAATTCTGGCAGACCGAAATCTAACCCTTGAACTTCTGGAAAGACCGCAAAACAATACAGGCATTCCTGCAG
>Ga0187770_10000195_pt1 | contig 29120 bp, 24 predicted proteins | sample 0116_SJ02_MP02_2_FD_133154 | JGI IMG/M metagenome (GOLD analysis project Ga0187770, IMG submission 133154) | Tropical peat soil microbial communities from peatlands in Department of Meta, Colombia - 0116_SJ02_MP02_20_MG | ecosystem: Environmental > Terrestrial > Soil > Wetlands > Peat | place...
CTGTCGAAGGAATATCTTGAACAAGCTCAAATCGCTGCACAATATTCCAATCAAGAGATGACCTGTCATTTGGAGGCACGTACACTGCATGGCCTGTCAATTTACCAATCGCTCCCACGAGTGATTGAATCTGATTGTGCGAAAACTCAGTCGGTAGAGAATAGTCCTCTGCCCCTGAAACGGCGCCGCGAAGTTCACTCAGGCCAAAATAGGAATCAACGCCGAACCTTCCCGCGCGGACAATGTGGAGGTCTGTTCCCTCTTCATTCGAATATACGTGCACTTTGTACTGTCCGTCACTCGCAGGCTCAACAGACTGAAAAATAGGAGCAAATTGCTCATATGGAACAAGCAATGGCTCTCTTTGGCCATCCCATAAAAAAGCAATATAGGATGGAAACCCCTCTAGTAGAGTAAGATCCCCCTGTCTAAGTCCGAAAAAAGTTGAACCACGATGATGCAGCTTGGAGTATCGTACATAAAGCCGTACTTTATCTTGAATACCAAAAAGAGAATTACTCTTTCCGATTCGGTGCAGTTGTCCAAATTCATTCTCAATCGAAACTAAAAATTCATTTCTTATTAGTGACTTCATACAGCCCCTCCCTTTGGAGACGACGACCGGGGTTACATCTTGGAATGCCAGCAATTATCTTTTTAACGACTTTTCCGAACTGAACATTTGACTTAACGATCCCCGGATCTGGCAATATTACATAATGCGAGTCGGCTAATTAATGCCTAGGGTCGGCCGTTGACACACAACAGTCCCTTCATAAACCTACAAATGTCACTGTATTTCCTCAGAGCTTTGAGTTTGGGATGATCGTATCAAATCGGAATAAGAATGCAACAAGAATTTTTGGAGGTTAAAACCAAATAGAATGCGGAATGTACCCTCCTACGCCAACCTCCTGCGCCAAGGCTACGGAGGTCAAGAGGTTCCGGCGGGCAGGGATTGCGGAATATGAAAGCCAATATAATTGAAGCAAGTACTTAGGCTCAGGCTAAGGTTGACGTTGAGAATTCCTGACGGAGATTAAGGGTTGGGCTGAATTCTGATAGGGAATCATAGCAAGCGGCAAAGGCAATCAGTTTGCATTACACTATCCTCAACTCCTTCAATTTTTTTACCTTGTTATAGAGGCTTCTGTCAGATGTGGCGAAGGGGCATCCTAACTTTCTGGCAATAACAACGGAGGATAGTTACTATGTCAAATCCGATTGAAATTCAAGGGAGGATTCTTTCGATCTCTCCAACAAGGTCATACGGAAGGGCTTGGGTGATTCGAGCTTCCACCCAGTCGCCAGGTCTGGCCTTTCCTTTCAAGAAGACGCAGCCATCGATCTCAGGGGCTTGGGTTTGAAGCCTTCCTCGAAGGATACCCCCTTGATGATTCGGTCCCTCTACTAAGACCTCCATCTTTCTTCCCACCAGTTGTCGATATTTTTTCAGGGAGATCTTTTTCTGAAAATCCATCAGGGTTCTCAAGCGTTCCTCCTTTACACTCTCTGGGACAGGATCAGGAAGTCGGGAGGCAGGGGTCCCTTCTTCGGGGGAATATTTGAAGGCTCCGAGGTGATTAAATTGGATCTCTTCCACGAAGTCTAAAAGCCCCTTGAATTGACTTTCCCCTTCTCCCGGAAACCCAACGATCAGGGAAGTGCGAAGGCTGATCTCAGGAAGAGAGGTTTTGATCCTTTGGAGAAGCGTTCGGATTTCCACACCCCTGGATCTTCTTCCCATTCGTTTCAGGATTTTATCATCGCTGTGTTGGATGGGGAGATCGAAGTAAGGACAGATCTTCTTCTCATGAGCGATGAGCTCGAGAAGTCCCTGAGTGAAATAGTGTGCCTTTGGGTAAGAATAGAGGATTCGAATCCAACGGAGCCCATCGACTTTGACCAGGCCTTTTAGGAGGTTTTCTAAATTGGTTCCATCTCGGAGATCTTGGCCATAAGCAGTGGTATCTTGAGCGATGAGAATGAGTTCCTGGATTCCTTGATCCGCAAGCCGCCGGGCCTCTTTGAGAACGGATTGTTGCTTCCTGCTCCGGTAGGCGCCCCTGATCTTCGGTACCGTGCAGAAGGTGCAGGCATTGGAGCAACCCTCTGCGATCTTAAGATAGGCGCTGCGAGCAAGGGTAGAGAGGATTCGAGGGGTCTTTTCATCGTAGAGAAAGGCCGGTTTGGAAAGAAAGCTTTTTCCCCTTCGCTTCTTTGACAGGATTTGGGGAAGAAGTTGAAACGATCCAGCGCCAACAAAGAGGTCCACCTCCGGCAATTCCTTTTCCAGAATTTTGCCATAGCGCTGGGGAAGGCACCCCGAGACAACGAGGAGATGGCAACGTCCTTCCTTCTTATACCGGGCCAGGTGCAGAATGGTCTCAATGGCCTCTTTTGTTGCATCCTGGATAAAGGAACATGTGTTAACAATGAGGATTCCGGCCTTCGAAGGATCCGTGGTAAGGAGATACCCTTCTCTTGAAAGGAGGCCGAGGATCACTTCAGAGTCCACCAAGTTTTTGGAACACCCCAGACTGACAAGGCACACGGTATCTTTCATCGAATAAATATTATACCTAAGCTGCTGTTTATTTGCCATGGGAAGGGATTGCTTCATCCTTGACAGCCCTTGGAATCGGATGGTCTTTCCTTTCATTCGGGGCAGAGGAAGCCCATCACCAGATATTTGGACTTCGGTCCCATTCGCATTTTCTCCCGGTTCCTCTGAATTCAACTGCTTGTTTTGTTTCAGAAAAAATTGCAGAATTAATTGAGTTCGCTTTAACTCAGGGGATTTCGATGGGTCTTATTCAGATACAATACGATGCCTTAAGAAAAAAGGTAAAGAAATCTGAGCTTGAAAACCAGTGGCGTGCTTTTAGAGAGACACGAAATCGTCAGAGACAGAATCTCGCTTCGTTCGATGATCTTCAGAAAATGCAGGAAGAGGTGAAACGGGTTCGTTCTGAATCTGTGGGAAACTGGGATCTCCTCCAGGAGGCGATCTCTCACCTGAAGAAAAATCAATTTAAGGTCATTGAGGCAAAGGATTCAAAGGAAGTCTGTGAAATCATGCTGCAGGAGATCGGCCAGCAACGGCTTGTGGTGAAATCGAAGTCAAACGTCTCAAAGGAGATCGGCCTCACCCCGTTTCTCATCCGCCATGGTATCGAAGTGATTGAGACCGACATCGGCGACCGGATCATTCAGTTTGCCGGAGGAAGAGCCTCCCACTATACTGGACCGATTGTCCACCTCTCACGCTATGAGGTTGCCGAGATTCTATCCAAACATCTCCATAAGAAGATTCCTCCGATCCCTGAGGAGGAGATGCAGGCCGTAAAAGAGGATATCGAGTCTTATCTTCAGAAGGCAGCCGTCGGGATTACGGGCGCCAATGCTATCGCGGCAAGAGAGGGAGCGATTCTAATCCTTCATAACGAAGGAAATATCACCCGAGTTCGAACGAGATCCAAACATATCATCCTCACGTCCATCGATAAAGTCTATCCGAATGTTCAAGATGCTTTGCTCATGGCCAAGTTGGAGACTTATTTTGCTACGGGTTCTCTTTTCCCATCCTTCATCGATATTGTCGCAGGAAGATCCAGATCCTCAGACGTTGAGAAAATCACTTTTTACGGAATGCATGAACCCAGCGAACTCGTGGTCGTCCTTTTAGATAATGGCAGGAGAGGGATTCTCAATGAAAAAAAGGATTTCTCGGATCTTCTTTACTGTATCGGTTGCGGGAATTGTCTCCTCGATTGTCCTGCTTATAATGCCTTGGGCCCCTCCTTTGGAGCCGATGGAATGCTGGGTGGAAGAGGAATTGCCCTCACCTCGCTCCAGAGAGGGTTGAAAGAGGGAGTTGAGGACGGCCTCTTTCTGTGCACGACCTGCGGCCTCTGCGGTGAGGTCTGCCCCGTCGGAATTGATGCTGGGAAGAGGGTTAAGGATCTGAGGAGATTGAGCCTTAAGGATCCCGAAGTCTCGAATCGACTCGATGAGGTAGATTTACTTCAAAAGACCATTGATGAGTATGGAACGCCCTATGGCCCAATGGCCAGAGCCGATTTTTCCTCTTTCAAAAAGAAATCTCCTTTAGTCCTTTACATCGGCTGCGTTGGAATGAGCACTGAGGTGGAAGCCGCTGGCCATACGATTCAACTCCTCCAACGAATGGGGACAGATTTCACATTGATCGATGAGGCCTGCTGTGAGGCCGTGAAAGACGAAACCGGGTTGAGTGTCAATCCAGAGAGAATCCGGCAGAACTTAGAGAAGATGATGGAGGTCGGGGGTCGAGAAGTTCTCTTCCTCTGTCCCACCTGTCTTAAAACCTTTTTAGAATACGATAAGGAACATCCAACCGGTCTTGTCTTTGAAAGCCTTCTTTCGTATCTCCGCAAGAATTTCTTATTCGCTTCCTCAGAAAGCGATCCGGTCACAATGACCTATCATGACCCCTGCCACTTAGGAAGGGGGCTTGGGTCCTTTGATGGACCGAGGGAACTGCTGGAGGACCTTGGGAGTAAAGTGGTCGAAATGGAGCATCACCATCAGGAATCCTTATGCTGTGGAGCAGGGGGAGGGGTGAGGGCGTTTTATCCAAAATTTTCCAGGGATATTGCTCGAAGGAGAGTGAAGGAGGCAGAGGAAGTGAAGGCCGATATCCTTCTGACCGACTGCCTCTCCTGTAAACACAATTTGAAGCAGGGAGTCCGATTCGAAGGCAAAATGTCGGTGATGACCACCCCGGAATATCTCCTGGAAGGGATTGAGGCTAAGAAGCTTCATTTCTCTCGGAAGAAAGTATGATCTGCACCTCACGTAATATTCAATTCGATTATTTTTAGGCTGGGAATAATACTTTTCCTCGCTTTGCATATTCAGCAACAAGGGACGTCTCACTTTCGAATTCTTCAGGGGTCATAGTAATAATATCGAGGGGGATCATAAATTTCTTAATTGTCATGATCTCTGCTTCTTTGGTTAACTCGGCCCTTTTAAAAATATCTTTCCTTCGAAAATCTTCTGAGATAATCACGATATCTACGTCACTTTCTTTAGTCGCTCTCCCGCTAGCCTGCGACCCAAATAGAATAATCTTTTTAATCTTTAATCCATTCTCTTCCAGGCACCTTTCCAGAAATCCAATTGCCTTTATAACTTTGCTCTTAGCCATCTCAATACCTCTTTTCCTCTCCTAAGCATTTCGCTTGTCTTTGTCTTATTATAATTTTTCAAGATTCTTTTGAGGTCATCCGGGTAACGCGAAGGTATACTCAGCCTGTTGAGGGTGAATACAAAATCATACAGATTATCCGGCAGATCAATCTTAGTCGTCTCGATTAAGTAAAGCAAGCTATGTGTTTTAGGCGGGATTTCCTCGAGTTCTTTTGCATAGAGGCCCTTTAATGCTTTTTCCAAAGAGAGATGGCACATAAAAATCGCATAAATATACCTTTTGTTGTCGAACATGATCTCGGCTGTTTTCATATCATAATCGGCCTATTTAAACCATTCGAGAGGCTTTTTCCCCACGTGTTCTTTCCGCCTTCCTTTGCTTCAATTATATATAATGCTTAGCTTTTGGCAAGTGAAAGTTTGGAGTGCGAAAGTTTGGAACGCCTCCCTCGGTTTGTTAACATTTCCGCATGCCAAACTCTGTCCCGTGGATTGAAGCCAGGAATACCCCTTTTTGAGAAGACTCTCCCCAATAACTTCTCAGGAAATCACGGGAATCCCTTCCTGTAGTTGACACGGCAAACCCAACCGTTATAAAAAAGAAATAGATGCTACACGGTAGCGGCAAAATGAAACGATACGGGTTCATCCTTCTCTTAGCATTTCTTGTCTTTCTTGTGGGTTGCACTCCATTATCCACTCAACGAATTCTCGATTCGTTTGAAAGACCCAAAGAATGCCAGGAGTTGCTGACCCAGTTGGACGAATTAGTGAGAGAGGCCGGAGTCAGGGATGCTTCCAGTGTCCCCGTCCCCGGGTTTCCCTACCTTCGCACCAATCGTTTTCTTGCAGCGTTGAAGAGAAACTTGAAGGAGGAGAGAGCAAAAGAGGCGTGGGTCCACTGGATGCAGGAATTGGACCTCAAGTCCAGAGAAAAAGAGATCAGCAACCTGCCGGAAGCTATGATTTTCCCCTTCATGTCGAAAGAAACTGGACAAACGGATCGGGAAGGACTCCTTTCACGAATAAATTCCTGCTCCTCTGAGCTTCTGAATCATGATCAGAGGCGGTCGGATTTTTATGCCACCCTTGAGCCCCTTGTCCATGTCCCGGATGAATATTCCTGTTTCATGAGGACTCTTGGTTGTTACCCTTTGATCAGCCTTCCGGTGGCGATTGCCACAGACAACTCGAGGAAAAAAATTAGATCATGGTTTGATACGGACTTAAATCATGTTCCCGTTGACGGACGCCTGATGGCATTCGTGCCCGATGAGGAGAACGTTCTTCCTGAGAAAGAGATTGAAGAGATCATGGGGAAAGCCGAGAGAACCCCCCTGGGAGTTCCTCTGTTGGAGGATAACACAAAGAAAAAATTAGTCGCCTCCTTTTCCCCGGTCTTTATTCAGGATGTGGCTGGGTCCTATGATCAATTGGGCCAGGTGGTCTGGAAGAATCATCGCGCGGAGGTCAACCCGGAGAGACCTGCTGTTTATTATTACATTTCCCATGCCTTCTTGAAAGGAGAACCTATCCTTCAAATCAATTATGTGATCTGGTATTCGGAACGGGCGGGAGAGAGATCGCCATGGATCGAATTGGGCCATTTGGACGGATTGACTGTTCGGGTCTCTTTGGATGGTCAAGGAAGGCCGTTTATGGTAGATGTGGTGATGGATTGCGGATGTTATCATCTCTTTGCGCCTCAGAAAGAGGGCGTAAATCGGATACTTTCCAGACCTCTCATGTTCGATGCGTTTGTGCCTCAGTGGCTTCCTATTCTTTCTCCGGGAGAGCGTCTTGGGGTTCGGATAAGTTCTGGCTGGCACCAGGTGCAGCGTTTGATCGCTGTTGGAGAAGTCCTTGATCCGATTCCTTATGAATTATTATCTTACGATATTCTGGAATCCCTTCCTCATGAAGAGGGTGGGAGGGAAAGCCTCTTTGATGCCAGCGGTATTGCGAAAGGCTCAGAAAGGGCCGAACGGTTTCTTCTCTTCTCCATGGGGATTCCATCGGTCGGGAGCATGCGCCAGAGGGGACACCATGCCATTGAACTGATTGGCCGGGCCCACTTCGATGACCCGTTCTTGTTCGACGAGAATTTTGTATTCAAATAGAATGGTCAAGCTCGCCTCCGTATTCTTCATGTTGGCCACCCTGCTTCTCCCGATAGCACAACCTATCTCCTTGTCGGAAGGATCTGAAGAAGATCGAATCTTCTCTATCGTCCAAAAAATGGAATCTGCCTTCAAGGCAGTAGAAGATTATACCTGTGAGGTGGACCAGATATTCTATCGGGACGGCGTGACGGATCAGCACTATCGATTCAAATTTTACTTTAAGAGAGACAAGAAGGTGCGAGTTGATTTCTCCTCGCCTTATCGAGGGCTGTCCATTTTTTACAGCGAAGGGGACAAGGACGCCACCGTCGCTCCTTTTCGTTTCGTGCCGACATTAAAATTTCGATTTTCCATCGATAATCCCATGATCAAAACACTGGCCGGACAGCGGATCGATCAGACAGACATGGGGTATTTCATTCAGTTTATCTCTAAGAATCTCAAGGGGGTCAAACAGAGGGAGGATGAATTCTACGAGAGCGGAGATCAGGTAACATTCTTGCTCTGGGCCATGGATTATATCGAAGAACGATATCTTGAGAAGTATCGGATTACTATTTCAAAAAAAAATTGGCTTCCCACTCACATTGAAAGGTACAATTTGGAAGGGAAGCCGATTGAGTCCACCGATATAAAGAAGTATACCGTCAATACTCATCTTGAGGATAAACTATTTCACCCATAGGAGGGCGCTGAGAGAGTCACTTTTTCAGGCTCGATACCCTTTACCCCGTTAGAAATAATGCCCCACTGCTCTGAAGGGGGTTAGATCTTAGAATAAGTCCGGCAGGGTTTAATGCTCTGCTAGCATTTCTAACGGGGTTTCGGATCTAAGATGAGGTATTGACAAATCTCAGTTTCATGGTAATTTTTCTTTGGGAGATCAAAGGCAGCACCGATGAATTGGGATTATGACATTATTGTGGTAGGCGCAGGGCCAGGGGGGTCGACCGCTGCCAGGTTTTGTACTCAGGCGGGATTGAAAACACTTCTCATTGAGAAAGAACGGCTGCCTCGATACAAGCCCTGTGGAGGTTGCCTTTCCACTAAAACGGTCCATTTGGTCGGCTTCGATCTCAGTCCGGTTGTTGAGAACACCATCTATGGAGCAAAATTCACTTATCGTTCCAAAGATCCTTTTTTCATCGAATCCAAAGACCCCATCGCATTTTTAGTGATGAGAGATCGCTTTGATCAGCTTCTCGTCGATAAGGCTTTAGAGGATGGTGCAACCCTACTGGAGGGGGAGAAGGTGACGAGAGTTGAAGAGAAAGCGAATGGGGTTGAGGTGGAATTGGGAAAGAGGAGGAGATTTCACTGTCGATACCTCATCGGCGCAGACGGGCCAGAAAGTATTGTTGCGAAGTCTTTGCCTTTGCCGGCACAAAGGAACGATGGAAATGGAATTGCGATTGAAAGTGAGATTCCATTTGATTCCTCTATCGCTTTCCCCCAAAGGGAACTTCAATGCATCAATTTAGATTTCGGGAGAGTTCCTAATGGTTATGGTTGGGTCTTCCCAAAGAGGGAATGGCTCTCCATCGGTGTGGGCGGGATGTTCAGAGAGACGAAGAAGATGAATCCCCGCCAGTACTTCAAATCTTTCCTAAAAGGACTCGACTACATCCCCGAAGGGAGGGCAGGAAAGCTCATCGGTCATCTCCTCCCTTCTTTTTATGATGAAAAACAGAAGGTCTCGCAAGGAAGAATTCTTCTTGTGGGTGATGCTGCCCATCTCATGGATCCCCTCCAGGGAGAAGGGATTTATTATGCCATTCGAAGCGGGATGCTGGCTGGGGAGGCAATCACGGCATGGAAGAGGGAGGGGATCGTTCCTTCTGACTATTATCAAAGGGCCGTTTATGATGACATCTGTGGGGACTTGAAATGGGCGCTCACTTTGTCTCGTTTCGTTTTTCGTTTTACGAAATTGGCCTATCGAACCCTGAAACGCTATCCCGAACTGGGAGAAATCTATCTTCAGACCTTAGAGGGGAAAGAAACTTATCAAGGGTTTGTGAGAAAGGTCAAGACGAGGATCAAGGACTTTCTCAAAGGACAACTGAGTGAGAAGATTAAAGAAGCGATGGCAAAGATGTGAGAATTTGAAGGGAAAGGTAAAAAAGATCACTCTTGTTCTGGAAAAGCAGTACGGCATCCCCCGGAGAGAGGGTCGGGAAAATCCTCTCGATATTCTCATCGAAACCATCCTTTCACAGAATACAAACGATCAAAATCGAGATAAGGCTTATCAGAGATTGAAAACACGATTTCCCCATTGGGAGGATGTCCTCGAGGGGAATTTAAAAAGTATCGTTTCGGCCATTCGACCGGGTGGATTGGGTGGACAGAAGGCGAGGCGCATCCATGAACTCCTTCACTGGATCAAAGAGCGTGAAGGGAGATTGAGCCTTTCCTTCTTGAAGAAGATGGATTCTGAGGAGATTGGGGAAACGATGGGCGTCCTGAAAGGGATCGGTCCTAAAACTCTTCACTGCCTTCTCCTATTCGGTTTGGGAAGAGAGGCCTTCCCAGTGGATACCCATGTCCTTCGGATTGGGAAGCGCCTCGGTTTCATTCCAGAATGGATGGATGCAGAGGAAGCCCATCAATGGATGGTGCCTTTCATTCCAAAGGGAAAATCCTTATCACTCCACCTCAACCTCATCCGACTTGGGAGAGAGGTGTGCAGAGCGAAAAGCCCTCAGTGCAATACGTGTTTTCTCGTTAAGGAATGCCCCCACTCAAATTCCCCTTTCCCTTGAGAGGAGGTTCTCTTATAAGTTATTTTGTGAGTTGTTTCTAATGAAAGACTTGATCAAAAAACTCCTTCATATCGAAGACACCCCTGAACGAACGGCCCTGGCTTATTCCATTGGTGTCTTCTTGGGTTTCTCGCCTTTCTTGGGTTTTCATACCCTTGCTGGCCTCGTCATCTCTTTTCTATTTGGATTAAACCGGGTGGCCGTTGTTTTAGGAGTCTGGACAAACACTCCTTGGTGGATGATTCCCTATTATACGGTCGCCACGTGGGTGGGGATGAGGATCACAGGATTTCGAATAGAAAAGGTGATCCTCAAGAAATTGTTCCAAATGGAAATAGATCGAGAATTCATGAGTTCAGATTTTTGGAGTCGCATCGCCTCACAATGGGGTCTCCTCCTTTCTTTTATGATCGGATCTTTAATCCTGGCAGCCCTCCTCAGTCTAATTGCCTATCCCTTCTGTTTAAGAGGGATTAGATTCTATCGGTCCCGCAGAGAAGAGCGAAGGGTTCATGGCAGAGAACATGGATCTTAAAGCTGAAAGATCAAGGCTCGAGGAGTTTAGGTTTCAGCTTCCAACTTTGAGCTTTAAACCCCGTGCCCCATGCTCTCTGCGCTATACCAATCAGTCCTTGACACCTGTGTCAATTTAATAGAAGAATTAATAGAGATGGCGACATGCGTGAACAAAAACCTCTTTCCTTTTCATCTGTGGCTTGAATCCGAACCCTGGAGAAAATGGAAGCGCATCGGATTGACCGGGCTCAGGGGGTCTTCCAAGGCCTACCTCTTGTCTTATTGGAGAGCGAGGTTAAAGGGATCTCTCTTGATTATTGTCCCTCACCATCGAAATGCCGAATCTCTCCTCGAGGATCTCCAATTTTTCCAGAGGGAGATGAAGGGGACCCTCTCCCTCCTCCCTCAATGGGAGACCCTTCCTTACGATGATATTCCTCCTCATCCTGAAATCGTCAGGGAGAGGGTGGGTTGCCTCTTCTCTCTCTTGAGAAGGGAGGAGGTGGTAATCATCTCTTCGATCAAGGCTTTGATGCAGAAGGTTCTCTCCCCTCTTGACCTGAGAGAATCCGTCTTCACCCTTTCTAAAGGGGAGGAGGTGGTTCGAGACCGTCTCGTCAATTTTCTTTGCGAGAATGGGTATACCTCGACCAGGATCGTGGAAGAAAGAGGAGATTTTAGCCTCCGAGGGGCGATCGTCGATCTCTATACCCCGCTTTATGAAGAACCTCTCCGATTGGAATTTGATGGGGACCGATTGGAGTCCATCCGCCGATTTGAGATGGAGACCCAGCGTTCCAGAAAGGAGGGCGTGTTGGAAAGTGCGCTCCTTCTTCCAGCACGGGACATTTCAAAGGATTCTTCTGATCAGACCTTGGGAAGCCTTTTCGATTATTTAAGGGAAGATGGGTTGGTTTTCGTTGACGAGGGAGACGAAGTGGAGAGAGAGGCAAAAGCTTTCTCCCGACTCGTCGAGGAACATTACGAAAAAGCCGTGGTGAAAAAAGGTTCTGCACCTTCCCCGGGGTCCGCTTATTTGAATTTCGACGATGTCTCCCTTTCGTTAGAGAAATTTCACACCGTCTCCCTGCAGGAAGGACCCCTTGCCCCTGCTCAGTGCCAGCACGTTCTTTCCTCTGAGATGGAGACGAACGAGAACCTCCAGAGGGAGATGAAAACGGTTCTCTCCTCAAAAACCAATCCTCCAGAGACTTCTCCTTTTTCCATCCTCATGAAAAATCTTCATCATTGGCAGGAAAAAGGGATGGGAGTCTTCATCGTCTCCCATACTCAGGGTCAGGCTGAGCGATTGAGAGAACTTCTCTCCCGGTACGGAGTCGAACCGCGACTGGAAAAGACCAAAAGGTTCAGAGAGGCCCTCGATCAATCGGGGAAAGGTCTCGCTCTTCTTGTGGGTTCCCTGTCCTCAGGTTTTCAAAACCCCGAGGAGGGCTGGGTGATTCTGACCGAAGAGGAAATCTTCGGTCAGAGAAGAAGGCTTCCTGAAGGGAAGGTTCGATCTTCGATCCCCTCTGCTTCCTGGCAGAGGGGGGGTCCGGCCCTCTCTTCATTTCGTGAACTTCGAGAAGATGATCTGGTCGTCCATATCGACTATGGAATAGGGCGCTACAGAGGGCTGAAGCATTTGAAGATCTGGGGAGTCTCGAACGACTACCTTCTCTTAGAATATCAAGAGGGGGATAAACTCTATCTTCCTGTGGACCGACTCAATCTCATTCAACGCTATATCGGAGGAGATGGGAATCCCCCCAGACTGGATAAACTGGGCAGCCATTCATGGGAGAGGGCGAAAAAGAGGGCGAAGGCTGCTGTGGCTGAAATGGTGAAAGACCTCCTCGACCTTTATGCGGCCCGACAGGTTTTTGAGGGCTTCCAGTTTCCTCCTTTGGATCAGTTCTATAAAGAGTTCGAAGCGACCTTTGAATATGAAGAAACTCCGGATCAGATCCAGGCGATTGAAGAGGTGATGAAAGACATGGGCCATCCCAAACCCATGGATCGCCTGATCTGCGGAGACGTCGGATATGGTAAGACAGAGGTGGCCATCCGGGCTGCTTATCGGGCTGTGATGAACGGAAAGCAGGTCGCCATTTTGGTCCCCACTACCGTTCTGGCCCAGCAACACCACCAGACCTTCTGCGAACGATTCAAGACCTATCCGGTGGTGATCGAGGTCTTGAGCCGGTTTAAAAGTCCCAGGGAACAGAGGGAGATCCTTCAACGCTTGAAGGAAGGGAAGGTGGATATTGTGATCGGGACGCACCGGCTACTGCAGGAGGATGTGTCCTTCCGAGATTTAGGGCTGGTGGTGATCGATGAGGAGCATCGATTTGGCGTCTCCCATAAGGAGAAATTGAAACAGATGAGAAAATTGGTGGATGTGATGACGCTCACGGCGACCCCTATTCCGAGGACGCTCCAGATGGCTGTCTCCGGAATTCGAGATCTCAGCCTCATCCAAACGCCCCCTGAAAACCGCCTGTCGATCAGGACTTTCGTGATCCGCTATGATGATGAAGTCATTCGCGAAGCGATCCAGAGGGAGTTCGATCGGGGAGGTCAAGTCTTCTTCGTTCACCATCGCGTCCAGAACATCGCTGCGGTGGCTAACCATCTAAAGCGGCTTATTCCAGAGGCTTCCCTGGCCATTGCTCACGGCCAGATGAGAGAGAAGGAATTGGAGAAGGTGATGCTCCAATTCGTCGGGAAGGAGATTAATCTCCTCGTCTGCACCAGCATCATCGAATCCGGTTTGGACATCCCGACCGCCAACACCATCCTGATCCATCACGCAGAGCGTTTTGGTCTTGCAGATCTTTATCAAATCCGTGGGCGAGTCGGTCGCGGGAGCCATCAAGCCTATGCCTATCTTATCATTCCCGGAGACCTCACCCTCTCCAAGGACGCCATGAGAAGGCTGCGGGCGATTCAGGAATTGAGTGAGCTGGGTTCTGGATTCAAGCTGGCCATTCAGGATCTGGAGATCAGAGGAGCGGGAAACCTCCTCGGGTCCTCTCAATCTGGGCACATCGCGGCGGTAGGATTTGAATTCTATACGCAATTGATGGAGAAGGCTGTCAAGGAATTAAAGGGCGAAGAAGTGATCGAAGAGATCACTCCGGAAATTCACTTCCATCTCCCTGCCTTCATTCCGGAGGCCTATGTGGAGGATCCTGGAGAGCGATTAAGTCTGTATCGGAGGCTCTCTTTTTCTCGTTCTGATGAAGAGGTGGAGATGATTCGCGAGGAACTGGTTGATCGATTTGGGAAGATTCCTAGAGAGGTGGATCATCTGCTCGATGTGATCAAAGTGAAGATTCTCCTGACGCGATTGTCGATCAAGAAATTAGAGGAGGCTCCTTCTCAATTTGTTCTCACCTTTGATGAGACGACCCGAGTCTCTCCAAAGAGGGTGATCGACCTCGTCCATCGAGGAGAAGGTCAATATCGGCTTACCCCAGACTCCAAATTGGTCGTCGAGGGATGGCCCGAGATGAGGAAGGATCCTTTTGGAGCAGCCAAAAAGCTATTGCAAGCATTGGCGTGATATGGTAGATTTCAACCTGACGATCTGGGCATGGCAATGAGAGCCCACTTTGCTCTTTTGATGTATTTTCATTCTCTTGAGGGGAGGAGACGATGATGAAAAAGAGATGGATTTTTTTGGGAATCTCACTCCTCTTTTCCCTCTCGCCTTTGGGTTGCGAGAAATTGGGAGAGAAGGGGTTAGGCGGGAAAGAACTGATTCGGATCAATAATGTTTCCATCTCCCTTGAAGAGTTCCGCCAGATGTCGGAAAGACAACCCCTCGAGGGGAAGATCAGGTTGGTGAGCGAAAAGGGGCTGAGAGATTTTCTTGAGAATTATGTGATCACCCGAGAAGTCCTCTACCAGGAGGCGAAGAAGAAGGGCCTCGATAAGAAAAAAGAGATCCTGGCAAAGGTGGAAGACTTCAAGAGGGCGATGGTGATCGATGCCCTTCTCGAAGAAGAATTGAGAAGGAAGGATGAAGTGTCCGATGGTGAAGTTCAGAAATATTATCAGGAGAATCAAAATCAGTTTACCGAACCCCGGGAGGTGAAGATCCGTCACATCGTTGTCAACTCAGAGCCCCTTCTGAAAGAGGTGCTGACGAAACTCTCCCAAGGCGAAAGTTTTGAGAAATTGGCGTCCACCTACAACGTTGACAGAACCCGGGAGGACGGGGGAAACATCGGATGGATCAAGCGAGGACAATTGTCAGCCGCTCTGGCTCAATATGAAGAAGGGGCTTTTTCTCTGAGGAAAAAAGGGGAGATTAGCAATGTGGTCAAGACGCCCGTCGAGTGGTACTATATTCTTCGGCTCGAAGACACGCGAGGGACTGTTGTGCAGCCTCTCGATCAGGTGAAAGAGAAGATCCGTTTTTTCCTCCAAACGAAAAAGAGGCAAGATGTCTACCTCGCGTATGTCAAAGAAGCGAAGTCGAGAGCTAAGATTGTTATCAACGAAAAGTTATGGGCGGAGGAGGAGAAGAAGGAACCGAAGCCAAAAGAAGAGAAGAAATGAAGAGATATTGTTCCCGGTTTGTCTTGTCGATCCTTTTCTTTTTCCTGTGGGGATGTGACCAATGGGAAGGGGGACTCCCTGAACATGTTCTTGCTCAAGTCAATCAGGAGGAGATCACCGTCGATGAATTTGATCGGGAATTTAAAGAGTTGATATTGGAGCCGGGAAAGGAGGCAAAGGCATCCAGCATCGGAAGCCTGAAGCAGGCCTATCTGGATCAGGTCATTGAACGCAAGATCCTCGTCCAAGAAGCACAGCGTTTAGGGATCAAAGTCTCCCAAGAGGAATTGAACCAGGCCATCCTTGAAATAAAGATGGACTACCCGGGAGAGGGATTTGGAGAAAAGTTAGGTCTTAAAGGGATGACTTTGGAGGAGTGGAAGGTTCGACTGGAAGAAAAATTATTAGCGGAGAAGATGATTCGAAGCGCCCTCCATTACCGAGGGGAGATCGAGGAGAAGGAGGCCCTTCAATATTACGAAGCCCACCGTTCGGCATTTCAAGTCAACCAGAGGGTGAGGGCTCGGCAGATCGTTGTGGCAGATGGGGAAGAGGCGATCCAGATCCTAAAAAGGCTGAAAAAGGGGGAGAGCTTTGAAAAGTTGGCCTTGGAGAAATCGCTGGGACCGGAAAAGGTAAACGGGGGAGACTTGGGCTATTTCAGCCCAAGGGAGAGGCCGACCGAGTTTGACCATGTTTTTATGATGGAGGTGGGAACGATCAGCGAGGTGATCAAGAGTCCCTACGGATACCATATCTTTAAATTGGAAGAAAAAATTGAACCCCGGCAGATTCCGTTTGAGGAGGCCAAGTTGAGGATTCTCCAGGAACTCAAGCAGAAGAAAGGGGAAGAGGAATATCAGAGGTGGCTCAAGGGGCTCAAGGGGAAGGCAAGGGTGAAGATCAACAAGAAGTGGCTCAGGTCATGAAGGGGAGAGGAGAGAAGATGAGAAGGATTTTTCTTGGAATAGGCCTCTTTTTGCTTTTATATGGGCCGATCTCTTCAAGCGAGGCGGTGGTCGATCGTATCGTCGCCATTGTCAATCAGGAAATCATCACCCTCTCTGAAGTGGAGAAGCGGACCGGTCCTCTTCTGGATGAGATTCAGGCGGAGGGTCGGTTGCAGAGGAGAGAAAAGATCCGTGAGGTTTGTCGAGGGGTGTTGGAGAGGTTGATCGAGGAGAAATTGATCGACCAGGAAGTGAAAAGAGTAGGCATCAAAGCGACCAGTAAGGAGGTGGAAAACGCCCTGGAGGAGATCAAGCGGCAAAACGCTGCCAGCCAGGACGATATAGAGAACGCCTTGAGAAGAGATGGTCTGACCTTAGAGACCTTCAAAAAGGAGATCGAGAAAAAGATCCTGCGGATGAGGTTGATCAATTGGGCTGTGAAGACGGAATCGAAGGTCGGGGAAAGAGAGTTGAGAGATTTCTACCAGAATAATATTAATCGGTATCGACGGAGTGAATCCTATCGCCCCAGCCACATCTTCTTCATCGTTCCAAAGGAGGCGACGGCGGAGGAGATTCGGGAAATCAGAAAGAAATGTCAGAAGGTATTAGAAAAAATCAAAGGGGGAGAGGACTTTGGTGAGATGGCCGCTCTCTATTCGCAGGATGGCAGTGCAAAGGACCGAGGCGATTTAGGTTATTTCAAGAAAGGAGAGCTTGTCCCCGCCTTGGAGAAGGAAGCGCTCCGCCTCCGGATCGGAGAGGTGAGCGGAATCATTCGAACAGACTTCGGATTCCATCTCATTAAACTTCTCGACCGAAAAGGAGGAGATCCCCCTCCGCTTGAGGAGATCAAGGAGAAGGTTCAAGCCGACTATTTTGAAAGAGAGAGGGAGAAAGGGGTCCAACAATATCTAAGCACCTTGAAAGAAAAGGCTGTCATCGAGATCAAACTCTGATTTCAAATCCCAAAAATCAGAATTTAGAATTCCGAATTCCGCATCCCGAAACTTAAAGGCAATTTTCATGTCTCTTCCCATCATCGGGGTCACCATGGGTGATCCGACTGGCATTGGACCGGAAATAATCGTAAAGGCCTTATCGACAGAGGAGCCATTCCATGCATGTCGGCCGGTCGTTTTCGGCGATCCAGAAGTGCTCTCCATGACGATTGAAATGCAAGGCCTTCCCACAAAGGTGGAGGCTTTTGAGAAAATTCCGGAAGAAGGGTACTTTCCCCAAAAAATCTTTCTCTATCCTTTAAGCCATTTGAATGTGGCCTCTCTCCATTTCGGAAAACCGGATAGGGAGTGTGGAGAGACAATGGTGAAGTACATTGAAGAGGCGGTCAGGTGGGTGAGAGGCGGCAAGGTGGATGGCATCACGACTTGTCCGATCAATAAGCAGGCGATCAATGCGGCCGGTTACCCCTTTTCAGGGCATACAGAACTCTTGGCTCATTTAGTCCAAGCCTCCTCGGTTGCTATGATGTTTCTGGGATCGAAATGGAAAGTTGCCCTTGTAACGACTCACGTCCCGTTGAAAGAGGTCTCCCAATGGATCACTTCAAGCCGTGTTCTTTCCACGATTCTTATAACGGATGAAGGGCTGAAAAAATATTTTGGGATCCTCGATCCCAAAATTGCAGTCCTCGGCCTCAATCCCCATTGTGGAGAGGACGGGCTATTGGGAGCAGAGGAGAAGATGGAGATCATTCCGGCCATCGCCGTGGCGAGATCTCATGGCTTCAAGGTGGAAGGTCCCTTTCCCGCTGACTCTTTTTTTGAACTTTCAAGAGATCATACCTTTGATGCCGTCATTGCCATGTACCACGACCAAGGACTCATCCCTATCAAAATGTACGATTTCAAAGAGGCCATCAATTTTACCCTGGGATTGCCCTTCATTCGGACCTCTGTAGGCCACGGTACAGCCTATGATATTGCAGGAAGAGGATTGGCCGATCCAACCAATCTCATAAAAGCCCTGCTGATGGCTGCTAAGTTATCAAATTCAAAGAAAGATTATTAATTTTGAGATTTCGGAAAAAGCTATTGACAAAAAATCTGATTTGGGCTAAGAAACTTCTTGTGAAATTTATCTTTTGAGCTCGGTAGTTCCCCAATCGCCCCGTCTCTGTCTATTGGCAGGCGCAAATCAAATAGGTTGGACGGATCAAAAGGAGACAAAATATGAGAGAGGTGGTCATTGTCAGTGGAGCAAGAACTGCTATCGGTACATTCGGGGCCTCTTTGAAGGACGTTTCGGCTATCAAGTTAGGGGCTATTGCCATTCGAGAAGTTCTTAAGAGGATTCATCTCCGGCCCATCGTTAAGAAAGAGCTTCTTGAAGTCGCTCCCGATGCATTTAAATGGGCTGGAGTAACGGAGTTGGAAAAATCCCATTCCCAGTGGGATGAGTCCGTGGCGGGCGTTCAGGTCGACGAGGTGATCATGGGCAACGTCCTCACGGCTGGGCAAGGACAGAATCCATCCCGTCAGGCAATGATTTATGCTGGGGTTCCGAAGGAAACGAATGCCTTTACGATCAACAAGGTCTGCGCCTCAGGCCTAAAAGCCATTGCCTTAGGCGCTCAGTCCATCCTGGCAGGTGAAGCAGAGGTCGTTGTCGCAGGGGGAATGGAAAACATGAGTCAGGTTCCTTATGCATTCCCTCAGGGGCGTTGGGGCGCCAGGATGTTCAACCAGGAGATGATTGATTTGATGGTATTTGACGGCCTTTTTGAAATTTTTTATGGATACCACATGGGACTTACCGCCGAGAACATCGCTGAGAAATTCGGAATTTCGAGAAAGGAGCAGGATGAATTAGGACTGCTCAGCCATCAGAGGGCGAGAGCTGCCATTAAAAATGGGATTTTTAAGGAAGAGATCGTTCCGGTGGTGATCCCGCAAAGGAAGGGTGAACCCATCATTTTCGATACGGACGAAAGGCCGATGGACACCTCATTAGAGAAGATGAGCAAGCTTCCAACCGCCTTTAAACCTGGAGGAACCGTTACCGCAGGAAACGCCTCTGGGATCAATGATGCTGCGGCCGCTGTCCTCTTGATGTCTAAAGAGATGGCAACCGCATTGAATTTAGAACCCATGGGAACGATTCGCTCTTATGCTGCAGGGGGGGTTGATCCAGCCTATATGGGCCTGGGTCCGATCCCTGCGGTGAGGAAGGCATTGAAAAAAGCGAAGGTTTCTCTCAATGACATCGGGTTGATCGAATTGAACGAGGCTTTTGCTTCGCAAGCGATCGCGTGCATCCGTGAGCTCCAATTCGACATGGAAAAGACCAATGTACATGGGAGCGGGATTTCTCTGGGGCATCCCATTGGATGCTCGGGTGCAAGGTTGATTGTCACGCTTCTTCATGAAATGAAAGGGAAGAAGGTTAGTCTCGGTCTCGCCACTCTCTGCATTGGGGGAGGCCAAGGCATGGCCATGGTTATAGAAAAAAGTTAGGAGTTCAGAGTTCGTAGTTCGGAGTAAAGGCAAGAATTTAAGGCTCCGAACTCATAACTCCGAACGTCGAGGTAACAAGAGGAGGGATGATGGAATATAAAAACATCTTATTATCGTTTGAAGGGGAAATCGGGATCCTCACCATTAATCGGCCCAAAGCCCTCAATGCCTTAAACATCGAGGTTCTCAAAGATATCCAAATGGGAATTCAGGAGGTGAAGGACCATTTAGGGCTGAAGGTTCTTATCCTGACGGGGAGCGGGGAGAAAGCCTTTGTCGCAGGAGCAGATATTGCGGAGATGAAGGGAATGAACTCCATCGAAGCCCTCAATTTTTCAAAATTAGGTCATCTCACCCTGAAAATGCTCCAGGATCTTGATTGGCCGGTCATTGCGGCGGTCAATGGTTATGCCTTAGGGGGAGGAACAGAGATCGCCCTCGCTTGTGATTTCGCCTTTGCTTCTGAGAATGCAAGGTTTGGTCTTCCTGAGGTCACCCTTGGCATCTTTCCAGGCTTCGGCGGAACGCAGAGGCTTCCCCGTCTGATCGGAAAAGGGAAGGCCAAAGAACTGATTCTGACGGGCAAAATGATCACCGCCCAGGAGGCCTTTCAGATGGGGATCGTCAACCGAGTCTTTCCTCAGGCCTCCTTGATGGAGGAGACCAAAAAGGTGGCCTCCTAGATCGCTGGGAACGGAGCCATTGGAGTCAGATTGGCCAAAATGGTGATGGATGTTGGTTTTAATATGGATCTCACAGAAGCCTGTTCTTTAGAATCGTATGCCTTCGGCGTCGGGTTCGCCACCGAAGATCAGAAGGAAGGGATGGCGGCGTTCGTCGAGAAAAGGAAGCCCAGTTTTAAAGGGAGATAAGGAGGAGAAGGTGAAGATCGCTGTATGTATCAAGCAAGTACCTGATACCACCGATGTGAAAATCGACCCGAAGACGAATACCTTGATTCGAGAAGGGGTCGCAAGTATTACCAATCCCTTTGATGAATACGCTGTCGAAGAGGCGCTTCTCATCAAGGAGAAGCATGGCGGAGAAGTCCACGTGATCAGCATGGGCCCTCCGCAAGCCATCGAGGTATTGAAAAACGCACTGGCCGTCGGTGCGGATAAGGTTTATCTGGTCTCGGATAGGGCCTTTGCAGGAGCAGACACGCTGGCCACGGCTTATACCGTTGCGAAGACGATTCGGGCGGTCGCTGGAGATGTGGATCTTGTGATCTGCGGAAAGCAGGCCATCGATGGAGATACGGCTCAAGTTGGGCCTGGTATTGCAACCCGCTTGGGAATCCCCCAATTGACTTATGTTTCAAAGGTCAAGGAGATCGATCCCGCAAAGAAGAGGATTGTGGTGGAACGACTACTGGAGAATGGAAGAGAGATTGTCGAATCTTCTCTTCCAGTTTTGTTGACGGTTGTGAAAGACATCAACGAACCCAGGCTTCCCTCCCTTTTAGGGATCAAGAAGGCGGCCAAGGCACAAATTCCGACCTTGACTGCAAAGGATATCGGCGCGGAGGAGAATCGCATTGGGTTGAAGGGATCGCCTACCTGGGTGACGAGGGTCTTTTCCCCGGAGGCCAGAGGAGGAGGCGGTGAGATTTTAAAAGGGGAATTACAAGAGGTGGTTCCTCTCCTGGTGAACAAATTGATGGATACGAAATTTATAAAGTAATCGCAATTGCGAATTGCGGAATTGTGGATTTTGAATAAAAGAATCATCATAGTCCTTCAATTCCTGAATTCCTAATTCATGATTTAGGAGGGAAATCGAATGGCCAAACTGATCATTGACAAGGATACTTGCACCGGATGTGAATCCTGTGTGCCGGCCTGTCCCTTTGGTGCACTGAGCATGAAGGAAGGGATTGCAGAGGTCGATGAGAAGTGCACCTTCTGCGGCGCTTGCGTGGATGTCTGTCCGGTGAGTGCCATCACCCTGGAAAAGGAAGAAAAGGCCGTGACGATTGATATCAGTGCTTATAAAGATGTCTGGATTTTCATAGAGCATGAACACGGCAAGGTCGGAAGTGTCTCCTTCGAGCTCCTTGGGCAGGGAAGGAAGTTAGCCGATGCCATCGGATGCAAATTATGCGGGATGCTCTTCGGCGATCAGGAGGCTGCCGACAAATTTGCTAAGGAGGCCATCGCCTATGGAGCGGAGAAAGTTTATGTTATGGAAAGCCCTCTGCTGAAACAATATCGCACCGATCCTTATGCAAAGGCTGCCGTGGATCTCATCCGGAAATATAAACCCGAGATCGTCCTCTTCGGGGCCACCACTCAGGGTCGAGATTTTGCAGGGACAGTCGCCACAACCATCGAGGCGGGATTGACAGCAGACTGTACGGGTCTGGACATCGATCCAGAAACAAAATATCTCAAACAGACGCGGCCCGCTTTTGGTGGGAACATCATGGCAACGATTCTCGACTATCCCAATTACCGGCCACAGATGTCAACGGTCCGGCCCAAGGTCTTTGCCATGCCAGAGAGGGATGATTCGAAAAAAGGAGAGATCATTCGGGAAAGCCTTCAGATGACGGAAGATCAGATCAGGACAAAGATTGTGGAATTCATCAAGGGGGCGGAAACGGTCAATCTGGCTGATGCGGAGATTATCGTCTCAGGGGGAAGAGGGATGGGGGGTCCTGAGAATTTCAAAGTCATCCGTGAACTGGCAGGGGTTTTAGGGGCAGCCGTGGGGGCCTCTCGTGCTGCAGTCGATTCAGGATGGATTCCCTATGAACACCAGGTGGGACAGACCGGTCGGACCGTCCGGCCCAAGATCTATATTGCCTGTGGCATCTCAGGTTCTATTCAGCATCAGGCTGGTATGAAGACGTCGGATATCATCGTGGCGATTAATAAAGACCCTGAAGCTCCTATCTTTAAGATTGCCACCTATGGCGTGGTGGGCGATCTCTTTACGGTCGTCCCCATGCTGAAGGAGGAGTTTAAGAAACGTCTGGGGCGATAAACTCTCTGAAGATGAAATGACAAATGTCATGGTTCAAATGCCAATGTTTCAGATCAGGTTTAGGTCAAGGTTCAGGTTTAGAACCTCATTATTTTGACCTCAATCTCAACCTCGACCTTAAGCTTGATTTTGGGCTTTGACATTTGATATTTCTTTGTTGCTTATCATTTTATTCTTGATTTTTCTTATGCCTTTCATCATAATGTGAAGGACTCCGTCCGAAGGGCAGCCTCCTGAATCGGTGCAGTGTAGAGCGGGGCTTGTGGTATATCTTTCCGCCAGAAAATTGACAAGAGGGGTTTTGTATGATCGTTACCTGTGCCTCCTGTTTGACCAAGTTTTACCTCAATGACTCCAGAATCCCGGCCAAGGGAGCAAAAGTTCGTTGTTCACGATGCAGGCATGTATTCTATGTCGTCCCTCCCCCTGAGACAAAAGAAGAGATTATCGAGAATTTCGAATCCTTTGCCAAATATCATGAAGAGCTGATTGAGCCAGGTCAAAAAGAGCTGGAATCCCCGCCTCCGGTGGAGGAGGAAGAAAGGGGGATCCCTTCAGAGGAGGCGAAGGAGGAGGAAGAAGAGTTCTTCTTTTTTAACAAAGCGCCCACTGGAAAAAAGGAGGAGATGCCTTCTAAAGAACCTGAACGAGAAGAGAAGGCCGGGGTCGACATCTTCAAGCCGAAGAGGATGGTGCGGAAGGAAAGAAGGGCCCCCTCCGCCTTCTTTTCCCTACTCGTCGTCTTGGCCCTCTTGGTCTTCGGCCTCTTCTACGTATGGACTGAATTTGGATCCGGCGGCAAGCTTTCCTCCACTATCGAATACCCCATCAAGAAGATCACCGGACTGTGGCGCGATATTTGGGGGAGTGAGAAGGAGGGACTGACCGTTGGAGGTCTGAATGGATATGAGGAGACGATCGGGGAGATTCCCTTATATGTCATCGAGGGAAAGGTGGACAATCAATCACGGTCTACAAAAAAATATGTCAAAGTTAAGGTAACGATTTTTGATGCCTACAGGTCCAAAATGGCCGAGAAGGAGGCCATCTGCGGCCGGATCATTGGCCGGGAAGAATTGAAAAACCTACCGGCTGCCTTCTTCAAAGGGAAGATGTTGATTCTCCCTAAGGAAGATGAGAGCATTACCCCTTTGGGGAAGACAGTTCCCTTCATGGTCATCTTCAAAGATCTCCCCAACCCAGCAAAAGAGTTCGAGGTTGAAATTATAGAGGCCCCCAAAATTTGAATTGCGGAATGTGGATTTCGGAAGGGGGAATTTAAATCCGCAATCCGCATTCTGCATTCTACGATCATCGGATGCCTTGGACGTAAATTTCGATAAGTGTCAGGAAAAGGGTGGCGATCAAAGGTCCTGCCACCAAACCGATTAATCCAAAAGCCTGGATCCCTCCCAGGACAGCGAAGAAGAGCAAGAGCGGGTGGATATTCGTCCTTTTGCTGATAAATAAGGGCCTGAGAAGATTGTCCACCATGCTAATGACGAATACCCCCAAGGCCAGCAGGACGGCTCCTTTCAAGAAAGATCCCTGAACAAATAGGAAGATGGAGGTGGGTCCCCAAACGAGGGCCGTTCCGCCAATCGGAATGAAGGAGAGAAAAGCCATTGCTGTCCCCCAAAAGATGGGAGAGGAAAGTCCCAGGATCCAAAATGATAACCCCCCTAAGATACCCTGAATAATGGCGATCAATATCCCTCCATACATGGTGGCAAAGATCATGTCCTTGAAACGGAGGATGAGAAGGTCCCTCTCCTTTGACGGGAGAGGGATAATCTCTTTCAATCTTCCAAATAGGCGATCCCCGTCTTTGAAGAGGTAGTACAGGGAGATGAGGGTGAAGAAAAATCCAGCGATAAAAGTGGAGAGGCCCTTTAAGAGGGTTGTAGTTTGGTTGAAGATGAAGATACTGATCTGGTTAAGGTTCTTTAATAATAGGGGTAGAGGGTCCGCTTGCGAGGAATCGATATTTTGGCCTAACCTCGCCAAAATCCATTTGAGCAGAGGGATCTCTCCTGCTCTCTCCAAATAAGCCTGAAGCTGACCCGTCTTGATCATTTCCTCCACCCGATGATAGACATCCACCACCTCGCTGGCCAAAGAGACCATCAGAAGAGTAAAGGGCAATACGATGATGATGAGCACCAACAAGGTCATGATGAGGGCGGAGAGGAATTCCCTTTTTTTCAGGACGCGTTGAAGTTTTTGAAAGAGAGGATAGAAGACCATCGCCAATAGGACCGCCCAGATGATTGACGGCAGAAATGGGGAGAGGATTTTGTAAAGAAAATAAATGGACAGAAACGTGAGGAAGAGGGCGAAGATGAGAAAGATATGTTCTCTTTTCATTTTAACTTAAGGGAATTCTACTACAATACATTCAAATCCATTCACCGAATCCCGCGCCGGGTACAGGAGCCCATCAGGAGATTGGCGGTCAATTTACGGGAGATGTAAAGACCGATGAGGATCGTCCTCCTGTCGGAGCTTTCATCCTTTTGAACGGACGAGGAGAATAGGAGTTTCGGCCCGCGTCAAGACTTTATGGGCAACGCTCCCCAACACCCACCGGGTAATTCCGGAGCGACCGTGAGTGCACATAACGATGAGATCCACTCCGGTTTCTTTTGCGAAGTCGATGATCTCCACCGCCACCTGCTGACCTGTCTTCACGACCGCCGTCACCTTTAGGCCGCGCTTTTTCAAATTCTCGGCGAGGTTGGTGAGATACCTCTCCGCCGATTCCTTCTGCTTCTCATCGACGATGAGAGGGGTGACTAACTCTGGCGAACCATAGATAGGCAAAAAGGGGACTACTTGGAATAGAATGATTTCAGCATGGAAGGTCACGGCGAGTTTGTCAGCCTGATCTAATGCCTTTGTTGCCAGTTCGGAACCGTCCAATGGAACCAAAATCTTTTTATACATACCCCACCTCCCAGGACTTGATTGAATTACTTATAACAATTTTAGTTCGGCAAGGCAACAGAAAAGAGAGGATCGGGATATTTCTGAGAAAGGAAGGGGATGGATTGAAAAAACCGATTTGACTTCTTTTCCGAAGGGATTAAAATTGAACCGAGGAGAAAAAAGTGTCAGAGATGGGTTGCCGCAGAAAGCGAACCCGTAGATTGAGCATCAAAATATTCTATTTGAGGAAATTCAGAATCAATTTAACGGACCGGGAGACGAAATGGACAAAGTGCGTCTGACAGAGAAAGTTAAAAAGGCAGGCTGAGCCTCCAAGGTGGGTCCAGAGGATTTGGACCAGATTCTGAGAGAATTGCCTCTTCCAAAAGATCCTAAAGTTTTGGTCGGCCTCGACACTTCCGATGATGCGGGGGTTTACCTATTAAATGATGAGATCGCTCTCGTCCAGACCGTGGATTTCTTTACGCCCATTGTGGATGACCCCTTTACCTTCGGTGAGGTTGCCGTCGCCAATGCACTGAGTGATGTCTATGCAATGGGAGGAATCCCTCTCACCGCCTTAAATCTAGTAGCCTTTCCCATTAAGACGCTCTCCCCCTCGATTTTGAAAGAGATCTTGCGCGGGGGGCTTTCTAAGATGGGTGAGGCGGGCGTGGCCTTAGTGGGAGGGCATACCATCGAGGATCCGGAGGTCAAATATGGCCTCGCCGTGACAGGGGTTGTCCATCCGAATAAAATCCTGACCAATGCGAAGGCCATTCCGGGAGACCAATTGGTCCTGACCAAACCCCTCGGCACAGGGATTATCTCGACGGCCCTCAAAGGTGGGATGGCCTCTGACGAGGCAGTAGGAAAGATGGTGGAGAGCATGAAGGCCCTCAATCGAAAGGCATCGGAATGGATGCTCACCTTTGGAGCCCATGCCTGCACGGACATCACTGGGTTTGGCTTCATCGGCCACGCATTGGAGATGGTTTCGGCGAGCCAGGTCGGAATGGTGATTCATTCCATAGATATTCCTATCTTTCCTGAAGCCTTAGAATATGCGAAGTTAGGATTGATCCCTGGAGGAGCCCATTCGAACCAGCAATTTTTCTCCTGCCGGGTAGACATCAGCTCTCCTGTTTCAACCTTTTTGGTCGATCTCCTCTACGACCCTCAGACCTCTGGTGGACTTTTGATCTCTTTGCCTTCGGTCGAAGCGGGAAGATTGGTGGAGGCTCTTAAAAAAGAGGAGAATATCGATTCACGCATCGTTGGAAGAGTGGTTGAAGAACCCAAAGGGAAAATTCAGATCTTTTAATCCTCTCCCGTCGTTGTGTCTCATCGATCACATGGAAGGCACTCCCCTCCCGAGGCCTTTACTTTACGGCGTCCTTTCCCCTTGCTCTTATCGATTCTTAGCGCCAGAAAACATCTCCTGTTGTGTGAGGACTGAGGGGTGAAGAGGAGAGGGGGTGATTTGCTGAGATAAAAGAATTTCCGTCAGGGGGCAAAAAATGTCATTTTATTTTGTCGGTGTTCGAAGCTTCAGAAATGATTCATTTTCAATTTTGATAAGTTAAGTCGTATTTGTCGGTTTGGTATAGATGATGCAGTAACAACTCTCTCTAATCTGGAGAAGTCATTTTGTCGACCTCAGCAAGATCTCGAAAAGTGGGACCTCGTAGGTTCCCTAGTGGTGCACCACAGAAATAATGCTATATTTCAAAGAGCACTTGGATAGCTTATTTTGCTGGGGATAATCATTTCCAAACATAGTTCCATTTATGGGGTACACCACTAGCCTCCAGACGGAGTGGAATGCTCAACTTCTGATGCTATCACTTGAAAGGAAAAAGATTTTAAAATATAATATGGAAGGATTTTGGAATATGAGAAAGTGAGGATTTAGTCTCTAATGGAAAGTAAGGTTCAACACTCCCACAGAATTCAGAATTGCGTGGTGGCCCGATATCGGGATGGAAGGATAATCAAAGGGATCACCCATGATTTCGGGACTCAAAAAAAGGCATTTCATGTGATGTCCGTGGAGGAAGGAAAGGGGAGGGAGGGCGGAAAGGTTTCGGAAGTCTTCATGTCTGATTTAAAAGCTGTTTTTTTTGTAAAATCCCTGGAGGGAAGATTGGATCATCCTCCTGCTAGAGAATCTTTGAACGATTTCAAAGAGGGGTTGAATCCAATAGGTTCTGTAAAGGTGAAGATCACTTTTGTCGACGGAGAGATCCTGATTGGGACAACCCATGGGTATAGTGCTGAGAGGAAAGGATTTTTCGTTGTCCCATTAGAGAACGACAGCAACAACTTGAGGGTATTCGTCATCGCCAACTCGATCAAGCAGATAGAGACCTGGAAGTGAGTTGACATTTATCGTTGAGAGAAGATGGAGAGTGAGGTTCGATGGAGATCGAGGTAAAACTGTTCGCTACATTGAGGGACTATCTTCCGAAGGGGAGTAGCCGCTTTTCGTACAAGATGGAAGTCGACGGCCATGCCCGAGTTCAGGATATCTTGTCGAGGCTCAAAATACCCGAAGAGATACCGAAGATCATCTTGGTCAACGGGATTCATGGAAAGAAGGATCAAATACTGAAGGAAGGCGATGTGATGAGCGTTTTTCCTCCTGTCGCAGGAGGTTAACTGTAGGAAAAAGCTCAAATGTCAAAATCCAAATGTCAAATCAATGACAAATCACTAAATGCCGACAATTTATTTTATCATTTGGATTTTGGATTCCATTTGAAATTTGAACTTTGACATTTGGTATTTTATTTCGATTGCTTCTCTTGGATCTCTTTAATCTTATTCTCCAATCTTTCTATTTGATCTGATTTAGGATCCAGTTTTAAAGCCTTTTCATAAAACTGCACGGCTTTTTGAATTTTGCTCAGCTTGAAATAACTGTCGGCGAGATGTTCTGTAATGACAGGATCGTCCGGTGTCAATTCGTTTGCCTTTTCAAGTTCGATTACAGCCCTCTCATAATCCCCCAGCTTGAAATAGACCCACCCCAGGCTATCGGTGATATAGCCCATATTAGGTTTGAGTTCCATGGCCTTTTGGATCAATTTGAGGGCCTCTTCGAGATGGATGCCTCGCTCCGCATAGGAATAGCCTAAGTAGTTGAGCGCATCGGGGTAGTTGGGGTTCAATCGAAGGACGTCCTTCATCTGCGCGATCATTTTTTCAAAATCCCCCAGCTGATCGTAAATCGCCCCCATCTGAAAAAGAATTTCGACATTCTCTTTGTCTTGATCAAGGCCTTTTTTGAGAATCGTCAGCGCCTTTGGCAACTGGTTTTCTTTTTCAAAGATGGCCGCAAGGATCAGATAGAGATCCCCATCGCTCGGTTTGATCCGAATCGATTCCTCCAACACTTGAATTGCTTTCTCCAGGTTGTTCTGTTTTCTTAAGATCTGGACGATGCTTCTTATCGAGTCAGCAAAGAGGTCCGATTCAGGAGAAATCTTTTTGAATTCTGTGATCGCCTGATCCAGGGTTCCTTTTTCCACATAGGCGGCTCCTAAATAGTATCTCACCCGATCATCTTTTGGGCGGGCAGCGAGAACGAAATTAAATTCTAAGATC
>Ga0187770_10000197_pt1 | contig 29094 bp, 24 predicted proteins | sample 0116_SJ02_MP02_2_FD_133154 | JGI IMG/M metagenome (GOLD analysis project Ga0187770, IMG submission 133154) | Tropical peat soil microbial communities from peatlands in Department of Meta, Colombia - 0116_SJ02_MP02_20_MG | ecosystem: Environmental > Terrestrial > Soil > Wetlands > Peat | place...
GAATCGCTTCGCCCGCGCGCGTGCCGCCGGGTTCATGCGTGACGGTAACCGCGCGGCCCTGCTCGCGGAGCGATTTGGCCAGGATTGCCGCGTGCGTGGTCTTGCCCGAGCCCTCGACGCCCTCGAGCGTGATGAATAGCCCGCGCGCCATCAGCCGCCAAGATACCAGCGCGTAAGCTGGGGCTGAAAGAGCGCGTAGATTCCCGCCGCGAGTGCGAGGAACGGCCCAAACGGGACTTCCGTGCGCAGGATCGATACGTCGGCCTCCGCCGGGTCGGATTCGGGCTCGCCCATCGGCTTGGAGAGCCGCCCCGCGAACGCATAGGCGAAACCTCCGACCGCGCCGAACAGAGACCCGAAGAAGAGCGTGAATGCGACCCCCGGCCATCCGAGGAAGCCGCCCACCATCCCAAGCAGCCACACGTCGCCCATCCCGACGCCCTCGTGCCCGCGCACCATTTGATACAGCTCGCCGGTCAGGAACAGGACGCCGCCGCCAACCGCGACCCCGATGAGCGAACTTTTCCAGCCGACCTCGGGGATTGCGAGCGATGCGGCGGCAAAGCCGATGAGCATCCCGGGGAACGTGATCAGGTTGGGAATCAAACGCCAGTCGTAGTCTATCAGGGAGACCGCGAACAGCGCGGCGCACAGCACGAACCGCGCGATCGCATCCGCGAGCGGGAACGTGAGGTAGAGGAACAGCGCCGTCACGGCGAGCGCGGTCTCGGCGAGAAAATGGCGGAAGGGAATCGTCGCGCCGCACATCAGGCATCGCCCGCGCAGGCCGAGGTAGGCGATGATCGGAATATTGGCCCAGAACGGAATCGCCCGCTCGCAGCTCTCGCAAAACGAGCGCGGCGTGACGATCGACATGTCGCGCGGCAGCCGGTAGGCGACCACGTTCACGAAACTACCTGCGCTGGCGCCGGCCACGAACGCCAGCGCTCCGCCCAAGCCAGTCGGCAATTCGAGTGTCATCGTCCAGCCTCCCCCGCTCTCATTTTCCTCCATCATTGCGCGCGACGCACAGGTCGGCGGTCAAATCGTAAGTCGCCTTGATTCCACGATCGAGGTTCTCGACCGACAGCCGCTCATCGACGCCGTGGACGCGCGCGAGTTCGTTGCGATCGAGCACGATCGGCACAAACCCGTACGCGGGCACGCCATGCTGGCGCAGGAAGCGCGAGTCGGTCGCTCCGGCCGTCATCCACGGCACCACGAAGACGTCCTTGAAGTCCCCGCCGACGACCTTGGTAAGTGCGTCCCACGCCTCGCCCGAGGTCGGCGACGGCGCCGTCTCCTCGGGCCGCTGGATCACGTCGATGGAAATCCGCGAGTCGGCAAGCAGGTCGCGGACCCAGCCGAGGAACGCATTCGAGTCAGTGCCGGGCAGGAGCCGGCAGTCGAGCGACGCCTCGGCGGTGGAGGGAATCACGTTGACCTTGAAACCTGCGTTGAGCATGGTCGGAGAAATCGTGTCGCGAAACAGCGCTTGCAGGTAATAGGGGGAAAGCGGCCCGCGCGCTGCGACCTCGAGCATGAATGGCCAATCGAGGTGCGCAAGTTCGAACGATGCCGGGAATGCGGTGCGCGCCGCGAAGGCCGCCATCGCCTCGGCCATCATCGGCGTAAGCCTCATCGCGGGCGGATTTTCGAGCAGCCGATGCAAGGCGTTGATCAGGATGAGATTTGGATTGTCGGCGATCGGCGTGGAGCCGTGACCCGAGTGTCCGTGCGCGGTCAGCCGCAACCATAGGGCCGCTTTCTCCGCGACTGCGACGTTGAACGCGACGCTTGCTTCGCCAAACGGGTCCGGCGATGCCGACCCGCCCTCGTTTACGGCGAAAGCCGGGTCGAAAGCATCCCAGTGATTCTTCGCCATCCATGCGGCGCCGAACTCACCGCCGGCCTCCTCGTCCGGATTCACCATCATCACGACTCCGCGCTTGAGCGGGAGCTGCTCGCGCTTGAGGGCGAGCATCGTCATCAACGCCATGATCCCGTGCGCCTTGTTGTCGATAGCACCGCGCGCCCACACATAGCCGCCGGCGAGGTCGGCGCTGAACGGCGGATGGCTCCAGGTCGATGCGACCGCGGGAACTACATCGGCGTGCGACAGCAGCAGGAACGGCTTGAGGCCCGCCGGACCGGGCAGCCTCGCAACCAGCGTGACCATCCCGGGCTTGCTCTCGAATGTCGCGTTCTCGATTCCTTCGCGGTCGAGGATGCCCTTGAGGTACGCGATCGCCGCGGCGGTGTTGGAGGGCGGATTGGTCGTATCGAAGCGAAGATAGGTGCGGAAGTATTCGAGCGCCTCGCTATCGAGCTTGTTCCAGTCGATCGCGCCGGGCGTTGCGGCGGCGGGCGGCGATTGCGATGAAGGCGCGGCGGCGGCGCGCGCGGCTATCGGACATCCGAGCAGCAGCATAGTGGCGAATGCGCCCGCCAAAAGCCTTGCTTGAATCGATTTCATCATCGGTCCTGCGTATCGCGCGCGGCAATCTCGCTCATCGCTGGCATTTCGGACAGAAATAGCTCGCACGCTGCCCCACCACTACGCGTTTGATCGGCGTCGAGCAGGTATAGCAGGGTTTTCCCTCGCGGCCATAGACGCGCAGCCGCTCGGCGAACGAGCCGGGGCGGCCGCGCGAGTCGCGATAGCTGCGAAACGTGGTGCCGCGCCTCCCGATCGCCTCGCGCAGCACGACCGGGACCGCGCCGGCTATCCGTTCGATTTCAGCCCGCTTGATGCGGCCACATCGGCGCGCCGGCCGCACGCCTGCGCGAAACAGAATCTCCGATGCATAGATATTGCCGATTCCCGCAACGACTCGCTGGTCCATCAGGAGATTCTTGATAGCGACCCGCCGCCCGCGCGCCTTCGCCGCCAGGTACCCGGCGTTGAATGAGCGCGAGAGCGGCTCCGGGCCGAGCCCGCGCAACTCCGCGACCGCGGCGAGCTTCGCGCGCGGGACCAGCTTCACGATTCCGAAGCGGCGCGGGTCGTTGAATACCAGCCGGCTGCCATCATCGAGCCGAAACTCGACATGATCGTGGCGCGGGTCGAGGCCGGCGGAGTCGAAGCGACCGTCGCGATGGGTCAGGCTGCCGCTCATGCCGAGATGGACGAGCAGGGACGCGCCGCCATCGAGTTCGATCATCAGGTATTTCGCGCGCCGCGTGATTCGTTCGATCCGCCGCCCTGCGATCGCATCGGCGAAGTCCGCGGTCACATGGCGGCGCAGCGGCGCGCGCGCGATCCGCGCGCCGGTAATCGTGCGCCCCACCGCGGTGCGGGAAAGGATTCTTCGCAGCGACTCGACTTCGGGAAGTTCAGGCATCGCGCGACCGGTCCGAGGCGTTGAGATCGGCGCCGAGAGAGCGCGAGAGCGCCACGAAATCCGCCGCCGCCAGCGCTTCTGCGCGTGCGCCGGGATCGATCGCGGCGCGCGCGAGCGCGGCGTCGATTCGCGATGGCTCGAGCCCGAGCGCGTGGGCGAGCGCATTGCGCAACGTCTTTCGCGGCGCGGAGAACGATGCGCGCACCGTGCGCAGCACGCGCCCCTCCTCGGAGGGCTCGAACAGCGCCCGCGCGCGCGGCGCAAAGACCAATACTTCCGCATCGACCTTGGGCCGCGGATGAAAATTGCCGGCCGCGACCCGGAAGTGGGACTCGATTTCGAAATATAGCGATGCGAACACGCTGAGCGCGGAGTAGTCCGACGCGCCGGGGCGCGCGCGAATCCGCTCGGCTACCTCGCGCTGGAACATCAGCACCATGCGCGTGATGAGTCCCGCGTTGTCGCAGAGTTTGCGCAGGATTGCGGCTGCGGAACTGAACGGCAGGTTCCCGACCGCCTTGACCGGCGCCTGCCCGGCGAGCGCGGCGAAATCGACATCGAGGAAGTCCGCCTGGACGACCCGCACGCGCCGGTCGCCGGCAAAACGTTCGGCAAGCCCCGCGGCCAGCCGCGAGTCGAGTTCGACCAGGGTCAGGCGCGCGATCGGGTGGGCGGCGATGCGCTCGCTCAGGATTCCCAGCCCCGGGCCGATCTCGATTACGCTGTCGCCGCGCGCCAGTTCGGCCGCATCAACGATTCGATTCGCAACCGCGTGCTGGACGAGGAAATTCTGGCCGCGCGCTTTGCTCGGACGTACGCCCGCCGCGGCAAGCGCCGCGCCAGCACGTGCGGCTGGCACGCGCTTAGCAGAATGTTGAGAAAGGCGAGATTCCCGCATTTCGGCCGCTCTGCGGTCTCAACATCCTGCGTAAAAGATGCTTCTTTCCTCTATCTTCTCCCTCGGTCTTTTCCGGGGGAGATAAGAGAGAGGGAGCAGGCTGTGATTTATCACCAGCTTGCTAGAGCGCAAGGCTCGCCTGGGCGTCGATGCCAAGGTCGTCGCGCTCGCCCCCAAGCAACCGCCAGCTTCCCGCCAGCGCGATCATCGCGGCGTTGTCGGTACAGTACCTGAGCGATGGGACGACGACGCGAAGGCCCTCGTTCGCGCCGGCCTCGGAAAGCCGCGCTCGCAGCCGCGAGTTCGCGGCGACTCCTCCGGTGAGAGCGATCGTATCGACGCCCAGCTCCCGCGCGGCCCCGATCGTCGGGCGAATCAACATATCCACTACCGCTTCCTGGAAGCTCGCCGCGAGGTCCTCCGGCGCGGTTGCGGCACCGGCCTCGCTTCTCAGGAACGTCGCGACCGAGGTCTTCACCCCGCTGAAGCTGAAATCCATCGGAGCGCCGCGCACTCGCGCCCGGGGAATCTTCACGCGTCTTCGGTTCCCCCGCCGCGCGAGATCGTCGATCACTTTGCCGCCGGGATAGCCAAGCCCCATCAGCTTTGCGACTTTATCGAACGCCTCGCCGGCAGCATCGTCGCGCGTGCTGCCGCGCCTTCGGTAGCGCCCGAACCCCTCGACGGCGAACAGTGCGGTATGGCCCCCCGACACGACCAGGGCGAGGTACGGCATCGCGACTTCATGCTCGAGCAGCGGCGCGAGCAGGTGGCCCTCGATGTGATTCACGCTCACCATCGGCAGCCCGCTTGTCTGGGCAAGCCCCTTGGCGCACATGAGGCCGACGAGCAGGGAGCCGACCAGCCCCGGCCCTCGCGTGACCGCAATTCCCTCGATATCGCCCAGACGGCACCCGGCTTCGGCGAGCGCGCGGTCGATCACGGGCAGGATCGATACCACGTGATTGCGCGAGGCGAGTTCGGGCACGATGCCGCCGTATGCGCGATGAATATCATCCTGGTTTGCGACCGCGCTCGAACGCACGTTTGCCCTGCCGGGGCGGGTAGTTTCGATTACCGACGCGGCGGCATCGTCGCAGGACGATTCAATTCCCAGTATGAGCATTCGGTAGGCGGTCGCGCGGCGATCGCGCGGTTAATTTCAATGATACTTGCGCAGTAGCGCGCCGGAAAGTCTCAGTCCGTCGGCGCGGCGGCTGGCGGGGCCGACTCTTCGGGAGCGGCAGGGGGCGGGGCTTCCTCCGGCGGCGGTGGCGCAGCGCTCTCGGACGGCGCAGCCTCGGGCGACGCGGACTCGGCGGGCTGATTGCTCGCCGCGGTGCGGGTATAGCCGACTCTCGCCATCAGGTTCCCGGGCGACACCTTCAATGCCTGCTGGTACTGGGCTTCGGCGGCAAGCGGGTGTCCCCACTCCTCGTAGCCGAGTCCCTCGAAGGCGAGCGTTTCTCCGAGCCATGGCGGGTTATCGCCAAAGCCGATTTCGGCGCGTTTGAAGAACGTCATCGCCTGCTCGTAATCCTTTTTCGCGATAGACGCACGGCCGAGGTAAAAATACGGGTACGGGTCGCTCGGGTCGATCGACATTGCGCGCCCGAGCGTGCGAATTGCGTCGTCGGTCCTGCCCGCAAGGAGCTCAGCGCGCGCCTGGTCGGTCAGGCGCAGCGATGCGACCCGGGCGGGATTCGGAGCGCTTGAAATCTCCTGATCCAGCGGCGCGTCCCCCACGGGTGGCGCTGGGGCGATCGATCCCAAGTCCATCGGCAGCACCTCGCCGGCGGGTGTCGGAAGCGGCGTCGGTTCCGCAAGCGGGGTCGGCGTGGGCGTCGGCGCGAGCGACGGCGTCGGCGAGGGAGTCGGCTCAACAGTCGGCGCGCCACCGCCTTCGGTCGCGCCGGGCGATGCGGTCGGCGTGACCGTCATCTCGCCGGGGGACGGTGTTGGAGTCGGCGTCGGGGTCAAATCCGCCGCGGGAATCGACTCCTCCTCGAAATCGGACGCAAGGACGCCGCCCTGATCGCCCATCGCTGCCATGGCCGGCGCGGCCAGAGCGAACGAAATAAAGATCAGGGCCGGGAGAAGCGACGACTGCACAGAAGCCATCAATCGTTCGGATCGGTCGTCGGGTTGGGGACCTCGGGCGTCACATGATCGGATGAGACCGTCGCGACGGGCGTCCGGTGAAACGGGCACACCTGCGTCGGCTCCATCCCCTGTGGAAATACTCCCTCGACGACCACGGGGCAAAACGGCCCGGCCTTGTAGCCGGTCGCGGGATCGACCTTTTCCTCGACGATTCCCGGCGGGCGGCTAAAATCGAGCGCCGGCCTGGATGCGGTCGCAGCCTTCATGAAGTTGGTCCACGCGGGCAGCGATGCCTGTGCGCCGGTCAAGCCGAGCGGCTCTTTGGAATCGAATCCGGTCCACACGACGGCGAGCAGATTGGGCGTGAACCCGGTGAACCACGCATCGTTCGCATCGTTGGTGGTGCCGGTCTTACCGGCGGCTGGCCGCGTGAAGCCCATCAGGCGCGCGCCATAGCCGGTGCCGTGATCGATTACCTGCTCGAGTAGGTACTGCATCATGTACGCGAGCTGCGGCGAGAGCACCTCCTCGGCCTTCAACTCGTGGCCCTCGATCACCTTTCCCTTCTCATCGACCACCGCGGTAATCGCGTACGGCTCAACCTCGAGGCCGTTGTCGGCGAAGATCGAATACGCGTGCGCGAGTTGCATCGGCGTGACCTCGATCCCGCCAAGAATGATGGACGGGTATGGCGGCAGGTCGCCGAAGCCGAGTTTCCTGGCCGCATCGCGCACGCGATCGAGGCCGATCGCATAGGCCAGTCGCGAGGTCGCCGAATTGAGCGATTCTTCGAGCGCGAATGCCATCGTGACTCGCCCGAAGTATTTGTCCTTGTAGTTGCGGGGCGTCCAGCTCATGTTCTCGGCGTACTGCCAGGTAAACGGCGAATCGTCGAGATAGGTGGTGGGTAGAAACTTTTCCGGGCCCCCTTCGAACGATTCCTCCAGAGCGGCCAGGTACGTGACCGGCTTGAAACCGGACCCGGGTTGGCGCTTGGACTGGGTAACGCGGTTGAACTGGCTCGAATGATAGTCGCGCCCGCCCACCATCGCGCGGATTTTCCCGCTCTGCGGTTCGAGCGAGAGCAGGCAGGATTCGAGCCGCTGGCTCTGCTCCTCGCGCACGAGCCTGGAATGTTTGGTTTCGAGATCGACCAGGTTGTCGCGAACCGCCTTCTCGGCGAGCTTCTCCATGTGGACATCGAGCGTCGTGAAAATTCGCAACCCCTCGGCGGTCAGGACCTCGGGCGGATAGCGCTCGGCGAGTTCGCGCTTGACGTAATCGACGAAATACGGCGCGTCGTTGTTCTCATTGAAGACCTCGCGCGCGCGCAGCACCTCCGCGACCGCATCGTCGTAAGCGGCCTTCGTGATGTAACCGTCCTCGAGCATCGATGCGAGCACTTCGTTGCGACGCTGGCGCGCCTCGGCAGGATGGCGCAGGGGGTTGAGCCGGTTGGGCGAACTGATGATCCCCGCAATCGTGGCCATCTCGCCGATCGTGAGATCGCGCGGCTCCTTGGAGAAGTAGTACTCTGATGCCTCCCACACTCCGTAGATTCCTTCCTGCCCGCGCCGCCCGAGATAGATGTCGTTGATGTAGTTCTCCAGGATCTCATCCTTGGAGTACTTGCGCTCGGCGATATACGCCATCAATGCTTCCTTGATCTTGCGCCGGTAGCTTCGCTGGTTGGTCAGGAAGAAATTCTTCATGAGCTGCTGGGTGAGCGTGGAACCTCCCTGGCGCACCGTGCCGGAGACCATGTCGATCCAGGCGGCCTTGATTATCCGCACCAGGTCGATTCCGTGATGCTCGTAGAAGCGGTGGTCCTCGGCGGCCAGGATCGCATCGACCAGCGCCGGAGGAATCTGCGCCAGGCGCACGAGCCTGCGCTGTTCCCAGTTGCCCTCGAATATCCCGCTGATCGGCTCGGGCTCCAGTTCGAGTGAGTAGATGGGCTTGTAATTGGAGGGATCGTCCATCGCCTCGATGGTCCCGTTCGCGCTCACCTCTATCCGGACCATCTCGCCGCCGTAGTCACGGTACGGGTAAGCAAAGTTGTGCAGGAAGGTGACGAGCAGGCCCGATTTCGAATCGTAGCTGTACTCGCCGCGCGCCCGCACCTGGCCGGGAGCGACGCGATGGTAATTCAGCCGCGCCAGCCGCTCGAAAAACCCCACGTCATCGAGGCGCTGGCCGGGATAGATCGTGGTCGAGTCGGAGTAGATTCGCGACGGGATATTCCATCGCTTGCCCGAAAAGCGGGTTACGACTTCCTGCTCGAGACTCTGGTAGTAGAACGAGAAGTAGTAAAGCATCGGCGGGATGGCGAACAGCACCAGCCCAGTCATGCTCAACAGCACGATCTTGAAGATTCGCTTGAATGACATCGAGGCTGCGCGCAACGGCGCCGGCTCCGGCGGCGGCGCCGGGCGCGGCCAGGTGCGATCTAGCCCTCCGGCTTCAGCACGACATAAGCCGTGGTGTCGCCGCGCTTGATCAGCAGTAGTAGGTTCTGTCCCGGGCTTCCCGCCTTCAGCGCCTGTTCGTAAGAATCAACATCTTTCACGGTTGCGTGATTGACCTCGAGGATCACGTCGCGGGCGCGTAGTCCGGCCTCATCCCCACGGCTGCCGAGTTGCACCGATGCAACCAGCACGCCGCTCTGGATATCGAGACCCAGCTCGCGCGCGAGTTCGGAGCTCAGATCCTTGACGTGAAGCCCGAACCCCGAGGAACCGCCAGGGTGCGGACGGTGCGGGCCATCCGCCGCTGCGAGTTCCTCCTCGTGAGACTCGGTGATCGTGACAGGCATCTCCATCTCGTGCTTTTCCCGGATAATCTTGAGCGCCACCTGACGTCCGAGCGGGATGCGTGCGACCAGCAGCGGAAGCTCCCGGGAGTCCGTAATCGCCTGGTTGTTGAAGGCGACGATCACATCGCCGCGCTTCACGCCGGCCTCCTCGGCCGGACCGTTCTTGCGCACTTCTGCGACCAGCGCACCCTGCACTTCCTTGAGCCCAAGCGACTCGGCGAGCTCCGGCGTGACCGACTGGATGGACACGCCGAGCCATCCGCGAACAACCGTGCCCCGATCGCGAAGCTGCGCGAGTTCTTCTTTGACCAGGTTCACCGGGATTGCGAAACCGATCCCCATGTTCGATCCCCTGGTCGTGTAAATTGCCGAATTGACCGCCACCACCTGCCCGCGTGCGTCGATCAGCGGGCCGCCCGAATTGCCGGGATTAATCGACGCGTCGGTCTGGATGAACTGATCGAAGTTGCCCGGGATGAAGCGGCCCTTGGCGCTCACGACTCCGACGGTGACCGAATGGTCGAATCCGAACGGGTTGCCAATAGCCATTACCCATTCGCCAACCCGGACCTCGTCGGAATTTCCAAGCGGCGCGGTCGCAAGTTCGCGCTTCGCGTCGATCTTTACCAGCGCGATATCACTCTTCGCGTCGCGCCCGACGAGCTTCGCCTGGTAGTCATGCCCATCCTGCGTCGTGACGGTTATCTTGCCCGGATTCTCGATGACGTGGTCATTAGTCAGGATGTATCCGTCCTTGGTGATGATGAAGCCGGAGCCGAGGCTCTTTTGGCGCTGCCGGCCGAATTCCTCGTAAGGGCTCGGGAACTCGCCGTGGTGTTCTTCCCGGCCGGAGACTTCGCCCGAAGACTGCTCGGACTCTTCGGTGGAGATGTTGACCACCGCCGGGCTTAACTTCGCGGCCAGGTCAACGAAATCAGGCAGCGCCTGCGCCTTTTGTATGTGACCGGAGACCGGCAGCTCGGTCCACAAGGGCTCTGTGGCAGGAGTGCTGCCCCCGAATGCATGCGCCGCCATGGCGGCGGCGAAGACGGCCATAGCCGGGAAGACGGGGATTGCTCGGAAAAAATTGCGCGGCATTTGCTTAAGCGGCGGCGCTGGCCTGCTACCCGACCGGCGCTTTCGCCAATTCAACGTATTTCATCCGCAAGTCGAAGAGAATGGCATCGATGAGGCCTTCCTCGTTACGGTCCAGATTGCCGCGCGTCTTATTGCGCAGCATCCCGATTATATCGATTAACTGCTGCGCCGCCCGCAAATCGCGCGAACGATTCCCGGTCGCGGGATCCGGCATCTCGCCCAGCGCCGCGAGCGCCTCGGTGGAGAGTCCCACGATAAAAGTGGCGAAGTTGATCTCGGGCTCGGGGCCTGCCGGACGTTCGGGAGGTTTGCTGGCGGCGGATGAAGCTTCCGGGCCGTGCGGCTTCTCGACCGCGGCCGGCTTGGGCTCCTCCGCGCGATGCTCGGGTTTGAGTTCGCCCTCGGCGGAGAAACGCCGACGGTCCTCGACCTTGAATCCTTTTTTCTCGCCGGCTTCTTCCATCGCCGCCACCCCCTTTTCCGCCCTCTTATCTCCTGCGTGGGGCAAGAGGATTAAGCAATGACGCCATCTTTGTCTCTCAAGCGGCGGGTCCGGCCGCCATGCGTTCGAGTCTCCGAATCCGTTCCTCGATCGGGGGATGAGTCGAGAACAGGCGCGAGAGGCCGCCGGCGCTGAGCGGATTGACGATGAACAGGTGCGCCGTCGCCGGGCTCGCATCCAGCGGCATGCGCTCGTTGGCCGCCTCCAGCTTCCTGAGCGCGTTCGCGAGCAGGAGCGGATTGTGCGCCAGGCGCGCTCCGCTGGCATCCGCCTGATATTCGCGCGTTCGCGAGATCGCAAGCTGGATCAAAGTCGCCGCGATCGGCGCGAGGATTCCAATCAGCAGCAATCCGATGATCCCGCCGCCTTCGTCCTCGTCGCTGCGCCCCATTCCGAATATCGCGCCCCACCTCACCCACGTCGCAATCATCATCACCGCGCCCGCAAGCGTCGCCGCAATCGAGCTGGTCAAAATATCGCGATTGATGACGTGGGAGAGTTCGTGGCCGATCACCCCTTTGAGTTCATCGCGGCTGCAGATGCGCATGATTCCGCGGGTCACCGCCACTGCCGCATGCGACGGGCTGCGGCCGGTCGCGAACGCATTGGGCGTGTCGGTGTCGATCAGGTAGAGCCGGGGCATCGGGATGCCCGCCGATTGCGCAAGCTCGTTCACAATCGAGTAGAGCTCGGGCGCCGATTGAGCGTCGAGCTCTCGCGCGCCGTAGGTCGCCAGCACGATCCGGTCGGAAAACCAGTAGCTGCCCAGGTTCATGATCGCCGCGAATATGAATGCGGTCTCGACACCCCGCTGCCCGCCGATGAGCCCGCCGATCAGCATCAGCAGGCCGGTCATCAGGCCGAGCAGGAAGGTCGTCTTGAGGAAACTGTTCATGCTTTTGCGCGGCGGCGGTTGATTAGTGCCTGCCGTGAGAGCCTGCATTCAGCCTCGATCGGCTGCCCGATTTCATCAGATGCCGCGTAAGAGCGCCGTGTCATCATTCTGAGGGCAGGATCGCAGTTGCAAATTGAAGCTACGCCACGGCTTTTTCCTAGTCAATGTAAGCATCGCGCTCCGCGAGTACACTGCCGATCTTCAGCAGAATAAGACGCATTAGGCCGAATTTCATTCGATAGTTCACCGCCCCTCACCGCCGGCGATTGGCCGGTTCGCTCACGCGATCATTGGTCCGAAACGATCGACTCCAGCGCACCGGCCACTTCGCTGACTTCGATCTGATCAATCGGCTCGCGCCGGATGACCGTCACCGCGCCGATCGGACGCCATCGCGCCGGATCGGTCGGCCCGAACATCACGACCCCGCGCGCGCCTGCGGCCGCGGCAAGATGCGATACCCCGGAATCGTTGCCGACGAATGCCGCCGCCATCCGCGCCAGCGCCGCAACCGCGCCGAGCTCGCGCTCGGTGAGCACGTGCGCTCGGCGGCCGGCGAACGCCTGCGCGATTTCCTCCTCCGCAGGACCGAGCACAACCAGCGCGGATTGCACCGGCGCGATCGCATCGGCCAGCCGCGCGAAGTTTTCCGCCGGCCAGCTCTTTGCCGGGCTCCCGCTGCCGGGAAAGATCAGAACGTAGCGGCCCGGTTGCGCTTGCGCTTCACGCAGCGCGCGCTCGGCCTCTTCGAGGTCCGAAGGGAGCAGGTCGATCGGCACCTCGAGCGGCTGCCCGGCCGCATCGATCGAGCGCAGGTATTCGGCCGCGATATGACCGTCGCCATCGGGCCTGAATGGATAAAACGAAACCGGCCCGCCCGCAGCCTGCCCCAGTGCGCGCCGCATACGCGCGTCCTCCGCGGCGAAGAACGAATGGATGTGCGCGAATTGCCCGAAAAATCCCCGCGCATCGTCCGATCCCGGCCCCGTCTCGCGGAATAGAGCGCTCACCTCGACGCGGTCGATCGAATGACCGCGCGCGATGCCTGCGATTCTCCCGGCGGCGAAACGCGCAAGCTCAGCCCGCGCCATCAACTCCAGCGATGCGCCGCGATGGCGCCGCTCAAGCACCGCCAGTGCGGGCGCCACACAGATCAGGTCTCCAAGCGCCCCCGGAAATATGACCAGCACGCGCATCGACTGAGTGTGGCTTGCCGATCCGGCGCCATTCAAGCCGCCCCCCGGCTGCATACCCGGCGGAAAGGAACCGGATCGCCAGCTTTTGGGGACCAAACCGATTCAATCAGTCGCCAAGCCCAGTGTTTTCCGGTTAGAATCACCGCCATGCCGGTCAGCGTCGCGGGCTCACCCCTGGACCTCATCGGGCGCACTCCCGTTGTTCGGCTCAACCGCCTGCCGGGCAAGGGCGATGCCGAAGTGTGGGCCAAGCTCGAGAACTTCAACCCGGGCGGCAGCGTCAAGGATCGGATTTGCCTCGCGATGATCGAGGAGGCGGAGAAGACCGGCCGCATCAAGCCGGGCGACACCATCGTCGAGCCGACCTCCGGCAACACCGGCATCGGGCTGGCGCTGGTCGCAGCGGTCAAGGGCTACAAATTGATCATTACGATGCCCGACACGATGAGCGAGGAGCGGCGCTCGCTTCTCGCCGCGTACGGCGCGAAGCTGGTGCTCACATCCGACACGCGCGGGATGCACGCTGCAGTCGCCAGGGCCGAGGAACTGGTGCGCGACAATCCCGGCTACTTCATGCCGCAGCAATTCAGCAATCCCGCCAATCCCGAGATTCATTACCGCACGACCGGTCCTGAGATGGTCGAGCAGCTTGCGCGAATCGATGCGTTGGTCGCCGGCGTCGGCACGGGCGGAACGATCTCCGGCGCCGGCCGCTATCTCCGCGAACATTGCAAGAACGCGGTGCACATCGTAGCCGTCGAACCGAAGAATTCGGCCGTGCTCTCGGGCGGCGATCCGGGGTTTACCAAGATCCAAGGGCTCGGAGCCGGTTTCATCCCCAAGACGCTCGATACCAACATATACGACGAGGTAATAACGGTGAGCGACCAGGACGCGGCCTTGTACTCGCGGCGGCTCGCCCGCGAGGAAGGGCTGCTCGTGGGCATCTCATCGGGCGCCAATTGCTTCGCGGCGCTTCAAGTCGCAAAGCGGCTGGGCGAGGGAAAGGTAGTCGCGGTAGTCTTCAGCGACACGGGGGAACGCTACCTGACGACGGATTTGTTCCCGGCGGGGGAGAATTAGCGCGATGGCGCAGGGGCAGAAAAATGGGCTGCCGGCTTTAGCGCCGGCGCTCGGCGCAAAACTTGAGCGCCTGCGCGCGATCTTCGCACCGATGCGGTCGGTGCTGGTGGCATTTTCCGGCGGCGTCGACTCGACCCTCGTGCTGAACGTCGCCCATGAGGTCATCGGCGAGCGCGCGCTTGCGCTCACCACGACGTCGCCCACGATGCCCGATGAGGATCGGGATTCGGCCCTTGCGATGGCGCGTCGGATCGGGGCGCGCCACGTGGTGATCGAATCGAACGAACTTTTGGTCCCGGGCTATGCGCAAAACCCGCTCAACCGATGCTATCTTTGCAAGTCGAACCTTTTTACGGTGTGCGAGGCAAAGGCGGCGGAACTCAAAATCTCCGAGATCGTGGACGGTCTCAACCTCGACGACCTGCACGATTATCGGCCTGGCATGAAAGCGGCCACGGAAAAACGCGTGCGCCATCCGCTGGTCGAGGCCGAACTTACCAAGGCCGAGATCCGCGAGATCTCGCGCGCAATGGGGCTTCCGACCTGGGACCGGCCCGCATCGCCGTGCCTGTCATCGCGCTTTCCCTACGGCACCGAAATCACGCCCGAAGGACTGCGCAAAGTCGGCGACGGCGAAAAAATCCTGCACTCGCTCGGCTTCAGGGTGGTCCGGGTTCGCTATCATGGCGAGGTTGCGCGGCTCGAGCTCGAAACGAGCGAGATCGCCCGCGTGTTCGAGCCCGAGATTCGCGAGATCGTCGATCGCGAATTCAGGAAGATCGGCTTTCGTTTCGTCGCAATCGATCTGAAAGGCTTTCGTTCCGGGTCGCTCAACGAGGGCGTGGTGCAAGCGGCGCCGCCCGCAAAATAGCGCGGGAGCGCGTTGGAGGAGTTTTCCGGGGGGCCGGGGCCGTGGCGGCGGAGGCGAATCAGGACAAAGTTCAAAATGCCGATAGCGGCGCGCCCGCGTCGCCTCGGTTTCAGTGGTTTCGCGAGGATACTTCCGCGCTCGCCGCGACCGCCGCGGCGCTGATGCTCTTCACGTTGACCGGGGCTGATGTGCGCCTGTGGCCCGCCGCGATTCTCGCGCCCCTGCCTCTGCTGGTGATCGCCGCCGAGGTGCCGGGCAAGCGCGCGGCGCAGTTCGCCTTTGGCGCGCACCTGTTCGGCAACTTCCCGCGATGGCCGGCGGAGATGACCGTGATGTCGCTGCCGATCCTGATTGGAATTCACGCCGCCGAGGCGGCGCTCTTCGCCGCGACCGTCGTGCTCGCCGGCAGAGGGACGCGCCGCTGGGCGGGATGGCTCGCCACGCTCGTCTATCCGGTGCTCACAACCGCGGCATGGTTCGGGATCGACAAGCTGTCGCCGAACGGCACCTACGCGAATCCTGCCTACGGCGTGGTGGATTTGCTCCCGCTGATGCAGATCGCCGCATACACGGGACTTGCCGGCATCACCTTCCTGATTTCGCTGGTTCCGGCGGCCCTGGCGGTTGCATGGTATCGGCGTCGATGGCGGATGAAGTGGCAGCCGATCGCGGCGCTGCCGCTCGGCATCTTTGCAATTGCCGTCGCCGCCGGCGCCGTGCGCATGATTACCGCCGCCGGCTCGGCCGCGGTCAAAGTCGGAGTCGCGGCGACCGACCGGATGCCCACGCTCTTCGACGCTCAGCAGGCGGCCGATGCTGCGAAGGCGCTCGGGCTGTACGCGCCGCTGGTGACGCAGGCGGCGTCGGAGGGCGCGCAGGTTGTCGTGCTCCCCGAGGAGGTCGTCGGCGCGGCGCCGCAATTCGAATCGAGGATCACGGCGGGTTTCGCGCAGATGGCGATGTTTTCGCACGTGTGGCTGGTAGTCGGCATCAACGAGAATGGACGCGATCCTCAGCGCAACGTCGCGTTCGTGTTTTCTCCAGAGGGCAAAATCGTTGCGCGCTACGAAAAGCGCCATCTGATTCCCGGAGTCGAATCCCGCTTCGCACCCGGCACCGCATCGGTCGTGTTCGATTCGCCGTGGGGCAGGAGCGCGCTCGCGATCTGCAAGGACCTCGACTTCCCCGCGCTCGGCCGCGAGATCGCCGCCCAAGGCGCGACTATCGTGCTCGCGCCCGCCTGGGATTGGCAAGGCACCGAGGTAATCCACCAGCGGATGGCGAAAGCGCTCGGAATCGCGTCGGGACTTTCGATTGCCCGCGCCGCGCGCCAAGGCATCGTGAGTCTCACCGATTCGGCCGGACGCACGGTTGGCGCCGCCTCGACATTCGAGCACGACCCAGCGCTGCTGGTAGCCGAACTTCCGATCGGCGCCGGCGCGACCTTTTACGCGCGCCACGGCGATTGGTTCGGATGGACCGCCGCCGTACTTGCCGCGATCATCCTCGGACTGTTCGCGCTCTTAGCCAGCGCCGACCGGGCGCGCGCTGCGCGCCGCGCCGGGTCGGGCATCACCGAAGAGGTCCTTGCTGCGGCCGTGCTCCCTCACGCTACGGAAGCGGAGCCCGAGCACCAGAGCGAGGAGCCTGAGATTCTCCACTATCGCAGATGAGGCTCGGCCCCGGCGCGCGGCCTGGCGGCCAGGCGCGGGCGCGCCGACCGCTCGCCGCGATAGTTGCCGATTCGCCATGACCGCTCTGACGCGAAGCCTTGTGCGGGGGTAGGTGGAAAGGGCGGGTTACGCTGGAGGGGAGGAACTACATGCCATCGAAGTACCAGCAGGGCTGTCGCCGGATGCTCGTGGACATGCACATCCCGGACTGGGACCCCGCGTTCCTGTCAAAGTATGACCCGGCCGCGATGGCCGGCCTGTTCGAACGCGCACATCTGACCTCCGTGATGCTTTACTGCAAGTCGCATGTGGGGCTCTGCTACTGGCCGACCAAAGTGGGGAAGATGCACTCGGGGATTCACGGCCGCGATGTCGTCGGCGAACTCCTCGGCGATCTGCGCGCGCGCAATATCGCGGCCTGCGCTTATTACAGCATCGTCTTCGACAACTGGGCGGTGGAGACCCACCCGGATTGGGCCGAGCGTCCCGCGTCGGGACTGGATATCAGCTCCGTGATCCGCTACGGCATCTGCTGCCAGAACCATCCCGACTATCGCGCCTACGAAATGGCGCAACTGGAAGACCTGCTCTCTAGCTATCAATTCGATGCGCTGTTTCTCGACATGATTTTCTGGCCGGTCGTTTGCGGATGCGATCATTGCCGGCGCCGCTATCGCGACGAGACCGGCAAGGCGATCCCCACCGTCGTCGACTGGACCGCGCCCGAGTGGTGCGAGTTCCAGGCCGCGCGCGAGCGTTGGACCTTCGAGTTCACGCGCGACTTGATGGCGAAGGCGCGCGCGCTGGCTCCGGACATCGCCCTCACTCACAATCTCTCGCCCGCGCTTGCGAACTGGGTCCTCGCCCAGCCGCTGTCGGCCTCGGTGCACGACACGTTCGTGGCGGGCGACCTTTACGGCGACCGGATCGAGCAGCTCGTCGTCTCGAAGATGACCCTTCATCTTTCCGAGACGCGCCCGGCGGAATTCATGACCAGCCTCTCGGCCGACCTCTCGGATCACGCAAGCCTCAAGAGCGAGGAGCAGATGCGCGCCCAGGCTTCGGCGGCGTCCGCGATGTCGTCCGCGTTCCTGTTCATCGATGCGATTGACCCGATCGGCACGGTCAATCCCGCGGCGTACGAACGCGTGGGTCGCGTCTTCGCCGCGACCGAGCGATTTGAACCGTACCTGGGTGGCGAGCCGATCGAGGATGTCGGCGTGTATTTCTCTGCTCATTCGCAGATGGATTTCGCCGAGAACGGGAAGGCGGCCGCGAACTTCATGATCCCGAGCCGCACCTGGCCGCACCTCGATTCCGTGCGCGGCGCGTGCCGGGCGCTTGGGCGGGCGCATATCCCGTTCGGCGTCGTTACGCGAAAGCAGCTCGGCGAGCTTGGACGCTTCCGCGCCGTAATTCTGCCCGGCATTTCGCGGATGGATCGCGATGAGGCCGATGCGATGCGCAATTACGTGCGAGCGGGCGGCCGCCTTTACGCGAGCCGCTACACCTCGCTGGTCGAGACCACCGGAGTTCGCCACGCCGACTTCATGCTCTCCGATGTGTTCGGCGCAAGCCTGGAGGGCGAGGAGCCCGGCGCATTCGTGTACTTGCGCCCGGCAAGCGCGGAGCCGGCCCGGTGGATCGAGCCGCAGAAGTTCGTGAGCTTAAGAATCACCGGCGACCCGTTCCTGGGACCCGCGATGCTGTGCGGAATTCCCAGATTGCGCGTACGCCCCGCAGGCGTCACGCTCTTCAGCCTCGCCGTGCCATATGGCTACCCCGCGCGCGGCTCCGTCAGCGACCATCGATGGGCGAGCATCCATTCATCGCCGCCCTGGGAGGACCTCGACCACCCGATGGTGGTGCTCAATGAGTATGGCGCGGGCCGCGCCGTTTACTCGGCCGCCGCAATCGAGGCGGTTGATGCGGATGCGCAGGCAAACTTGTTCGTCGCTATGGTGCGAATGCTGCTCGATGGCGAGTATGCATACACTGCCGAGGCGCACCCGGCGCTCTGGATGTCAGTTTTCGATCAGCGCGAGAAAGATCGGCTGATGGCGAGCTTTCTCAACTACCAGGCCGAGCTTCCGCCGGTGCCGGTACGCGTGCGCTTCTCGCTCCGCGCGCCTCATGGCAAGCGATTCCGGAGCCTTCGGATGGTCCCCGAGGAATCCGCACTTAAGTTCGCACTCGACAGTGACGGAACTCTGCGGTCTGAGATCGACTCCGTGGATCTGCTCGCGATGGTTCTCGCGGAGTACGAGTAGCCAAGCGCGGGCGCGCCATTGCGGCGCAATCGGAGTGCTTACCCGCGAGCCAGCGGGGTGCTTGTCGGCGCACGCGACTCGGCATAGCTTCAGGTAAAGCGGCTATGCGATCTCCCATCATCCCGGCAAAACTTTCCCGCGCGATTCTCAGCGCCGCAGCGTCGATCGCACTCGCGCTTGCCGTGCAAGCGTGCTTCAATTCGTCGCCGCCGCCTGTGGGGACCCTGGAGGAGTACGAGGCGCAAGGCTACGAGAACAGTGACGCTTACGCCTATGGCGGGTACCTCCCGTATTGGTACGCGCCCTACTGGTATGCTCCACCCTATCCCTATTACTTTTACGGCGGAGGCGGCTTTCCAGGCATAGGTGTGCCACCAACCGGTGGAGGAGGCGGCGGAGGAGGATCGGGCGGTCGCGGACCGGGCGTTGGCGGCTCAGGCGATGGTGGCTCGGGCGGCGGGGGATCGGGCGGTGGTGGCCCACACGGCGGAGGGCCGGGCGGCGGTGGAGGGTCGCACGGAGCCGGGGGCGGGAGCGGTCGCCGCTAGCAAAATCTCAATCGAGCCGGGCCTCCGGCTCGCCCGTCGGGCGCGACCCCCATTTCGGTTCGAATCGCCAAATCGCAATCGCCGCCGCCAGAGTCATCAGGACAATAACCACTCCCCGGATGAACTGGCGGTCACGATATACCAACTCGATCTCCTGACGGCCCGGCGGCAACTGCACTCCGAGAAGATTGCTTTCCCAAAACACCACTCCCGTCCCCTTCGCGAGCGTCCACGACGGATCGTAATTCTGGTCAATCACTAAGTAGGCCGGGCTGCCGGCGTCGACCCGAAACCACAGCTTGTTCGGCGTCCACTCCTCGAGTTCGACCGAGCCGCTTCCCAACATATACTGTTCACCGCGATAGCCAAGCTGGTTGGCGCCGCGAACTGCGGTAGGAAAATGGGTATACTCATAACAATAGGTCGAGCCGCGCCCATGTATCGCATCCCACAATTCCAATCCATGGCTGACGCGGCCGCCATGCGGCCGGTAGACCTGGACGAAAGTCGGCCTTGCATCGCCAATCCCTATCGGCCTTCTGAGCGCCTGCTTCAATATGGGATAGTCCACCATCAGGCAGTTCACCGTGGCAACCGCTATGAAAGCTCCAAGCACAGGGGCCGCCCACTTCCCCAGCCGTCGGCGAGCCAGGTCGAATCCGAATCCCGCCAGCACTGCGACCGCAAGGACGAACGGGATAATCGCCCGCGATGGATTACTTGCGGAGGTGAATGGCGGAACGTGATGCAGCAAGGTCCACGGCCACAGTCTTCCCCCATGGTCCCCGCCGTAAACCGCCAACATGAAAATCCCCGCGATTATCCACGGAATCGCCCGGCGGCCCACGAACATGCCTGCCACCGCCGGAATTGCGAACAGCCCGATATACGCACCTGATTCCCAGAAGTCCCAGCCATTGATCGGAGGACCGTACAGGTACTGCGTCGGCGAGAGGAGGAGCGCCGGCAGATTTCCAAATTCGGAGGCGACCGCACGATGAATCGGTCTCGGGTAAACGGATAGAACGTGGATTGTACTAAGCAGCTTCGGCGCCCCGAATCCAAATGTGAATATTCCGGCAATAGCCAGTGCGATGATTGGCCACCAGGTCTTGTTGAGAATCGCCAGTGTTGTGAATACCACCAATGCGATCATTGCCGGATAAACCACCGGCTCGCGGCTGCCCTCCAAAAATGCCAGCGCCAGTGCGCATCCCGCCATCACCGCCCATCCGATTCGCTTTCGATCCGCCGCCATCAGAAGGAGCGCAAGAAACCAGGGTGCGTACGCAAATCCCAGGAAGACCGCATGACCCTCCGCGAGGTGCAGCGAGAACCACGAACTGGCGGGAAAAACCGTGGCGGCCCCCGCCGCGGCGATCCGGCTCTGCTTGAGGGTCCGCCCAAGGAAATATCCGCCCGCCCACGACAGCGCGAAGTGGAGCGCGATTTCCAGGTGGATTCCAACGACCGGTCCTGTCAGTAAGTGAATCAGGAAGAACGGCGTCAAAACCCGCGACTGAGGATTGCCAATCATCGGAACGCCGCCGCACTCGTATGGATTCCATAGGGGCAGTTGGTGAAAATGCGTCACCGTGTAATACGGCACCCAGTGGAGAAGCATGAAGAAGTCCCAATCGTCGAGCAGCCCGGCCCTCGTCGGATGAATGAGCACGGGCCAGCCGAACGCGAGGCCGAAACCCAGCGCGCCCGCCACGGCAATTGCGCAGTCGGTGCTCAAGTACGCGCGCAAGACGCCGGCCAACCGGCGCGCTCCGCTCATCGCGTCCGACTGCGCCGTTGATTCCGGTCCGCTTCTATCGTCCATTGCCCCTCTTGGCGGCCCGATCCGTCCGCTTATCGCCCGCTATCAAGCGCATGCTTGCGCGGCTCGAAAAACAAGACCAAAGCGGCCGCCGCCACTGTCCCCAGAAAAATCACTACTCCCCAGACAAACTCCCGGTCCCGATATGCCAATTCGATCTCTTGCCGGCCCGATGGTACTTGCACGCCGAGAAGACCGCCTTCCCAAAACACCACTCCCCTCCCCTTCGCGAGCGTCCACGACGGATCGTAATTCTGGTTGATCACTAGGAAAGCCGGGGTGCCAGCATCCACCCGGTACCTCAGCTTGTTCGGGGTCCACTTCTCGAGTTCCACCGAGCCCGCGCCGAAGACGTACTGTTCACCGCGATAGCCAAGCTGGTTGGCGCCCAGCACTGCAGTGGAAAAGGACGCGTACTCATAGCAATTGGCCGATCCGCGCCCTTGCAGCGCATCCCAAAGCTCCATTCCGTGGGTAAACGGCCCATAACTCGGACGATACGACTGAATAAAGGTTGATGCTGCGTCGCGGTTGACCAGGGGCCTCGCAAGCGCCTGTGCGAGAATGGGAAGATCTATCATTAGACAGTTCCCAGCGCCAGCCACTATAAAGATTGCAAGCGCAGCCGCGGCCCAGCTCCCCATCCAGCGCTGAGCGCAATCGAACCCAAATCCTGCCAGCACTGCGACCGCCAGCACGAAGGGGATAATCGCCCGCGACGGGTTTCGCGCGGAGGCGAACACGGGAAGGTGATGAAGCAGGGTCCATGGCCACAGGCTTCCCCCGTGGTCGCCGGCGTAGAGAAGCAACATGAAAATCCCGGCAAGCACCCACGGGATCGCCCGGCGGCCCGCGAGCAATCCTGCCAGCGCCGGGATCGCGAACGCCCCGATGTACGCGCCTGACTCCCAGAAGGGCCAGTGGTTGATCCAGACGTGGTTGATGTATTGCCTCGGCGACAACAGGATCACTGGTAGACCGCTGAACTCTGAATCAATGCGATATTCGATCGGTCTCGGATAGGACGATAGAACATGAATCGCGCCGAGCAGCTTCGGCGCCGCAAATCCCAGTCCGAATATGCCCGCGATAGCCAGTACGCCCAGCGGCCACCAGCTCCTCTCAATGACCGCGAGCGCCGCGAGCACCGGCAGCGCGAGCATCACCGGATAGATCACGGGGTGCGCGCTGCCTTCGAGGAACGCCATGGCAATAGCGCCGCCCGCCATCACTGCCCATCCAATTCGTTTTCGATCGGCCGCTTGCAAAAGGAACGCGAGAAACCATGGAGCGTATGCAAACCCCAACGCCCAGGTATGACCCTCCGCCAAATGGAGCGAAAACCACGAGCTGGCGGGAAATACCGTTGCAGCGGCCGCGGCGGCGAGCCGGCCGAGCTTGAGCGTCCGCGCAAGGAAATATCCACCCGCCCACACCAGCGCAAAGTGAAGTGCGATTTCCAGGTGGATTCCAGCAGCCGGACCAAACGCCAGATGGATCAGGAAAAACGGAGTCAGAACGCGCGACTGCGGGTTGCTAATCATCGGAACGCCGCCACACTCGTATGGATTCCATAGCGGCAGTTGATGAAAATGAGTCACCGTGCGATAGGGCACCCAGTCGAGCAGCATGAAGAAGTCCCAATCGTCGTGCAGGCCGGTGGTCGTCAGGTGGGCGAGCACCGGCCAGCCGAATGCGACGCCGAAAATAAGGGCGCCCGCCGCTGCGATCGCGCAGTCGCCGGTCAGGTACGCCCGCCAGGCCTCGGCCAATCGGCGCGCCCCGCTCATCGCGTTCGATTGCGCCGCCGATTCCGGTCCGTCCTTATCGTCCATTTCTTCTTTTGATGGGTCCGGTCGGTCCGCTCATCGCTCGCGATGAAGTACGCGCTGGCGCCACTCGAAAAAGAAAATGAAAGCGGCGGCGGCCAGGGTCGCCAGAAAAATAAGTACGCCCCAGGCAAATTCGCGGTCCCGGTACACCAACTCGATCTCTTGCCGGCCCGCCGGCACCTGCACGCCAAGAAGCCCATTCTCCCAAAACACTACTCCGGCGCCCCTTACCAGCGACCATGACGGATCGTAATTCTGATTGATTACAACAAAGGAGGGCGCGGCCGCATCCACGCGGTACCATAGCTTGTTCGGGGTCCACCTTTCGAGTTCGACCGAGCCCGTGCCGACGACATACTGTTCGCCACGATAGCCAAGCTGGTTGGAGCCCACCGCTGGAGTGGGAAAGGATGTATACTCATAGCAATCGGTCGATCCGCGCCCCTTGAGCGCATCCCACAGTTCCAATTCGAGGCTAACGCCCTCATAAAGTGGCCGGTAGAACTGGACAAAAGTTGGTGCTGCGTCGCCGATGACGATGGGCAGAACGAACGCTTGCGTGAAAATGGGGAAATCCACCATTAGGCAGTCCACGGCGGCCGCAACTATAAAGATTCCAACCGCACGTGCGCCCCAGCTCCCCATCCAGCGCTGAACGCAATCGAATCCGAATCCTGCCAGCACCGCGACTGCCAGTACGAAAGGGATAATCGCCCGCGACGGATTCTGCGAAGACGAAAAAACCGGCAGATGGTGAAGTATGGTCCACGGCCACAGACTGCCTCCGTGATCGCCGCCGTACAGGAGCAGCATGAAAATCGCCGCGACCCCCCACGGGACCGCCCGGCGGCCCGCGAGCAGGCCTGCCAGCGCCGGGATCACGAACAGCCCGATGTATGCACCTGATTCCCAGAAGCCCCAGTGATTGATCGGGACGCCGCTCAAATACGGCCTCGGCGAAAACAGGAGCACTAATAGCTTTCCATACTCGGAATCAACCGGATAATCGACCGGCCTCGGATGCAACGATAGAACATGAATCGCGGCGAGCAGCTTCGGCGCCGCAAATCCCAGTCCGAATATTCCCGCGATAGCCAGTGCGCCCAGCGGCCACCAGCTTCTCTCCATGACCGCGAGCGTCACGACCACCGGCACCGCGAGCATCGCTGTATAGATCACCGGGTGGGCGCTGCCCTCGAAGAACGCCATCGCAATGGCGCCGCCCGCCATCACCGCCCAGTCGATTCGCTTTCGATCGGCCGCTTGCAAAAGGAACGCGAGGAACCAGGGGGTATACGCAAATCCCAGGAAGATCACATGGCCCACGGCGACATGCAGCGAAAGCCACGAACTGGCGGGAAATATCGTGGCGGCGCCTGCTGAAGCGATCCGGCTCATCTTCAGCGTCCGCGCGAGGAAATATCCTCCCGCCCAAGCCAGCGCGAAGTGAAGTGCGATTTCCAGGTGAATTCCAGCAGCCGGTCCGAACAACAGGTGAATCAGGAAGAACGGGGTCAGAACTCGCGACTGCGGGTTCCCGATCATCGGAACGCCGCCACACTCGTATGGATTCCACAGCGGCAATTGGTGAAAATGCGTGACCGTGTAATACGGCACCCAGTGGAGAAGTAAGAACAAGTCCCAATCGTCGCGAAGGCTGGCTGTTGTCAGATGCGTGAGCACCGGCCACCCGAATGCGACGCCGAAGATAAGGGCGCCCGCCACCGCGATCGCGCAATCGCCGGTCAAATACGCACGCCAGCCCTCGGCCAATCGGCGCGCCCTGCTTATCGCGCCCGATCGCGCCGCTGATTCCGGTCCGCCTCTATCGTCCATCGCTGTTCTCGATCCGTGCATGCCATCCGCTCACCATCCATATTGCGCGAGCCGGGGCGCAGGCATCACCATAAATCGGGTCCGGCCGGCAGCGCAATCTGGGTCCGGCGCGGCGCTTTCGGCGGGAAGAACCAGCGGGTGAAAACGCCGCCGACCGCTTGCAGAGCCATCATGGCCGATCGACCCCCGCACTCGATTGGCGCGGCGAAGCAGGCTCGCACATTTGCGCCGGCTTGAAATGGCGAAATGCAGGAGACAATAGTACAGCTACCCCCTGAGACTAACTATAACCAAGGTGATGACATCGCGATGAAACTTGCGACTTTCACTCACAACGGCTTCACTCGGATCGGCGTCGTGGTCGAGGACTCGATCGTGGATCTCGCGGCTGCGGCTCCGGACCTGCCCCGCGAGATGATCGAACTCATCGGCGCCGGCGCCGGCGCGATCGAGCGAGCGCGAAAGGCGGCCGCGGCCGGCGCGCCGCGCATCCCGCTTGCCGCTGTGCGCCTTGAGGCTCCGATTCGCCGCCCGCCGGAATTTCTCGCAATCGGATTGAATTACGCCGATCACATCGCCGAGACACACCGGGAGAAACCCGTCTTCCCGATGTTCTTCAACAAGCAATCGAGCTGCGTGACCGGCCCGTACGATCCGATCCATTTGCCGCGCGTTTCGAAATCGCTCGACTACGAGGGCGAACTCGGATTCGTGATTGGGCGGCGATGCCGCCGCGTCCCCCGCGCGCGCGCTCGCGAAGTGATCGCCGGCTTTCTGATCGTGAACGACGTGAGCGTCCGCGACTGGCAGGCAAAAGCGCCGACCATGACGCTCGGAAAATCCTTCGACACGCACGGGCCGGCCGGGCCGTGGATCGTCACGCCCGACGAACTGCCCGACCCGCATCGCCTCGAGCTTCGCACGTTCGTCAACGGCGAGCTGCGCCAGCATTCGAACACGAGGAACCTGATTTTCGACTGCTACGCCGAGATCGAAACGCTCTCGACCGTGTTCACGATGCAGCCCGGCACGATCATCTCAACCGGGACGCCGGGCGGCGTTGCCGTCGCGACCAGCCCGCCGCGTTTTCTCAAGGCCGGCGACGTCGTGAGAATCGAGATCGAAGGAATCGGCGCGATCGAGAATCGGGTGATCGACGAGCCGGCGGCGACCGGCGCGATCTGACCCCGTCGCGCGGGGGGGGGGCGCCCTGCCGGCCGCGGCGATCGTCAGCGCGCGACGCGATCGAGGAAGGAACGCACCGCGGCGTTGAAGGCCGCGGGCTGGTCGATATTCGACGCGTGTCCCGCGTTCGCGATAATCACTTTTTCGGCGCCGGGAATCTTCGCCGCCATGTAGTCGGTCGCGGAAAGAAACGCCTGGTCTTTCTCGCCGACCAGCACCAGGGTCGGTACGCGAATCGACGCCAGCGATTCGATGACGCGCCCGTCGCGCTGCGCGAGCATCCCGCGCGCCGCGTGCGCCAGGCCCTGGGCGCTGCGATGCTGCGCGACCCGAACTTCCGCGCTGGCGGCGCCGGCGGCGGCCAGTCCTTCCTTCTCGAGCGTAGCCGCCCTGGTGTCGGCCATCCGATTCCACTCGTTGCGCGGCTCGTCGCGCTTGTAGCCCGGCCCGGTATCGAACAGCATCAGCGCCACGACGCGCTCGGGATGTGCGAGATGAAACGCGAGCGACATGTAGCCGCCGAGCGACAGGCCGCCGACCACCGCGCGCCGCACCCTGCACGCATCCATCACGGCCGCCATGTCGGCGATGGTCGCCTCGTGCGTATAGAGCGCGAGATTGTCGGGCGAGTCCGAGCGATCGTGGCCGCGCATGTCCCACGCAATCAGGTGGTATCGATCCGCGAGCGCATCCATCTGTCCGCGCCACATCCGCGCGCTCGCGCTGTAACCATGCGACAGGAGCACCGCCGGGCCCGTGCCGCGCTCTTCGTAATAGATCCGGACTCCATCGCGATCCAGATATGGCATGATTCGGTCACCCCCGAATTTGCATCCGGCCCCTGTTGGCGTTACGGCCGCCTCGGTATTTGCTAGCCCAGGCGGGCCGAACTTGCAATCCGCGGTTCCCGCCACGCGCACGCGGCACCCGTCCCGATTGGTTCGTCGTTCGAGGAGCGCGGCCGGCTGCGTTCGGGCGCGCCGGATGAATAGTCACTCGATTACTCAGTCCCCTCTCGATTGACGTGAGGATAGGCCGGCGCGATCCCGCGCATGCCGCGACGGAGCACCCCTCGCGATCGAGTCGCTGGCGGAGGGGGGAGGGAGTCGAACCCTCCGGCAGGCGCAATGCCTGCCAAGCCGGTTTTGAAGACCGGTGGGGCCACCGGGCCCCTTCCTCCTCCATGCGGCGCCGGGAATCACGCAATCCAAAAGCCCGCTTAAGACGCCAGGCATCAGGAAAACACAAATGGGCCGCGAAGAGAACCCGCACGAGGGTCCGGGCCGCGCCGCTCCCCCGGCGCGATTCGCCTTTGCCACCGGCGAGCGGGCGCATTACTATTAGCTCGACCGAACCAACCGCGAGGGGATAGCCGCCGTGACAAACGACGACGACGAAACCAGACGCGTCTTCGACGAGGAGCACCCCGGCGCACCCGAGGTCGAATCCGCGCTGGCCAACAAAACGCTCGCTGACATCGTGACCAAGCCGCCGCTCGTGGTCGAGACGACGGACACCCTGGCGCGCGTGATCCGTCTCATGCAGGAGCAGCGCCACGGCTGCGCGGTGGCCGTCGAGGGCGGCAAGCTCGCCGGAATTTTCACCGAACGCGACATACTGATGAAAATTGTCGGACATCCGATCAATCTCGATCGCACGCCGGTGAGCGCGTTCATGACGCGCGACCCGGTCACGCTGCCCGGCGATTCCAATCTCGCCTTCGCGCTCTACCAGATGGTGGTCGAGGGGTACCGCCATATTCCGCTGGTCGATGACGCGGGCCGGCCCGCCAATGTCGTCTCGATGCGCGACCTGATTGAGTACTTAAGCGAGTCCTTCAGCCGCGAGTTGCTCACTCTGCCGCCCCATCCGCGAAGCCATCGGTTCCGCAGCCGCGAAGGCGCCTGAGCCGCCGCGCGCTGCGCTGCATCCACTTTCCCTTAACCGGCGGAGGAATCGCGATGGGACGTCTCGATGGCAAAGTCGCATTGATAGTCGGCGGCGGCGCGGACGGACCGCCGAATGCGGGCGAGACGCTCTCGATCGGCAACGGACGCGCGACCGCGATCGTGTGCGCGCGCGAGGGCGCCACGGTGATGGTCGCGGACCGCTCGCTCGCCCTGGCGGAGGAAACCGTCACCGCGATCCGCGAGGAGCGCGGCCGCGCGCAGGCTGTGGAAGCCGACGTCAGCCGCGAGGAGGATTGCCGGCGCGCGGTCGAGGCGACGGTCGCGGCGTTCGGCGCGCTGCACCTGCTCGTGAACAACGTCGGCATCGGCATCGGCGCGGATCTCCTCAGGACCACCACCGATCAGTTCGACCGCATGGTCGCGGTCAATCTGCGCAGCCATTTTCTCACGATGCGTTATGCGGTCCCCGAGATAGCCAAGGCCGGCGGCGGCGCGATCGTGAACGTCTCATCGCTCGCAGCGCTCAGAAGCAACCGCCTCATCCCCTACGAGGCGACCAAGGCGGCGCTGCTCGGGCTTTCGCGCTCGGCCGCCAACTCGCACGCGCGCGACAAGATTCGCGTCAACACGATCCTGCCCGGCCTGATCAATTCATCCATGGTCCGGCGCGCGATCGGCGACCGCGAGGCGCAGGTTGCGCCGCGCATCCCGATGGGCCGCCAGGGTACGCCGTGGGAGATCGCCAAGGCGATCGTCTTTCTGCTCTCCGACGACGCATCGTACATCACCGGCACGGAACTGATCGTCGATGGCGGCCTTAGCATCCGCTGAGGGCGCGCTCGGCATCGATCGGAAAGGGACTCACGCATGCGCAAGATAAAGTTCGGCTACCAGCTCGACTTCCGCAATCCGCCCGGAGCGCATCTCAGCTTTGCGGCACTCTATCGCGACATGCTGGCGCAGGCGAAGGCCGCCGACGCGCTCGGACTCGATACGATCTGGCTCACCGAGCATCATTTCACCGACGACGGTTACCTTCCCGCAACCATGACCGCGGCGGCCGCGATCGCGGCGGCCACCACGCGCGTCGCCATCGGCACCTTCGTGTTGCTCGCGCCGTTCGAGCACCCGCTGAAGCTCGCCGAAGATACGGCAGTGATGGACGTGATTTCGAACGGGCGGCTCAGGCTCGGCCTCGGGCTTGGCTACC
>Ga0187770_10000198_pt1 | contig 28977 bp, 28 predicted proteins | sample 0116_SJ02_MP02_2_FD_133154 | JGI IMG/M metagenome (GOLD analysis project Ga0187770, IMG submission 133154) | Tropical peat soil microbial communities from peatlands in Department of Meta, Colombia - 0116_SJ02_MP02_20_MG | ecosystem: Environmental > Terrestrial > Soil > Wetlands > Peat | place...
CCAGTAACCGTTAGTGAAGATGCCCAACTGCCCGCTGCCCGCCACCGCATTCACGCGATCCTGCGCGGCCTTCAGCTCGTTCCGCGAATTGCGCGTCCACGGCGAGATGCTTTCGGCCAGTTTTGAAGTCGTCGCGGGATCGGCCTTCGGAATTTGCAACACATCCACCCAATCGAGCGCTGACAACTGATAGAAGTGCACGATGTGATCATGCAGGGCGTGCGCGATCAGGATCAGGTTGCGGATGTACTGCGCATTAAGAGGTATTTCCAGCTTCAGCGCGTCTTCCACCGAGCGCACGCTGGCCATGGCGTGCACCGTGGTGCATACGCCGCAAAAGCGCTGCGTGAACAACCACGCATCGCGCGGATCGCGCCCACGGAGAATCTTCTCGATGCCCCGCCACATGGTGCACGAAGCCCAGGCGTTCGAGACCGCGTTGTTGTCAACCTCCACGTCGATGCGGAGGTGGCCTTCAATTCTGGTGATGGGATCGATGGTGATTCGTTTTGCCATAAGTGCCTGCTGTTAGTCGCCGCTTGCCGGCTCTTCTTCGTTTTCGCCGTAGTATCCGTACTTGAAGTATCCGGTCCACCGGATGTACGGCCGACGGAACCGGAAGTAGCTCGCCATATCGTGCCACTCATGCAGAGGAGCGGGTAGAATGGCCAGCCGTTTCACCGCAACCAGAAAACCCACAACCCCCAGGGAAATAAACCCGAGCGAGACCAAAATTTCGATCGTCGCCGGGAAATAAAGTGCCTCGGGATTGGGCCGGAACGCCAGGGTGGTTGGGCTGAAGCGATAGATCATGCCGCCCGCCGAACTGAGGACGTATCCCGCGAACATTGACCCCTTATCGTGGTTTCGCAGAGACCGCAAAAGCAGGAAGCCGCCGCCGGCGATCATCAGCATTTCCAGCCAGAACACTCCTGCGAACCGGTCGAAGTGAAACGCCGTGCCCAGTGCGCCACGGAACAGAATGTCGAGGAAACGCAGCCCCATCCAACCGAAAATCAGCCACGCCGTAATGCGGGCTGCCTCGTCGAGAACGTCCATGTCCATGCCGCGCTTCCACGCCAGGCAACAGACCATGGTTGTACCGGCGACGCAGCCGAACGACATGTAAGCCGCAGCCCAGACATACAGCACCGGCAGCCAGGGTGTCTGCCAGAGCGGATGAACGCGTTCGCCGGCCAACAGCATCAACGCGCCCAGTGACGACTGGTGCATGCCCGGCAGCAAATATGCGGCTGCGATGATCCAGGGATAAAAATAGTGCAATCTTCTTTCGATCTTCTCCACCCCAGGCCGCAACCGGGAATCGAAGTACCACAGCCGCTCCAGCACCGGCGGAATATTTTCAACGGCCAGCGGAATCATGGCGTAGATCGACATGCAGATCGCCACCTCCGCCAGCGGCGAGTGCATGTTCCATCTCCATGGGAAAACAATCCAATAGAAGTTCCAAGGACGTCCGGCATCGATGCCGAGCAACGCCAGGCCGCAGGCATAGGCCAGGAAGCTGGTCAGCAAAGCCATGCGCATCAGGGCATGGAGTTTCTTGCGGCGGAAAACCCACGCTGCAATTCCCACTGCGAATGCACCCGAACCTAAGGCGGTCAGCACCATTACGTTGAACGTCTTCCAGATACCCCAGCCAAATGCGTCATTCATGCCGCTGACCGGGCCCAGCCCAGCCAGTTCGCGATACGCGGTCAGCACGAATGCCAGCAAAACCAGCGCCGACAGTACGACGAAGAATCCGTTGATGACGGGGAAGCCGTACACCGGCACGGCTCGTTCCCAGCGCTCGTTGTTTCGATCTTGGTTCCGGTCGTTCTCCCGAACGACGGTGCGATCGACATTTGCCGCTGTGCTGCTCATAGTTGCGCCCTCAATCCGGTCTGTTTCTCGCGTTCGTGCGCTTCCTCTTCATGTCCCTTCAGATTCTTGCGAATCACCTGTACCAGGCCCGCATACAGAACTGCTGGCAAGGCGAAGTATTGATAGAAGCGGCGCTGCCAGCGCAGAGTCTTCGCCGGAACCGACTCCGGTCCCAGCTCCGGCAGACCCAGCTTCTCGAAAGGAACATGGGAGAGATACAGAGCCTGCGTGCCGCCGTTATCCGTCTCGCCATACACACGGTTCTGGTAATAGCGGCCCGGGCTGTTTTGGATTCTGCGCTTCGCTTCCAGCAGTAAGACAGGGCGCGGCCCGAAGATTACGGCGCCGGTCGGGCAGACGCTGGTGCATCCCGGCTTCAGACCTTGTGCCAAACGATGGCTGCACAATTCACACTTGGTCACGCGTGGGTTGAAACCAACCCACTGGAAGCGCGGAATGTGGTAGGGGCAGGTGATCGTGCAGTAACGGCAGCCAATGCATTCGTTGGCTGACCAGTTAATGATTCCGGACTCCGGGTCCTTATGCAGGGCCTGGAACGGACATCCCGCCGCGCAGGCCGGATCGAGGCAGTGCATGCACTGCCGCTTCACGAACGAGAATTCTGAACCATCCTCCGGCTTGTACAGCTTGATGACGTTGCGGGTAAGGTCGTTCAAGTCCGAGGGCGCCTGATGCAGCGCATCGCGGCGCGTGTCGGGTGGAGTGTCATTGGCTTCGGCACAGGCGGCGACGCAGGCCTTGCAGCCGATACAGATGGTCGCATCGTAGAGCAAGCCGACCGCTGCGCTGGGAACTGGGATGGTCTCTGCCTTCAGCGCTTCGCCACCGACCGTAACGGCGACCGCCGCCGGCACTCCCGCCTTGGCGATGCCCGTGATCAGTTCTCGCCGAGTGATGGCCACGTCAGTCCTCTTTCTTGTCGTTAGGCTTTGCTTTCAATTTCTCTGCGTGCGCAATGTCGGCAGATATGCGCGCCACGCCCGCTTCCGTGCTGCTCTGGAAACGCTGCGAAGCCACCCAGGCTGCCCCTCCGACAGCTCCCGCAATTGCGCCCACCAATGCGGCCGCGCCGACTTTCAATCCGCCCGCCGTGCTGTAGATCGGTGGATACGTTTCCGGCGGCGTCGCCAGATGAATCGGCACTGTTTCCAACGTTCCCATCTTCCACACCACGTTTTTTTCCGTGCATCCCAGGCAGGGCGCACCGATTCCGATCGGCCACACCCCCGGCACCTCGTTAAAGTGGCGCGTGGAGCAGGCGGCATGCGTGACCGGCCCTTTGCAGCCGAGCTTGTACAGGCACCAGCCTTTGCGGTGTCCCTCGTCGCCGAAGGCGGTCGCGAATCGCCCGGCGTCGAAGTGTGCCCGGCGCGGGCAGTTCTCGTGAATCACGCGCTCATAGGCGAATTTTGGCCGCTTGAACTCGTCCATCTCCGGCAGCCGTCCTATGGTCACGTACTCCAGAACCACGGCCAGCAGGTTGTACGGATTGGGAGGGCAGCCGGGGAGATTAACGATCGGCTTGCCGGAAACCACCGAGTCCACGCCCACCGCGCCAGTAGGATTCGGATCGGCCGAGGGCACGCCGCCCCAGGACGCGCAGGAACCAATGGCAATCACCGCCGCGGCCTGCGAAGCAACATCTTTTGCCACCTCGATGGCGGGCTTGCTCGCCAGCTCCATGAAGACGCCATTGTCGTTGGCGGGGATCGCTCCTTCCACCACCAGCACGTACTTGCCGGCGTTGTCCTCAATCGCAGACTTGAGTGCCGCCTCGGCCTGGGCGCCGGACGCTGCCATCAGCGTCTCGTGGTAATCGAGCGAGATCACGTCCAGAATCAGGTAAGCGACGTCAGGAGCGGACGTGCGCAGCAGCGTTTCCGTGCATCCCGTGCAATCCTGGAAATGCAGCCAGATGACCGATGGCCGGCGCGCCTTCCCAATGATTTTCGCCACTTGCGCTGCCGTCGCTTTCCGCGTCAGGCTCAGGCCGACGGGTGCGGCAATCATGAGTTTTGTGCAAAGTTCCAGAAAACTGCGGCGGGATACCCCACTCTTTTGCAGATGAGCTGCAATTGTTTCTTTTTCGCCTGTCGACATAGACAGTCTCCCTCGCGGCGTGGCCAGCGCACGTCCTGGCCGTCGCGCTGTGGCGGTCACACTCTGGTTGTGATGGACCGACCGGAACACAGCTACGGAGTCTCCCGGCATTCCCGGAGAATGCCGCGGAGACGGTGCAACTGTTCCGGTCTTCCTGATTCGGCTGGATTGAGGAGCGTCGGTGGGACTCGGAGGGATGTCTGGTGATGGATGGACTATGAATGCCTATGAAAGTAAATGGTTACCAGTAGCGTACATGATCCCGTCTGGTCTTCCGACGCCTCCCTTCCCCGACATGCAATCGTCTGCTGGCCAGGCCAATCAGCCGAATGCAAACCTTTATGCTTGATTTGCAAAAGAGCCACAGTGACCAAAATCACATAACGGAGTGATTGGAAATTGCTCGCCAGCTCGGGCAAAAGGCTTCGGGCAAGGTCATCCCTCAGACGGGAAGGCGTAGCGGTGTAAATCAGCGGAGTATCTGCGGCGGTTTCCTACTCGCCGCCAACCGTAAGGCCGTCTACGCGGATCGTGGGACAAGCGACTGAACCGCGGAATTCCAAATCGTTGGCGATTTCGGAAATGTTGAAGAACAACTCTTTCAGATTTCCCGCCACCGTGATTTCCTCCACCGGATAAGCCAGCTCACCGCCCGAGATCCAGAGGCCCGAAGCCCCACGCGAATAGTCGCCCGTTACCAGATTCGCGCCGCTGCCGAGAAACTCCGTCACGTAGAGACCTTCTTTGATTCCGGCGAGCAGTTCTTTCGGCGTCTGGGCGCCGGGCTGCAGAAAATAATTTCCTGGACCGATGCCAGGCGTGCCCGCCAGTCCGCGGGCGGCATTGGCTGTCGTTTGCAGGCCTAGTTTTTTCGCTGTGTAGGTGTTGAGCAGGTACGACTTCAGCACCCCATTTTCGATGACTATCGTTCGTCGCGTGGGGATGCCTTCTCCGTCGAATGGACTCGTGCCAAATCCGCCGGGCATGGTGCCGTCGTCAATGACGGTCACGTTGTCGCCGGCGATCTTCTGTCCCAGCTTCCCCGCGAGAAACGATGCGCCGCGGTAGACCGAGTCTCCGTTGATGCCTTCGAAAATATGTTCGAGGATCGAGGTCGAAACCATCGGATCGAATACGACCGGAACCTTCGCAGTCTTCACTTTTCGCGCGCCCAACCGGCGCAGGGTACGTTCCGCGGCCACTTTGCCGACGTGTTCCGGCGCGTCGAGCTTCTTCAGCGTGCGCGCCACCGAATACCAGTAATCCCGCTGCATCGCTCCAGCTTCGGTCTGGGCGATCGGCACTGCGGCCACGGAGCAGTAGGAACGCCTGTACTCGCCGACAAACCCGTGCGAGTTGGCCAGAACTTTGTGGCCGGTGGCGGCATCGAACGATCCACCTTCTGAATTCTTGATTCGCGGATCAAAGTCGAGCGCAGCTTTTTCGGCGCGCCGCGCGTAATCAATTCGCTCCGGCCCGGGCAGCGAGTACACATCTTCGTGGTAAAGATCGAGATTGCCTGAGAGTTGCCCGAGTTGAGAAGCGTCAGGAATTCCGGCGAACGGATCCTCTGACGTAATTTTTGCCAGCTCCAGCGCCGACTTCACCATGCGGTCGAGGCCTTCGCGGGAAAAGTCGCTGGAATACGTGCTGGCTGCACGCTGTCCGAAGAAAACCCGCACGCCGATAGATTTCGATCCTGACTCTTTGAGTGTTTCGACTTGTCCGAGGCGAACGAGCGTTGAGAATTCGTCGCCTTCGCGCACGACGCATTCCGCGGCCGTCGCGCCACCTTTCATGGCGCGGGCCACGATGTCCGCGGCAAGGGATTTCAGGTCCGTCGATACGCTTTTCGTTTCGAGTTCAGCCGAGGGCATAGAGAAATCTTAAACCGCAGAGGGTGCGGAGTTCGCTGAGGAAATACATAGATCCTTCGCTTCGCTCAGGATGACAAGACCCTTGAAAAATTCCGTGAAAATCCGCGTTAATCCGTGGCAAAGAAGTTCACTGCATGAACGCGCCAGGGTCCTTCCGGGCCGTTCCGCCGACCGTCAGCCGGTCCACCTTCAGCGTCGGGATACCAACGCCCACCGGCACCGCCTGCCCATCTTTCCCGCACGTGCCGACGCCTTCGTCGAGCTTCAGATCGTTCCCGACCATGGAGACGCGCGTGAGCACGTCCGGGCCGTTGCCGATCAGCGTCGCGCCCTTGATCGGCGCGGTGATCTGCCCGTTTTCGATCATGTAGGCTTCTGACGCCGAGAAAACGAATTTCCCGTTCGTGATGTCCACCTGTCCGCCGCCGAAATTCACGGCGTAAATGCCATGCTTTACGGAACGAAGAATGTCCTCTGGATTGTCCGTACCGGCCAGCATGTACGTATTGGTCATTCGCGGCATAGGAATGTGCTCGTAGCTCTCGCGCCGGCCATTCCCGGTATCGGCAATGCCCATCAGCCGCGCCGAGAGTTTGTCGCTCAAATATCCCTTCAGAATTCCTTTCTCAATCAGCACAGTTTCCTGCGTCGGCTCGCCTTCGTCATCCACGTTGAGCGATCCTCGCCGCCACGGCATGGTTCCGTTGTCCACCACAGTGCATTTTTCGCTGGCCACCCGCTTGCCGACCAGCCCTGCAAAAGCTGACGTCTTCTTGCGGTTAAAGTCCGCCTCCAGCCCGTGTCCCACGGCTTCGTGCAACAGCACACCGGGCCAGCCGGGACCGAGAACAACTTCCATCTCGCCGGCCGGAGCTTCGCGCGCATCGAGTTGCAGAATGGCCTGCCGCGCCGCCTCTTTTGCAAAGAATTCCGGATTCTTTTCGCCGAAGAAAAAATCGAGCGCCACGCGGCCGCCGCCACCGGAGGTCCCGCGCGCCGAGTTGCCCTCGGTCTTCGCAATGCACGACACGTTCATGCGCGCCAGCGGCTGCGAATCTTCCGCGTACGTTCCGTCCGAGGCGACCACAAGAATGTTCCGCAGTTCGTCGGCGTAGCTCGCGCGTACTTCCCTGATTCGCGAATCGTAAGCCCGCGCCGCTTTGTCGGCTCGCATCACCAGCTCAACCTTGGCGCTGATTTCCGCATCCACCGAAGGCAGCGTGACGGGATACAAACTGCGCGCCGCCGATTTTTGAAATCCCGCCACGGTCGCCTTCGCCGGAGCGCTCGCGATCAACGCCGCGGTCCGCGCCGCATGCAGAATGCGGTCCGCTGACAGATCGTCGGTGTAGGCATAGCCGGTGCGCTCGCCGGAGACGACTCGAACTCCGCATCCGGCGGAGATCCCCTGCGACGCCGACTTCACCATCGATTCATCCACCATCAGCGAGGTCGACGAAAGATATTCGAAATAAAGATCGGCGTAATCGCCGCCCGCCGAGAGCGCCGCGCCCAGATAACGCTCCAGGTCGCGCTCGGTCAGGCCGTAGTGCTCAAAGAAAAACCGCTGTTTGTCGCTCTTGTTCGCAGAAATATTCGCAGTGAAGTTCACAGGAAAGTTCACACGAGTTAGATGTCGCCCAGTTCAGCCGCGACTCGAAGGGTAATCGACCCGACATTGTAATTATCCCACACGCCAGCAGCCACGGCCGCCGCGCCTGCGTCTTCCACATACCTGCCGATTCCCAATGGTCACTCGTCACAGACAGTCCAGTCCCCTGGCGGGAGAATGGCCCCATGACGCCCGAAGCCCTCACGCGCACGCTGCAGGATTTTCTCGCTGAAGCTTCCGGCGCGGTCGTGCTCGAAGATGGGGCTGTCGTCTACGACCTTGCTCGGGCCAAGTATTCGATTTCCGGCGAGCGCAACAAATGCCTGCTGCACTTGTGGTCGGCCGAGCGCAACACGGTGCGGCGCGTGCTTGATGCCGAAATGAAAAGCGGCGCACTGCGGCTGGCCGTGCAGCGGCTGGGACAGTCGCGGCCGAGCAAACTCGAAATCTGCCGCGAGCGCGACCGGCGCTCGCCCTCAGCCAAAAAAGCCGCCCGCGTCAGTTATGAGCATAAGCTTCGCCGCGCGCTCGAGCGCCACTTTCCCGGCTTCGCCATCCCGCGCCTGACCAGCGGCGTTGACCTGGAAAAATCCTTCGGCCCCATTTACGCTCGCGGCCTCTTGCGCAAGGGCCAGTCGGCCTTTGCAGTTCTCGGCGTCAACGCTTCGGAAACGCAGACCTCCATCGACGCCGCGCTCACCTTCGGCATCCTCTGGCTCGACGTTTGCCGCAACTCCTCGGCCGGGAAGATGCTGGTCGAGGGCCTGCACCTGTTCGTGCCGCAAGGCAGTTCAGCGCTGGTCCGCGAAAGGATGGCCAATCTCAACCGCGCCGCCGCCAAGTGGAGTTTGTTCGAGTTCGACGAGCGCTGCGACGCGCTGGTCGAAATCGATTGCTCCGATCGGGGCAACGTCGCGACCCGACTCGTGCATGCCCCCAACGAAACGGCCGCGTTCCAGCGATACGCGGAGTCCATTGCGAAGATTCACGAGATTCTGCCCAACTGCGACGTCGCGGTGCTTTCGGCCGCAGAGCTCGCCTTTCGCTGGCGCGGACTCGAGTTCGCGCGCGCCCGCCTGGGCGCCGAGGCCGTGACCTTCCGCAGCCGCGAGGAAATCGTTTTCGGCGTTGGCGCCGAGGAGCGCGTTCTCGAGAATCGCAACTGGGCCTTCTTCGTTGAACTGCTCACTACTCTTCGCGACACCCGCCATCCTTACGGTCCACGCCACCATCCTCTTTTCCGCTTGCATCCGGAACGCTGGCTCGAGTCGCTGGTCGTGGCCGACGTCAGCGTGATCGACGAGCGTCTTGCCTCGACAACTTCTGCCTCACGATCGCTCTATTCCCAGGTGCCCGCCTTCTCGGCCGCAGATCGCGCCATGATCGACGTGCTCACCACTACTCGCGACGGCCGCCTCGCCGTCGTGGAACTCAAGGCCGACGAGGACATCCACCTGCCGCTGCAGGGTCTCGATTACTGGTCGCGCGTCGCCTGGCACCATGCGCGAAATGAGTTTCCGCGCTTCGGCTATTTCCCTGACCGCGAGTTGTCGACGGAAAACCCTCTGCTCTTCCTGGTCGCCCCTGCTCTGCGCGTCCATCCCGCCACCGACGTGCTGCTGCGCTGCATTTCGCCAGAAATCGAATGGGAAGTCGTTGGCATTGACGAGCACTGGCGGGAAGGAGTGAAGGTCGTCTTCAGAAAAAAGTCTGCCCAGCACCGTCGAGGTGGAGACTACCGAGACGCCGAATTTCGTCTGCCCATCGCCACGTGAACGCGCTTCGGGCCTCAGCTCTTCCAGGCACCCAACACTCGCCGTAGATCCACCAGCTGCCCCAGATGATACGCATTATGATCGGCCACCAGCAGCGCCTCGCGCAGAATCGTCTGGCCGTCGCCCCACGGAATGCGCGCGAACAAATCAGTGTTCGGATCTGCGACCAGTTTCTGCATCGCCTTCAAATCGCGGCGAAATTGTGCGACGCTCTTGCTCCACGCGGTTGGATTGGGTGGCGCCTCCGTCTTCGGCCAATAGCCGGCCGGCCATTGCGGAGAAACGTGCCGCGCGTTGCGGCTGAACTCGAGAATGTCCCACTGCGCAATGCGCAAGTGCTCGAGCAGCATCCACGGAGTATGTGGGGATTTCGCTGGCCTGGCTCCGCGCAGTTTCGGCGGCAGGCCCTTCACCACATCCGCGAACTTGGCGTGCGCCCCGCCGCCGCTAAGAAGATAGAGCACATGCTGGCGCAGGGACTCGTCGTTGTCTTTCGTCATCGGATTCCTCCGGGGTGGACGCTACATCAGTGTAGCCCCAACACGGAGGTTATCCGGATAGTCCCGCTCTTACTTTTGAGTCGACGCCGTCTGTGGCGTCGCCGCATCCAGTGAACTGCCAATCGCCTCGCCCGAAAGGATCAGCTCAACGCGGCGATTCTGCTGGCGGCCGTCCGCCGTGTCGTTCGACGCGATCGGTTCGTTCTTGCCGAATCCGCGGGCATCCACCGAAGCCGAAGGAATCCCCTGCTGCACAAAGTAATCACGCACGGCGACTGCGCGCCGCTCCGAGAGATTCTGATTGTATTCGTCACTGCCGATCGAGTCCGTGTGCCCCTCCACCGCGAGATGCAGACTGGGATACGCCAGCACAATGCCCGAAACCTTCGCCAGCCGCTCGCGCGCCGCCGGCAGCAACTCAAAGCTGCCGCTGCGGAACAAAACATCCGACATGTTGGCGATCAATCCGCGAGCCGAGTCGCGCGTGGCGAGAACCTGATTCAACTGCGCCAAGAGCCGGGCTCGCAACTCCTGTTTTTCACTCTCCGATTGCGCTGCTGCGGCCTTTGCTTTCTCGGCTTCCGCCGCAAGCACCTGCTGCTGCGCCACTGCTTCGGCTTTCGCCTTCTCCGCTTCTTCTTTTTGGCGCGCCGCCTCCTGCGCCGCCGCCAGGGCTTCCGCCTTCGCCTTTTCTGCTTCGGCTTTGGCCTGTTCGGCCTGCAGACGGGCCGCTTCTGCGTCTGCACGGCGTTTCGCCTCGGCTTCCGCATCCGCACGCGCTTTGGCTTCGCGCGCCGCCGCTGCCGCCTGCGCTTCTTCTTCCGCGCGCTGCTTCACCGCCATCAGGCGCGCTTCTTCCGCGGTCTCGGTCGCTTCCTTCGCTAACGCTTCTACCGCGGCCTTGTTCTGCTTCTGGCGGAAGGCGTCCTCGGCCTGCATCAGCTGCTGGCCCGCCTTCGACAGAATTGACGCCGCATACTTGTCCGCCGCTGCGATATGCGCAATGCGCACCGCATTGCGCGCTTCAAACAGTTCCAGCGGAGTCTTCGAGTCGATGCCGAAAATCGCATCCTGTATATGCGCGTTGGTCGACGAGTACGTGCCGCGCGTCACCAGTTCATATTTCGCCTCGATGTCCTGCGTGGCCGCGCCGCTGATCGACGCACTCTCCATCACCACCATGTTCCCCGGCTGCGTCACGGCAAAATACGGCTCAGCGGTCACGATCATGCCGAACGTCTGCAGATCGGTGAAGGCCTTGAGATGTCCAGCGCCGCTCTTGTCGAGCGTGACCTCACCCAGGTTCACCGGACGCCCCTGCGGCGAAACCGCCCACAACACGTATGTCAGGAATTCCAGCCCGAACTTGGTCGCGTCTTCCATCAAGGTAAATTTCACGTCGATTTCAAAATTCGTCTTCTTGCCTTCGACCTTGGCTTCGCCCGACGCCCCGCGCAACAGATCGGTTCCGCTGAAGTCCACCTTCGTCGTGCCTCCCTGCAGGCGGTAATGCATGGCCTTGGTCGTCCGCGATACAGTCGCGCCTGACGGCCTGATCGGAGTAACAGTAGTTTGCGTTTGTGCGCCCACGAAGCTCGCGGCCGCAACAAGAGCAGCGAGGGAAATAATGGCCAGAAATAGTCGTTTCACGAGAGTTCTCGATCTGGGGGAGACTTAGAGATTTCTAATCTTCTCTATGGTGAGGGATATGGTTGAGAATTCAAAGGACAGGAAGGGATGGAACTTTCGTAACCTCGTGCTCTGATCGCCGCGCCAACCTCACAGATATTGCTGCGACCTAGGGGATCAGCACGATCGAACCCTTTCTCCCCACGATCAGCGCTCCGCCCTCCGGAAGCGCGCTGACGGCGTTGAAGCTGAGGCCCAGCGTCTTGTCTCCGCCAATTCGCCGCGGATTCGCCGGCGGCCGAAATATGAACACGAAATCCTGCCCCACCAGAAAGAGCCTTTGCGGCGGCGCCGGTTTCACGCGGATTTTCTTTCCTGCCTTCTCCGTCTGTGCCTCTTGTTCCTCCTGCCGAGCCGCCTCTGCCTCTACCTTGCGGTCATACGCGACCGCCGAGAAGTACGCCTGCGGACGGATTCCCGACAGCTTCCACGTCTTGCCTCCATCCTCCGTAAACGCCAGATTCGGACCATCCTCGTCCGGACGCTTGTAGTCGCCGCCGGCAATCGCTCCGTGCAGCGCGTCGCGAAACGCGATCGAAAAGATGCCGGCCGAATCCACGCCATGCAGGATCGGAGTCTCACTCACCTCCCAGTTCTTGCCGCGATCTGCCGAGTGAAACACGCGCGCTACCTTGCCGCCCGTCGCGAACCAAATGTTGCCGTCAGACGCCGACGGCAGGACGGCGACGCAACTGTTCGAAGCCGCAAATGCCCCTTCTCCCTTCACCGCCGCCGGCATCTGACCCGCCGGAATCGGCCGCCAATTCTCGCCGTCCTCGGTCACCAGCACTTCAAATCTCAGCTGGCCTGACTCATCCGTGACCGGATCGCCCAGCACAATTCCGTGCGTCCGATCCCACAAGACCATCGAGTCAAAGAATCCGTTGGGATTGTTGTTGGTGAACTGCAACTGCCAGTGCGCGCCGCCATCGGAAGTGTGGTAGATGCGCGACTGCTCGCCGCTGCCCGCGGACATCAGAAACGCCTCATACTCCGAAAAGGCTGCCACGGCCCGAAAATCGAGCCCAGCGGCGTCAGGCACCTGCGCCGCGACCCACGTGCGTCCGCCGTCAATTGTTCGAAGATAAGTTCCGTGTGTGCCGCTCGCCCATGCCACTTCCCGCGATACCGCGCTCACCCCGCGCAGATTCTCGGTAGTGTGCGAAATCTGCACGCGTGGGGCAGATGCTTCGACAGAAGAACGATCGACAGAAGATGGATTGAGAAGTGAAGATCCATTCGAGGACAAATCAGCAGAAGATTTCGCAACAGCCTGGCGAATAGAGAACGACGCTAGACAGGCAAGCAACAGTACCAGCACCCGGCGCATGCGTAATTTTCGCAGAATCTGCGCCTTCGGGAACGATGCCGGACTATTTTGCCGTAAAGTCTGCGAATGAGGCGGTTTTGCCAATGTAGATGCGAAGAGTGCACCGCGCCCCCACATGGGCGAATGCCACTTCCAGCGTGTCGGTCGCGTCGACCACCTGCACCGTTTCCATCGCCCCACGGGCAATATCCTGCTTCTCATCGTAGGCCGCGCCCGGAGTCACGTTCTTGTTCACCGCGAGCGTCCAGTGGTCCTTCGCCGGAATGGGATACACCGAATACGCCCCGATCGGAATGGACGAACTGCCCAGCGTGAGTTGCGCTTCGCTGAAGAGCGTCATCGGCACTCCGCCGGGTGTCCACGGCTTCCCGTTTGCAATCTTCTCGGCCTTGCTAGTTGTCGCAGTGTACCGCACATAAACCTGGCGCCCGTCATCAAGATTGCATGTCGTCGTGGACTGACCGCCGCCGGCCTGCGCCGCCAATCTCGGCGCCCACAATAACGGCACCCAAAACAAAGATATGAGTACAGCTCTCCAAACCGTACGGGGCATGTTGGAAAGCCTCCGCGCAAAGTGTAGCGCCGGAAGGCCTTCCAGGGAAAGCAGTTTTGCCTTACTGGACAAGATTCCTCGCACCAAACCGTCTCCTTCGTGTGTTGGCCTTCGGTGACGTTTTCCGCCTTCCCGGCGGTTGTTACCGTCACTTCCAGGAGTCGCTTCGAAGACCGGCGCGTCAGACGTCAGCCCAGCAAGGAAATGGACCAATTCATGGCGAAAGCAAAACTGAGAGTTCTATACGGTGAAGGGGACGAGGAAACCTTAAAAGCTCAGGTTACGGCCTTTGAGAAGGCCGGCCACATCGTGCAGTCGGCCATCGGCCGCAAGGCTGTGCAGGAAGCCCTGAACAAGACCGTTTTTGATCTGGTCATTCTGGGATCCACACTCACCCGCAACGACCGGCATCATCTTCCTTACATGGTGAAGAAAGCCAACGCCGAGACCAGCGTCCTGGTCCTGCACGCAGATGGCAGCCGCCATCCCTACGTCGACGCCTGCGTCGATACCGGCACCAGCGTGGAACACGTGCTCACCCGCATCGAAGGCATGAAGATCGCCGGCATGATGCCGTCCGCCGCCGCCGCCGGCGCGGGCCGCTAGAAGCCTCATCCTTGTGGCGCGGGCGCTCCCGCCCGCGCAGGTTGGCCCACGTTTCAAGCCCGGTTGCCCCACCCTTGTCGCGCACTTTGCGACAGGGTGGGGATTTTCCATTCCGGGGCAGCAAGTTCCATCCTGCCGCGAACCATCCGTGCTACGAATCAGTAGGATTACCTGTGGGAGATTCGCGTCTGGGCCGCAGCGACGGCATCTTCTGGTCCGCTGTTTCCTGGTAAAAGTGGAATTCCCGGTCCTGCCCATGACCGCGCAAGACTCGGAATCTGATTAGTAAACTGTGGGAAATTCTGGACCATCTGACCATGATCTGTTCCATTCCAGCGGAAGATTCTAGAAAAAATCTGAAGGCCAGTGGCAAAACAGCGCCTCTCAACGGAACTTGCTCACGGGCACGTCAACTGCGCGGTGCCAACCACCCCACCGCAGGAGCCGCCGCAAGGCATTGCCTCTGTTCCGCACACCCCTTTGAAATCGGGATCGGGGACGAAGGCAAAGACCGTGTAAGTGCGAGTCGAGCCCGAAGAGCACTCCGCCAAGCCATTGGTGCCGATGGAGACTCCGATATTGTCGCCATCGGCGCCGCATGCGCCCCAGCTTGCAGGCGCCGGACTCACCGGCGATGGCGTGGTGTTGTAGAAGGCCGTGGCCGTGAATTGGACCGGACCGTTTGTAGCGTTGGCGGTCGCTGGACTAACGGTGACAGCTTCGGGAACGTGAGAAGATCCGCCACACGAGAGAGCGATGACGGCGGCAAGGATAAGCGGGGAAAAGACGAGGAGAGGGCCAAAGTTGCAGCGCATGGCAGACCTCCTGCACGGCTAGGAATCGAAGCGAATCTCCTGGGTTGCCCACCCAACAATTATTTTCCGCTATATATCCCGCGCAGGCTGCTCACGGAATGGTTCTGGGAGCCGGCCTCCCCGCCGGGGCTTGATCCTTGGGAAAGACCACCAGATGGCGGCGCATTCCTTCGCCCTCGCTCTCCGTATGCAGGTCGGCTTCGTCGCGCAACGCCAGATGCACAATGCGCCGCTCCCGTGACGACATGGGATTGAAATGATAGGGCGCTCCAGTCTTGCGCACTTTTTCCGCCGCCACCGTCGCCGCCGCCCGCAGTTCCTGAATGCGCAGCGAACGATGGTTCTGGCAGTCGAAACACACCCTCTCATGCTCGCCCGAAGGCAGGCGCAGCATCTCCAGCGCCAGCAGTTCCAGCGCCCGCAGCAGTTCCCCTCCGCGGTCCAGCAGCAGTGGCGTGTCGGGTCCGGCAAAATCCACGAGGATTTCCGGCTTCTCCCAATCGCGGTTCTCCGGCAGTGGAGGATCCACCACAATCCTGTATTTCAGCCGCAGGCCGCCGTGCGTCACGACGGCCTGCAGGAATTCGTTGATCCTCTTGGCGGCAGCGGGTTTGTCAGGTATGGGCATTGATTCAGCTCTCAAACTTGCATTGTCATCCTGAGCGAGCGCTTTTTGCGAAGCGAAGGATCTGGGCGAGCCGCGCGAAACGTCGCGCGTTCGGCTCGCTTCCTTTTGATCCACACTCGCGACTCGGGCTCAGGACTACCGACTACTTATCCTTCTTCCTCGCCCTCTTTTCCATCATCTCGCGCATCTCGCGGCCGAGCTTGGTCCGGTTCATGATCGCCTGCTGCGCAATCGAAATCAAATTAGCTTCCGCATAGTAAAGATTCAATCCGGCGGCCAGTCGGAAGAAGATGAAACCCATCATGAGCGGCATCATCACGTTCATCATTCTCTGCTGGGCCGGATCCATGCCCGCCTGCGGCGTCATGCGCTGAACCGCCAGCATGCTGACGACCATCAGCACTGGCAACACCCAGGGAAACGGCTCTGCCGCCGACAAATCATGAATCCAGAGCCAGTGGGCATGCCGCAGATCAATCGCTGCACCGAGCATGCGGTAATACGCAATCAGGAACGGAAACTGAATCAGCATCGGCAGGCATCCGCCCAGCGGGTTCACGCCCTCCTTCTTGTAGAGCGCGCTGATCTCTTCATTCATCGCCGCCTTGCGCGGATCGCGCAGACTGTACTTCTTGTATTTCTCCTGGATCGCCTTGATCTGCGGCGCCACGCGCTGCATCTTCAGCATCGACTTCATCTGCGTGATGCGCAGCGGCAGCAGGGCGAGCGTGATAATGAGCGTCTGCACCACGATCGCCCAGCCCCAGTTGGCGACCACATGATGGTACGTCCACTTCAGCCACACAAACAGCGGCTTGGCAATGATTCCCCACCAGCCGAAATCCACCAGCCCGTTCAGATCGTTGTCGGCGCCTGAAACTCCCGGCACCGGAATCTTCTGCAACACTTCCAATTCTTTGGGCCCGACAAAGAGCCGCTCCGATGTCGGCCCGTGTAGGTTGCCCACCGCCGTGCCCAGCACATCGACGTTGATCGTCTCCTTCGAATCCGGTTTGTCGGGATCCCGCGCAATCGGCAGAGGGTTGCGCAGCGTCACCATCGCCGCCGTCGACGGATCGTCCGGAATAAACACAGCGGCGAAATACAGGTCCGACGGCCCCGCCCAATGGAACGGGCCGGGAATCGTTGCCCCGCCGCTGATCGCGTTGCACTTCGAGAAAAGCGAAAGTCCGCACCGGATCGGCAGCCGCACAATGTCCCGGTTGAACTGGTAATTGATCAGCCCGGCGGCATAAAACGCCGCGTTCGCCTGGTCACCGAATCCCGAAGGCCACGCCGGCAACGCCACAACTGCCGCGCCTTTATATGTAACCGACGTTTCGACCTTCACGGCATATCGTTCGTCGAAAGTGAAGGTCTTCCGCACCGCCAGATCTTGGTCGGCGTATTCGTACGTTACCGTCGCCGGCGCCGTCGTCGTCGGCGCTGTCATCGGGCCTTCCTGCGTTGCCACATACAGGGCAGTGCTCAACCGGTTGCGCAGCGTCTCATCGTAGGTCCACAACGAAAGTGGATAGCCGTAATGCTCTGCCGCCGCAGTATTGACCAAGTCGAGCGGCCCGTTCTGCGCGTCGTTGTTGTAATTTTTCAGAATCCACGACTTGACCTGCGCGCCCCTGTTCGTAAACGTGATGCGATAGAGATTGTTCTCGATAACAGTTTCAGTCTCGCTGGCCGCTTGCTTGGTCACTCCGGCGGGCGCGCTCACTGCTGGCATCGAAGGAGCGGCAGCGGTTGCGGCAGCGGCTTTCGCAGGTTCGGTCTGGGTCTGCTGCTGCGGCTGCGCGGGCGGCTGGGGTAGATACTTTTTGAACAACGGCTGGAACGCCAGCATGACCACGAAGACCACCAGAAAGATCAGCAGCAGTCGCCGTTCGCTGCCCGGTTCCAGTTGTGGATTTTGATATTCCGCCAAAGTCTTACACTTTCCTCAAATCTCGCTGATCCGACGAGCCATGCAGAAACAGCCGCCCTCGTTGCTTGTGTGGGTCCGGGTCTTAGACCCGGACAGGCCGAGCGTAGCTGGCAGCAACGTGGTCTTGCTTCGATCGACGAATAAGCTTGTCATTCCGAGCCGCCTGCAGCCGCGGAAACGCGGCGGAGGCGTGTCGAGGAACCTGCTTCCCTTACCTCGCAGCTCGCGTCCTGCCTCACCACCGGATCGTATCCACCGTGCGCCAAGGGATGGCAGCGCAGAAGCCGCCACACCGCCATGACTCCTCCCCGCAGCACGCCGTAGCGTTCGATCGCTTCCATCGCGTATTCCGAACACGTTGGAACATAGCGGCACGCCGGCGGGAACAACGGCGAAATCGCCCACTTGTATCCCCGCAAGACCTGCAACACGACGATTTTGGCTAACTGCCGCATCCGATCATTCCCCGCCTTAGTGAGCGAAGTCACGCTGAGCAAGCGGTAAGGATCGCCGTGCGATCCTTACCGCGCAGTCGAAGCATCCCTGCCCACCTTCTCCTCTATCACTACGAAGGCCCGCCGCACTTCGTTCAACACCGCCTCGAACTCTGCCGTCTGCAAGGACTTCTTCGGGTTGATGACCACGTCCACCGGCACTTCCATCGGCGGACGCGCCAGCCGCACCGCCTCGCGCAGGCGCCGTTTCATCCGATTACGCTCGACGGCCCCGCCTAGCGCACGGCCCACGGTGAATCCCACTCGCAAGCCCGGATGCTCCGGGTGCCCCGTTTCTGCCGCGCTTTCCGCGGCAGAAGTGGGGTTCTGTTCCCTCGCCGCAACGCGCGCCAAATAAAACACGGCCATGTTCGCGGAAAAATGCCGCCGTCCCTGCTTGTACACACGCTCGAAATCCGAGTGGCGCAACAACCGCCCGCTCCGCGGAAACGCAAACTTGCGCGGCGCACCTGGCCCTGGTTTCGCGTCTCTTGCGAAAGCGGATGGCGACCCCGGCTTGGCACTCTGATTCGATGCTTCAGGCACACTGCCAGTCACAGGGCCTCGAAATTCCGGATCGCTGATTTCCTGAATGGAGGTTTCAGCATCGCTCGGCGCCGGCCTCGGGCCGCGCCGCTGGACTATTCACGAAAACCGGGCTTCACCGAGACCCGCTTGCGCCCCTTGGCGCGGCGGCGCGACAGAACTTTCCGGCCGCCCTGGGTCCTCATGCGCACGCGAAAGCCGTGCTTCTTCGATCGCTTGCGCCGGTTGGGTTGGAATGTACGCTTGGGCATGAAATATAGCCGCTCCTGATTCGTTCGTCGGTCTTAGGGCAAACTGTAAGTATAAATCAGCGCGCGGATTCCTACCAACCGGCCGCCGAAATGTGGAACTCAGTAACAGGAAATTGCGTGCCCACGTTTCGCCGCTTTTGCGAGACGTGGGATTGACTGCAAACTCTGCACCTTCTCCGCGACAGTTACTATCGCGGCACTTGACAGTCCACGAATTCCAGTGCTGAATAGGAGTTCGCGGAAAAATTCCAGCCGAAGTTTTCCACACAAGCAAAAATTTTGTGCTAGTATGCCGGACTGATTCTGCTTTCAAAATCGTTTTGTAACCGCGCCCGCCACGACGAGCGCTTTCCGCAGTAAAATTAGCCGGTTCCACTGCATTCGCGAAACCGACACTTAGAAATGGCGCTCTCATACCAGCCGCCTGAGCGCCGCGGCGAGCACTTCATATATGTCAGTTCCCGGAACAACTCTTTCCCCCAATCCGTGGGCCCGCATCCTAGATGCGCTGGAAAAGAAAATCAACCGCCACTCCTACGACACCTGGCTGAAGCCAACGCGCTACAGCCACGCCAGCGGCGGCGTCCTCTTTGTTCGTGTTCCCACGGTCGAGTTCCGTCATGCCGGCGACAAGTACGCCGACCTCATTCAGGAAGCCATCGATAACCTTGGTCTCGGCTTCAACGATGTGAAGTTTGTCACGCCGGAAGACGATCCCGCCGCAACCACCGTCCGTCATGATGGCGGCCTGTCTGCTCCCGCGGCCACCGCCCCATCCCAGGCCCGCTTCGACTGGGACGGCGCCGCGCAGCTCAACCCCCGCTACACCTTCGATGCCTTCGTGATCGGCAGCGGCAACCAGTTTGCCCACGCCGCCTGCCAGGCCGTCGCCGAGCGTCCGTCCAAGGCCTACAATCCGCTCTTCCTCTACGGCGGCGTCGGCATGGGCAAGACTCATCTCATGCAGGCCATTGGCCACGAGATCAAGCGCCGCCAGCCGCAAACCGCCATCTGCTACGTATCCAGCGAGAAGTTCACCAACGACATGATCAACTCGCTGCGCTACGACAAGATGACGACCTTCCGCGACAAGTTTCGCAACGTCGACGTGCTCCTCATCGACGACATCCAGTTCCTCGCCCAGAAAGAGCGCACCCAGGAAGAATTCTTCCACACCTTCAACGCTTTGCACGAATCCATGAAGCAGATCGTGATCGCCAGCGACCGCTCGCCGAAGGAGTTGGCCGAGATTGAAGACCGCCTGCGCAGCCGCTTCGAGTGGGGACTGATTGCCGACATTCAGCCGCCCGATCTCGAAACCAAAGTCGCGATTCTGCAGAAAAAAGCCGAGCAGGAAAAAGTCACGCTGCCCACCGACGTCGCGCTCTACGTCGCCTCCAACATCCGTTCCAACGTGCGCGAACTCGAAGGCGCACTGATTCGCCTCGTCGCCCACTCTTCGCTGATCGGCGCGGAAATCACGCTGCCTTACGCCCAGCAGGTGCTGAAGAACTTCATCGACTCGCAGGCCCGCAAAGTCACCATCGAGTCGATCCAGAAAATGGTCGCCGAGCAGTTCGGGCTACGCCTGGTCGAGATTAAGGCCAAGAATAATTCCCGCGCCATCGTTTATCCGCGCCAGGTCGCCATGTATCTGGCCAAGCGCCTGACCGAGGCGTCACTGCCGGAAATCGGCCGCCAGTTTGGCGGCAAACATCACACGACCGTGCTGCACTCGGTAGAAAAAATCGAAGAGTTGCGCAAGAACGACAAGGATTTGAACAGGCTCATCAACAAATTGACCGAACAATTAGGTGGATGATTCGTGCGCGTTGGTGCGTTTTCCACTCTCCAGTCCAGTCTTCCTTCTGGTTGGGTGTGAATGCGATGTGGAAGCTGTGTAGCGGCAGATGGAATTCGAAATCAGGGTCGACGGATTGACACGATTCCGAACCATTCGGTCCTGATTTTCAACATAAGGTCTGGGCGCAGAACTGGGTAATGCGATTCAAGTTGCAAGAGTTTTCCACTTCTGCGCAAGCCCTACTGTTACTGCTGGTTTTAGAGGTTTTGTATTTGATATAAGGAAGTAACAGAAGTCGCGGACGCTCGGGGGAGATGGCCATATGCCGGTGGAGGCCGCTGTTGCCGTGGAAACCATGGAGATCACGGTCAGCAAGTTTGAATTGCTGCGGGAATTGACCGCCACGCAAGGGGTGGTCGAGCGCAAGACCACGATTCCCATCCTGTCGAATTATCTTTTCGAAGCCTCTGGCGACCGCCTTTCTCTGACCGCCACCGACCTCGATCTCAGCCTGTGCACATCCTGCACCGTGAAAGTGAAGAAGGAAGGCTCCTGTACTATCCCTGCGCGCAAACTTCACGACTACGTCAAACTGCTTCCCGACGCTGACATCACCATCAAACTGCTCGAAAATCACTGGGTCTCGATTCGCTGCGGCCGGTCCAATACAAAGATGGTCGGCATGGCCAAGTCGAATTTCCCCAGCCTCCCAGTATTTCCCTCCGCCGGCGTCGTCACCATTCCAGCCCAGGTTTTGCGCGGCCTGATCGCCCGCACCGGATTCGCCATCTCCAACGAAGAGTCGCGCTATACGCTGAACGGCGCGCTCATGCTGCTCAAGCCCGAGTCGATCACCATGGTTGCGACCGACGGGCACCGTCTCGCCCACTGCGAGCGCAACGGCGAAAAATTCGAAGGCGTCTCCGGCGAGATGAAGACTCTCGTCCCCAAGAAAGCCATGGACGAACTGAAGTCCCTGCTTGACTCCACCGACGCCGACACCATCGAGTTCGCCAAAGACGAATCGACTCTGTTCTTCCGCATCGGCTCGCGCCTGCTCACTTCGCGCCAGCTCACCGGACAGTTCCCCAATTTCGAAGCCGTCCTGCCTAAGGACAACAACAAGATCGTTCCGCTCAACGCCGACGAACTCAATGCCGCCATCCTGCGCGTCGCCCAGTTTGCCGACGAGCGTTCGCGTGCCGTCCGCCTGCGCCTGGAAAAGGGCGAAGTCAAGCTCTCCGCGTCGTCCTCGGAAGCTGGTGAATCAGAAGATTCCCTCGAAGCCGCCTACAACGGCGAAGCACTCACCATCGGCTTCAACGCGCAATATCTCGTCGATTTCCTGAAAGCTTCCGGCACCGCAGAAGTCCGCCTGGAGCTGAAAGATCCGCAATCCGCCGGCCAGCTCCGCCCCGCCGAAGGCGACGACTACAAATACCGCTACATCGTCATGCCCATGCGGATCTGACCAGTTCGTGTAGGGGCGGATGGAGGCATTCCTCTGCCCTCCGTCCGTGTGGGTCCGGGTCTCCGACCCGGACGGGCCGAGCGAAGCTCGGCAGGCCCCTGAGTCCCCCTCCACCCTTGACCTCCCAGCCCCTCTGTCATACATTGGCCAGCACCTTAAATTACTGGGAGGGGCGTTATGTTAGACGGTTTCAAGAAATTCATCCTGCGCGGCAACGTGGTCGACATGGCCGTCGGCGTCGTGATTGGCGCGGCTTTCGGCGGTGTCGTCGCTGCTCTCACCAAGGATCTGCTCACTCCGCTCATCGCCGCCATCGTCGGCAAGCCCGATTTCTCCGCCGTCAGCTTCACCATCAACGGCACCGTGTTCCCGGTCGGCGACTTCATCAACGCCTGCGTCTCGTTCCTGCTGATCGCCGCCGCCATCTACTTCTTCGTCGTCACTCCGGTCAACGCCCTGGTCGCGCGGATGCGCAAAGACCCCGCCCCGGCCGATCCGACTACGAAGAAGTGCACCGAGTGCCTGAGCGAGATTCCCATCGACGCTCGCCGCTGCGCGCACTGCGCCCAACCCCAGGCCGCCCGCGCCGCATAGCTGCGTTGTCCCAACCTAAAACGGGTGCCCCACTTCTGGCCGGTGTTGCCAGAAGTGGGGATTTTGCTGCCGCCATCACGTAATATTTCAGCATGGGTTCCGGCCGACTCCTCCTCCTGTTGCTGACGCTCAATCTTGCCGTCGCCGCGCAAACTCCGCCGCCATCCACCAAACCGAAGACGCACGCTCCTGCCCTCGACCCCGGCAGCGTCTCCAGTAACGTCTACCGCAACAAGACTCTCGGCCTCGTCTGCAGGATTCCCGATGCCTGGGTCCTGCGCACCGACGAAATGAATGCTCCCGACGGAGAAGCTCCGGCACCGGCAGCTCCCGGATCGCTCCCTCCCGCTTCCAGCGCCGGCAGCAAAGTCCTGCTCGCCGCCTTCTCGCGTCCACCGGCCGCCCCCGGTGAAGACATCAACTCCTCCATTGTTATCGCCGCGGAGCCGATGGCCGCTTATCCCGGCCTCAAGGAAGCCGCTGAATATTTTTATCCCATCGAGGAAGTCGCCAAGGCGCAGGGCCTCGCGCTCGACGAAGATCCCTACGCCATCGCCATGGGCACCACAACGCTTGTCCGCGGCGACTTCCACAAAGACGTTGGCACGCGTGTCCTGCGCCAGTCCACGCTCGTGCTGCTTTCACACGGCTATGCCGTCTCGATCACAATGATCGCCGGCACGACCGATGAAGTGGAAGACCTGATTGACGGCCTGAGTTTTATCGCAGGAAAGAAATAAATCGTTTGTCTATTACGGCGTCGTAGAGACGTTGCTTGCAACGTCTCGGGGAATTGCGGGGAGTTAACCTGGGAGGGGCTCTAGCCCCCGAGGTTTACTCCAGCGGTTCCGAATACAAACTCAAATCTTGCTCTCCACGCGCCTTTTTTTCGGCATATTTCTTCATCCATGCTTCCCAGCTCTTGCCGGCCGCGGTGTCACGGCCGGTGAAGGCGAGCGCCGCAATGTCCGCGTAGGAGATCGAAATCTTCTCCTTCGAATTCTTCGGAAAAATCCGCACCATCGAATCCCTCAGCGTCGGTGCCGTCCGCCGGTCAAACAGATAGCCCTCTATCTTGGTCCCATCCTTGCGCGTGATGGTCACATCGCCGCGGTAGTCAAACGCTTTCTCGAGCGCCACGCGCAGTTCTTCCTCGCTCGCCAGCACCGGAATCCACCCCTCCAGCTGCTCATGCGCCGTTCCCGGCGCAACCTCCAGCGCATCCGGGTTCTGCGCTTGGCTCGCAGCGCCCGCATGCGGCGCCGTCGCCCCCGCCGCATGATCAAGATGTCCCGCTTCTTTGCCTGTCATAAAGATGGGAAGGGCACGACTTCAGTCGTGCCGTCAACTCAGATCGCCTATCCCGTGGAGGAGCAGCCCTTTAGGGCCGCGTAAAGGCAATAAAATTGTCGCGGGCTTTAGCCCCCGGGCAGTTGACGCCTTCCTACGCCCTCGTCCCCTGCGCCATCTCGCTCGTCGCCGCAATCTGCACCAGCGGATGCACCGGCTCCACTCTTTCCTCCAGCATCCGCTCCGCCTCTTCATCTCGATACCGCGTAAACAGCGTCGCCTTCACCGTCGCCAGAAATCCTTCCAAAGACGAAAACGTCGCATTCACAGCGCTCGCCTCGTACCCGCTGTGCACCATGCAATTCGCGCACGCCGGATTCCCCGACTCCGTCCCATACTTTTCCCACGCGGTCGTCTTGATCAGCTCGTCAAACGTTTCCGCATATCCGTCCTGCAGCAGATAACACGGCTTCTGCCAGCCAAACACGTTGTATGTCGGCATGCCCCACGGCGTGCACGGATACGTCCGCTTCCCCATCAGAAATTCCAGAAACAGCGGCGACAGATTGAACTGCCAGTTCTTTTTCCGGTTCGACAAGATCGCGCGAAACATCCGCCGCGTCCGCGCCCGTCCCAGAAAATGTTTTTGATCCGGCGCCTTGTCATACGAGTATCCGGGCGAGAGCATCATGCCCTCGATGCCCAGCTCCATCATCTCGTCAAAAAACGCCCGCACCGATTTCGGATTCGCCCCATCAAACAGCGTCGTATTCGTCGTCACCCGAAATCCGCGCCGCAGCGCCTCTTTCACACCGTCCAGCGCCAGGTCGTATCCGCCTTCGCGGCACACCGCCAGATCGTGCTCCTCCCGCTGCCCATCCAGATGCACGCTGAACGTCAAGTACTTGCTCGGCTGGAACTCGTCGATCTTCTCCTTCAGCAGTAGCGCATTCGTGCACAAATAGATGTATTTCTTCCGCGCCACCAGCCCCTCGACGATCTCCGCGATCTGCGGATGCATCAGCGGCTCGCCGCCCGGAATCGACACCATCGGCGCTCCGCACTCATCCACTGCCCGGAAGCACTCCTCGGGCGACAAATCCTTCTTCAGAATGTGCGCAGGATACTGAATCTTGCCGCACCCCGCGCACGCCAGGTTGCAGCGGAACAGCGGCTCCAGCATCAGCACCAACGGATACTGCTTCCGCCCGGCAAGCTTCTGCCGCAAAACATAGCTCGCCACCGTCCACATTTGTGACACAGGAACCGGCATGAATGTCTGGGTAACCCCTTAATCTTGAATTCTATCAGGCTTGATGCTCATGAAGAGACGCCCGTCGCGGTTGCTTGTGTGGGTCCGGGTCTCAGACCCGGACGGGCCGAGCGCAGCTCGGCGGATGACCCTGCAAAAACAACGGTAACGCGGGTGCCCCACTTCTGGCCGACTTTGCCAGAAGTGGGGTTTTCCGCCCGGTTCTCTGCAACCCTCACCCCACCTTCGACCTCTAAAGGACATGCTCCGCCGTTCCCGCCCACGACCCAAAGAACTCTTGTCCCCACCCCGGAAACCCTATACCCTATGCTCCTGGGATTTGTATGTTTAACCCTCATCCCAACCTGGCCGACGAAGTCAACCGCAGCATCATCCAGTCGGAGATCGAAGGCGGTGTGTTTCTCGGCGATCTCCCACCCTCGACGGTCCTCGAAATCCAGACCATGCATCACCGCTACACTGCTGTGCTGCTCGGCGGCAGCGACGCCCTGATCTCCGGCCACCCCGAGTTCTGCCCTGAGCCGGTGCAAGTGGCCATTGCCGGTTCCACCTGGGGAGGCTCCATGCTCAAGCTGCAATACGTCGGCCGGGGCATGCACCTCGAATTCCGTCATCCTCACTACCCCACGCCCATCATCACCTCGCGCATCCAGGAAATCCGCGACCGCGCTCCACTCCCGGCGCTCGAACTCGACGCCCGCGTCCACGGCGCCCACTCGTAGATGTAAGACCTGCTACCCGAGAGTTGTCATTCCGAGCCGCTTGCAGCCGCGCGGAACGCGGCGAAAGCTCAGCGAGGAACCTGCTTTTGCGGGTTTCGCGGTCATCCTTCGCAAAGCGAAAGACTCATATCAGGGATAGGGGAACTCCGGATTAGGGCAAGCGACGCGGACATCCTCGCGGAATCCTGGAACTTAGTGCCGGAAGAAGAAGTACATCAAGGCGCCCAGAACAAATGCGGCCAAAAGAGCTCCCAGGATCTTCCAGCCCCCGCTGGCCTCGGGCGCGATCGGAGCGTTCGAAACAGGGCTTCCCGTTCCATTCAACTTCGCGGGCTGCCCATCCAGGACGGTCGTCTGGTTCGAATTGAGAGCCGTTTCTGCTTTTCCTGCTCGCGCCGCCAGCGCTTGCGAAAGCTGGGGAAAGTTCTTCCCCACAAGGTTGGCGAATTGATCGATCTCTTCCTGACTAGGGGTATGCGTCTCGCCGCTTTTCGTAGTGATGACGGCACTGGGGCCCACACTTTCAACGCGGTTCAAGAGGACCGAGAGTCCGTTCATTCCCGGTAGCTTTAAGCCCGCGAGCGCTGGTCCAAAAGCTGCCGCCCGAATCTTCTGACTGAGCTCCTCTTGCGTCGCGGCCTCAATCGGCGTCACGGCAGGATCGGCACTGCGGGCGATGAAGCCGCCTTCCGGCCTGCGCTCGATCCGGTAGCTGACGCTGGTTACCTGACGCTTGATGTCCATGTGGAGGCAATTCTACCGATCCTTCCGGGGACAGTCCTGATTACGTCGGTGTGTGCCTGGACGGGGTCCTTGGGAAGATCCTCGCAGTTTCCTCGCCTTCCGCCATTGACTTACCTTTGCCTACCCACTACCATCCCTTCGTTCAGGCCAAGCGACGACCGGCCAAGCTAAAGACAGCCATGCCCCTGACCATAATCCCGCGCGAAGTTTCCCACGTCACTATCCTCGACGTTACCGGCCGCATTGTGCTCGGCGACGAAATCCACGACCTGCGCGACTCCATCCGCGGTCTGATCGACCAGGGCAAGAAAAAAATCATCCTCAATCTCGCGGGCGTCGACTACATCGACTCGTCCGGCGTGGGTGAACTCGTCGGCTGCTACACCACCGTGCGCAACTCCGGCGGCGAACTCAAACTCCTTAATCTCACGCAGAAGGTCAAGGACGTCCTCCACGTCACCAAGCTCTACACCGTGTTCGATATCAAGGACGACGAGTTCCACGCCGTCAAATCCTTCGACTACTTTTTCGCCAAGTGACGCCGTTTAGCAGGCGTGAGCGAAGCGGGAGCCTGCTGGCGTCAGCCCGAGCGGTTGTTTGCGAGGGATCTCGGGCGTCTGAGCCCCGCTGCGGTCATCCTGAGCGTTTTTCGCGAAGGATCTACGATATAGGGACAGCCGCCCTCGGCTGTCCAAGCTTCGTGTGGGTCCGGGTCTCAGACCCGGACGGGTCGAGCGTAGCTCGACAAGCCGCACCGTGCAAGAGTAGCGCTTCAGCGCCGCGTAAAGACGCGCGAGATAAGATGGGGCTTTAGCCCCTGTGTTGGAAGCGAACCGCCCTTGCCACGCCCCAATCCGCCCATCTCGCAGTAAAATGCAAACGACCCCATGGGCCCTGCAACCTGTAGCAGAGTGCCGTCCATGAATCCGCCACCCAAAAGCAATCGCGAACTCATCTGGACCGTCGACCGCAACTTCCAGGGATGGAGCTGCTCGCAGTGCGAGTGGAATTCGCCTCTGCCCACGCTGTTGAACGACCCCGAAGCCAAGACCGCGTTTGACCGTCTGGCGGCGGCCAAATTCCGCGACCACAAATGCGCCGACCACCTCTCGCGCCTAGCCCCCGCCGCGGCCGCCGACAGCTTCACCGCTCGCATCAAGAAAATGGTCGCCCACGGCTTTAAGCCCAAAGACGCAGTCGAACTTTTCCTGCAGGAAGCCGCGCTCGAATTCCGCAACCAGCCCCAGCTGCTCGCGCAAGCCAAATCCGAAGCCGACGATTTCCTTCGCCGCCTTCGCGCCGGCCTGATCTGAAGTGTGGTAGATAGAAGTTGGTCTTGCACACCGTGCTCCCGGCCGGGGAGAGCTACCGCCAGGCCAACCCTTCGGTGGGATTCTGAGCCCTATGGCCTGTTCTCAGTGACCGATTGTGTGACCCTCGTCATATCGGGCCGGGCAAATCGCAGCTATCATTTGAAATCACATGAAAGCCGCCATCTACAGCAAAGGCAGACTGAGAAAGGTTCTCGAGATAACGGACCTCGAACAGCCCGTTCCTAAGGACAACGAAGTCCTCTTACGGGTTCGTGCCGCTTCCGTCAATCCGTTGGACTGGCGCATGAAGAGCCCTCGGCCCGGCGTGGATGTCGCGGGCCAGGTAGTAGCCATGGGACGAGCGGTGACTCAGTTTAAGCCAGGCGATGCTGTGTTCGGCGCCGGCAGAGGGACCTTTGCCGAATACGCGTGTGCTGCTGAAACCAAGTTAGCTACGAAACCGGAAAATGTGACCTTCGAGCAAGCGGCGGCTGTGCCGATTGCTGGGCTTACTGCCTTACAGGGGCTTCGCGACAAAGGAGGCCTTCAGGCGGGGCAGAAGGTCTTGATTAACGGCGCGGCGGGAGGGATCGGCACCTTTGCCGTGCAGATCGCGAAGTCATTTGGGGCTGACGTTACCGGTGTTTGCAGCACAAAGAATGTTGAACTAGTACGTTCCCTCGGTGCCGACCGGGTCGTGGACTATACGCGCGAGGATTTCACTCAGGGCAGCCAGCGTTACGACCTGCTTCTCGATAACGTGGGAAACCGCACGTTGTCAGCCATGAGGCGCGTTCTGAGGCCCAACGGCAAGTGCATCATGGCCGGGGCGCCTAAGAAACTCTGGGCGGTATTTGCGCGAATTTTCAGAGCAGTTGCCCGGTCCCTGTTCTTGAGGCAGAAGATCACATTCTTCATTGCGAAAATCAAGAGAGACGATTTGACGACCCTCTGTGAACTTATGAAGGCCGGGAAATTAACCCCAGTGATCGACAGACAGTATCCGCTGGCGGAAAGCTCCGCCGCCATTGCTTACGTCGAAGAAGGGCACGCCCGGGCGAAAGTCATCATCACACCCTGAGAATAGAAGCTCCGCTGGGCCCTCCCTCCGTATGCAACGCGGTCTGTCAGTTCAATTGGCGATAA
>Ga0187770_10000199_pt1 | contig 28849 bp, 36 predicted proteins | sample 0116_SJ02_MP02_2_FD_133154 | JGI IMG/M metagenome (GOLD analysis project Ga0187770, IMG submission 133154) | Tropical peat soil microbial communities from peatlands in Department of Meta, Colombia - 0116_SJ02_MP02_20_MG | ecosystem: Environmental > Terrestrial > Soil > Wetlands > Peat | place...
AAACAGTTCACCGTCATCGCTAGGACCTCAGTCATGAAGTACAAGGGATCACAGAAGGGTGCTTCAGACGTGGGCAAGGAGCTCGGTGTGGGGAGCCTTCTCGAAGGGAGCGTAAGGAAGGCAGGCAACAGAGTGAGGATTGCAGCCCAGCTTATCGACACAGCGACAGAAGGGCACCTCTGGGCGCAGAACTACGACAGGAACCTCGACGACATATTCGCCGTCCAGAGCGAGATAGCCGAGAAGGTGGCAGGGGAGCTGAAGGTCCAGCTCCTGCAATCGGAGAAGAAGACGCTCGAGAGGAAGCCCACGGAGAACATAGAGGCGTACGGGGACTTTCTCCGCGGGAGGGAGTTGTTCGGGGAGGGGACGGAGTCCTCGCTGAGGCAGGCGCTAAAGTTCTTCGAGAGGGCGGTGGAGCTGGACCCGTCGTTCGCCAGGTCTCACGTGGGAGTGGCGGAGTGCCACCAGCGCCTCGCCAACGGAGAGTACGAGCCCTGGGACGTGATGCTCCCCGCCGTGAAGTCGTCACTGAAGCGCGCCCTGGAGCTGGACCCGGACCTGGCTGAGGCCCACGCGTCGCTCGCTACGGTGCACTTCAACGAGGACGACGTTCCTGGCGCTGAGGCGGAAGCAAGGAGGGCGATGGAGCTCAACCCCAGTCTTCCCGAGCCCTACAGGATACTGTTCGAGGTCGCGGGTGTCAAGGGGGAGCCAGAGGAAATGGTGAAGTGCATCGAGACCGCCTACCGCCTTGACCCAATCCTACCGAGCTACATCCGGTTGTTGGGCTATACATACCTCGCCACAGGGAGGGTGGAGGAAGCCCTCGAGCACTGGAGGAAGACGGAGCACCTATCTCCTGCCGAGACATACAGGGCAATGACTGACTACTACCTTTCAAAGGGAGACATCGCGACGGCGAGGGAGATGCACGCGAAGTTCGTGAAGCTTCGGCCCACCCATCCCTGGGTCACCTACATGGGAGGCTTCATCGACGCCAAAGCGGGGGACAGGGAGAAAGCGCTCCAGGCGATAAAGGAGATAGAGGAGAGGAAGTTGAACCCGAACTTCGTGGCGTACGTCTACTACGCCCTCGGGGACATGGACAGGTACTTCGGGTACACGAACAGGGCCCTGGAGGAGCACAGGTTAGTCGCCAATTTCGTGATGTACTCCCCCCTCCTGGCCAAGGCGAGGGAGGACCCCAGGTACAAAGAGCTGGTGGAGAGGCTCAGAAGGATGAACGGGCTGGCGAAATGAAGAGTAGTTCAGGCTCGTCCTTCTCTTCGATGGATCGTCAGCTCAGAACCCCCACGAAGGAAACCAAGAAGTGTTAATTCTCTATACGGCATCTGTCACTTTTTAGTGTCAGAAATACTGTCGAAAGCGAACCATCGCAGCGAACACGAAACCGCTCTTACCGCTAATAGCTTTGGGTGTGAAGTAATCCCATTACTTGCCTGAGGGGGACCGAATGACGAACGATTTCTCCGCTGAAATATGGCTAAAGGAAGCCGCTTCACATTTCTCTCTTTGCGGGCAAACTGACCCTCCTTAGAGCGATTAACGCGGGCAGGGCCAAGACAAGCAGCAAGGCCATCCCAAGAGGAAATTCCGGTACCGCAAACCACAAGAACTCCCCTGTCACTGACCCGTTCCCCGTAGCCGTCACCACGATCTGATTCGAAGTTTCGAATCCATTCGGGACCAAGCCTCCCGAAACGCCAAAGCCGACGAAACCAACCCCCGTGTTCGGCTTGTCATATGCAGTCAAGGAGATCTTAGTCCCTTGGGGGACCTGTACGACCTCCGTTTGTCCTTCGTTGACCTTTCCCGAGCCCGCATCAGAGGAATAGAATACGGCGCATTTCTGGTAGAGATATTGGCAGGTAAAGACCGAGATTGTAACATCAACGCAATTCGATGAGCATAGATCAGTGCTCCCCGAAGCATTCATCACGAGGTTGGTGTTTGAACTGGCATAGACCGCTGGGAGAGGCAGACAAGAAATGGTCGCCATCAAGGGCAGAATCAGAATCGGGCCAGCGAGCTGGTATCCTCTCAAGGGGGATCGCCCTTAACGGCATCGTAGCCCACTAAAAAATCAAGTAACCCCACTTCCTTTAGATTCGACAGTTGGCGAAGATAGCACGGCCAGACCTTGGGAACCGCGGCCTTCAAGCGATCCTCCAAGGACCTGAACAATGAAGATCGTCGGTAGTGCAATACCCCGAGGATCAGGCCAGCACAAAGACCAGCAAGTGACTGTCTTGCAGCGGGTTAGTGTTCCACCGTCCGAAGCACGCCCCGACGAGGTCGTACCCAGGAGAGGAGTCCAACTCCAAGATCATCGTCAATGTGTAGCTGTCGCCGTGCTTTAGCACCGCCGATGGTTTGCCTTCCAAGTGGAAAGTGTCTTGGGCGGAGGTCTTGCAGGTGTTCCCACCGGGAGCGAGGGGGACCCAGGAGGAGTTCGCGAGCAAGACCCTGGTTGGGTTTGACTTGGTGCCCGTATCGAAAAGGTCCCATTTGATGCTCAGGCTGCCTCTGACGATAGATATGTCCTGAACCACCGATGCGCCGCTGATTTCGGTGGTGGGGCCCTCGTAAGGCGAAACCGAGCAGTAGGTCTGGGATCCATACTGACCGAAGCCGAATGAAGTCGACGACGGAGACTCGATGGTTGAGTTCAACTGAAGACACACGAGCGACAAATCGGTATAACCATAACGCACGTTCTCCAAATATGTGAACAGCACCGGTACGGCCGAAGCGAGACTGGTTGATCCTACCACAGATGGCACCAGGGACAGAGAAAGAACAATCGTGACTAACAGCGCAAGCGAAGCTTTCTGTGAACTCTTCATTCAGTGACACTCCGTGCCGAAGCAGGTGCCGCCGGGCTCCCTGGTTTCTTGGGGGCAGGATTATCGACGAGGAGGATGGCTGAATACGACTCTTGCAGTTTGACGTTTGTCTGCGCAGACGGAATACCCAGCAGGGTCAATTGTTTGGCCTTTGACCGGTTGTCCAGGCGGTGCTCGACCCACGTGAGCTCCGAACCCATTTAATCGTTCTGAGCCGTGGCGGTTGAGGTCGTTCTGAATCGTCTTTTGTCGACAAAAAGCTTGTCGCACGGATATCCCCCCTCATGAGATGCAGGATTCAATCACCACTTCTTAAAACCCCGGTGGGCTGACCACGGAGCGATAGTGAATTGGAGCAACGCAACGTCTATTTCTTCGGTCGGCCAGGAGCTGGCAATACCCCTCGAGTGATTAAGGCCGTCAAGTCGAGAGTCGCGGAGGGCGGCATCTCAAAGATCTTGGTCGCATCTGAGACTGGACGGCTCGCGCTAGAAGTCAAGAGGAGGTTGCCGGGGGAAACCATTGTCTGCGTCACATTTGATGAGAAGACTCGTCGTACTTACGAGAAGCCGGACCTTCTGAAGAAGGAACTGGCAGCTAAAGGAATAGTCGCCGTGGACACGGTATCGGAGCCGCTTGCAAGGGGGCTGAGGTTGCGGAACTGGTGGGAGAGGAAGAACGTCGACATTCCGGGTGAAAGCGCAGATCTGTTTTGGATGACTCTGATCTGCGTAGGCGGCCACGGCCTGAGGACAGCAGTGGAGATAGTCTTTATGGCGGTCGAAGGGGGAGCTGTAAAGGTCGGCGAAAGGGTGATTGCGGTTGCCGGCACGGCAATGGGCGCCGATTCAGCCATCGTGATGAAGGCAACGAGGTTCGAAGATGCCGTCGGAGAAAGACCTCTAAGCAGGATGAAGATTGAGGAGATTCTTGCTATGCCAAAGGAGACCGAATGGAGCGGTTACGGATAGGTTCCTCGCGAGAGTCATCGCCCCAGTAAGAACCAACCTGGTAAGACAGGGCAGTTGTGATTGGTCTCGGCGCGTCATGGTCTATGATATATCATAAACTAAAAGGCTCTACTTTACAGTAGGGTCACGTCCGGGTCGCTTTAGTATGTCTCTATCAAGATTTGTCTACAAAAAATCTGTTCTTTGTCAGCAAGTGAAGTCAAGCTAGGATAACAGTCGTTCAATCTACCACACTGGTAGCTCTCTCGCTGTTGGCACTGCCAATGGCCGGGGACACAGTCCGAGTCGACGCCGGTTACGCGCGAGGTCGGGAATATTCCGGGCTGTGCCTTGGTCGGAAAGCGGTGTCTTGTGCTCGCCAGAGCCGGTGTGGTCCGTCGACCATGCCTCGGGATGGTGGAGAAGCGCAGGCGGGGGCAGAAACGCACGAAGGCGGAGGTACGTTGGAGGGCGTAGAACCCTTCTTCGGCCGAGCGAGGTGTGGAGCGTCATGCTTAGCACCGGACTGGGACGAAGAAGAAGCTCGAACCCCGAAGGTGCACCAAGGCCCGAATGCGGTTCGACTCCCAAGTGCAATTCGATACCTGAACGGAGCGTGGAAGAAGGACTCCGCTTGGAGCTGAAAAGGAGCAGACGAAAACAGCGAGGGGCGGCTTTGTCTTCCTGCTTAATTACAAGCCTAGCACAGCATCGATTGTTGAGCGTCACAACCGCGCAGAACGGCGACACGGTCTCGGTCCACTATGTCGGGAAGTTCCCCGGGGGAAAGGTATTCGACACCAGCATGAAGGCAGAAGCGATCAAGGCGGGGCTCTTCAACCTCGCCCGGGATTACAAGCCTCTCCAGGTGGTCCTCGGCAAGCACCAGGTCATTAGCGGCTTCGAGGAGGCGCTTGTCGGCATGAAGGTCAACGAGACCAAGGAGATCACCCTCCCGCCAGAAAAGGCCTACGGCAGGTCGGGCAATCACCCAATGGCTGGGAAGACGCTGCAGTTCAGGTTGCTCGTTACAAGCATCAAGAAACCGTAGGCATTACACGGGGACTCATGGAGTCGTACTTTACGGCAATACTTGGCTGTTGTTTACTACATCCAAACGTTTGGTCTTGCCCGCGTTTGTCAAACCGAACGAAGAACTCCTAGATCGACAAGCATGCACCAAGCGAAGCGTTCTCGTTTAGGACGTGGGGTTCTGAATTCTGGATTTTAGACAAAGGAGAAGGACCGCCAGACCCTTTCCCTGGAGTCCGCGAAGCTTGGTTTGACTTACTAGGACTTCGCTTCGAGGCTTTGGTTCTTTCGTCTCGCATAGAATGCTCTGAACTTCGCTCTGTTTCCGCAACTCGTCATGCTACACCAAACCCTATTCCCGCTACGTGACGTGTCCAGGAAGAGCCAACCACATCCTTCTTCCTCATTAGCGCACTCCTTCACCTGCTGAATTCTTTCGCTGGTAAGGAGTTCCGCAGCGTTTCTAGCAATGGGCCACAGCATCATGTCCGGGGTTCGCTTGTCGCATTTCCACCCCCACCGAAACGAGCCTTCCTCCAGCGCAACTCTTGCCATTGACATTCCCTTGGACAGATTCCTGTTCAGTGTCTCGAGGTCCTCTTCTCTTGCGACTCGGCCATGCCACGCGTTTGAGAACAGTCTGTAGATGGCTTCCCTCAATCTTGCCGCCTCGGCCATCACCTCGACGCCCACCTTTCCCTGGGCCTCTGCCCCCGTCGGCAATTCTGCGGCTTCCCTCGATGTGAGTATACCACGTCGCCTGCTCCATTCCACAAGGTCACTGTATCCTCGCAGGGTGTCCTTCGGGTGAGCACTGGCGTGCCAGTCAATGGTGTTCGCAAAGTCCAGGCTGAGCGCCCCGCTGCCACTGCCGTGATCGAGTACACTGCTGTCCTTCGCCATACCCAGAACCCATGATTCGGTCTTATTTGAGCCTAACTAGTGTTACGTGGTAAGCCAGTTAGGTTTTTATACCCTAACCGTCCAGGGGGATGATGGTGGTTAGGAACAAATGAGCCAGTACCAGCGCGCCAATGCGCGAAGTTTGGCGTCGGTTTCAGTGACGAGGCCGGTGCCCATCGACGAAAACCCGGAAGAAGACTTGGACTCCATCAGAGAGAAGATCAGGTCAGGCCAGGCATTCCTCAAGGTGGTCGAGTATCCTTGGGGGATCGAGTTCGACGTAATCAACGTGGAGGGAGGGCAATGAGCTCAGACGGAAAGGTCAGGGTAGTCGTTAGGAGCCGAAAGGTCCCTGACAGCGTGGTTGTATTCAACCAGACGATGTACTCGCCATCCGGCATCCCAATGGGGACGAGGATGAACCGCCAAGTGCTGTACAGATACGTCCTTGACGAAGACCACGAGCGGACCATCGAAGAAGCAAGCAAGCTCGCCCGCAGACTTTGTCTGGACTTGGAGGTAATCGACTCCGGAAAGCAGGGTCTCGTGGGGCGGCTGATGTCGTCGCTGGGCCGGCGGAGCGCGAGTAACCCAACTGTCGTGGTATCTCCTCCCGCCGCTGCGATTGCTTCGGACTCTTCGCCGGTCATGACTCAGCGCTGAAAGCACCCCGCGGATTCCATTCCAAGTCTTCACCTTCCTTGTATACTCGCCTTGACCCCGAAGCTATTTACCTCAGTCTGAGTCATGCTTGCGACACAGAGATGGCAAAGCGAGCGTTTACGATAGACACCGGCACCGAAAAAATCCCCGTCGAAGGGCATGCCCACCAGAATGTCGCCGTGAAGTACCTCATGAAGCGGCGAAGGAGCCTCATCTTCACCAAAGACCCGGCCAAGGTGGAGAAGCTTTTCACCGAGGTCCCGAAGCGGGTAAGCATCATCGGGGCCAACGTCACCAAGACCTACAACGTGACTTGGGAAAGAGTGAGCACGGGCGAGTTCGCGGGCGCCAGATTCACTTTCACGCTAGAAGAGGTCAAGTAAGTCATCCTTTTCTGTCGGCAAAAGCGACGGCCCTGCAATGGCTCCCAGCTATCGCAAAGATGCCTACAGGGACGCGATAGACAAGGTCCGTTCGCAGCATTCAGATTCGATCAAACCCACCAACGTCACAGTCGAGTGCCCCAGATGCAAGACGAAACAAGTAATTACCGAGGCTCCAGGAATGCGCGTCTGTGTGAAGTGCGGGTTTGAGTTTAGACCTCTGCAGCAGCGCTAACCCTTCCTCGTCATAGTCTTGACGGTCCCCGCCTTCGAGTCCGCCCAGGCCACTAGCTCGTACCGCGGAGGAACAGATGAACCACTTGTCTCTCATCGGCTTGCTCGTCCTTGCCCCTCCCACCCACTCCTGGGCCGGCTTCCCCTCCTTACCGCACTCCGGGCACCTGGCCAAGCCTCCCTTCACTTTGTCTTCTTGGCGAGGTACTCTTGTAGGGGTTTCCAGTAATATTCCTTCCATCCCTCGGCGTAGTAATCCACCTGCTCCTCAGGGACCTTCGAATGGACCATGGTCAGCTCCGTCTTCTTCCCTTTTGCCTTGAGGGTCAGCTCTAGGATGGACGGCGGGTACCCTTCAGGCCACTCTGTGGTTGTCCATTCATGGAGTATGCGCTTCCCCTTTTCCAGCGCCAGGTACTTCCCTGAGATGTATCCGTCCCCGGCAGTGAACCTCCCTCCTATCTTCGCCGTCCCTGTGGCGCTCTGCCCAGTGAACGCCGCATGCTTCCTCGGGTCGACATAGGCCTCGTACACCTGCAGGGGGGTGGCATCGAACAGCGCGGTCTGCTTGATGGTACTGAATTTCATCCGCGCCAGCATCTTCTGCCCTGATAATAAAACAAGACCCAGCTTATTCAGCGGTCAGAGTGACCGTTGACGTCTGATTCCTTCGCCGCTCAGCCCGACTTCTTCCAGGCCTGTGCCCTCTTGCAGAAGTCCTCGGCTTCGTCCGCTGCCTTCTCGCACCGCTCGTAGTGACTGATGACCTCCCTGAGCAATTCCTCGATAGGGGTCGGCGCCCCCGGGCACTCGGAGTCGAGCTGGGCCCTTATCTCCATCAGGGGTTGCCAGACGTCGGCCGGGACCACCACAGGCACTCCCTGCTTCCTCGTTGCCATGGCCGTACATTCAACCCCGCAGGTATTTCTGGATTGGTAAGTACAATCTTCAGCCCATGAGCGACGCCAACGAGGCGTATTCAACGAAGTTGTTCGCACCCACGGAGCTTTGGTCGAAGCCCCCTACGCAATAGATGTCCCCTGACAGGCCCACACACGTTGTCCCTACACTGACGGGGTAGTTCGGCGACTGCTTCCAAGTTCCTATCCCTCCTGCGGATATGGGGGCATAGTAAACAGCGTTTGTGTATGTAGGACTTGATCCCCCACTCGTCTCTCCACCGACGCATAGGATGTCCCCGGACGATATTACACAAGCCTGACCGCTGCCAGCGACGGGATACGACGTCGTCGAGGTCCAGGCACTCACCCCTGACGAGGAGAGTGTGGCGTAATAGGCCGTCCCTAACGAGTTCCCGTTGGCGTCTGCCCCTCCGAGGCAGTAGATTTCGCTCCCCGAAGCGAAGCAGCTAGGAAACTGGACGCTCACGGGATAGGCGGCAGTCAAGCCCCATTTGCCTATCCCTGAGGCGGAGATGGGGGCATACCATACGGAGTTTGTGGGCGTTGCATCAGCATTCGATCCGTCCGTCTCATTGTTCCCCCCCACGCAGTAGATGTAGGAGGAGGATGACACGCATGACTGGCTATCGACAGGTATCGGGAAGGGTGTTGTGGAGCTCCAGTTGCCCAGAGAACCGGTGGCGGTCACGTTGGTGTAATAGCTCGAAGCCACGTCGTCTCCGTTGTCGTTGTAGGACCCGCCGACGCAATATACAGACCCGGAAGAGAGGACGCACGACTCGCCATCGATGTATTGCGGATAGGCTTGTGAGTCGAGAGCCCAGCCGGTTATGTTTCCGGAGGACGAAATTGCTGATGTGTAGTAAACGTCGTTACGCGGTCCACCATTGGCATCCTGTCCTCCGATACAATAAATTGTAGAGGGGGTGTTGACGCACTGCTCCCCTGCAATCGCCAAAGTGCCCCCGACCTCGACGGGATAACCCGCTCCGCACTCCCAGGTCGACGTGCAAATTGATGGGGCCGCTGTCAGGGCGGTCACGGCGTAGATCGCCGCCACTGCTATCACCACGACCACCAAGACGACTATGATGATGCTTGAAGTCTTCATTTTTCGAAAATCCTTCCCTGCCGCCTACAGTCCTAGGCTGTTGATTACTCTGCCAGAATTCGCGTCTATGACTAGGACGATTTTCTTCCCCTTGTGGTCGTACCTTGCGAACCATATGGGCGCGTGAAGTAGCTCAACGTCTCCGACATCCGATTGAGTCGTGAGTTGCTGGATCATTTGATACTTTGCGTGAGCTTTCTGCGATTGCAGTTGGTCGACAAGGGTCTTCGCCTGAGATTTCGCGACGTCCTCTCCAATGTCCCCGTTGAGTACCTTGACGTTCTTGGGAATCTTCGAGATGTCGAACAGCGTCCTCCCTTCGAGATCGAATTGGTAGTCCTTTGGTTGGTACTCGGTAAGCGCCTTTAAGGCGATTACAGGGAAGTTGTAGTTCTCGTCCATCTGTTCCGTCTTCCTCGTCCCTCCTCCGTATCCCATCCCCGGCCCGTAGAACATGAACCACCTCGACAGAAACAGACCACTCGGATTCCGGGGCACCCCACTCAACCCGAAGATTCTTCTCCTTCCTCCTCCGCCCCCTCCTCCGAATCCTCCCCCCATTCCGCCCAGGATGACGCCCATCAGCGCAGCCGTGGTCGCAGTCTGTCCTATTTGCGCCGCCACGTTTGCTGCGACTATTGTTGTCCGGGCGGAGACGCTGACAATCCAGTAGGGGACGTAGGACAGATTCATCTCTTCTTGGGTCGAGTCCTCATGAAGATGCCTGTGCAGGAATCCCTTGTCCATTAAGGACGTAATCATGGCATTGACTTTGTCAGTGTCTGCAAGTTTAGTGGGAAGCATCGTCTGTTTTTGGATTCCCGTCCACCCCTGGTCTCCCAGTGTGATCCCGCTCCCGCAATATTCACAGGTGATTACCATCTCTCCAAACTTGGGGGTTATCGGGGCCCCGCAACTGGGGCACTTCAACGACGTCGCCCCGCTCGGTGCCAATACATTCTGGCTCGGTTTGGCTGGCTGCTCTTGGGACGGGGACTGGGCCACCTTTGTCCCGCACTTGTAGCAGAACGTCGCGTCGTCGGGGAGTTGCGCGCCACACTTGGGGCAGATCAAATCATTTCACCTATAGTTTGGTTCCGCAGTTATTGCAGAACTTCGCCCCTGCGGTTATAGGACTGCCACAGTTCGGACAGAATTTGCCAGTTCCTGCAGGGGGTGGTGGCCCCTCCGGCCCGGGCATGCTTGCACCGCAGTTGGGACAGAACTTCACATTCGCTGGAACGAGAGTACCGCAGTTGGGGCAGCTCCTCTGGTTCATCCCCATTCCCATGCCCATCCCGGCCATCTGGCCTCCTATCACTCCACCGACGCCAATACCTGCACCGAGCCCTGCAAACGTCCCCGCTCCTCCGCTGGGGTTCTTTGCTGCGTCGTCGATGGCCTTGCCAGTCTGGTACTGCATGAAGTTGACCCCTAGGACCTGCATCTCTGACCTTGTGTCGATCGCCTTCTGGACTTCGTCAGGGAGGCTTATCGTAAGCCCCGAAATCTTGTTGATTTCGACCCCGTATTGCCCGAGATGGTCCGGACCCGTCGCCAGGACTTCTTGCTCTATGTTGGTAAGGTTGGCAGCTAGGTCAGTCACCTTCAGGCCCTGCTGCTTCATCTTCCCAAGGGAGTTGTAGACTAGAATGATCAGCTGCTCCTTCAATCTGTCTTCGACGTCCTCGGAGGTCTCCGCACTGAAGGTGCCCACGAACTGGTTGATGAACAGCTCAGGCGATGAAATCTTCCATCTGTACTCCCCGAACACCCTCAGGTTGACCACGCCGAAGGTGGCGTCCGTGAAAGAGTATGGTTGGGTGCTCCCGAACTTCCCATCCATGTACCTCTTCGGGACGTAGTACACCTCAGCCCACTGTGTCACCCCTGTGAAGAACTTCAGGAGGTTTCCTACGATGGGGGCGTTGAAGTCGGTCAGAGCGTACCTGTTGGGTTGGTCGAAGTAAGCGAGTGCCTTTCCATCTCTGTAGAATACAGCAATCTCGTCCTCTCTGACTACGATGTTGTCGTTCAGCCGTATCTGCCGCGGCGCCTTCCACAGAGCGCTGTTGACTTTCTGGTCGTCGGGCCAGGCGAATGTGGTTGAGCCTATGACACTTCCGCCCGTCGCCGGCACTTCCGCATTGCTCTTCTTTCCGAATACCATCTCGATCACTGCCCGAGGGCTACGCCCTGTATTGCTTCAATCCTCTGCGACCACTTTTGCTTAATGTCCGCGACAGACCTGGAGAACCCGCTCAAAGCGCTCTGAATCGAATTGGGAGCAGCTCCATCGTATGTAAGCGTCCCTGGCGAAGTAGCCTGGTCCATCTGCCAGACCGCGCTGACGAACGAGTAGTCGTACTCGTACAGCTTGTTCAGCTTATCATCGGTCATCTGTATGGGTGCCACCCACCCAGAGTAACCCTGGGCTGCGTGCCTAACCTCCCCGCTGAGGGTCTGGACCTGGGCGATGAGCGACCCGACGTTTGTCAGGTTCGTAAGATCGTTGCTCGTCGCTATCTGCTTCCTCAACTGCTGCAGATTATCTTTCACGTGGTCGAGCTTGTCGGCCACTTGGTTCCTAAGCATCGAATCCGATGCCCTCAGGTCCTCCTTCGTCCTGTACCCTCTGAGGCCTGGTATGAGGAGCTCTAGCTTCTTGGCTATTCCCCTGTTGTCCTCTACCTGCTGCCGAATGTCTGGGTTACCCTGAGACAAGGCCGATCAAGGTTCGACCCTCTTCTCCATCTAATTAAATATGGCGAACCCCTACCAAGCATAGGAACGGTCTGTTTCATCTTGGATCTTGATAAGCTCAGAATCGGGTGCAGCGGTTGGTCCTACAAAGACTGGCAGGGCATATTCTACCCCAAGGGGCTTCCCGCCAAGGACTACCTGAGCTACTACTCGAAAGTCTTCAACTGCGTTGAAATCGACTCGAGTTTTTACAGGGTTCCGAACCAGTTCATGGTCGCCCAGTGGAGGAACAACACCCCTGACGGGTTCCTCTTTTCCCCGAAGCTCCCGAAGAAAATCACGCACGAGAACAAGTTGAAGAACTCGGAGTCGGCCCTGGTGTACTTCTACAGCACGATGAGCAAGCTGAAGGACAAGCTCGGCCCCATTGTCGTTCAGCTCCCCCCATCCGTCAAATTGAACTCCCACGAGGCCGTAATGAAGGAGTTCATCTCGCAGCTGAGCCCCGAGTTCAAGCATGCCATCGAGTTCCGCCACAAGTCCTGGTTCGCCCCTGAGGTCTACTCCCTGCTGAAAAAGAACAACGTCGCCATGGTCTGGTCCCTCAACCAGTACGTAGAGACTCCCCCCGATGCCACGGCTGACTTCATCTTCCTGAGAATGGTTGGGGACAGGGAGCTCACAGAGTTCACTGGCATTCAGAAGGACAGGTCAGCCGATATGAAGCGTTGGGCCACCACCGTGAGGGAGAACGCCGGCAAGTTCGAGTCGGGATATGTCTTCTTCAACAATCACTTCGCCGGCTTCAGCCCTGAGTCTTCGAACGAGTTCCGCAGGCTACTTGGGCTGATGGAGCTCGATTGGAAGGCCCAGGGGACCGAGCAGCAGACGCTCCTTGGGACGTAACTGACAGATGCAGCGTGAACCCAGGGCAATCCTCCACGTGGACCTGGACGCATTTTACGTCTCTGCCGAAGTGAGGGAACGTCCGGACCTCAAGGGCCTGCCGGTGGTGGTTGGTGCGGATCCCGATGGGGGGAAGGGAAGGGGCGTCGTCGTCGCCTGCTCTTACGAAGCGAGGAAGTTCGGACTCAGATCTGGGATGCCGATTTCAATTGCATACAGGCTCTGCCCTCAGGCGAAGTACATCCCTCCGAACTGGGGTCTCTACGAGCGGGTCTCTGAAGAGGTTATGGCCACCCTGAGGGGCTTCGCCGACAAATTCGAGCAGGCAAGCATAGACGAGGCGTTCCTCGACATCACGAGCAGGGCCAGGGACGAGAAATCGGCGAAGGAGGTGGCAATGCTCGTAAAGCAGGCTGTCAAGGGGAGAAACCACCTCACCTGCTCGGTGGGGGTGGGCCCCAACAAGTCGTCGGCAAAAATAGCATCCGACAGAAACAAGCCGGACGGGCTGACCGTGGTCCCATTCGGGGATGTCCCCGGATTCCTAGGCCCCCTCCCAGTCGGGGTCGTGCCCGGCATCGGCAGGAAGACGGGTGAGTTCCTAAGTGAGAAGGGCATAGCCACCATCGGACAGCTTCAGCAGCTCGACGGTAAGCAACTGCTCAGCTGGTTCGGCAAGAACGGCGTCTGGCTCTGGGGTGTCATCCACGGCGAGGAGAACGTCGAGGTCAGGCAGCAGGAACTCCCCAAGTCGCTGAGCGTGGAGAGGACCTTCAAAGAAGACATGAAGGACTTCCGCGCCGTCAGGAAGGAAGCGGCAGACGGCGCGTCTGAACTGATGAGGAGGGTGAAATCCGCAGGCTATTCGTACAAAGTTGCGGGAATCAAAATCAGGTTCCAGGGCTTTGAGACCCACACCAGAGAGAAGACCCTGGTCAGCCACACCGACAGCGAGGGCCCCCTCCTAGAGGCCGTCGAAAGACTCTTGGACGAGTTCGAGATGAAGGGGAAGCCAGTCAGGCTGGTCGGTGTCCGGGTCGCCGATATTCAGCACTCGACTTCTGGGCCCTCGAAGCTCGACGATTGGGCGGAGCCCTGAGCAATCCCTGACTGCTCTTCCGGCAGTCTGGCATTCCTGAACATGACCCAGAACACGCCAATACCAACAACGTAGAGCACGGTCGCCACATAGAACGGCAGTGCGATGAGGCCTGCTCCAATCCAGGTGAGCCCAATGGTGGTCGACAGCGAGTTCGGAAGACGCCACAGGGACGCCGCGATTCCCGAGGCCATCCCTCTTTCATCAGGAGTGACAAGTCCCATGATTAACGACTGCGTCAGAGGACTGGAGAGGTTCATGAGGAAGACGCGGGCCACGTAGAACGAAGCCGAAAGGGGAAAGTTTGGCGAGAGAGGAACTGCAAGCATGAAAGCCGTGGACGAAGCCTCAGTGACTACGGTGGCCTTCACGAGTCCGAACCTCCTGGCGAGCCTTGGCGTGATGACAACTACCCCTGCAGTCAGGAGAGACGTGACCGCAAGCACGAGTCCGCTAACGTCATCCGGCACCCCGTAGGCCGCGTGGAACCAGACCGTCATGATGGGCACGAACAGCCCCGCGCCTACCGCTATCAAGATGCTGTACGACAGATACTTCATGATGACGCTCCCGGATTTCCTCGGCAGCCACTCCTTCCGCCTCTCATAGGACGGCCCTTCTCCTATCTTCAGCAGGAACGGGGTGATCGAGAGACCGAGGAGGCCCACGACAGTGAAAAGTATCATGTGAGCCTGGCCGAGGTCGAACCCGAAGCTCTCAAGCCCGATTACAGAGGAGATGACCGCCGCGCCAACTGCACCAGCAATCCACCCCAGGATATTCAGCAGGGAGAACGCCGGCGTCCGCTTCTCGTCACCTGCGTGTCCGGCGAGTAGAGCGGACACCGAAACTGCATAGGCAGCTTCACCCGTCCCCTCAAGGACCGCCACAAGCAGAACAAGCGCGTAGTCGTTGGTCAGCGCGAAACCAATGAGGCTGAGGCTCGCGCAGAGGTTACCAATGATGAGCATCTTCTTCCGCCCGAACCTGTCCGCGACGATACCCAGAGGGATGCTCTCCACTACCAGAGTCAGACCCATGACCGTGATTACGATACCGGCTTCGGTGGGCCCTATCCCCTGGAAAGTGATCAGATAGTACCCGAGGTCAGTGTAAATGAAACCTATTGCTACGTTCGGGATAAAGGTCAGGTAAACGAGTAGCCTAGCCTGCCAGGGAATGCCCCTGTACTCACTAAACAACTCTCTCCTCTGATGCCGCCTAGGCAATCGGTATAAACGCAAAGGAATGTCCCGGAAGACCCAACCGACGCCAATCATCGCCCCAGGAGAGCGCCTAATGCGACAATGAAGCACTTGGTCGTCGGAATCTTACTGGAGCTGATTGCTCGGGCCCTAATTCTGCTTCTCTTACTTTAGCTCCCCTGCCGGACTCCCCCTCGACGTATACATCGTGTTCGCCCAACTCATGACGACCTACCTTGTTCTCTGCCCCGCCCATTTCGTAGTAGGCACGGCGTTGGGCGTGCGAATCCAAGAACTGCGACTCGGAAGGACTGCCTTGCGCCGGCCCTCCCGAATAGGCCGAAGGGTTTGGCCCGTTGGCCACCCATCCTGACTCCGGTCACCGACAGGAGTTCCTTCGCGAAAGTTTCCAGACGCAGGGTCGCGGCGACGTACGCGTCAGAGACTGCCGTCTCCATCGTTTCTGCCTTCGCAATTGCGGCCGCGGCCAAGCTGGCGATCATCCGACCTACTTCCTGCTGACCTGGCCGTGTCCGTAGCATGTCTCGCCATCGACGTCTGTTCTCACCAAAGACTGGCAATCTGAAGAGGGTCAGGGCTGTTCTAGCGGCCTGACTGCGTGAATCTTCCCGGACCCAGGAAGGAGATGTCGAAAGCAGGTTTCCCGTCAGTGGCGAGGTCCGCCGCGATTTCGCCCAAGACGCTCGCGAACTTGAATCCATGCCCAGAACACGCGCTTACGACAACGACCCTCGAGTCGGCTGGATGGGTTCCCACTACGAAGTTCAGGTCGGGTGTGTTCGAGTAGATACAAGTGGTTGAATCGACTGGTGGCCCGTCCAGTTTCGTCATTCGTCTCGAAATGAAGCTCCTGACTGGTGCGACATCCCGTTCCGTGACCTCCCTTCGGACATCGTCTGGCTCGCTGACCTCTCCACCGTGCGTCTGCGCCACTTTAACGCCGTGGCCTACATCCGGGGTCCCGTAGTAGAAGACACTCTTCTCCTCTTCCATGATGAACACTGGCATCTTGGGGGGCGAGAAAGTGCCCTGCCCGCCGGAGGAGAACCATAGGGGGACCTGCCTCTCGCACTGAAGCGGCACCAGGCCACGAAGCAGTTCCCCGTTCCAGGCGCCCGCGCAGAAGACGACTTTACTTGCCACCTGGGTCCCACTGGACGTCCGCACCTCTACCCCCTCAGGGCCGCTTCTCCATCCCTTTACCTGCTCGGAGAACCTGAATTCGCACCCGGCCTCGCTTCCGAGCCCCACGAAGGCCCTCACACACTCTTCCGCAAACAGGACCCCCGCGTTTGGCTCGAAGACTGCCGTGTATTCGTCCCCGAGGGTAAACGCGGGGAACCTCTCTTCCGCCTTCGTCCCAGAAAGGACCTCGCAAGGGATGCCGTGGGTTTTGGCGCTCTTCAGCACCCCCTGGACGAGCTCCCCATTCTCCTTTCCAATCATGAGCCCTCCCGTAATCAGGAGGAGTCTCTTCCCTGACTCGACCTCCGCCTCTCTCCAGGATAGGAAGGCTCTCCTCAACAGGGGAACGTATCTCGGGTCCTCATAGTAGGCGAGCCTGATAATCCGGGTCTTGCCATGCGACGAACCGAACCTGTGGTTAACCCCGAACCTCTCCAGGTTGAGGACTCGGAGCCCTCGGGTGGCCAAGTTGTAGCTGACCGATGCACCCATGATGCCGCACCCGACGACGATGGCGTCCCACTTCTTCGGGCCGAAACGGTCCCCTGTCGGGGGTTTCACCGTCTGACTAAGCGACAAACCTTCTCCGGACCATCTCGAACTTTCGCTCCAAGCGTGGGTGTACCTAGGTGATAAATGACGGGGCTTGATGTGCCAGTGCGCCGCGCCTATAACTAACGTTAAATATACTCGCGAAAAAGCCTCTCACCGCCGGCTGATTTGGTAAGTTCCAAGAAACTGATCACTGCCACTCTTTTCGGTGTGTTAATCGGCGTCGTTTACGGTGCCCTCCCATTCGAAATCGGCGACTCGCTGATCGTTTTCGAGGCCATAATCCTCTCGCTCAGCTTCATACTTCTCGGACCTGGTGGTGCGACCTACACGGGTTTCGTAAACGGGTTGGTGGAGACACCGTTGCAGCTCGGGTTTGGACCGTTCTCATTCGGCGTGGCTCTGCTCTACGGGATACTCGTGGACGTGTTTAGCACTCTGTTCAGGGCCACATCCGAAGGCAAGGTTCACACGAAGAGATTGGTTGCCTCCCTGAGCGTGAGCACAATCATCACGGGGCTGGTCGCGACCTATGCCTTCATCGCTTTGGGCTTCGGCACGACAGCACCGTTCTTGGATGTATACTTACCAGTCTTGGTTGTGGGTGCGCTGAGCGGAACCATAGGGGGATTCCTCGCTACGAGAATATGGGAGCGGAACCTGAAGCATAGGTTCCAGTCCGTTCAGGCACCAGCTGTCTGACCCGGCTCTATCTCGCCTATCTCCCTTCGGAGCTTCCTCGTGAACCATATCAGAAGCATGTACAGGACCACCCCCAAGGCTACGAAGGCCGTTCCAGCGATGTAGCTGGCGAGCTCGCCAGTGGCGAAACCGGCCAGGAGGACGAAGGCCCCTATCGCTATGATTAGAATTGCGGCAATCTTCGAGATTGGGCTGACCCTTACGGACATCCTCTCACCCTCGCCCGAGAGGGGCAGTTAAACGGTTGTTGCGTCCTCACGGAAGTTATTTTCGTTTGCCCTTCTTCTCTTCTTCCCTCAGCATCTTGTAGAGCCTGTACCTGTCATTCTCGCCTGGTGAGAGCGCGTAGCCGCACACGCGGCATGTGACCCCCTGCGGCGTCTCCCTGAGGTCGGGGCGACCGCACTTCGGGCACCTCATCTCTTCGCCTTGGGCCCTCATGGCGTATTCGGCCTGGACTACTCGGTTCAAAAGCATTGGCGGGCCATCATACCCGGCTCACCAAATCCTAACAAGGACGTCCTTTGCGAAGACCCCGCTCCCGACCGAATGGGAGGCGTAGATTCTGCCCGGCATGGATATGTCTGCCAGATACAGCTCACCGATATACCGCCTAGCCCTCGGGTTCAAGAATCCCGTCTTCGGCAGTCCAAACGTCACCGTCGCCCTCGCCTCAATGGTCGGATCCCCCGGCTCTCCACTTGTTGCATCGATCCCAGACGGGATGTCCACGGCCAAGATGGGGGCCTTCGACGCGTTACCCCGCCGGATCAAGCCGGCCACAGGCTCCCGCGGACTCCCCCTTGAGCCGTACCCCAGAAGAGCATCTACCACAAGGTGGGCATCTCCGACACCCTCTGCCGGGTCAACAATGGGGATTCCCATCTTGTCAACGATTGCAATCTGCTTCGCTGGGACATCTCTTAGGTCAGATTTTTCTCCTGCGAGGATCACTCTTACTCCAGCTCCCCAATTGTTCAGATGGCGCGCGGCGACCAACCCGTCCCCTCCGTTGTTCCCCCTGCCTACAAGGCAACAGACCTTCTTCCCCCGAACGTCTCCCCCAAGCATCTTCTTGGCGAGCTGAGCTGTGGCCACGCCTGCATTCTCCATCAGAGCAATCACATCTATGCCGTAGTCTTCGATTGCCACCCTGTCCGCCTCCGCCATTTCCTCGGCGGTCAGATACGCTAGATCTCCCTCCTTCTTCATCCCGGCCACCTCGTCCCTCTTGACGTTATTTCAGCCTAGGCTCGATCGAAGGGCCACAGTCAACAATATTTCTTCAAACTGGCACTCCGATTAGAGCCTCCGGTATATTGGAACTAGGACGCATGCGGAGGCCTAGCATGAGCTTTTCATCCAACTGGGAAAAGAAGGACAAGAGCCCCGGCCTGCTAGACAGGCTCAGGGGATCTGTCCAAGCACCCACTCCTCTGAAATCCCAAATCGACCTTGCCAACAGGCAGATCCGTCTTCTGATTTCGCAGCTCGACAGCACCGTGAACCGAATCAAGCAGCGTGACTCTACCATCTTCAAGAACGTTGTCTCATCTCTTGCTAAGCACGATATGCAACACGCGGCGGTCTACGCCAACGAGCTCGCTGAGGTCAGGAAAATGGGAAAGATGGTGACCCAGGCGCAGCTCGCGATGGAGCAGATTTCGCTGAGGCTCGGGACTATCACAGACTTGGGCGAGATCGCAAGCACCCTTGCCCCCGCCGTGTCGGTCATCAAGAACATGAAGGAGGGTCTTAGAATGGCGCTCCCCGAGGCCGACAAGGAGATAGGCGAGATTTCCGGCCTGCTGAGCAGCGTGCTTGTCGACGCCAGCACGACAGGAGGCTTCTCCCTCAACTTCGATGCGGCCAACGAGGACGCACAGAAGGTCCTCGAAGAGGCTTCAATTGTGGCCGAGCAGAGGATGAAAGAGAGCTTCCCTGAGATTCCGGCGGGAGTCATTGTGCCAGAGGACGAAGGCCTTACAGCCTAACCTCCCCTTTCCACAAGCCAAGCGGTAGCACCATGGCCGCGGCCTTCCAGCGAGTGCCATGACCCCCACACTTATTCAACGAATTTGTATGGATTCGAAATACCATTGTCTTAATACCGTCGGGGTGGGTCGCGCCCGAGTTTGAGAATCAGCGCTGATGCCAGACGCTCAATCTCGACTGAAGGGGCGCCCGGCACCCAGCCCAGGTTCCACAGGGCGGCCGGACTGATAATCGCGGCACTGGTCCTGCTTGCCGCCTTCGTGTTTGTCGCCCCATACCTATCATCCGTCCTCAAGCAGGGCTACTCTTTCCTTTCCGGCTCGTCCACAACGGGACCCAGCACCATCACCTCTACGCCCTCGAACTCAACGAGCACCACTTCGACCACCGTCGACAACCAATGCTCGAGTGTCGTCTCAGTGAAGAGCTTAACAGCTCCCGACATTCGAAATGGATCCGCAGATGTCGCATATCCTTCTGACTACTGCGCCCTTGCGTCCTACGCCCTGGGGCTGATCAACCAAGACAGGGCTGCCAACGGCACAGGGGCGGTCACCCTGGACTACAACCAGGCGGCTCAGCAGCACGCCGACTCCATGCTCTACTACGGCTACTTCAGCCACTCCGACACCCAAGGGTACAAACCGTACATGCGCTACTCCCTCCTAGGAGGGCGCGGAGCCGACTTCGAGAACGTGGCCTACTACTACTTCTCAATTCCCCATTTCTTGTCGACCGACTCTGTTGAAACCGCCGTCAAGGAGCTGGAGTACTCCATGGTTTACAACGACAGCTCCTGCTGCGCCAACGGCCATAGGTACAACATCCTCGGTCCTCTTCACAATCAGGTCTCCGTAGGGATTGCCTACAACAGCACCACTGTCTACTTCGACGAGGAGTTCGAGAACAACTACATCAATCTGAACTTCACAGTGGCCCAGGCCTCGAGTTCCGACCCGTACTATGTCACTCTGAAGGGGGTGCCAACGGGGTCTTTCCCCAGTCCCAACTCTCTGTACATCGCCTTCGACAACCCTCCCTCAGCAACGACGCCAGGCCAGCTCAACAGCGGCCCACACGAATACGGGCCCGGCTCGTTGATCGGAGGGGTCCTGCCGCGAATCGGCTTATTTGGGGACTGCGGCCAGTTTACCTCCGGGATTACAGTCTGCGCGGATACATGGGAAGTGACGCAGAAGACCGTCAACATAGCGTTCCCGTTGGGGCCCTTCATCAGAGAGTACGGTCCGGGAGTCTACACACTCTACCTGATCACTGGCTCCAGCACAGACTCGGCCATTACGTCGGTCTGCGTGTTCGTCTCATAGTGCCGTCGGCTAGCTCTATCCCATCTGCGATCTTATCAAGCGGGCAGTCTCCTCCATCTCCTCAGAGCTGAACCGCTTCCTTTCGAAGAACCTCCCTTTGTCCTCCATTTTCACAGGTATCACATGCACGTGCACGTGGGCGACCACCTGGTTCGCGGCCTCCCCGTTGTTCTGGACGAACCGGAATCCATCCGCCCCCGCAGCGGCCACCACGGCCTTGGAGATCTTAAACGCCACCTTGAAGAGCTCGGCGATGTCCTGTTCCTTCATATCCCAAATCGTCTCGCCGTGCTCCTTCGGGCATACCAGCGTGTGGCCCCTGGAGAATGGGTAAAGGTCGAGGAAGGCGATGTACTTCTCATCCTCGTAGACTATGCTTGACGGTGATTTTTTCGTGGCAATCTGGCAGAATATGCACTTGTCGGGCCCTGCTGTGGGTGAACTGAATGTCAGGCGCTTCAAGTTGCCGCTCGGAGAGATCTTTGCCGTCAAACCACCTAAACCTTTTCCCCGGCCTATCTTAATACCGACTCACTCCCGCCTAGGAGAGTTGATCTGTGACCGCTGCCACGCCGGTCAGATGGAGCCCTACGAGAAAAGACTGGGCCCAGGCGGGAAGGTAACGATCACGGGGTCGAAGTGTAGCATGTGTGGCTTCGTCCTCCTCGACAACGACGACGACGTCTGGAGCGCCCTCGGCGTCTAGCTCCGGTTGCTCAAGGCCCAGGCCAGGCGCCTGTACGTGTCAAGGAAATCGAGGGCGAATTTGTCCGCCTGCTTCTCAGTCCCTCTATGACGCCCGCTCACCGACCTCAGATGATGGTAGAACTCATGGATCATGACGAAGGGGTCGTACATGAATTCTCGCCGCGCGGCGAGAATCTCCTTCCTCTTCTGGGAGTAGACCGCTGCTACCCCCTTGGTTTTGCCTTCGACCACTCCAATCCCGAGCAAGGGGGTGGAAACTTTGTACCAGCGCGAAAGGACACGGATCGCCTCCTCAGTCTTTGAGTCGAGTATCAGGGCCACCACGAGCGCCTTCATCTGGTCCTCGGCCGACGGCAAGGAAGGCGCTGTCCACTCAGGTGCTTTTAGCTGTCACGGCGGTCAACGAGGTTGAGTTGTTGGTCAGCAGTCTTTGATTCCCCTGTTCAACTGTAAAAAAGCTGGTTACACGCAACATGAACAGGCGCAGGCACATCAGACTCGATGGCCCGAAGGGAATGAGATTCAGGGGACCCCCGTCATTATTCTCGGTAGGATAGAGGCCCCCGCGCTCCGCGGCCGGCTTCAGTCTCCTATGACGGGTTGTTACTGGTGGCGGGAACTTCAGGGGTCACGGTTGATGTAATCGACCCACAGTATCTAATCACCATCAAAGGCAGGAGTTCTGTCGGCTCCATGAGGGACGGCTTCTACTTCGCCGACATCGTTCCAGCCTAGGGCGTCCCCGCCGGGCACTCTGGCGCTCCAGTGTTCGGGTCATATGCGCAATATGTCCAGGCAAAAACCGAGTCGTTGTAGACGTTGATCTGGTCCACCCCGACTTGAGCGGGCGCCCAGCTACCCGTGCTGTTGTACTCCCAGTTAAGCCAAGCCGTGTTCTTGCTCGGCTGGTTCTGCACCCCATAAATCCCCGTTATGAAGTGAGACCCGTACTCGCAACAGGTCGAGTTGACGTCCCCATTCGTGACTGCTAGCGTCAGGGTGTAAAGGTTCCACCCCGTCTGGACCTGGGTGTTGTTGTGCCACTGACGGGTCCCGTTCTCAAAGTAGATGAGCATGTCGGAATCGAGGACGGCGCCGTATTTTGAGATCAAATGCTGAAGCTCAGCGCCTTGATGGGAATTGACCGACAGCTCCTGTTGGTATTGGTTGTAGTAGGCGGCGGCCACCACCGAGCTTATCACGAGCAGGGCCACAAGGACGGCCACCACGCCATAGAAGGTGCTCCTGGATGGCATCTCAGATTCTCCTCACCCTGGCAGCGGCGAGGATGGCTGCTGGTGCCATGAACGTTCCTAGTGCGAAATCCCACAGCTCGTGGGCCAGTGGCGTCGGGAACACGAATCCCGCGAGTTCGTAGGTGACGACCTCCCCTAGAGTGAGCTTGGGCCAGTACCACACGAGCGCTGAGGCTGCATTGGTTTCGAAATCCCACACGAAAGCACAGATCGCTAGGGTTGCGCCCATGAATATGGCAGTGGGAGACAAGGCCACTCTTTCGTCCCCCCACACCCTGGACGCTCCCCATCCTGCAGCCGCAAAGAGCAGCTCACCGGCGATCAGGAAGGGTGCTACGGCTCCGGCCGGTCCCCACGGACTCACGACGCTCCAAACAGTCTCCGAGACCACGGCGACAGCTGCTCCCTGCTTAAAGCCGAAAACAAACGCGACAAGGAAAACGATGGTGTCCATGAGCTTGATGTTTGCAAATCCCGCTAGTGCAAAATCCGAAGCCACCACAGCCGCCGAGAACACAGCCACGACGGCCACGTCCCTACTGCGCATCATTGGATGGATTATCCATCCAATGGAAATGTATTTCGGTGGCCCCTCCAATGGACCAACCGGGGGAAATGGACTCTTCTGAATCTCTTCGATCGATCAAGAGTTTGCTCAAGCTCGCGAGCAAAGAGGCTCCCGGGCCCGCACCAACCTTCACCCCTCCCCACCTCCTCCTGGTATTCCTGACCATAGGTGGTTCTTCCTACGTGGGAAGGCAGACCCTTGCCGCAAAGTCGGGTGTTGGCGAGGGGGCAATCAGGACGATTCTGGGCAAGCTTCGAGACCGGGGGTACGTCGGCGCCGTCAGGGCTGGTTGCTTCCTAACCCGTTCAGGGAGGCGCCTTGCAGACTCGATGGGGTCCTTGTTGTCCCTCCTGGAATCTTTCCCCCGTTCCGAGCTCTCCATGGGAGAAAACCAAGCTGCCCTCGTCTTCCGGGGGGCCGGGACTAAGGTGCATTCAGGCATCGAGCAGCGGGACTCTGCAATTAGGATTGGCGCGTCCGGAGCGACGACCTACGTAATCCGTTCGGGCAGGTTCACCATCCCCGGGGGCTCCTCCGATTGCGAAAAGGATTTTCCCAGCAGAGCATGGCCCGTCCTGAAGAATGAACTGAAGCCGAAGAACGGGGATGTCGTGATTCTCTGCGGCGCTGCAACCGAAGTGACGGCTAGGCTGGGGGCGCTGGCAGCCGCGATAACCCTTCTCTAGCTGCTAGCCTGGGCCTGATCAGAGGGCTCGGGCTCAGGGCCAGCAGCAGGCTTGTTGACCTGCCTGTTGATGGCGTCGGCGAAGTAGTGCCCGGTCACGAGGACCTTGACCCCCTTGACCCCCTTGACCTGCATCAGGTTGTCCCTCAGGTCCTGGGAAATCTTGAGCGCGAACACAGGCGGGCAGTACTGCGTGGTAGCATGATATTCGACGTCGACCTGTCCGTCCTTGATGTCAAGCTTGTCGATCAGGTTCATCTCGACTATCGGCATCCCTATCTCTGGGTCGACGATTTTGGAAATCTGCTTCTGGACCTCTTTGATGTCCACCTGCTCTGTTGACATGAAACTCAACGAAAACCTTTGTTTCCGCTACAAAAAGCTTGTCCCGCTCATGAGAGGTAACCGACAGGTTTACACCCAAGAGCGGAGGGGTGCACACATGAAACCGGAAGAAGTCCTGGCGACCATTGAGAAAATAGCCCCACGGCAGGGGCTACCTATCATCGGGCCAAAGCGGGGCACGTTTCTTGACGAGGTAATCGAGCGGCATAGACCCACGACCATCCTGGAAGTTGGGACGCTGGTCGGGTACAGCGCCATCAGGATGGCGAGGCATTTGAATGACGGCGGGCGCCTGACCTGCGTAGAGGTGAGCGAGGAAAGGGCCCAGACCGCACGTGCCAACTTCAAGCTCGCCGACCTTTCTGACCGCATCGAAATCATAGTGGGGGACGCGAGGAAGGTGCTTCCGACGCTCAATGGGATGTTCGACATGGTCTTCTTTGACGCCGTCAAGGAGGATTATCTTGCCTATCTGAAATCAATCGAGGGACTCTTACACCGGGGGAGCGTCGTGGTCGCAGACAATGTGAAATCCCACGCCGAGGAAGTAGCGCCTTACCTCGAGTACGTAAGGAACTCTGGGAGGTATTCAAGCACCTACAAGGAATCTCCGCCGAACTTCGGGAGCGGTCCTGGAGACGCAGTGGAAATCAGCGTCAGGCTCTGAACCCATTCACTAGGGTCCGCCAATTCTCGTCCCCGTCGAAGGGCAGGTACACCCTAACCCTGTCCACCAGCCCATTGTACTTCTTCCCGACGACGCTTCCTATCTCAGACCAGCTCCCCTGAACCACGAATTCATCGAGCATCTCGTCTGTCACTTCCTTTCCCATCGCCTCCCATTCCCCCTTCACAGAGAGAGTGTGTAGCCTTTCGCCGACGTCCCCCCAGCCGTGCAGCTCGAGGACTCTCCTATAGCTGCGCGTCGAGGCGTAGAACGCGATCTGCTGCTTCATCGCCTCCCTTACCGCCCTGACTTCGCTCTCGTTCCCGCCTACCGCTGCGAACACAGATGCTGCGACCGCGACTTCCTCCTTCTTTCTGGACGCCTTGGAAGCTCCCTCGGCGATTGCCGGGCGGACTACCTCACTCAGGTACCTCACGGTGTGTAGCGGATGGACGTGAACACCGTCGGCGACCATTCCTCCAACCCTGCACATCCCCTCGTTAACCGCGGCGATGTACACTGGCATGGCTGGGCATTCGATGGGGCCTGGGTTGAAGAAAGGGGTCATCAGATCCAGGTGGAAGAATCGCCCATTGTAGTCGAGCCTGGTCCCCGTCTGCCAGCTCCCCCAAACGGCCCTCAGGGCCAGGACGACATCCTTCATCTTGGGGGCGGGAGGCTCCCACTTCATCCCGAACCTCCTTTCGATGTGCCCCTTCACCTGGCTCCCCAATCCTAGGATGAACCTCCCCTTCGAGATGCTCTGCAGGTCCCAGGCGGTGTAGGCTAGGGTCATGGGGCTGCGAGTGAACGCGAGAGCTATAGATGTCCCGAGCTGGATCTTCCTTGTAGAGCCAGCAGCCAGGGCAATCTGGACGAAGGGGTCGTGCTTGGTTTCGTTGATCCACAGGCAGTCGAACCCAGCCTCCTCCGCCTTCTCGGCAAGCGCTGCTGCGTCCCCAGGGGAGGTCGCGGCTATCTCGGCATCGACCTTCAAACGGTCTTCCGCCCTCTAGGACGCTCCTTAAAACCGAACCGAGGAGAGGATTGTAGCAGCACCAGTTGGCGTACGTTTCCATAGCCATGGGCCTCGCAGCCGCCTTCTGCTGGGGGACTGCCGACTACATGTCTCGAAGTCAGTCGGAAAGGGTAGGGTCATACAGGACGTTAATCTACTCGCACATGGTCACCCTCATCGCAGTCCTCGTCCTCATACCGATTATCAGCCCGAACCTGGCTTTCCCGGTTTACCCGGTCCTCGCGCTAATCGGAGCAGGCGTCATCAACTTTGCCGCTTTCGTCTTTCTTTATCGCGCATTTCACCGGGGGGTAGTCTCCGTCGTGGCTCCTGTGGTTTACACCTATCCGGCGGTTACTGCTGTCCTCGCAGTGGTGATACTCGGGGCGTCTCTCTCCATCTTCCAAGTTGTCGCCCTTGCCGGCATAATAGCTGGGGTGATCCTCCTGTCGATGCGGTTCTCTGAGCTCTACGCGTACCTTCGGGGCACCGGGGCACCTGGCCTGACGAAGGGGGTCGGCCTGGCCGTGGGAGCGTCGCTCTGCTTCGGCATGGTCTACATCGGAATAGGGTACGCAGCCCCTTCGGTCAGCGTGGTCCTCCCTGTGATGCTTCTCCGAATCATCGCGATTTCTGCCGGATTCCTGATGGCACCTGTGCTGAGGCAGAAAGCGATGCCTAACCGTCTCGTCTTCTCGAAGACGATGATTGCGATGGGGGTCCTCGAAGCTTTCGGGTTCCTAGCGTTCACTTACGGGATTGAAGCTGCTGGTAGCACCCTCCCTGTGGTTACTGCACTCTCAGGAATGGGAGGTGCTGTTGCCACGAGCTACGGGCTCGCCTTTTTGAAGGAAAGGCTGGAACCGAACCAGATGCTGGGCGTTCTTCTCTCCCTCGCCGGTGTGTTCGCCCTGCTCTATCTTGGAGGGTAGGTGGTCTTGGATTACTTCGCGGCGGTGCAAGAGGGGAGGAAAAGAGTGAGCAAGGCAGTTGCCACCCTCCAAGAGGTCGCCGGTCCTTCGTATCCGATGCTTTTTCTGAAGCTCGGGGTATCCGACTGGACACCCGTCGGGGACGAGATGATGCACAAGCTAGTCCCTGGGAAGGAGGGGACTGAGGCGCTTGTTATCTGTGACGCGGAGGGGAATGCCAAGGCGATGAGCGGCTGGCTCCGGGCGGACAGGGCGCGAACTGTTGCGAAGGCGCTCGAGTCGAGGGAGATCCCGAGTTTCCCGGGAGAAGTTAAGCTCCCAATTTGAGCCTCCACTTTATTAACTGGCTCCGGGCTCGACAAAGTTGCGCCTTACCTGCACTCCCGCCGGCTCCAGGGAACTCGAGTCAGCTCGAAGCCCTCGGTGGTGCCCGTTTGACGCGGACAAAATTGGGGGTGAACGAATGGCAAGATGCTCGGTATGCAAGGGCCACGCGGTAGCGTCATGCGCTGAGTGCGGATTGCTAGTATGCATGTCACACTCCACAACAATCTTCGACGAAACAAGTAGGGCAATGAAGACTTACTGCGGCAACTGCACTGCGAAACGGATGCCGCTCTGGGTCGCCCGAAGAAGGTAGACGCTCAAAGCAGCTAAGCCTCGCGATCGCTCTCAGTGAAGTAGAGCCTCCTATGTTTGATATGTCTCGTAGGATTTCCGTCCGGAACAGAAAGAGGATTACGGCGGAGATACGTCGAACTGGCGGACTTCATCGCATTAATATTCAGTCCCCTCCATGCAGACTTCATGGGTGATGGGTCCCGCGAGGTCGACACGTATATCGCTAAGTGTCCCAAGACCGCCCAGGCTAAGCTGAAGGAGGTCAGGAAGGCGATTTTGGAAGCCGTCCCCGACGCGGTCGGGGGCATAAGACAGTTCGGGATTCCGAGCTATTCCCTTCCCGGCGATAATTACAAGGGGGTGTATGGCGGGGTGTTCGTCTGGTTCGGGCTCCAGAGCAAACACATCGGGCTTTACCTTCGCCCCCCGGCGATAGGCGACCACAGGAAGGACCTCGCGGGGTACGCGACCACGAAGTCGGCCGTGCACCTGCCCCTGGACAAGGAGGTTCACGCGGCCCTGGTCAAGAAGCTGGTGAACGCCAGCGTGAAGATAACGGAGGAAGCCTCTCGTAAGAGTTCTGTCAGCTAATCAGCCATTATTCTTCGTGTCCGTTCCCGAATATTCCCTTTCTAAGTCGGAGATTCTTCCCTGAACTATCTCCGCCTGCTTTTGGATGAATGACCTGTAAGCCTTCAGTAGCTCAACCTGCTCCTTGCCAGTCTTCCTGTCAATGACCCTGAGGGTGTCGGTAAGGCTATTGGACGCCGTCTCGAATGACCTGTCGAGGGTGTTAGCTACCCTTGGGGCGTTCTTCTTGAGCTCCGCGTCCACGCTCTCGGTGACCGCTTTCAACAGCTCTCTTACGCTCCTCAGGGTCTCCTTAGCCTTCGCCTTCACCTCTCCTGAACTCATATGAGCCCCGAAGTGCGTCGCCCTCAAAAGCGTTCCTGGGACTCCGGGTCCGCTCTCTCCTCTTCATCACAAGGATGGATGCCCCTTGAATCGGTCGTGAAAAAGGAGCCGAGACGGCCCGGCGACTGAGCTGCCCTTGCTTGGACCGATGCCTAACTCATAGGTATGAGCTGGTCAGACGACAACCAAAGCTGGCGTCGCGATAGCGTCGCATGAGAACCAAGGGATGTTCGCTCATTGCACCGCAAAGTAGAGCCTTCTATTGCTCTTCCCCTTGTTCTCGGTCTTCACGGCGACCACCTTTCCTATTTCGCGGGTGTTCTTCACGTGGACTCCTCCGTCGGCCTGCGTGTCGACGTCACCGATTTG
>Ga0187770_10000200_pt1 | contig 28819 bp, 22 predicted proteins | sample 0116_SJ02_MP02_2_FD_133154 | JGI IMG/M metagenome (GOLD analysis project Ga0187770, IMG submission 133154) | Tropical peat soil microbial communities from peatlands in Department of Meta, Colombia - 0116_SJ02_MP02_20_MG | ecosystem: Environmental > Terrestrial > Soil > Wetlands > Peat | place...
CATTCTCATTTTGGAATGGGCAAGCGCTTCTTCAAAGGCGGCTTCCGCTACCCCCATTGAGATAGAGCCCAGCCCAACTCTGGTACCATTAAAAAGAGTCAGCATCTTTCTCAAAGAACCCGGCCCTTTTACTAATACATTTTCTCGGGGCACTCGGCAATCTTTAAAGACTAACTCAGCAGAGCCCATCCCTCTGAGACCAAGAAATGCTTCTTTCTTTCCAACCTTCAAACCCTCTGTCTTATTTTCAACGAGTAAACATCCGATAGAATTGTCATCCGTAAACTTAAGATAGACCAGATGGACATCCGCTACGGAGGCCAGCGAAATCATGCTTTTGGTTCCGCTTATCGTGTAAAAATCATTTTCTGGCCTTGCCGTAGTTCTCAAGTCCTTCAGATCAGAACCGACATCCGGTTCTGTTTGGGCCATAGAAAAAAGAGTCTCGCCTTCGCATAACCGTGTAAGAAATTTCTCTTTTATTTCCTCACCTCCATATTTCATTATATAAATAGGGGTGGCATTGAGTTGGACATGCAAATTACCGGCAATGCTTGCGTCTGCCTTCGCAATTTCTTCCAAGACAAGAACGGCATCAAATAAACTCCCGCCAGAACCACCGAATTGGGCTGGGGCCCTCAGACCTAATATCCCCAACTTCCCGAGTTGTCTCATGATCTCCAAGGGGTATTCCGCTTCTTCGTCCCGTCTCTTTGCCTGGGGAACAATCTCATTTCTTGCAAATTTTTTTACCATTTCCAAAAGCATTTTTTGATCATCATTCAATTGCAAATCCATTTAAAACCTCTTCGACTCATTCATTCGGAGACTTCAGATCAGTAATATTACTCGTTTCCGAAAAGAGTCTTGATCCTCTCCCTGTCCAGACGGCCATCCTTCAATTTAGGCAGCGAATCAACATATTCAATATACTTAGGTCTTTTGTATTTAGCTATCTTGTCTGATAAGAAATCGATCAACTCCTGAGCCGTTACCGCCTTTGGTGACTCAAGAACACAGATGGCCTTGACTCCTTCTCCCCAATCCTTATCCCTGACACCGATGACCGCCACTTCTTTGACCTGAGGATGGCCTTTTATCGCCTCTTCAACCTCCTTCGGATAGACATTCTCGCCGCCACTCTTGATTAATTCCTTTTCAGCTTTCCTTCTGACAAACCAGAGATATCCTTGTTCGTCCATCCGCCCCACATCCCCTGTATGATGCCATCCCTGCCTAAGGGTTTGCCTTGTCATCTCTGTTTCATTCCAGTATCCCTTGAATACAAGGGGGCCACGAACCAGGATCTCCCCTTCTGTATTGGGTTCCACAGGGCAGCCGAACTCATCAACGATATCTATTTTGCTGATGGGGCTGCTTTTTCCTACGGATCCAAGCCTTTCAAAGTAAGGGCAAATGGCAACGGCGCCGGCGGTCTCTGTCTGCCCATAGGCGGTCCAGAACTCTGCTTTACACTTTTCTTTGAACCGACGGATGGTCTCCAGATCTTCTATCCCTCGTATATGCCTCAGACTGGATAGATCATAATCTGCCTCGGCCATAGATTCTAACAGCTTGCTCAGCATAGGTGGGAAACACCCCATCATCGTTACCTCGGCCTTCTGTATCAACGCTAACGTCTCGGAGGGATCGAATCGGCTGACAACGACATTCTTGCCGCCCGCATGCAACACCGCCATCGCCAGTGTAAAGCCGGCCATATGAAAAAGGGGAAGCGTATTGAGATAAACATCCTTTTCACTCAGTCCCATTAGGTACATGTACTGCATATTTGAGGAAAGTATATTTCCATGAGTGAGAACCGCCCCCAGGGGTTTCCCTGTCACTGCGGCAGTATGGACAATAAGGACAGGATCATCACCTGCTACGTCTATTTCATTCCCCAATTGCTTTTCCTCGAGAAATTGTTTGAATGGGGTAAAATTTTTATTTTCCTCAAACACAATGATTTCCTTCAAATATCCGTGACGAGGAAGAAGAGACAAGACCAGGTCCTCAAAATTGGAAGTGATGAACAGGAATTTCGGCGTGGTGTCCGAAAGAATGTATTCAATCTCTCTTACCGAAAGTCGCCAGTTGATCGGAACAAAGATCGCTCCGATCTTAGCCGCAGCGCCCACAACGGTAAAGAATTCTGGGTGGTTGTGAGCCAGGACGGCGATTCGGTCACTCTTGCGAGTGCCCTTGGCGATCAGGGCTCCAGCAAGATGGTTGATCTTCAACCCCAACGATTTGAAGGTCGTCGACTCATCATGAAAAGCAAGAGATTCTCTCTCTGGATAGGCCTTTGCGTTTCTCTCAAACAGGTCATAAAGGCTAAACGTATCGACGGACATCATGTCTCTTCCCTCTTAAATTACGGTTAACCCTTGTTGCATGCTGCACGCGCGGCATCGCATCGCGCCATAGGTTTTCTTCTTAAGCGGTGATGGAATCTTGTGCTCGAAGGAACTCCTCTACGGTCTTCCTGGATCCCAAATAGCAATAACTTATTTGATGATCGCTTCGGACCTCAGTTTAAGAATCTCCGATGACGGGACACCTATTTCCGTTAAAACCTGATCGGTGTCTTGACCCGGAACGGGTGATGGGCGCTTTATTTGTCCCGGCGTTAAGGAAAACTTTGGAACAATGCCTATTTCCTTTGGCCTTGTTTTTGAGGAAGCAGGGTTATCGATGACCATATCTCTATGACAGGTCTGTGGATTCTCGATGGCCTCCCGGAGATTCAAAACAGGTGCATAGCACACCTCTTCTGAGCCAAGTAACTCGGTCCATTCCGCTTGGGTTCTGGAGCGAAAGATCTGCTGGACTTCGTTGAAGACTTCATCGGTTGTCTCAGTTTGTCTTTCGATAAGGTCCTCCCGATTCAATATCCTGCAAAGATTCTTCCAAAATTTCGGCTCCAGGGCCCCAATGGTAATGTGTTTTCCGTCTTTGGTTTCATACAGGTTATAACAAGGGGAGGATCCCAGGAGTCTGTAGCCGCCCTGCCCGAAAACCTCTCCCCTCAAGAAATATTCAAAATATGAAACGGGGTTTAGAGCGATCGCACTATCCAGCATAGAAATATCGATGTACTGTCCCTCTCCCATCTTTTCTCTTGCCAATACAGCTGCTAAGATTGAGAAGGCGGCCAGGCTTCCTCCTCCAATATCTCCTAACTGGGTTCCGGGGATGGCCGGCCCCTGGCCTTTTCTTCCGGTCACCGAAAGCAGACCGGCCAAGGCAACATAGTTGATATCGTGACCGACACGATCTCGATAGGGCCCGCTCTGACCAAAACCGGAAATGGAACAGTAAATGATTCTTTTATTTAGTTTTCTTACACTCGGGTAGTCGATCCCAAGCTCTTCCGTTATCCCCGGTCTGAAACCCTCCACAATGACATCAGAGCTGCTGGCAAGGCGATAAAATATCTCGCGTCCACGATCATCCTTTAGGTCTAAATAGATACTTCGCTTGTTTCGGAATACATAGAACTCGACTCTTCTCTCGCCCAGCCCAGAACCTGATGGCTGCTCAATCATGATCACGTCTGCACCTAAGTCCGCCAACAGCATGGTACAATAAGGGCCGGGTAGAAATCGGCTTAAGTCTAAAACCTTAAGACCTTCAAGAGGTGCTTTTTTGTTTTTATACCCATTCATGAATCCTCTCTATTGGGGGAACTATTTCCCTTTGAATTCGGGTTTCCTCTTTTCCAAAAAGGCAGAGATCCCCTCTCTCTTATCTTGAGTATCGCAGAGCGTTGCCCATATCTCATTTTCCAGGGTCAGCCCTTTCTCAAGGGGAAGATCGTATCCCTGACGGATGGCTTTCTTCGCCGCCCTCACGGCCAGCGGTCCTTTTTCGTTTATCCTCCGAGCGATACCCTCTGCCTCTTCGAGAAGAGAGCCATAGGGGATCACCTTGATGAGTAAGCCACAATTTAAAGCTTCGGAAGCAGTGAGAATACTCCCCGAATAAATGAGGTATCTGGCCAAACTCGGATTGATGAGACGGGGAAGCCTTTGGGTGCCGCCAGCCCCGGGCATGATCCCCAGATTCACTTCGGGGAACCCCAATTTTGCATGATCGGCAGCGATCCGCAGATCAAGGCAGAGGGCCAACTCCAAACCTCCTCCGAAACAAGTCCCGTTAATTGCGGCGATCGTTGGCTTTCCAAAGTTTGATATCTTTGAGTAGAGATCCTTTGTTTCTCGGACCCTCATCAAACCGTTTTCGGCGTTGAGTTCGAGAAGACTCGGAATATTGGCTCCTGCAGCGAAAATTTTGTCTCCCGCAGCCGTAAGGATGACGGTCCAAACCTCTTGTTCATCGTCGAGATCTTTGAAGCGCTCACCCAGCTCCTTTTTCAACGCTTCCCCGAGCGCATTCACCGGCGGGGAATCTATCATCAGAATAGCTGTCCTTCCTTTGACCTCCATCCGGGTATGCTTAAAAGTGGTCATTCTTCTCCTCGAATGCTGTTGAAGACACAGACGAAAGGGCTAAGCCTTAAGATATCTCCCCTCTCGAATCATCCTTGTGGGTTCGAAGATTTTCTTTTTGAACTCCTTGCTTAACCGCTCCAAACGGGCCGTCAAGTCCTCCGGGCTAAACTGCTGGGCTTCTTCCATCGGTCCCTTTTTGTTACCGGTACCATTGACAATGGCTTTGTCGATATCTTGTGCTGTGGCTACGCCCCACTCAATCAGTTTTGTCGCCTCATTTATTTGCACGGCGAGTATATCCCTTGGATCCACCTTGTCAGTGGCTTTACTCATATCTATTTCCGGCCTTCCTTTCGACCAGTCATAGAATCCTCGTCCTGTTTTCTTCCCATATTCGCCAGCCTTCACTTTAGCTTTCATCAGCTTAAACGGGGCGAGGTCAGGGGAGACGGCTTGGGCAAAGTAATTACGGGCATTGTAAGAGACATCAATTCCGGTGAAATCAAGAAGTTCGAAGGGTCCCATCGGCTTTCCCAGTTTTCTCATCAGGGCGTCGATCTCTTCCGGAGTGGTAATGCCATGGTCAACGATTGCCCCCACAAGGGCACCGCTTGGCGCTTGAACTCGGTTGACAATGAATCCAGGAATATCCTTTTCCACTCTGACCGGCACCTTGTTTATCTTAAGACAGAATTGATAAGCCGTTCTCATCGTCTCTTCACTCGTATGATCCCCTTTTATCACCTCTACCAATTTCATGAGTACGACAGGATTAAAGAAATGGAGCCCAAAGACCTTGTCGTGCCTCTTCGTGGCCAAAGAAATCTCGGTAATGGACATGGTGGAAGTATTGGTTGCCATGATGGTACGCCTCGGGCTAAATTTGTCCAGATCTTGAAAAACCTGTTTCTTTAGGTTGAGATCCTCTGGCACGGCTTCAATGACCAAATCTGCCTCCTCAAGGGCCTCCTCCAAATCAACGGTGGCATGGAGCATCTCCTTAGTTATCCGATTGGATTGCATCTCGGACACCAGCTTCTTGCTGACCAGCTTCTCGAGACTTTCATGAATCAGTGCCACGCCCCGTTCCACCAAGTCGCTCCCGACGTCCCTCAAACTCACCCTGTACCCCGCCAATAAGGCGACCTCAGCAATTCCGTACCCCATCTGTCCCGCACCAATGACCGAAACTTTTTTGAACTCCTCAATCTTCATGACCTAACCTCCCTCTTGATCACGCAGGTTCGATCCTCTATGAAGAGGCGAAAGCCAAAAGGAAGCATTCGATATAGACACCGGGCCTCTTGGCAATTTCCGCGTTTACTCCCTTCCCAGAATAGCAATGCTGCAAACGCTGCCGCTAGGCAGACCACCCAGATTATGGGTCAGTCCTATTCGAGGATCTCTTAACTGTCTTTTCCCCCCTCTCCCTAATAGCTGATTGTATATTTCGTAGAGCATCCTCAATCCCGAAGCCCCGATAGGATGGCCGAAACATTTCAGTCCCCCGTCCGTCTGAGCTGGAAGCTTTCCTTCAAGATCAAAAAATCCGTCCATGATATCCTTCATTGCCTTTCCCCGAGGGGAGATGCCCAGATCCTCGTACGTTGAAAGCTCAGTAATGGAAAAACAATCATGGAGTTCCAGGAGATTCAGTTCCTCTCTTGGATTTCTCACGCCTGCCTCCTTGTATGCCCATTTGGCTGCCTGAGTCGTTGTCATCACGTAGCTGCCATCCCACCTTGTAAACCTTTCTTCTTCCCCAGATGTTGCGGAGATCTGAAGAGACTTTACCATCACCCAATCTTTCTTAAGGGTTCTGGCGATCTCGGGGGTTGTAACGATGGCTGCTGCCGCTCCGTCACTCACACCACAACAATCGTACAGACCTAACGGCCATGCAACCATGGGGGCATTGAGAACATCTTCCTCCGTGATACGGGCATGGAGGTGAGCCTTGGGGGTCAGGAAGCCGTTCGCATGGCTTTTCACAGAAATGTGGGCCATGGCTCTTTTTAATTCATCAGGGAGGATGTCGTATTTGGCCATATAATTGGTGGCCATCAGGGCATAGCCTGCAGGAGCTGTATAGTTGGGTCTTATCATCGCATTGAGCTGACTTAAATTCCCTCCACCCGGTAGGCCTGCGTATCCCGTGTCCTTCAATTTCTCTGCGCCCAATGCAAGAGCGATATCGTATGCTCCAGAGGCGACGGCGTAACAGGCGCCTCTCAAGGCCTCCGTTCCTGTTGCACACCAATTTTCGACCCGGGTTACAGGAATAAAGGGTAATTTCAGCGTGGTGGAAAGAGGCACTGCTGCCTTACCATAATTTATCTGGTCGTAGTGGCAGCCCCACCAGGCTGCCTGGATCTCCTTCTTTTCAATCCCCGCATCTGTAAGGCATTCCACAAAGGCATCAACGATCAGGTCTTCAGAATTCTTGTCCCACAGTTCTCCAAAGTGGGTGCAACCCATTCCGATAATAGCCACTTTACCGTTTATTCCTGCCGCCATTTGGTCCTCCCGCTTTTGCCGGAACCGCTTTCCAGAAATATCCATGGATGTCTCTTCTGCTATCGTAGTATCTTCTCCTAAAATTCATCTCTACCCGCCTTCCCACCTTTAGCTCATCGAGAGAACAATCTGTGAAATCAAACCAATATCTGCCCCCTCCCTCAAAATCGACCTGGCCATGCATTGCAGGTGGATCGAAGGAGGCTGCCAGCATATCCCCGGTGTAATTAAAGATATATCCCGCTTTATCAGCGAATGTGTATTCCTCCATCTGATCAATCGCCCCACAGTCAGGATTGATACAAACTCTCTGTGGCGGATACTGAGGGGTTCCGCATCGTAAGCAACGGCTCCCGACCAGACCGAAGATCGTCTTTCGATTCCTCCACAGAAAGCTCCATCTTGTCCAGATGTCCTCTTCGCTCCGGAGACCCAGATCCGCCTGTCCCAATCCCCTGAAAACAAGGTATTTCTCGTAACTCGCCATCTCCCTCTTTTCCATCAGGTGACCGCTGACGCCTTTTCTCTTCTTTGATTCATTGACCTCTTCCGTTATTTCAAAAAAGATTGCGTCGCACCCATTGCCAAAACTGACTAATAGTATCTTCTGCCCGGGCTGTGCCTCCTCAAGGGCCTTGACTAACATGATCAGGGGATGGGCAGTTCCCGTATCCCCTATCATCTCCATCATCGTCCCCTGGTTTTTTTCTTCCTCCACACCTAATTTTTTAGCTATCCTTTTATGCTCTGTGGCAAAGTGACACGGGTAAATGATTTTCGCAAAATCTGATAGCTCTAAGGAATATTTTTTCAGGAGTCCCTTTATTGCAGCCGGGATAAATTTATGTATGCCTTCATCCCTCATCCATCTCTCTTCCCAAGAACGGTCATATTTCGACATCTCGCCCCGGTAGTGATCAACGAAATCGTAGCTCAGAGAAAAGGACCCCTTAAATTCGGCAATGACATGATCCTCTCCCACGACGAGGGCAGCCGCACCATCCCCAAAGATCATTTCTTGAGGAGTCCCCATCTTTCCAAGGCGGGTATCTGCGGCGCAGACGAGAATCCTTTTTGCCCTTCCAGCCTCTATCGTTTCCAGAGCAGATATCAAGGCAGTCGTTCCAGATCTCAAGGCATGGCCTGAATCGGATGAGCGAATGGTCTCAGATAAATTTAATGCCGTTGCAATGATCCCTGCGTTTAACCTTTCTTTGTAAGGCATCGTCGTCGAGGCGAAGTGCATCCCCTCAATCTTCGACCGGTCCATGTCCTTGAGGCTATCGATGGAAGCACTGGTTGCCATGGTAATGCTGTCCTCGTCAAAGTTGGCGACCGCCTTTTCGCCTTGGGCGTGGGCTGCTGTCCCAGGGTTCAACCACCCCATGGCTTGGAAGATGCGTTTGCGGCTCAATCGATATCTGGGGATATACCCTCCATAGCTCACGATGCCGGCCATTTTAATCTCCCTCTTTTCCTGAATCGAAGGGCCATCTCTTCAGTTCCTTCTTCAGAATTTTCCCAACGGCATTTTTGGGGAGGCTCTCGGTCAGGATGACTTTTTTCGGACACTTAAAGGAGGCAATCGAGCATTTACAGAACTCGATCACTTCCTTTGTGGATAACTGTGCACCGGGTGTCAGCACGACGACTGCGGTGACCATCTCTCCCCATTTAGGATCTGGCAAACCAATCACAGCAACTTCTGCAACTTGTGGAAGTTTAGCGATCGTGTCCTCTATCTCTTTAGAGTAAACATTCTCTCCCCCCGTAATGATCATGTCCTTTTTCCGATCCACAATGTAAACGTAGCCGTCTCCATCCGCTTTAACAAGGTCCCCTGAGCACATCCATCCTCCCTTGATCACCTCTTGGGTGGCCTCAGGATCCTTATAATAGCCGCTCATGCGTGTATCGCTGTCGTAAAGGAGTTCCCCAACTTCGCCTTGCACGACGTCTTCACCGCTTTCGTTGACGATTCGGATATCATAGGTCGGACAGGGCAAGCCGACGGACGCGGGTTTCCGCAAGGAATCCTTGGGAGACAGTATGGTGATGGCTCCGGCGGATTCGGTCTGGCCGTAACTGTCAAAAATGCCCGCATTCGGGAAAAGCTCCTTGAGATTATATTTCAGATCGAGAGACATGGGTGCTGCCCCGGAACAAAGCTTTGAAATAGAGCCCAGTTTATATTGATGGGCCTGCGGCAATTTGCAGACATTGGCATAAATGGTTGGAACCGCACTCCACCGATTAATGCCCTCTCGCTCAATGGTTTCAAGACAATCTTCTGGTTCAACCTTATCTTTGAGATGAACCTCAGCACCGATAAAGGCGTGGGCGATGTAAGTGCCCAAAGCCCCTATATGGTAAAGAGGAAAGACATATAAGGACTTGTCTTCGGGGCTTGTCAACTGGGAAATGCAATAATTAACAGAGTTCCAAAGCAAATTTCTGTGCGTTAAGACGGCCCCTTTTGGCTTGCCGGTTGTTCCCGCAGTGTAAATAATACAGGCCTCGTCAGACTGTTTAATTTCGGTTCCCTTCGGTTCTGTGGAAGGTGCCTTTCCCAGCAAGGACTCATAGTGGAGCGGGCCTCTCTCGTCTTCGTCACCGATTGCAATCATGCGCTCGATCTTTTTATTCTGCTCCAGAGTCTCTCCGACCTTTTCCAGAAAGGACTTGTCGTAAATAAGACAAGAGGCGTCACAATGATCGATAAGACGATAGATCTCTTGAGACGATAACCGGGTATTGATGGGGATGATCACCGCACCCATCTTCAAAGAAGCATACACGGACTCCACAAATTCGTTCGAGTTGTTCGAGACGAGGGCCACCTTCGTGCCTTTACGAAGACCCATTGCCATGAGCGCATTAGCGAGTCTGTTGACTCTTTCATTGAGTTGTTGATAGGAAATTCTCTTGTCTTTAAATGCGATGGCCACCTTATCCTTATGTTTTCTACTGGTTCTGGTCAGAGTGAGGCCAATATTCGATTCCATGTTCTGGATGTCTCCGTATTCCTTGGGATGAAATACAATTTTTGTGCCATTTTCAGCCTGAGATCATTTGCACTGAGAAGAACCCGCCGAGAGGAGTCTAACTATAGGAGTTTACAGTGTTAAGAGCATAAGCCGAACTGCAAACCATCCTCTTTTTCAAACGGACTATATCGGGATGGCCGATTCCTTTCATAAATTGTTTGATATTTTGGACAGCCTTCTGTATAATTGCCTGGAGTTTTTTGCGACGGGTGAGGTCTTTCGAGGCATTCGGGTTCTATTGACGAGGTGAATCTTAATGTGGAGCCATCTTCTTTTCAGGGGGTGAATTGATGAAAGAAAGGGATCAGATTTCCGTAGAGGATAATGAGCTGCTTTCGTTGGCTCTCAACAATCCTTATGAGGGATTGGTGATCACGGATCGTAACGGAATCATAAAATATTTCAGCAAGAGCAACGAAAAGATATTTAACATCAGCACGGAAAAGGCTTTTGGCAAACATGTGACCGAAGTTATTCCCAATACGAGACTTCATATCGTCGCCAAAACAGGAAGGGCAGAGATAGGGGATACGATGATCATCGGGGGAGAGAAGAAAGTGGTTGGTCGCTTTCCCGTGAAAAAAGACGGCGTCACCCTAGGGGCTGCTGGTAAGGTTCTATTTTATCATACGACAAAATTTTTGGAGATGGCGGCCAAGGTCTCCCAGTTGCGAGAGGAGATTCAGATGTATCAAAGAAATATGACCTCCCTTCTTAGCGCTAAATACAGCTTTGATGATCTCAAGGGTAAGAGTAAGGAACTGGAAAAGATTAAGCAACAGGCAAGACGGTGCTGCAACACTTCGTCTACGATCTTGATAACCGGGGAGACAGGGACCGGCAAGGAACTGTTGGCTCACGCGATTCACAATGCCAGCATTCGAAAATCTAGACCCTTTGTTAAATTGAACTGCGCCGCCATTCCAGCTGAACTGATAGAGTCAGAACTGTTCGGCTATGAAGAGGGAGCCTTCACTGGAGCCAAGAAAAAGGGGAAACTTGGAAAATTCGAACTGGCTCGAAACGGTACAATCTTTTTGGACGAAATCGGCGAGATGCCACTGCGTTTACAACCCAAGATCTTAAGAATCCTTCAGGAAAAAGAGGTGGAGAGGGTAGGTTCAAACCATCCGGTAGAGTTGGATTTTCGGCTCATTGTGGCCACCAACAAGAACTTGGCGTCCGAAGTGAGAAATGGAAATTTTCGGGAGGATCTCTATTACAGATTAAATGTGATCACACTGCGCATGCCCTCATTGCGGGAAATGAAAGAAGACATTCCTCTATTCATCGAACATTTCTTAACGAAAATGGCTGCAAAATTGGGGACGAGTAAGAAAAGGTTCACAGAGGAAGCCAAGAAACTACTTTTGGAATACGATTGGCCGGGGAATGTTCGAGAATTAGAAAACATCGTTGAAAGAGCTGCAAATATCACTGAAGAAGATATGATTCCAATAGAGAATATCCCATCAAGATTACTGACGCCCAATCTCCTTGCAAGAGTAGAAGATCCCGCGCCAAAAATCTTTGAACAGGCGTTACATGAAGCCAAGAGAGAGGTCATCAAAAAGGCTCTCCGCTACACCAATAATAGTCGGGTCAAAGCAGCAAAGCTTTTGGGCATTCAGAGGAGTAAGCTTTACTATACCATGAAAAAAGTTGGTCTGGTTTAATTTTCATACATGTTCTAAAAATTGGACGACAAGACACTTCCATTATCTCCTGCTTGTGACGGGGTATCATCTGCCCCGTATGGAAAAACATCCCTTCCAGAAAAAAGGGGCTGAGGACCTATTTCGGTCGGCGAAATGACGGGTACCTTTTGACTGTTACCATCTCGGAAAGCTTTTTATCTCCGGATATTTATAGATGTAACCCGCCCGGAAAGATGGCGATGATTCCCTCGAACGGAGCTCTGAACTCAATTGCCTCAAGTTGAGTGAAGAGAAACGCAGCGTTTTAGAGAACGGACCCAAGGATGAAATCCAGATTGATGTCAGGTCCCATTAGAATGACATGCGTAAGGAAAGCTATCTTCTCACTTCCTTGGCACAGAACTTGCTTTTTCTAACGGAAGATCAAAAATGAAGTCTTCATGTTAAAATGGCCATTCTCGAGCTTCAGAAAATTAGCAAAAGTTTTGGAGGCATCGGGGCGATCGCCAGTTTGGATCTTCATGTGGAGAAGGGAGAGATCCTTGGCCTGATCGGTCCTAACGGAGCCGGTAAAACCACAACTTTTAATCTTATCAGCGGAGTCTATCCTCCTTCAAGTGGTACCGTGTTTTTCGATGGAAAAAATATTACCGGCATGAAGGCCCATAAAGTTGCGAAGATAGGCATCGCTCGAACCTTCCAGATCACCAGCCTTTTTCGGGATTATACCGTCCTTGAGAATGTCCTCACTGGCTTCCATCTCTCCCTGCATTCAGGATTGTGGTCTTCTGTATTCCCAACGAGCAAGCGTCTCAAAAGCGAAAGGGAGATCAGGGATAGGGCATTGGAGATACTAGGTTTCTTGGAGATTAACCATCTTCAAGGCCAAAAGGCACGAACGCTATCCTTTGGTCATCAGCGATTGCTGTCCATGGCCATGGCACTGGCCCTTGATCCAAAACTGCTAATGCTGGATGAACCCATTGGAGGTCTCAACCCGGAAGAGATCAGCATGATCGTAGATAGGATACAAAAGATTCGAAGCAGAAAACCTGACATCGCTATTCTGTTGGTGGAACATAACATGTCTGTCGTTATGAGCATCTGTGACCGGATCGTCGTGATCAGCTTTGGGATGAAGACTGCCGAAGGCTCCCCAGAGGAAGTCCGCTCCAATCCCGAGGTGATTAAAGCATATTTAGGATCAGGCTATGCTTCTCAATGTAGATAACCTTTGGGTGCATTACGGTGAAGCGGTTGCCGTGGCGGGGGTCAGCCTAAAGGTCCAAGAAGGCTTGGTGGTGGCTCTTATTGGGGCAAATGGGGCCGGGAAGACGACCATTCTGAGGACAACCTCGGGGCTCCTTGTTCCTACTCAAGGGAAAATTCTGTTCTCTGGGGAAGAGATCAATGGCCGCAGAGCTGACGCCATCGTCAAACTGGGGATTGTCCATTGTCCCGAAGGGAGACACGTCTTTCCCAACTTAAACGTTATCGAAAATCTTCTCATGGGTGCGTATTTGAGGGAGGATAAAAAAGGAATTCAGAGGGATATCGGTTGGATCTTTGATCTCTTTCCAGTGTTTAAGACACGGCGCAGGCAGTTGGCCGCTACGCTCTCGGGAGGTGAGCAGCAGATGCTTGTCTTGGGGAGGGCAATGATGGGCCAACCTAAACTCCTGCTTTTGGATGAGCCTTCGCTCGGCCTCTCACCTCTGCTGGTGGACGAGGTGAGCAGAACCATCAGTTCTTTTCACCAGAAAGGGATGAGCATTCTTCTCGTGGAGCAGAATGTGAGAATGGCTCTATCTCTGGCCCAATGGGGCTACGTCCTGGAGACGGGAAAAGTGCGCATGGAAGGAGAAGCCGAAAAACTCTTTAGAGATGGGTCAGTGGAAAAAGCCTATTTGGGCTAGGTGAACCCAGAAAACATTTGAATTCTTCGAAGGGAGGGAGAAATGATGAGGAAGAAGATTTTCCGTTTGGGTGGGGTGATGGGACTGGCATTCTTCATTCTCTCTTTAGGAATCTTATCAGCCACGGTGAACGGGGCACAAAAAGAGTTGCTCATCGGAACGAGCGTTCCTCTAACCGGATCCGGTGCGAGTTATGGAATCCCGGATAAACGGGCCCAAGAGATCGCAATTGATCAGATCAACCATTTGGGTGGGGTTGCCGTGGGAAGTGACCGATATCGACTGAAATTGCTCGTTGAAGACAATAAATATACAACCAAGGATGCTGTGGCAACGGTGAACAAATTGGTGAGGGATGACGGTGTCCGGTTCCTGCGTGTCTATGGCACTGCTCCTGTTCTGGCCACATTGGATTTCATGAACAAGAATCGTATCATCAACTGCTCACTGTCTTCAGAGAAGGATTTGATATCACCGAAATATCCGTATACGTTTAGGGCCTACAATACCTCTTATGAAGTGCTTCCTCCCCTTTTCTCATGGGTTCGGAAGAACATGCCCCATATTAAAAGCATTCAGTCCGTCGTTTTGGATGATGCAACAGGCAAGGCACAAGGAGACTCACTTCTACTCTCCTCAAAATATTTTGGCCTTGACCTCACCGTGCATTATGTACCCCGTAACACCACAGATTTCTATCCCATATTAACTGAGTCGTTGGCCAAAAAGCCGGATGCCATCTATGCTGCCGGAGGTTCAAATTGGGGATTGGTTTATAAGTCGGCCAGGGAAATGGGTTTTAAAGGCCAATTTCTGGCCACTACTTTCAAACCCGAATGGTGGGACATGGTTGGGACCGAAAAGCTTGAAGGATATGTTCACTGCGAACCCGCTCTCACCTCTGAAGCTCTGCCGAAAGGCATTCGAGATTACAGGAATATCTATTTGGAGAGGTACAAAGAAGAACCTTCAGGCCTTTCCATTTATGGTTTCATCTGGACTCATGTGCTTGCAGTGGCTCTCCAGAAAGCCGGAACCATCAGTGACCCGGATAAGATCAAGAGTATATTAGAGACGCAATCCTTTGATACAACTGCAGGAAGATATGTGTTCGGGGGGCAAAGCTTCTATGGTATTTCTCACCAGCTTGTGAGGCCGGGGTATATCACAAAGCTTACTCAGGGCAAAGAAGTAACGATCGAAGTTATACCTGCAGAACAGGTATCCGAGCTCCTGATGAAGGCATATAAATAGGCCGGTCAAAGGGAGATAGCTTCAGAAGACGGGGAGAGGTGAATGGTACGGGAAATGGGTTCGTCCAAGGAGGCAACCTTGTTATGGCCGCCATGGCTTTCGTCTTGGATTAGGGATAAGGCGCTTATCGCTTAGAAGGGAGGGAAAATGATGATGAGGCAGAACATTATCCGTTTGGGTGGGGTGATGGGACTGGCATTTTTCATTCTATCTTTATGGATCTTTCCGGCCACGGTGGACGGGGCACAAAAAGAGTTACTCATCGGAACGAGCGTTCCTCTAACCGGGTCCGGTGCAAGCTACGGAATCCCTGATAAAAGGGCTCAGGAGATTGCCATTGAGCAGATCAACCATTTAGGTGGAGTTGCCGTGGGAAGTGACCGATATCGACTGAAATTGCTCGTTGAAGACAATAAATATACAACCAAGGATGCTGTGGCAACGGTGAACAAATTGGTGAGGGATGACGGTGTCAAGTTCTTGCGGGTTTATGGTACTGCCCCTGTTCTGGCCACATTGGATTTCATGAACAAGAATCGTATCATCAACTGCTCACTGTCTTCAGACAAGGGTTTGATATCACCGAAATATCCGTATACGTTTAGGGCCTACAATACCTCTTATGAAGTGCTTCCTCCCCTTTTCTCATGGGTTCGGAAGAACATGCCCCATATTAAAAGTATTCAGTCCGTCATGATGGACGATGCAACAGGCAAGGCGGTAGGAGACGCAGTCTTACTCTCCTCAAAATATTTCGGACTCGAGGGCAACGTGTATTATGTGCCCCGCGACATCACAGATTTTTATCCGATATTGACTGAGATGCTTGCCAAAAAACCGGATGCCATCTATGGAGCTGGAGGTTCAAATTGGGGACTCGTGTACAAGTCGGCCAGGGAGATGGGTTTTAAAGGCCAATTTCTGGCTAGCACGTTTAAGGCCGAATGGTGGGAAATGGTTGGAGTTGAAAAGCTTGAAGGATATATTCACTGCGAACCCGCTCTCACCTCTGAAGCTCTGCCGAAAGGCATTCGGGATTACAGGAATATTTATTTGGAGAAGTACAAGGAAGAACCTTCAGGCCTTTCCATTTATGGTTTCATCTGGACTCATGTGCTTGCAGTGGCTCTCCATAAAGCCGGAACCGTAAGTGACCCGGATAAGATTCGAAATGTGTTAGAGACGCAACCCCAAGATACGACGGCAGGAAAATATATGTTCGGCGGTCAGAGTTTCTATGGTATCCCTCACCAGCTCGTGAGGCCGGGGTATATCACAAAGCTTACACAAGGCAAAGAAGTGACGATTGAAGTCATACCTACAGAACAGGTATCCGATCTCCTGATGAAGGCGTATAAATAGGCCGGTTAAAGGGAGATAGCTTCAGAAGACGGGGAGAGATGAATGGTACGGGAAATGGGTTCGTCCAAAGAGGCAACCTTGTTATGGCCGCCATGGCTTTCGTCTTGGATTAGGGATAAGGCGCTTATCGCTTAGAAGGGAGGGGAAATGATGATGAGGCAGAACATTATCCGTTTGGGTGGGGTGATGGGACTGGCATTTTTCATTCTATCTTTATGGATCTTTCCGGCCACCGTGGACGGGGCACAAAAAGAGTTACTCATCGGGACGAGTCTTCCACTGACCGGACCTGGTGCAAGCTACGGAATCCCGGACATGAGGGCTCAAGAGATCGCAGTTGAACAGATCAACAATTCGGGCGGAGTTCCTGTCGGAAGTGACCGCTATCGAGTGAAATTGCTTGTTGAAGATAATAAGTACACAACCAAAGACGCTTTTGCAACAGTAAACAAATTGGTGAAGGATGATGGTGTCCGGTTCGTGCGTGTGTACGGCACGGCTCCTGTTCTAGCGACTTTAGATTTTATGAACAAGAACCGTATTATCAATTTTTGTGTGATATCGGAAAAAGGGTTGTCGCCGAAATATCCTTACACGTTCAGGGCCTATAACACTACTTATGAAGTGCTTCCTCCATATTTTTCATGGATTCGAAAGAACATGCCACATATAAAAACAATTCAGTCCGTCATGATGGATGACGCAACAGGTTATGCAATAACAGACGCACTTTTGTTGTCCACCAAATATTTTGGTTTTGACCTAACGCCGAATTATGCGCCTCGCAACATCACAGATTTTTATCCCAAATTGACCGAGATCCTTGCCAAGAAGCCCGACGCGATCTATGCAGGGGGAGGTTCAAACTGGGGGATGTTTTGGAAGGGAGCAAGGGAGATGGGTTACGGAGGCCAGTTCCTGGCTAGCACGTTCCATACCGAATGGGCGGCGATAGCTGGGGCTCAAACCCTCGAGGGATATATTCACTGCCAAACTTCTCTCACCTCCGAAGCTCTCCCTAAGGGGCTTCGAGACTATCGGAACATGTACTTTGAGAAGTACAAGGAAGAACCGATCGGACTGTCTCTCTGGGGTTTCATCTATATTCACGTGCTCGCAACCGCTCTCCAGAAAGCCGGGACGGTCGAAGACCCGGATAAGGTCAAGAATGTGCTAGAGACGCAAACTCTTGAGACGGCTGTTGGGAGATACATGTTCGGGGGGCAAAGTTTCTATGGCACACCTCACCAACTTGTGAGCCCTGCCTATATTACTAAGTTTACAGGCGGGAAAGAGGTGACCGTAGAAGTCATACCTTCTGAGCAGGTATCCATTCTTCTGATGAAGGTCTATAAATAGCCGGGGTGAAAGAGATGTGACCTTGCAAGATAAGGGTAGGGAATGGAACAACTCGTACAAATGATCATTAATGGGCTTGTTTTAGGAAGCAACCTGGTTATGGTGGCCATGGGATTTAGCATGTTGATAGGGATTATGCGTTTGATTCAATTTGCACACGGCGAGATGTATATGCTAGGTGGCTACGGAACATGGTACATCGGTGTTCATCTGGGACTGAACTATTGGCTCGCCCTGTTTTTATCCATCGCTATTGTTACCGTTTTTGGGATTGTCTTGGAAAGGTATTTCCTGAGGCAGTTCAGGGAGACTTTGCTTCCGGCCGTGGTGGTCACCGTTGCCTGGATGATGATCTTGGAGACAGGGGCTCTTCTTATATTCGGCACTTCATCGAAGGCGATCCCAACGGTTTTTCCAGGGACATTTAATGTGAAAGGGGTATATCTCTCCAAAGAAAGGCTGATCGTCTCCTTAATCTCTTTAGCCTCTATTGGAGCGGTTCTCCTCTTCATGTCAAAGACAAAGGAAGGAAGAGCGATGCGCGCGGTAGCGAGGGAGACGGAAACCGCTATGTTGATGGGAGTCAACCTGGGAAGGATTTTCCGCTTGAGCATGATTTTAGCCACGATCTTAGCGGCAGCTGCCGGCGGCTTACTGGGTCCAATCTTTACGATGAGTCCCGCAATCGGCATTTCTATGTCTGTCAAAGCATTGGTTGCTATCACACTGGGAGGCATGGGTAGTGTGGGCGGCGCTGCCGTCGCTTCTTATCTGCTGGGAATGATAGAAAGTTTTTCCGGCACCTTGGCTGGAGCTGACTTTGCGATGCTCATCTATTTTTTGACTTTGATCCTTGTATTGCTTGTCCGTCCACAAGGGTTTTTTGGATTTGAATATAGAATTTAGGGAATACCCATGTCGGTGACCAAGTTCTCCATTGCTGTCTTAGTCGTCGTATTCCTGGCGTTGCCCTTGGTTCTTTCAGAATTTTGGCTTTCAATATTTATCTCCATTATGGGAACGATCGTCCTGACCTCCGGACTCCGCATGATTTATATCACCGGGCGACTTTCGTTAGGACATACATTTCCGGTCGGGATCGGCGCTTATACCTCAGCTCTCCTGAGCACCAAGTTGGGATTGAACTTCTGGTTTAGCTTTTTATGTGGAGGTTCGATGGCAGGCTTGATCGCCATTTTACTCGGATATATCGTCCTCCGTATCGGCGGGGTCTATTTTGTTGTGGTTACTCTGGCCTTGGCAGAAATCCTTATCAATTTCCTCCTTTGGGCAAAGCCGCTCACCGGAGGTGTAACGGGAATCGTAAACATTCCCGGACCCATTATTTATCTTCCATGGATCGGGAGATTCGAATTCGGATACGATCTCCTCCCTTATTACTACCTTATCTTTATCATCATGTTTGTATCCGTTGCCTTTATGCATCTGATGGAAAGATCCCACATTGGGAGGGTATTTCATGCGCTGCGTCAAAACGACCTGCTGGCGGAACACGTTGGTGTCGATATTACTTCTTATCGAGTTCTTGCATTTGCGGTGGCTTCCTTTTTTGCCGGATTGGTAGGAGCCTTTACAGCCCATTTTCATCATTATACCTGTCCCGACGATTTCCATGTCACTGAGTCGCTCTTTATCCAGATTTATACCTTTATCGGTGGTATCGGGAGCCTCGTCGGAGCGATTGTTGGACCATTTGCGATCATCACCATATCCGAGCTCTTTCGGTTTGCCAGGGAAGCGCAGCCTCTCTTTTATGCCGGGGCAATGTTGTTGGTGATTATGCGGCTTCCGGGAGGCCTAATCACCATTCCGGCTCTCCTGAAAAAGTGGAGGAGTAAGAGTTCATGAGCCTTCAAAGTAAAGTAAGAAACACCGATGATAAATATTGGGATAGGCAAATGGAGACCCTTCCGAGGGAAAAACTCAGAGAAATCCAAGAAGATAGATTAAGAGAACAACTTGAATATGTATATCGATTCTCCCCGTTCTATCGAGATATCTTTGCTCGGAATAAATTCCACCCCAACGACTTTAAATCCATAGACGATTTGCATCGGATACCGATCACGCACAAAGACGAATTAAGAAAAGCCGTCTTAGCAACCAATAATCCGTTGCCCCATCTTTGTGTCTCAAGAGATTCGATTGCGGGGTTCGGTTGCTCAAGAGGCACAACCGGAGAGCCCACATTTTCGGCCTTTACCCCAAAAGATATCGATCTTCGGGTTGAGTGCTATACAAGATCCCTCTTCCAGATAGGTCTCTCTGAGAGGAGCCTCTTTCACTCCATGATCGGTATTCAAAGCATTACCCATTTTGTCTTCAGAGAGGCTGCGAAAAGGTTGGGTGCGGTCTATATCAATGATGGCGTAGATAATCTCTTGAATTCTATTCACATCGGAAGGTGGCTGAAGCCCGCTGCCCTGTTCACCGGAGTGCGCACGCTTTTGGAGATGGAGAAGATACTCGAAAAGGAAGATCAGTTACCCAGGGACGTATTTAATTATGAGAGGGCAGTCCTGTATGGGGATGTGATAGCGAGCCATCTTATAAGTCATGTCAAAATGAGATGGGGTATTCCACATGTATTCTCTTTAAGCGGGTCTGCGGCGGACCTGTTATGGTATAACTTCGACTGCCCGACACATTCAGGAAACCATTGCCTCAACGAGGATATGTTTCTAGTTGAAGTGATTGACCCTCGGAGTGGCAGCCCGGTGAAAAGTGGAGAAAAAGGAATGCTTGTGGTGACAGATCTCTTGAGTGAAGGGGCACCCCATATCCGATGGAACCTCGAAGATGTTGTCATTCCTTTCTATGAACCTTGTCGATGTGGGAGAACCCACATGAGACTGAGATATCTCGGGAGAGCTTTGTATGAGGTCAACATTAAAGGGAAAGAAGTCTTCCCTGTAGAAATCGAACATCTTCTCTGGAACATTAACGAAATAGAAGGTAGCGAGTTCAGAATTGTGAAATATGCCAAAGAAATGGACTATTTGAAGTTACAAATAGAGCTCGGCCATAAGGAGAGACGAGAACTGGAAAAGAAAATTATCCTTCATCTTCAGGATAGGCTGGGGGTCGATGTCGAAATAGAATTTGTGGCTCCGGGTGAGCTTCCGGCCATGGATATCAAGACCCCTCGAGTCATCGATCTCACCCTGTCCTGAAAGGATGTCACATTCCAAAGGCCAATTTGACAAGGAGACAGGATTGGAAAATTATACATTTTTCCCCGTGAGCCAGGGGAAACCTTTTCCTCTTAAGGGCCTCACCCTTTCGGAATTAATAGCAAATCAGGCTGACCGGTTCCGAGAAAAAACATTGTTAAGATTTGGAGATAAAGCGGTCAGCTATAAGGAGTTTGATGAAAAGAGTGGCCGCTTGGCCAGGGCTCTTCAAGACCTCGGAATTCAGAAAGGTGACCGTGTCGCCATCATGTTCCAAAACTGTCTGGAAGTTGTTGAAAGCTATTTCGCAATTTGGAAGACGGGGGCATGGGCAGTTCCTGTAAGTCCGGTATTTACCTCTCACGAAGTGAAGTATGTACTATCCGATGCAGGAACAAAGATGGTTATCGCTGGTGAGGACCAGTACTCCCGGATTGAACCGATAAGGACCCAGGTGACCTCCTTAGAAACAATTGTCTTAAAGGGTGCAAAACCCATACATAAGACGATATCTTACGATAGGCTCGCTGAAGAATCCCAAGTCATCAAGCCGGTAGCGATTACCTCTGACGATGTATGTCAGATCATGTATACATCCGGGACAGAGGGGACGCCCAAAGGAGTCATGACCCCGCATGGCGCTTACACCGATAATGCCTTGATACGAAGTAGTATACTGGAATTGAATGAAAAAGATATCACCGTAATTTCCTTGCCTCTGTTTCATATGTTTGCGGTGTGCACCTTACTTAATTTCATCACTGTGGGGGGGACCGTCATCATTACAGAACGATTTCAAACTGAAGAAGTTTTGGACCTTATGAATAAGAATAAGATCACTTTTCTTACCGGCGTTCCAACCATGTATTCTTACCTTCTCACCCATCCCCAAATCGATCAATATGACTTGAGCTCACTCAGGCTCTGCATTATTGCCGGCGGGAACGTCAATTATCAGGTCGTAGAAGAATTTGAAAAAAAGTTCAGCTGCCTCTTTATCGAATCGATGGGCCAAACAGAACTTTCGCCCATGGTGATGATCAATCCTCCGCATAGAGATAGACGCCGCTTAGGTTCCTGTGGCCTGACTGCCTTCAATATGCAGACGAGACTTGTCGATGAAGACGGTAACGATGTTCCGCTCGGTGAAACAGGTGAATTAGTCGTCAAGTCTCCGTGCGTTATGAAAGGATATTACAACCTTCCTGAGGAAAACGAAAAGGTTTTTCACGGGGGGTGGCTTCACACGGGGGATTTGCTTAAGCAAGACCAGGATGGTTACTACTTTTTTGTGGATCGTAAGAAAGACATGATTGTAACTGCCGGCTACAACATCTATGCAAAGGAGATAGAAAACGTTCTTTTAAAACATCCAGACGTATTAGAAGCAGCGGTCATTGCCGTTCCAGACGCGGTAAAGGGCCAACTTGCAAAAGCTGTTATTGTAACGAGGGAAGGGAAAAACCTCCGTGAAGAAGATATTGAGACATTTGCGAGAGAATACCTTGCCCCTTATAAGGTACCCAGAATGATCAAATTCGTCGAGACTCTTCCCCACACCCCCCAGGGCAAAATTGCCAAGGGAGTATTGCGAGAGATCGAAGGGAAGAAGTAATTCCGAATGAAAGAAAGGAGATAAGATATGGGATTTACGGCTCCTGAAGAACAGGAGATGATCCTCAATATGGTCAAGAAGATGGTCAAGCAGAGGATTCTTCCAAGGGCCGCCCAGGTTGATGAAGAAGGGGTATATCCTGAAGATATTTTCCAGTTGCTCAAGGAACAAGGCCTTTTAGGGATGGCTATTCCTAAAGAATACGGAGGAGCAGGGGTGGATACGCTCACCTTTTGTCTTGTCCTCGAAGAGATTGCCAAAGTCTGTTACAACACCGCCTATATTCTGGTCATGACCTATGTTCCGGCAAGTTGTTTGTTGGAAGCGGGAAATAAGGAACAAAAAGATTTTTATCTCACGCGTTTAGCCAGTGGCGAATACCGGGGCGCCTTTGCGACGACTGAACCTGGAGCAGGCTCAGATCTTGGCGCAATTCAAACCAAGGCTGTTTTAAATGGTGAGTTCTATGTCCTGAATGGCCGTAAGGCTTTTATTACGAATTCGACGGTCGCTGATTTTATGATTGTATTTGCAAAAACGGCCCCGAACAGTGGGACCTCGGGATTAAGTGCATTTATTGTTGATAAGAAAATCCCCGGCCTCTCTATCGGAAAGATTGAAAGAAAAATGGGCGGGAAGGGTGTGCCGTCAGCGGAAGTGATCATCGATGATTGTAAGGTCCCCAAGAAGAATCTGTTAGGAGAAGAAAACAAGGGATTTGAGATCGCCAATCGAAGTTTTAACAGATCCAGACCAATTATTGGTGCTCGAGCTGTGGGACTGGCCCAAGGTGCATTGGATGTTGCCATCAATTATGCAAAGGAAAGGGAGGCCTTTGGCAGAACCATCGCCTCTTTTCAGGGGATACAATTCATGATCGCTGATATGGCCATGAAAATAGAGGCTGCGAGGCAACTGGTTTATAAGGCTGCGTCGCTTCTTGACCAAGGCCGCCAAGGCAAGGAGGTGACGAGGATCATCTCCATGGCGAAATGTTTTTCCACCGATGTGGCGATGAGCGTAGCCATAGACGCTGCGCAGGTTTTAGGTGCTTACGGATATGTCAAAGACTTTCCCTCTGAAAGATATATCAGAGATGCGAAATCGATGCAGATTGTAGAAGGGACAAATCAGATTCAAAGGGTGATCATTGCCCGGAGTCTTCTTCATTAGGACACAATCTTAGTTTGTTCAGAGGAGTGTAAAGTGGGCGAAGATGTAAATAAGATAAAGGAAGCTTATAGGGAGAAGGCTGAAACTTCCTTCACGCTGTCAAATATCCCGATAAAAAGCGTTTATAAACCCGAGGACGTGAAAGATACCGATTACAACAGGGATATTGCAGATCCCGGTGACTACCCGTTCACGAGAGGAATATTTGCGGATATGTTCAGAGGAAGATATTGGACGCGAAGGGAGGTTTGTGGGTTCGGTACACCAGATCAGACGAATCAAAGACTCCTCCATCAGATAAAGGAAGGGGTAAGCGGTCTCAATGTCATTGTGGATATGCCGACCCGCTTTGGACTTGATGTGGAGCATCCTCTCTCTGAAGGCGAGGTCGGAGCTGCCGGAGTGCCTCTCACTTCGCTCAGAGACATGGAAAGCCTGACCCAGGGGATACCGATTGAAGAGGTCAGCTTTTCTTTGATCTCCTCGTCATGCATTGCACCGATCGTTCTCTCTCAATACATCGTCGTGGCCGAGAGGTCAGGACAAGAAATTTCCAAATTGCGTGGGACCATTCAGAATGATACGCTCTCGACACGTTACTGCGGTATGGGAGAGAAGACCCCTCCAGACCTAGCGCTTAAAATCTCTGCTGATATTATCGAATATTGCACAAAGAATATGCCCTTTTGGAATCCTATCAATGTGAATATGTACGACTTAAGGGAAACAGGACTTTCTGCGATCCAGGAACTGGCCTTCGGTTTTGCAAATGCGATTGCCTACATTGAAGAAGTTCTCGAGAGAGGTTTGGACATAGATGACTTCGCCCCTCGCTTTGCCTTCTATTGCTCCTCTCACATCGACTTCTTTGAAGAAATTGCGAAGCTGAGGGCCGCTCGAAGGGTATGGGCGAGAATCATGAGAGAGAGATTTCATGCTAAAAATCCGAAGTCTTTAAGATTTCGGTTTGGCGTCCATACAGCAGGATGCTCTCTGGTGACTCAACAGCCTCTCAATAACATCGTAAGAGTCGCCTACGAAGCCCTCGCCGCCGTATTGGCGGGGGTACAGTCCCTTCATTGCTGCTCCTATGATGAGCCAGTGGCTATACCGCACGAGAGTACACAAAGGATAGCTTTGGCTACTCAACAAATCATCGCTTACGAAACGGGAGCTGCAGCAACAGCAGATCCTCTTGGGGGTTCGTATTACATCGAAGCCCTCACCAACAGAATTGAGCAAGAGACCACAGAGATACTGGATAAGATAGAGGCCATGGGAGGAACTTTGGCGGCGATGAGAAAAAAGTGGTTTGATCAGGAGATCGAGAAAGAGGCGCTCCGATATCAACGAGATATTGAGGAAGAGAAAAGGATTATCGTAGGGGTGAACGAGTTCCAAGTCTCGGGGGAGAAGTTCTCCGGTCAGCGCCACAGATATTCGTACGAGGCGGAAAAGAAGCATGTCGATAATGTGAAAAAATTAAAGAGAGATCGCAATAAAGAAAAGGTACGTGCGAGCATAGACAGGCTCCGTGAAGAAGCGCTCAAGAGCAAGAAAAATAATTTGATACCATCCATCATCGAAGCGGTAAAGACGTATGCGACGACAGATGAGATCATTGGCACAATCCGTGAATCCTTTGGATATAGTTACGACCCATTCGAGATGCAGAAGTCACCTTTTTGATATCACGTTAGGAAGATGATTCTTATGGAAGAGAAAAGGAAGATAAGGATACTCATGACCAAAGCGGGCCTCGACGGCCATGACAGGGGTTTAAAAGTTGTCTCGGTATTGCTGCGGGATCACGGATTCGAGGTCATCAACCTGGGTTGTTATCAGACCGCCGTGGCCATCGTTTCTGCAGCCGAACAGGAGGATGTCGACGTTATTGGATTAAGCGTTCTTGGGGATGAATATCGAGTCTATGTTCCGAGAATTAGAAACCTTCTAAAGGAGAGAGGGTTGGACCATGTCGTTTTTGTTGTAGGCGGCACCGTCCCTCCTGAAGAGATTGACGAAATAAAGAAAATGGGAGCGGATGCAGTTTTTCTTCCTGGAACTCTTGTTGGCTCGATAGTGGAAGACCTCAGAAGTCTTGTGGATGATCGGAGAAGACGATAGATGTTTCGGACCCGATTATGCGAACTCCTTGGCATTCAATATCCAATCATCCAAGGTGCCCTTGGCGGCCATACGAGGCCGATCAGTGACGCAACATTGGTAGCAGTGGTATCGAATGCCGGAGGGCTCGGCGTGCTGGCAACCTGGAATCTCTCCGATCGAGAGATTTTGAAAGAGACGGATAGAGTTCGAAAACTGACGGACAAACCTTTTGGGGTGAATGTTGCTGCGCGATCATCCTCCTTCAGCTTCGATAAAAAGGCCAAGCTTCTGGCGAAAGCCGGTGTCCGGATTGTAACAACCGGCAGGGGAGATCCGAAAATACCGGCCATATCCATCCTCAAGGAGCACGGAATAAAAGTGTTGCCCGTAGTCGCAAACGTGAAACAGGCCGTAAGCTTAGAAACAAAAGGGGCCGATGCGATTATTGCTTCGGGTTTAGAGGCAGGAGGACACGTAGGAAGTGTAACGACGTTCACCTTGATCCCACAAGTTGTAGATTCCACCAAAATCCCTGTCGTGGCAGCAGGTGGAATTGGAGACGGAAGGGGATTTGTTGCCGCACTCGCTTTAGGCGCTTCGGGCGTACAAATCGGAACAAGGTTTATCGCGACGCATGAAAGTATAGCTCCCTTTGATCTTAAGAAAAGAATTTTGGAGGCGTCGGCAGAGGATACCGTGGTGACGACAATGAGAACGGGCTGGCCTACGCGCATTCTAAGGACAACCTTTACAGAAAAATGGGAGGAACTCGAAAAGAGGGGAGCTTCTCCCGAACATCTCAAAAAATTTCGTAGTGAGATAATGAAACGTACCAGAAAAAACATCGAGGAGGATACTGTCGGTGCTGGACAGGTTTGCGGGTTATTCCATAAGCTAAATAGTGCAAAAGAGGTTATCGAGGATATCATCAGAGAAGCATCGATGATCTGCTCCCACCTGGAAAGGATAGGATCAGATCGTGGATCCCCACCATCCACAAACCTCATCCAGTAGAAGAGAAAATGGCAAAGAAAAATGTCCTTTACTATATTGAAGATCATGTGGCAACCGTGACACTCAATCGACCGCATGCTTTAAATGCCATAAACGATGCGTTGAAATATGAGCTCATCGATCTCTTGGAGAAGCTGGATAAAGATAAAAGCGTAAGAATTGTAACTCTTACTGGAGCTGGCAAGGCATTCTGTGCAGGTGGTGACATTCAACAATTCAAGGAAAGGTATGATGAATTTAAAGCAAGAGGTGGAAGCCCCGAGTATTATTCAAACGTCCTCGGTAAAACCTTGTTTGATATTTCCAAACCGACGATCGCTGCAGTCAATGGTCCGGCTATTGGCGGTGGACTTTCAATTGCTATTGCATGCGATATTCGGATTGCTTCTGAGAAGGCCTTTTTTAGCGCTGCCTATGCCCTTGTTGGCGCAACCCCAGAACTCGGCAGTTCGTATATTCTCCCCCGATTGGTTGGCCCGGGTAAGGCTTACGAACTGATTTTAACCGGTAAAAGAATCGAGTCTCGTGAAGCAGAGGAGATCGGTTTGGTCAATAAGGTTGTTCCCGATGGTCAGTTACAAGGGGAGGCCTACCAAATGGCTAAGACAATTGCCTCCTTACCCCCTGTTGCCATCCGTCTGGCGAAAAAGGCACTCCGGTATGGAATTGAATCCACCTTAGCGCAAACACTGGATTATGAGACCCATTTAATTACCTACTGTTTTGGTACTAAAGAACATCATAAGGCCGTCATGGATATATTAAAGAGGCATCAATAAAAATAAGACGCAGAAAAGGAGAGATCGATATGGATTTTCAGCTTTCAAAGGAGCAGATAGACATCAAGAATGCGGCAAGGGCATTTGCCGTCGGTGAGTTCACGGAGAGGGCGCAAGAATTTGATCGGGAGGAAAAGTTCGATCTGAGTTTAAGGAAGAAGGCCTGTGAACTTGGTTTTGTTGGGGTAACCATTGGGGAGAAATATGGAGGTCTTGGTCTGGGTCAGTTGGAACGGTGTCTCATCACCGAGGAATTCTGGGCCGTCGATGCCGGGATCGGCGTAGCGATTGAGTCAACCACCTTTGGGTCTGAATTGATCGAGGAGTTTGGAACCGACGAACAGAAACAGAACTATCTTTACCGCCTGGCCAGAGGCGAGGCGATTATGGGGACCGCCATTACCGAGCCCGATGCAGGATCTGACGTCACGGCGGCCATTACCGCTGCGGTTAGGGATGGGGATGAGTATGTGATCGATGGCTCAAAAATTTTCAGCACAAACGCCAATATTGCTCAATTTATGCTTATCTTTTGTCTCACGAATCCAGAAAATCCGAATAGGCACAAAAGGCACAGCTTTTTTTTAGTCGAAACCGACCGTCCGGGGTTTGAATCTACCAAAATAAGAGGAAAGCTTGGTATCCGTGCTTCTGATACGGCTGAATTATCTCTGAATAATGTGAGGGTGCCTGTTTCTAATCTGGTAGGGGGGATAGAAGGGGAGGGGTTCAAACAGGTGACATTTCAATTCAATATGTCACGGACTCACGTCTGCGCCCAAGCAGTGGGAATCGCCCGGGCAGCGCTTGAAGAGGCTATAAAGTATACCAGAAGCAGACGCCAGTTTGGTGTCCCCTTGAGTTCCTTTCAGGTGACTCAGTTCAAACTGGCAGAGATGGCCACCATGATAAGGGCAGCCAGAAATCTTTATTATGAGGCCGTAGCCTCCGTCGACAGCGGTCACATCGATCATGGTCTCATTGCCATGGCCAAATGGTTTTCAGGCGAAGTCGCTGTTAAATGCGCAGACGAAGCCCTGCAAATGCATGGGGGTTATGGTTATATCGATGAGTACAAGATTCAAAGAATTTACAGAGATGCCAAGATCGTTGAGATATATGAGGGAACGAAAGAGATCGAGAAGATGATTGTCGCCAGATCTCTTCTTCCAAAGTAATCCGGGGGCGCCTTCGGAGCCGAAGGGAGTTATGTGGGTATGGGTCGCTGGAGGAAACCAACAAAAGGATCAAATCGTATACTCTTAAAGAAGGGGTAGGGATATGGACTTTTCGTTCAGCGAAGAGCAAATAATGTTTAGGGACATGGTTCGAAAGTTTGCGGAGCAGGAAATTATCCCAACCCTC
>Ga0187770_10000201_pt1 | contig 28799 bp, 21 predicted proteins | sample 0116_SJ02_MP02_2_FD_133154 | JGI IMG/M metagenome (GOLD analysis project Ga0187770, IMG submission 133154) | Tropical peat soil microbial communities from peatlands in Department of Meta, Colombia - 0116_SJ02_MP02_20_MG | ecosystem: Environmental > Terrestrial > Soil > Wetlands > Peat | place...
GAGACTTTCATAATGCACCTCCTTGAATGGATTTCCCTCGATGTTATCATTTGGCTATCAAATCTACAATTAATTGTGCGAAAAATTAGGATTCTGTTATGGCAAGATATCGAGCCATCAGGAAGATTAGAAAACACCCGAACAAGATGCTCGGGTCAGACTTCGTTTCCCTTGGATGAATTGCGCACTGTGGTTTTCACCACAGCTCCAAGAAAGTGTCACCCATGTCTCTTTACAACATACGCAGCCCCTGACCCCCCTTGATTTAGAATTTCAGATATGGTAATAAGAAATTGACTATGTAGCAACCTGATAAACATAAAAAATGAATTACACCATTTTTAGGTCAGAATTATTTTTCCCTTTTGACATGAAATTCGACTTGCTTTAGGCATAATCACTCAACCTTTGAATCAGTCCTTAAGAAATTGGGTAAGGAAGATCTATGAAAACGAATGAATCATTGCTTATAGAAAGGACCCAGCATGTACCTGAGGGACCTTTTAATGTCCACCCTATTTTTGTCCAAAAGGCAAAAGGTGCCATCATTACCGATGTTGAAGGAAAGGAGTATATTGACTTTGCCGGTGGGATAGGGACGTCAAACGTTGGTCACTGTGATGACGAGGTTTTAATCGCGATTCAGGATCAGATTCAGAACTATATCCACACATGCTTCCATGTAGTCATGTATGAACCTTATGTGGAATTGGCAAAAAGGCTCAATGCACTCACTCCAGGCAACTTCCCTAAGACGACGATGTTCTTAAATAGTGGAGCGGAAGCCGTCGAGAATTCGATCAAGGTCGCCCGCCACGCAACGGGACGGACAGCGACGATTGCTTTTGAAGATGCTTTCCATGGCCGAACGCTTCTCGCCATGAGCCTTACCAGCAAAATGAAGCCCTATAAATTTGGATTTGCTCCCTATGTTCCCGAGATTTACCGGATGCCTTATGCCTATTGCTACCGATGTGCGTACGGTCTTGAATACCCATCCTGTGAGATATACTGCGCCTATTTCTTAAGAGATTTCTTCCATAGGCATATTTCTGCCGAGCAAGTGGCGGCTCTGATCGTAGAGCCGGTATTAGGAGAAGGTGGATTCGTTGTTCCCCCGAAAGGTTACTTTAAAGTCCTCCAAGAGATTTGCGAGGACAATGGAATTGTCTTCATCGCCGATGAGGTCCAGACGGGGTTCGGACGTACAGCGAAGATGTTCGCCATGGAACACTACGAGGCGACACCAGATATCACCGTAATGGCTAAGTCGATGGCAGGGGGGCTTCCATTGAGTGCTGTTACAGGGAAAAAAGAATTGATGAACCATCCACAAATAGGAGGGTTGGGGGGAACTTTTGCTGGGAATCCCGTAGCATGTCGGGCTGCACTTGCGGTGCTCGATGTTTTCAGGAAAAAGGACCTCTTATCTAAGGCCGAGCAAATCGGTCAAAAAATTCTTAAGATATTCAAAGAGCTACAGGAAAATTATTCTCTTGTTGGTGACGTCCGGGGATTAGGGGCAATGGTGGGAATGGAATTGGTAACGGATAGAAGCTCGAAGGAACCTGCAACAGCTCTCACGAAACAGTTAATAAATCGTTGTCGAGAGAAAGGTTTATTGATGATTTCTGCTGGCACCCATTCCAACGTCATCCGGCCTCATATGCCACTGGTCATTACGAATGAAGAACTCGATAAGGGACTTTCAATCATCGAAGAAACTTTGGAAGAGATTGAAAAATTGAGAAGGATTTAAAGGACTAACCAAAAATAGAAAAAGAGATGAAAACGGCTACTTCCAATGGTGTCCACATTTTCTACATTTTCATCTCCCTTTCACAAACGGGAATTGGATAGCTAAGTGCGACGAAGAAACAACCACCGGAGGCTGTGAAGATTTCCCTTAGTAAACATCGGATGCATTACAGTTGGGCAGTAAATTTTTCATTTTTGTCCTCCACATCTTCCATAATCTATTTCTTTTAGAATTCTAATGGCCCTTCCGACATTTGCTTCAATTACTTTCAATTTAACATTACCAATTACCTTTGGGTAAAACCAATCCATAAAAAAATATGCTCATTGACAATGAAGCATTCAATTCCCTCTAACTCAAGCGTTTTTTGGGCAAGTTGAGTATCAATTACCCGACTAAAGGTGGCAACGCGATTCTGTATTCCCTCACCCTATGCATCATCTCGATGACCATTCTCGCCCTTTCTAAAACTCTTCTGATATTTATTTTCGTGGGGGTGATTTGGGGAATTGGGGCTGCTTTACTCATTCCTGGTGTAATGGCCTATACCCTTGATCGGGCGGGCCCTTATCGGGGTCCAGCTATGGGGACATACACGGCATTTTCAGATTTAGGAGTAACCTTAGGACCAGTAATCATGGGTATCATCATTTCTTGGACCAGCTATTCAATAATGTTCCTCTGCTTAGCTCTCGTAGGCGTCATCAACCTTGGTTATTTCTATTTTTTTGTGAGCAAAAGGTGATTTATGACTGTTCATATTTTTTTCTCAAAATAAACTTTCCTTCTCCTTTGTAAGCAATGGATTTATTAACCTTCGACTCGTAGTGAATTGATAAGCACATGCCTCATCGATTGGTTCAAGACTTTTTCTGGCGATGCTTTCGGAAAAGGGTAATGGCGGAGGTACCCTCATCCTTTAGCTCCCTGATAATGGCCGTGATCGTTTGCTATCCAAGGAGTTTGCAGGTTTTAAATCTTCTTTCACCTGCGGTGATTTCAAACTGTCTACCATCCTTAGCTGAACGGACCGTGATAAGTTGTATCAACGCTTGTTCCTCTTCTCTGCGTCCGTATTCTCCCCTCCCCGACAGATTTCAGCGCCCAGGATAATTATTGAACCGCCACTTCCTCCTTTCTCACTGCGAACTCCCCGCTCGCAAGGCGAACGCAACTTGGATAAAAACTTAGGAAGCCCAGGAATTTCGTCCTTGACATCGTCAAGGAACTCTGTAATGGTTCGTTACAGGGACTAAAGCGCAATAGACCGAATCGCCGTATATGTTTTGGGAGATTATAGACTTGAACAAATCAATATTTTTTTCCAAATAGAAATGTCCTCGAAAGACTGTTTGAAAAGGAGTGAGATCATGATCAATGCTGTGATCAAAATTTCGAAACCCTTCAACGAGCCTGTATATAGTTATGCTCCCGGAACCCCCGAACGAAAATCGCTCGAAGCTCAGCTTGAAATGTTGCTGAGGGAGGAGATTGAAATTCCCATTCTTATCGGAGGGAAAGAAATCCGTACGGGTAACCTTGGAGAGTGCCGCTCTCCCCATGACCATAGGCATCTTTTGGGACGTTTTCATCTGGCAGGTCTTAAAGAGATTGAGATGGCTATCCAGGAAGGCCAAAAAGCCTGGCAGGAATGGTCTAATACGGACTGGGGCTGCCGGGCCTCTATTTTTCTCAGAGCGGCCGAACTCCTTTCCAAAAAATACCGTTATCTCTTAAATGCAGCGACCATGCTTGGCCAATCCAAGACCGCCCATCAGGCAGAGATCGATTCCGGATGCGAACTAATAGATTTCTATCGATTTAACGTTTATTATATGAACCAGATCTATAGCTGCCAGCCGGATTCTACTCCCTCAGTTTTGAATTATATGGATTATCGTCCTTTGGAAGGCTTTATCTTTGCTGTCACCCCATTTAATTTTACCTCCATCGCTGGAAATCTACCGACTTCCCCAGCATTGATGGGGAATACGGTCTTATGGAAACCCGCATCCACGGCGGTTTATTCTGCCTATTTTCTAACTCAGTTGTGGAAGGAGGCAGGCCTCCCGCCTGGTGTGATTAATTTTATCCCGGCTCCTGGAGGGAAAGTTGGCTCTTTTGTCTTAGAGAGATCTGATTTGGCAGGAATGCATTTTACAGGTAGCACCAACACTTTTCAGGAACTTTGGAAGACTATTGGAACCAATATTAAAAATTACCGAAATTATCCTCGCATTGTTGGGGAAACAGGAGGAAAAGATTTTATTTTTGTTCATGCCTCTGCAGATCTTGAGGTTGCTAGGACGGCTTTAATTCGAGGAGCTTTTGAATATCAGGGCCAGAAATGCTCTGCTGCAAGCCGTGCCTATATCCCATCGAACCTATGGCCTTCGTTACGAGATCGAATGCTGGATGAAATTAAGACCATCAAAGTTGGAGATATTACCGATTTCTCAAATTTTATGGGCGCAGTGATTGATCAAAGTGCCTTCTTAAAAATTGTTGAATACATTGAATATGCAAAGGCATCGAACGGGTCGGAGATCATCCAAGGAGGCCATTATGACTCTTCAAAAGGATATTTCATCGAGCCAACGGTTGTTGTTACAACCAATCCCAAGGATAAACTAATGACGGAGGAGATATTTGGGCCTGTTCTCACACTCTTTATCTATCCTGAAACAAAATTTAAAGAGACGCTCGAAATCTGTAACCACACCTCAATCTATGGCCTTACAGGAAGTATTATTGCCAATGACCGAAAGGCCATCAAAGATGGCATTAAAGCCATGCGTTACGCTGCAGGAAATTTTTATATCAATGATAAGCCAACCGGAGCCATTGTAAATCAGCAGCCTTTTGGGGGGGGGAGGGCTTCAGGGACCAACGATAAGGCTGGCTCTTTTTTAAACCTAGTTCGATGGACCAGTCCCCGCGCAGTGAAAGAGGATTTAATTCCTGATCGGGATTACCGATATCCCTTTATGGGAGACAAATAGGTTGAGTCCACTGGATTACATGATCAAGGGCGGCATTAAGTACGACTTTCGGAAGCCCTATACCGGTCTGCTCGCCGAAAACTGGAGGGAAGTCGTAAAATCCATATTTCCATGCTCGCCAAAATGAAAAGAAAATCCTTGACATAGGATTTCTAGAATAATAAGTTAGCCGAAATTAAATGGATTAAAATTAACAGCCTCGTTTAAAGAGGCGCTATATGAAAGGATTCCTGATTAACAAGAACCTATGTTTTATTCCTGCCTTGGGAGGAAAATTGGAAAAGAGCGGGCCTATCGGATGTCAAGTACTCTCGAAAAGGTTATCCTCATCTTTGGAAGAAAACCAATCGCATAACACCTTCCGGAGAGATTCCAACTAAATTTTAATATAGAGATATCATGTGAAAAGAAATTAACCTGGAGGCAATGGGAGACATTTTCTATATGCCTCATGAAGGGATCTCGGGGGGAGGTTCTTTTATCGAAGTTTAGAATCAACGCCTTTATAGTGACTTATGAGGCGTTTATTCGATATAGATTGACAAAAGGGATCCTTTCCGATAGAGGGAGCCATTTTAATACTTGACATCCTCATGGTCAGGCTAACTATGAATGTTTAGCTCAGATAGATTTAAATCCGATGTAGGAGATCAATTTAGTATTTAGGAGTGGTTTTCAGGATTAAGATTTTATTTATAGCAACGGGGCATAAATCGGCAGTGTGCAGCCGATCTCTCTACCATTCTAGCTGTTGACATTTGTGCCAGTCATCGATAAAGTAGATAGGTAGAATTTGCGCGGAGTTCAAGGAGAAGTGGCGGAAACCGGCACTTGGTTCTGCCAAGATGCTAATTGAAACAGGAGAACATCCGGGCAAACTGAAAGATTCGGTTACCTCTCCGGGAGGAACAGCGATCGCTGGACTTCATACACTTGAAGAAGGTGGAATACGAACTACTCTTATTAATGCGGTTGAGGTAGCGACGAACAGGTCAAAAGCTTTAGGGGAGACAATTAAGTGTATATGCTTGGATCCTCCCGTACAGTTAACGAAAGAAAAGTAGCGGTCAGATCCTCTTTGGTTAAAGTGTTTCCGCGAGGCAAAACCAAACCTTAGTGGAATTACCAATTTTAATAGAATAGCTCAATACGGTTCTCTTCAAGGGAAGAGAAATCGAAGGGTCTCCCGCTTGGAGAACGGAGTTGATACTCGTTTTTTGGAGTTTAGAAGGCTTTGAGTTGATAGAACAACATGGATGAAAGACTCAGAACCTCTACCAAAATTCTGATCTCTCGGATTAAGAAAAAATCCTTAAAACTCATTCACGGCCCGCTGCCAGATGGAGGTCAAAACACGCCTGACTAATGTTTTTGTAAGATCCACCTTATACCGGTTCATTGGAAGAGGATTAGCTATCTGTGTTGCTGCCTCTGCAGCCTTTGAAATGATTCGGTCATCGAGTGTTCTTCCACGGATTATCTCTTCAGCTTCAGAAGCCTTTAATGGAAAAGGGGCCACTCCTCCCAATACAATCTGAATCTCCTCACAGAATCCCTGTGATATCTGGGCTACTGCAGCGACGCTCGAAAGAGAGAAATCCACTGAGTGTCTTATCCGGTGCTTCAAGAATTGCTGGTAGATTCTGTGTCTATGACTCGGAACCCGAACTTCTGTGAGAAATTCATCAGATTTAAGAACGGTTTCTGTAAGATAGTTCGGAGCTAAGAAAAAATCTTCAAACGGTATCTCTCTCTCTCCGCCAGAAGTTGCAATGATGGCTTTTGCCTTTAGTGCCATTAAAACAGGAGCCATGTCAGAAGGGTGGGCCATGATGCATTTTCCATATTTCATGATAGAATGATAGTATCGATGTTCTCCTGACAGGGCGTAGCACTTTTCACCTCCTTTTTTATGGCAGAGAAAATCGAGGTGTCTGAAGTACAGGCAGCGTGGTCGCTGACAGATATTTCCTCCTATGGTACCCATATACCGAATCTGAGTCGAACCGACCTGCCCGGCTGCCTGCGACAGAATGCTGAACCTCTTTTTTACTATTTCGGAAGTTGCCAAGTAGTTTAAAGTCACAGCAGCACCTATCCGTAACTCTTTTTCATCCTCATAAGTGATGCAATCCATTGTCGGGATTGATTTAATATTGATTAGGATATCTGGGATCCGGAACTGGGGACCTTGAATCCGATCTTTCATGAGGCTTAGCAGGTCTGTTCCGCCCGCGATTACTCTCGCCTTATCACCATATTTCTGGAGCCAAGAGAGAGCCTCTGGAATGCTTTTCACATCAATATGTTGAAAAACCGGCAATTCAAATAGCAATTGATTTACCCACCTTTCCTTTTTTCATGGATCGCCTTCAGGATTTTGTCCGGTGTGATGGGCAGGTCATTAAACCAGATGCCAATGGCATTATAAATGGCGTTCCTGATTGCTGCAGGGGTAGGTGCATTCGTATTTTCCCCGGCTCCCTTCGCAGAATAGGCGAAGTAGGGATCCTCCGCTCCGACCAGAAAGGTGTCAATCTGCGGCATATCGAGGGAAGTCGGCATCTTATACTGGTGTAAGTTTTTATTAAGCAACTTACCTGTCTTCGGATCGTAAAGACCTTCCTCTGAGAGCGCAAAACCCACTCCAAATTCAATACCACCCTGAACCTGAGAAACACAAAGCTTAGGATTGATCGCCCTCCCAAAATCGTGGGCGGCTGCAATCCTCAAAACATCAACTCGACCGGTTTCAATGTCCACTTCAACCTCAGCGGCTTGGGCACCAAAGATTGAGAATGCAGGGCTGTTGGGATTTGGTGCTCTGGCACCGCCACCTCGAATAGGTTCCTCAGGATCAATTTTGTTATATACGGTCTTCAAAGGGACAGACCTCCAAGGCCCTGACTTGACATAGACTTGGCCGTACTTGGATTGGAGCTCTTCTGCCTTTGCGCCCAATATGGGGGCAGCAATTTCGAAAAGATGCCTCCTCGCCTCTGCCGCTGCTTGTAACACTGCTGGACCCAGCTCAGATGTGACCCTTGAGACATGGCATGACGGGCCATATCGCGTATCCTTGGTATCTCCAAATACTACGGTAATATCATCGGGATTCACCCCCAGTTCCTCAGCCGCTATCATCGGGAAAATCGTCCCCTGACCGCCACCTATGTCCACTACACCTATGAATAAAGTGATCGTGCCATCATGCTTTATCTCTACGTCCGCGTAAGCGGTATAGGGGTGCAATCCAACCCCTTGAAACGTCAGGTAAGAGGCCATACCGACGCCCCGTCTTCTAGACCCCGCTGGGGCGATTTGACAACTTTTTCTCTTCTCCCAACCGATCGCTTTGGTCACAAGCTTCATGCATTCGTCAAGTGTCTTACTCGAGTACGGTATTTTTGCGTCGTTCTCGATCAATGCAGCATTGGGGACTTCGCCTGCATCGGAGCCCACGGTACAATAATTGGTATAGTTCTTTAATCTGAATTCCAAAGGGTCCATACCGATTGCCTCAGCCACCCTGTCCATATGGGATTCTAAGCCGAAGATGGCCGGCATATTAAGCGGAGATCGTGTGGGGCCGTTGATCTGCAGATTGGTAAAGACACCTATTTGTTCAAGATAAACATTGGGGCACCCATGAAGATTTGAGGTATGCCATATGATCTGCATAGCGTAATAATTCGTTTCGAGTGCTGCAGCCCCTGCGTTTACAAGAGCTCTTTCGTAGATGGCCGTCAGGGTACCATCTCTCTTTGTTCCGATTTTTATATACATCTTACAATCCCACCGCCGCGGATGGGCCAGAAACTCCTCGCCTCTGGTCCGCTCAATCCTAACAGGTCTTCCCGTCACTATTGAAAGCTTTGCAGCATAGAAAGAAATCCTATGAGACCAAGCCTTTGAGCCAAACCCGCCACCAATGTATTTGACAATAACCCTGACCTTTTCTGGAGCGATACCCATAGAATGACCCAATGCTTCTTTAGAATTCCAAACCCCCTGAATGGCATCCCAGACGGTAAGCGTCTCGTTATCCCAACTCGCTACGCACGCGCGAGTCTGAATCGTCCCGTGATAGGAAGCTTGAGTGGTATAAGTATCCTCAACGATAACATCGGCCTCAGCAAAGCCTTTGTCGATGTCCCCTCGTTTTATTACATATGGTTTCCTGTCATAGATTTCTCTTCCTGGATACTCCTCATCCGCAACAAGAGGAAGCAATGAGGTTTCCAGCGTCTCCTCCACGTCGAGCATGGGCGGGAGAACTTCATATTCTACATCTATAAGGTCCAAAGCCTTTTGAGCAATTGTTATGTCCTCTGCGGCCACTGCCGCCACCTCTTGCCCTTCATGAGTGATACATTCTGCAAACGCAAGCTGGGGAACATTATACCAGTAGGTGCGCCAACCTTCAGCGTTATCCTTCGTTAGTATCGCTTTTACCCCCGGGAGCGCCTCAGCCCTCCTCGTCTCAATTCTTCTGATTCTGGCACGGGGGTGGGGGCAACGCAGAATCTTTCCACAAAGCATGTTCGGAAGCTTAATGTCTCCCGAATACTTCGCCTGTCCAGTGACTTTTTCAAGAGCGTCTCTTCGATTTAGAGGTCTTCCCACAATAGTAAACTCCCTCTCCAGAGCAGGGGGAGGCACGCCTTTAACAAGTAACTTGCTTTCTACCATCATTCATCCTCTTCCATTTCAACCATTTTTTTCAGACACCTTCAATGTCGCCTTAATGATATTAGGAAAACTTCCACATCGGCACAAATTGCCATCAATGGCACCCTTGACATCCGCTTCGGTAGGATGGGCATTTCTATCAAGGAGAGCAATAATTGACATGATTATCCCCGGTGTGCAATATCCACACTGCAAGGCATCCTCTTCGATGAAGGTTTCCTGGAGGGGATGAAGCTTTCCTTCCTCCCCCTTCAAGCCCTCAATGGTCAAAACCTCTCCATCCTGTGCTTCGACAGCCAAAATGGTGCATGATAATACGGGTTTTCCATTCATCATCACAGTACAGCTTCCACATTCTGCTCGATTGCAACCAACCTTCGTCCCTGTCAACTCCAGTTCTTCTCGAAGAAACTCGGCTAACGTCATTCGACAATCAATCTTGGCCTTAACCTTCTTTCCGTTTACAGTAAGGGACATTTCTTTTTTATGTTTTGGTAAATTTTCAGTTGAAACCATCACTGGACCTCCGGAGTTGGATCATTTACACCTCATCCCTATAGTCGAAGAAGCCCTTCATCGTCGACACAAAAGCGAGACCTTAAGTTATTCATCGGCGAACCTCCTCCTACAACTTGCCTTCACGGAATGGGATGCATTTCTCATTCTCAGAGAAAAAAACCGCTGGAAAGAGGATTCGAGTCAGGCAAATTCATTTAGGAGCAAATACCGTGATTCAGGTTTGTTCAGAAAACCCATTTCTCGGTAGATAATAAGGTTTGGCTTTTGGTTTGTTAAGCTTATTAAAAGCTGAATTTTTCCAATTGTTTTTTGTTTACGTTAATTCCTAGCCCAGGTTCATCGGAAAGATTTAACATACCTTCGCTTATATTAAGAGGTTCTGCCAAAATATCTTCCTTATAAAGTGTGGGACCCACTAAGTAGCATGGATAGATTAAGTCAGAAATGGTTGCTGATAAATGTGCACCGGCTATAGTTGAAATTCCAAGCTCGTTAAAACTCCCGACAAAGGAATCAAGTCCCATAACTTCAGAAATGTCCAAGGCTTTTTTCGCATTGAGAATACCACCAGACTTAAGAACATAAATATTAACAATATCAGCAATCCCTTCCTGCTTAGCTCTGAAGACATCCTCCGGGGTAAAAATGCTTTCGTCAAGAGCAATGGGTATAGAAGAGCTCCCACGGAGAATTCGCATCTCATTGCGCAGATGGTCTGGGATTGGCTGTTCAAGAAATAAAATGCCCAGCTGTTCTAATTCTGCTAAAAACGCTAGCGTTGTTTTAAAACTCCAGCGTTGATTAAGTTCGATATAAAGATTGATTTTTTCACCGACTTCTTTGCGGATTCCACGGATTTTTTCTAAATCTGATTCCGGGGTTTCTCTCCCACAGTAAATTTTTAGAGTTTTAAATCCTTGACGAACATGTTCTAGCCCTTGCTCAATCATTTCTGTGATGGTACCAGAACTGATAGAATGAGCAACTGGTATGGATTTTCTTCGAAACCCCCCTAGCAAATCATAGACCGGAATTCCAAGGGCTTTGCCTTTGATGTCCCACAAAGCCATTTCCACGGCCGCTTTAGCAAAGGGATTACCGGAAATAGCCCGATTCATTTCGTAGACCAATTGCAGAATGTTCGCCGGATTCCTACCTCTCAAAACCGGTGCCAGAAACTTGTCGACAGTGCTTTTTGCTGAATCTTGGGTTTCTCCTGCAAAGAAATGTGCAAAGGTCGCCTCTCCGTAGCCCTCGATTCCTTCGTCCGTTTCGATCTTCACAATTGTATTCAACGATTCTTCCCTTAACATTTTTGCAATCTTCAGTGGTTTTTTCAATTTGAAGGAAACGTTAAAGACCTTGATCTGAGTAATTTTCATTTCCACTCCCCTACTCAATCCCTGCCAATCGTTTTGCGCAACGTTTCTTATAGTTGAGGTCCGATTCTCTGAGAATCGTGAGCCGGTGTGCTGCAGCCGAACCGCCCCCGTGAATGTCTGATATCGTATCTGCACTTTCCATCACCATCTTTTCAATGAGACGAAGCATTCTCACTCGATTCTGGGTGGGTATGCTCGCAATCCCTTTGAGATATTTTTCCAATAGAGGGCCTACCTGGGGAATCTGAAAATCTTTATCGGAGGGCAGATCCGCGACATAGCCGCCGGCAATGTCCGTTAAAATCCTCCCAACCTCTGCCATCTCTTTGCCTTCGTGGATCTTAGAGGCATTCGCCAAAACCGAATCGATAAAATAGGTTCCCGAAGGTTCCTTTTTTCCTTCGTAGGATGATGCCAAGGAGCATCCAAAAAGGGTTTCAGCCCGATAGATCATATCCACAATTTTTTCCTTATGATGACCCACATTGGCTGTACCATTGTACTCCATCATCAGCAAGGCTGCTCCGATCATCGCATCGATTTTTCCCGACTTACACCCTCCGTGCGATTGCCTGTGATAAGCGGAAAATCGGGCTACAATTTCCGAAGCGAACTCAACTTCTCCACACATAAACACGCGCTCCCAGGGAATTAAGACGTTATCGAAAATTAAGGTGGGACAATATTTACTGTAATAGATGTTACCGCAATCGAACCCGTCAAGCTCTCGGGTATCGAGAGAATTTCGGCCCACGATATGAATCAACCCCTTGCTGTCCGCCGGAACAGCAAAGGCGACGGCATAATCTTCCTCTCCTTTGCGAAGGGCACGGGTGGGAAGCACGATAATTTCGTGGGCACTGAGGGACCCTGTTTGGTGGGCCTTTGCCCCTCGTACAAGAATCCCTTCGTTTCTCCTTTCTACAACTCTTAAATAAAGATCCTTATCCTGCTGTTCTTGAGGGCTCAGACTTCGATCGCCCTTGACGTCGGTCACCCCGGCATTTGCCGTGAGATCGTTATTCTGAACATACTTCAAAAAATCGATGAATCGATTGTAGTAATGGGATCCATACTTCTCGTCAATATCATACGTGACAATAGAAAGAGTACTGAGGCAGTCTAATCCTGTGCACCGCTGGAAGCAGGTTCCCACCCTGCCTCCAAGAGTACGATTAATTTTTACGCGTGACACGAGATCCTCAATGGATTGCGGTGGATTTGTAAACCGGTTGATGACTTCACCTGTAAATCGCGACTTGGTCGTCATCATCTCGCGGTTTTCTGCCATTTCAGCCAGCTCATAGGTGGCCGCCGTCGCATTAATGCCAGCCCGTATCCTCGGATTCTCCACAGGATTTGCTATCTTTTCGCCAAACATATAGACGGTAGGTTGCATCTTACGTAGACTTTCAAGATATTGATCCTTTGTCTTTAGACCCATTGTTGCTCCTCCCTCACCGCATCGGGCTTCGCTTGCCTCCTCCTAAAATAGTTTAACATATCCTTCCTTTTCGCCTTCCTCAAATGGACTGTGCCACCGACTCACAACAACCTTTTTGTCAGTATAGAAATTGATGGCGTCGTTCGCTCTTCCGCGAATGTCGCCCCACATCGAAATCTTACGTCCGCCACATGGATAGAAAGCAATAGGGGCGGGGGTTCCCACGTTCACCCCAACATGGCCCACGTTGACACGACGAACGAATTCACGGGCCCAACCCCCATTCTCACTATAGATGACCGACGTATGTCCATACCTGTTCCGATTGATAATCGAGACTGCCTCTGCCATATCCTTTACTTTTTTTAGGCATCGCACAGGGCCAAAGATCTCTTCGTCAAAGACTTCCATTCCAGGTTCGGCTTCAAACAAAGTGGGGCCAAGAAAGTAACCTCTTTGGTATTTTGGAACTTGCGGATTTCTTCCATCAAGAATGAGCCTGCCTCCTTCTTTGATGGCCCGATCAATAGCCCCTAAAATCTCCTGAAGTGCCTTTCTTGAGACAACGGGACCCATCATCACGTCTTTGTCCAAGCCATAGCCGAGCTTATATTTCTTGGCTTCGTCAACGAACATCGTCTTCGCTTTTTCATATATTTCTTCCACCATCAGTATGTTCGAGACGGCGAAGCACCGCTGTGAGGTATGTCCGAAACAGGAGCTGGCAAGGTTGGGGATGACATCGTCCAGGATGGCATCCTTGGTCACTAATACCATGTTGTTCGCCCCTCCCTGGCACTGGGCCCTTTTTCCAAGAGAGGTGGCAGTCTTGTAAACCTGCTCGGCCACTGCTGAAGAACCCACCAATGTGACACCAGCGGTATCAGGGTGCGTGACCAATCCGTTTCCCACTTTAGCTCCTGAACCATTGAGTATATTGAAGATCCCTTTAGGAAACTCGCAGTCTTTAGCCAGTTCCCCAATCTTGTTAACCGTCATAGGACAATTCGCATTCGGCTTTAAAATGACCGGGTTCCCACAGGCCAAGGCCCATCCGCAATAAAGGGGATTCATGGCAGGGAAATTGAAAGGGGGAATGAAGATAAAGGGGCCCAGGGGTTCGTGAATATAATGGGTATCCACCCTTGTTCCTACGTCCTCCGAGTAAGAGCCCTTAAGAAGCTCAGGAATGGCACAGGCATGTTCAAGAAACTCTAATGACCGAACAATCTCTCCACTTGCATCAGAATAGGTCTTTCCGTGCTCGTTTACAAGACACCGGATCAGGTCTTCCTGCGCCCGCTCCACTTTTGCTCGGAGGTTAAACAGGCATTTTGCCCTTGCAGGAGCAGGAGTGAATCGCCACTTCTCAAACGCATCCCTTGCGGCTTTGACGGTGGTATCCACTTCCTCTGGTGTAGAATTGGGACATAACGCGATCACCTCATCCGTCGCAGGATTTCGAACTTCGATATAATCCGTTGTTTTTGACTCGATCCACTCACCGTTAATAAAATTCCTCAGCTTCTCTACCATTTAAATAAACCTCCTTCAGAGTGAGGGAACTTCCTGCATGAATAGGCGGGGTTTCCCGGAAAAGGATTTTCTTTCAAAGGTTTGATTTCACGCTGTCAGGAAAGCAAACAATCTATGTTGGATTTCTACACCTGTCTGTTCGACGTGCATGGCGACATAAGCTATGTCGTCTACATTCCGGCTTGCCCTACACTACATTATGTATGTGTTCAGGGGCTTAACCCGATATCCAGTGGTTTTCTGGATTCCCCTTAGAGTTTAATTCCGTACTTGATACACGGCAGGAACCACGTCTCTTCATTTTATTAATATCGCTGGATATGTTTGGATCCCTGCTTTGAGATCGGAGAGCCTATTTTTTTTGCGCTAGGCTTTTCAATGCGTCCTCAAGGGTTCTGCCGCCCACTCGGGCAAGCGGTCTCCCTGAATCCGTGAAGGCCACCGCGATCAGCACCTCATCAGGTCGGGGGGCATCCACTATTTTTACCTCCATGGCATCGTAATGAGATCGGACGGTCATTTCGTCTTTGTAGTGGAGGGGCACGTCAATCGGTGTTCCCGCAGCAGCTACTTTCTTCGCCGAGGGAATGATCGCTTTTCCAGCTTTGAGGACTTCTCTCATCGTCTGACCCAACTCAGGGTGCATGATCGCTGCAGCATGCTCTAGTTCTCCATCTGTTCCTACGATGACCGCTTTGCCAAAGCTGTGAATCCCTTCGGGTTTGATACCGAGAGCCTTAATCGCTCGTTGGGTTAGCTCAGTTCCCATCTTTGCGCCGATATCGATCAACTCATCCAGCTTCTCGACATATTTTCCCGATGATGGATTTTTAACGACAGCGATAGACGCCACCTTCCGGTGTGAAGGAGAAATTTCCTTCCCAGATTCCATGCAGGTCTCTTCAACAATCGTTACATACTTTCTCACTTTCATAATGAGCCTCCTTTCAACGTCATACTTTAATAAATTTTCTGCTCTATGAATTATAGCTCCATTTAGTCTTTCCCAGTTTTCCATTCCTTAAATTCTTCCATCACCTCATCCAATGGTCGAATGGCGTCTATATGACCGCCTATCGCAATATAATCTTCCAGCATTATTGTGTACTCGATCGGTATTACTACGGCCGGCGTCGGAACCCAGTAGAAGGACCGGGATTTCACCTGTTCCACATCCACGACAAAAGTAATTCCGCCACCGGGCATGATGAAGACCGGAGCCCCCCCCACCGTCAGTTTCGCCTTTTGTTCCCTGATGGCCTCATTTAGTTTGAGCGGTCTCTTAGTAATCCCCGCCCGGGCACTCCCTCCTGCGCCCGCTATAACCATGGCCGAAACCTTCGAAGGCTCACAACTGGATGCAATCTCATCCATCGCCTCAAGGACTTCAGGGGTAGGATCAATCTCAATAAACCTTCCGTTCTCAAAGCGGAAGTAGGCAAAACGCTCGCCAGTCGTCTCGGTAATTAGGAGTGTCAAACTAGGGCGAACCTTGCTCTTCTCCATATCGGTGATGTCAAGAGGGTTGATGATGTTCGTCCCTCCGAGTCCGTCACCTTTCTCGCCAAAATAGCGTCCCGGAGTAGACCTTCGATATTTCAATACAATTCCTGATGGCGGGATATTCAAATCCCTCCCCGCGGCATGCTCTGAAAAGAGAGATGTAATTTGATGATCTAAAACAATAATCTCATCGGCTGCCTTTTTAAAGAAAGTGGAGAAAAGGCCGGCCGTGGCACTACCACAGCCTACGCGCATCTTTCCAGGAATGACACCGTTGATGACAGGTGGCCTGGAGACCTGAATTTCAAGCTTTGCCCCTCCTTTCACAGTCAGTGGAACCTGCTTGCGGTTGGCGATATCGGTAACCACCTTTACCGAGAAGACACCGTTCTTTCCACTTGTAGTATGGAGTCCACCCAGTGCGAGCATGGTGGCACCATACTCCTCTGTCGTCACCATTCCTACGCGACGTTTCCTGTAGGTCACATCTGCTCCTTCTTCACCAATGGGAAGGTCTGTATCGATCTTCACCTTCATCCCATTCACTGTGAACGGACATTCCGTTACACAGGTGACGACATCCACACCATCCACTTTTGTCTGGACGATATAAGGTGCAGGTCGACTGTCCGGGGAAGTGGTTCCTGCCCCGATGCCAGTGATGAGGGGTTTCACGATGGCAGGATGGCATTCTTTCGGAACGATATCGCTTACGTCGCTATAAGGCACAAGCGGAATATTTCGGACCAGTTTACCAACATCGTTAATGTAACGAAGACATGCGCCGGTGTGTCCCACTTTGATCTCACAGGTGATCGGACAGGCAGTACAAACGGCGGAATCCTTAACGGGCATCTCACTTTTGGTCAGGGCGTCTACCGGACAGACTTTGACGCAAGCTGCACAGTTCACGCATTTGTCACTCACTTGTGCCTTCTTCTTCATCACTTTGATGGCATCCACCTGACAAGCCACCTCGCAGGTCTTACATCCAGTACACTTATCCAGGTTAATTTGAACCATAAATTCCCCCTTCAGGACGCTTCAACAAATCTGTAGCCTCATGATATCTAGCCATTTCTCTTACTGATAGAGGCACTCTCGGTGAGGCTGGGGCGTGTTGCGACTCTTTCGCACTCGAATCTCACCATCAATCATTACCATCGTGATGCCTGGGATGTCCCCCACCTTGATGGCCTCCAACGCATCTTTTCCTACAGAACCCAGGGGAGCATCCATAATCACCAGATCAGCAGGTCTCCCTTCTTCAATGACTCCCTCCGACAACCCGTGTACTCTTGCTGTGTTACCTGTCGCCAGTGCAATTGCGATTTCGGGTTTCAAATCTGTAAACGAACAGAGCAGGCCTAATGTCCGCAGCACGCCCAGGGGAATTACACCCGTTCCAGAAGGCGCGTCATTCCCGATGATGATTCGGCTGAGGGCTCCGGCTGCCATTGCCATCTTTAAAGCCTCGACAGCAACACGTGGATTACCACATTGAACAATCTCCAAAGCGAAAGAAGTCTGATGGATAAGCTTCTCCACATCAGCGACCGGAATGGCAGTGGGACCCCCGTTTACATGAGAAACGATATGGGGGTCGATACGAATGATCTTATCTGCACCTATGGACGCTGATCCTGGGACTGAAGATCCACCGCAGTGAATCATCACCGTCATCCCGTATTTCTTCGCCCATTCCACCATAGGCCGTGCCTCCTCTGGTTCTTTGATTTTGCCAAGACCGATCTCACCGACTACCTTCACACCTGCGCGGGCCATCTCATCGAAATCCTTTTCGGTGAGCCCGGGTTCCAAAATAAGGCCTCCACCGTGAACCTTCACCCCGCTTGGCCTGTTATTGGCAAAGGATTTGGCACATAGGATAGCAAGAGACTTCACCATGGCCACATCGCTTGCCTTCCCCGGGACATGGGATTCCCCCGCAGAAATCATCGTTGTAATTCCCCCATGGAGATAGCTATCGATGAAATCGACCATCTTTTGCCGTGGGGTGTAATCACCCAAAACCGGATGGGCATGGGAATCGATGAGACCTGGAATGAGGACAGTACCTTGAGCATCGACCCGTTGGTCGACCTTTTCGCCAAACACAGAATCTTTCGTTCCTATTTTGGCGATGAGCCCTTGATTGACCAAAATCGTATCTCCTTCGCAAAAGGGAGAAACGATCTTTCCCGAGACAATCTTTCCAATGTTTTGAATCAGTATCTTTGCCATTTTCTCATCTCCTCAAATCTTTTTCGCCACTTGCTCTCTGTTTACAAGGGATGTCGCTGAGTATTTTACAACTCCCATGCGTCTGAGATAGGTTAACTATATTTAACGATATTTTTTATAATTGATTTCCAAAAATTTGTCAAGAAAAACTTGGCTGACCCGAATTTGTTGTTGGATTCAGGCTTGAAGCTTTTTTGAAGAAGTGGTAGGTCAGAAAAGATAAAGTAATTAACAAACGCTTATTCAATTCTCTGAAAATTGTTTTGATTTACCAATCGAACATTAACAAGGTTTTGAGAATAAACCAAACGGCTTAGGCAGCCTTTCAATATGCGTAAAAAATTCGGCTAAAATATCACTATTTTCTTGACAATTTTTTGAAATTAATTATTATTAGGAAAAAAAAATATATTTAATCCCTTTATGGAAGAGTTTGGAAAAAAACTCAAGGCGTTACGGAAAGCAAAGCAAATGACCCTTAAGGATCTGGCGAGAAAGGCGGGCTGCACAGATGCATATCTCTCCCAACTGGAGAGGGGCCTCGGGAACCCTTCTGTGATGATCTTGAAAAATGTCGCCTCTGCCCTTGGAATCAACGTAGTTGACTTTTTTTTTGAGCCACAGGCTGAGGACGAGGTTATTTTGAAGAAAGAGGATCGAATTGACATTAATGTGAGGCGCGAAGATGCAAAGATTCAGATGCTCGTCCGCAATGTTAAGAATAAGCAGATGCAACCTTTCTATAATCTGATTCAGCCTGGTGGGGGATCGAAAGGTTCCTATTCCCATATTGGAGAAGAGTTCGGAATTGTCCTGCAAGGGAAACTGGAAATTAATCTCAACGGGAAGATCTATCAGGTTAAGAGCGGTGAGACTTTCTATTTTTCATCTCAGATTCCTCATGGCTGGCGGAACCCTGGTAAAAGAAAGACGATCGTGATATGGGTGACAAGTCCGCCTACTTTTTGAAATGGCGTGGATGCGGACTAAATTGACATAAGGGTGAGTAACTCACTGAAGAAAGGAGAAAGGTTATGAAAAGAGTATTGGTTATTTCAACGTTTTTTTTCTTTCTGGCATGGATCGGATTAGGCCGAGCTGCCGAGTCCATCAAGATTGGTCTGATCTATCCCCTCTCTGGCCCCATCGCTTATGATGGACAGTCTGTTGTGAACGGGGCAAAGTTGGCCACAGAGGAGATCAACAAGAAGGGCGGGCTCTTGAGGGGCCGGCCAATAGAGCTTGTTATCGAAGACGGTCAAGGGTTACCAGCAGTTTCTGTAACAGCAGCTGAAAAGCTGATTAATCGGGATAAGGTTGTTGCCCTGATGGGTTGCTATCGAAGCTCAGCCTCTCTCGCTGTTCAGGCGATCGCAGAGAAAAGTAAGATCCCGATGATGTCCGTTGTCTCCAGTGCGCCAAAATTGACAGAAGGCGGATTCAAGTACTACTTCCGGAATACACCAAAAGAGTACATGCTGGTTGATGTTGCAGCTCGGTTTCTCGTCACGAAGCTCGGAATCAAGAAGGTGAGCTTTCTCGGGCCCAATGATGAGTGGGGAAGGGCTGGTCTTGAGGCTTGGACGGAAATGATGAAGAAGCACGGTGGCCAAGTGGTGTCAGCAGACCTCTTCATGACAGGGGAGACAAACTATCAGCCTTACCTGACAAAGATCAAATCCATCAATCCTGACGCCATGATTGTCCAGTCCGAGACACTTGATGGTTCGATGATCTTCAAACAGGCCAAAGAAATGGGACTCGGTATGATCAAGATTGGTTCGGGTCCTATGGCCTCTCAAAAGTTTATGGAATTAGCCAAGGATGCATCGGAGGGGATCTACTCCATTCTTCCGTGGGTCCACACCTATGATACCCCAGAGAACAAGGCTTTTACAGAGGCATATGCCAAACGGTTTCCGGATCGTGGGATTCCTGACAAGTACGGCGCCGCGGGATATGACGGGATTTATGTATTTGCCGATGCCATTACGAAGGCGGGAAAAGCAGACCGGGAGTCGATCCGTAAGGGTATGACGATGGTGGAGTGGAAAGGGCTTCAGGGGGTAATTAAGTTCGATGCGAAAGGTCAGAGCCACCCCTTGGCCTTTATCACCCAAAATAAGGGAGGCATACCCATAGTGATGGGATACATGGAAACGAGAGAATAGTTCCCATTTGGAGGCGGGAGCCTGGTTTCGCCCCTGCCTCCCAAATTTGATCCTTATCCGGGCTAAAGGCAGGGCAGTGTTTATCATTTTATTTCAGCAGATCGTCAACGGACTCATCATCGGCGGAATTTATGCCTTGATCGCAGCAGGTCTGACCACGATTTTCGGTCTGATGAACGTGGTCAATTTTGCCCATGGCGAATTTTACATGCTTGGAGGGATGGTTGCATTCCTCATTACCCAAACCTTGTGGTCAAACTACTTTTTTGCTCTCGCCGCTTCGATCACGATCGTCATGGTGATTGGCTTTTTGGTCGAGAAGATCCTTATCAAAAGACTCCGGGCTACGGGGGTTGACCTCCTGGTTACAGGGGCACTGGTGACGATTGGGGTCTCCATCTTTTTCCAGAATACCTCGCTTCTTATCTTCGGTTCCATTCCCAAGCTGATCCCTTCCCCGTTCTCAACCGAACCCTTCAAGATTGGACCTATCCTGGTGGGTCGAATGTATCTCTTCGCAGCAGCGGTCACGGTGGCCGTCATTCTTCTTGCCCATTACTCCATTAAGAAGACGAAGCTCGGGATGGCGATGAGAGCCACTTTTCAGGACAAGGATGTTGCCTCTTTGGTTGGGGTAAACATTGATCGGGTCTATTCATTCACATTTACGTTGGGGGCCGGATTGGCAGCTACCGCAGGGGCACTCCTGGGCCCGATTTTTGTTATCTATCCGAATGCGGGCGAGCGAGTGGTGCTCAAGGCCTTTGTAATTGTGATTATGGGAGGTATGGGAAATTTCTTAGGAGCTATTTTGGGCGGATTTCTCCTCGGGGTAACAGAGAGTTTGACCTCTGCGTACATCTCCGCGGAGTATAAAGACCTCATTGGTTTTGTCATAGTATTATTAATCCTTGTCTTTAGACCTTCCGGTCTCTTTGGAAAGACGAAACGGATATGAAGGTTGGCACTTCTCACATCTGGTATGTAATTGGAATTGTAGTGCTCGCTTTGTTGCCGGTGGTGATTCGAAGCGATTATGATATTCACATCTTCGTCATGGTATGGATTTTTTCCCTCCTGGTGATAGGGTTCAATCTCATCTTCGGATACATAGGGCAGCTTTCGCTTGGCCATACGGCTTATTTTGCTATTGGTTGCTACACCTCTGCATTGGCAACGTTGAAATGGGGAGTTCCTTTTTGGGTTGGTCTCCCCTTCGCCACAGTCGTTTCAGGATTCTTTGGATTCGTGATCGGAGTGATTGCGCTGCGGTGGAGAAGCCATTTTTTTGTGATTGCCACGATCTGTTTCTGGGGGATCATCCACCTCATTATTCTGAACTGGGTTTCACTGACGAACGGTCCTGTCGGCATAGGCAATATTCCCATTCCCTCGATAGGAGGCATGCTTTTCTCCACAAAGGTCCATTTCTATTATCTCACACTCATCTTCGTCGCCGGGGCACTCTGGTTTACGAAAAAAATCCTTTCTTCACCCATCGGAAGGGCCTTCAATGCGGTCCGGGAAAATGAGCCTCTCGCTGAATCAGTGGGCGTAAGTGCTTACAGAGTTGCCACGCTGGCTTTTGTCATTGCCACTGCCTTGGCGGGTATGGCAGGTAGCTTCTATGCCCACTACGTCACGTATATCAGCCCGGAAATTGATGAATTCTCGATCATGATCAGCATTCTAGTCATGGTCGTTCTGGGCGGAAAGGGCACCATCTTTGGTCCCGTGGTGGGGGCCTTAATTTTCACATTTCTGCCCGAGTATCTTCGATTTGCAAAGGACCTGCGCCTTCCCATTTTCGGGTTAATTCTGATCATGGGGATTGTTTTTCTTCCACGTGGGATCATTACTCTTCCAAAACTGATTCTCTCGCGTTGGGTTGATAAACGATGAAGGATGCTTTCTTCTCAGCAGAAGCATTGACGGTTCAATTTGGGGGACTCACCGCTGTTGATCATCTCAGCTTTGAGATTCAACAAGGGGAGATCATCAGCCTGATAGGACCCAATGGGGCAGGGAAGACGACCGCCTTTAACGTGATAACGGGCTTTATCAGGCTTACTGAAGGTGCGATCCGATTCTTGGGACAAGATCTGACGGGAATGAAGCCATTCCAGATTGCACAACACGGGATCGTTCGGACCTTCCAACAAACCAGAGTGTTTCCCGAAGTCGCTGTAGAAGAGTGTATCCGGATGGGAGCTCATAAGATTGCCGAGAAAGGATTGATGGCCATCCTGACGAACTCTTCCCGGTATAAACAAAAAGAAAAGGAAATCCTCGAACGAGCCGAGCAGATCCTCACGTTTACCGGTTTGAAAGAAAAGGCATCTGTCCTTGCAAAAAATCTTTCCTATGGAGAACAGCGCCTGCTCGAGATTGCAGTAGCGCTGGCAGCCGAACCAAAGCTCCTTCTTTGCGATGAACCGGTCTGCGGGATGAATCCGGAAGAGTCCAGGTCAACCATGGAGCTGATCCGGGCCCTTCGAAAGCAAGGGATTACGATCCTCCTTGTCGAGCACGATATGAATGTGGTGATGGACATCTCTGATCGGATCGTCGTCCTTAACTATGGCAAGAAGATCGCGGAAGGATCACCCGGAGAGGTAAGTGAAAATAAAAAAGTTATAGAGGCCTATTTGGGAGGAAGTCTGAAATGCTCTATCTGAATGGCGTGGTCACCTATTATGGAAATATACAGGCTCTCAGAGGGATATCTTTAGAGGTGAAGGAAGCTGAGATGGTTGCCTTGATTGGTTCCAACGGGGCGGGAAAGACCACGGCCCTCAGAACCATCTCAGGTCTCCTTCCTGTTCATTCCGGCGAGATCCTCTTCAGGGGAAAACCCATTCATTCGATGCATCCTTTCGAGGTCATTAAAAGGGGAATTGCACACTGCCCGGAAGGGAGAAGGGTCTGGCCGGATATGACGGTATTTGAAAACCTCCGAATGGGGGCCTATCTCAGAAAAGACCTCTCAGAGATGAAAAACGATCTCGAAAAAACGTATGGACTTTTCCCGATTTTGAAAGATCGACGAAATCAATTAGCAGGTAGCCTCAGCGGAGGAGAGCAGCAGATGCTTGCCATTGCACGAGCACTGATGTCGAAGCCAAAACTACTTCTCCTCGACGAACCTTCGTTGGGACTTGCCCCGATTGTCGTGGAGCGAGTAGCCCAGACGATCACTTCGTTGAATCAAGCCGGCACCACCATCCTTCTTGTAGAGCAGAATGCAAAGCTTGCCCTGATGATTTCCTCCCGTGCTTACGTTCTGCAGGTGGGGAGGATCGTCCTGGCTGGATCTTCCAAAGATCTTTTGATAAATGAAGAAGTGCAGAAAGCATACCTCGGCAAGACGAATTGAAACTCCCAAAGCGGAGGAGATAATGTCATCTCATGTCGTTTCGACGACCGAATTTGAGACTTTGAAGCTGAAGGGAAGGGGGAAGGTGAGGGACATTTACGATCTTGGGGATCAACTTCTCATTGTCGCAACCGATCGTATCTCTGCCTTCGACGTGATCATGCCCAATCCGATTCCCGACAAAGGGAGGATACTCACCCAGCTTTCCAAGTTCTGGTTCGATCTGACAAAAGAGATCGTTCCCAACCATGTCTTTTCGACAGAGGTCGAGGACTACCCGAAAGATTGTCAGCCCTATCGGGAGATGCTGAGGAGCCGTTCGATGCTGGTTGTGAAGACAGAAGTCCTTCCTGTCGAGTGCGTGGTCAGGGGTTATCTCTCCGGTTCGGGCTGGGAGGAATATAAGAAAACGGGGCAGGTTTGCGGCATTCCGTTACCCAAAGGATTGTTTGAATCTTCAAAGTTAGAAAGGCCGATCTTCACCCCCGCTACGAAAGCGGAGTTGGGTCTCCACGATGAGAATATTTCCTTTGAAAAAGTCGAGAAAATCGTGGGGAAAGAATTGGCGCAGCGACTGAAAACCCTCTCCATAGCCATTTATGAAAAGGCAAGAGAGACTGCTGAGAAGAGAGGGATTATCATCGCAGATACCAAGATGGAGTTTGGGCTGAAGGACGGAAAGCTGATTTTGATCGACGAGCTTCTTACCCCTGATTCCTCCCGGTTCTGGCCGAAAGATTCGTATCAGCCTGGGGGCCCGCAAAAGAGTTTCGATAAGCAGCTTCTGAGAGATTACCTTCTCTCCATCCGTTGGAATAAAAATCCGCCCGCTCCTCAACTGCCAGAGGAAATCGTTCAAAAGACAGGAGAAAAATATATTGAGGCCTACGAGAGGCTGGTAGGAAAACGGCTAACCCCCGTCCTCTCCCCTGGGGGGAGAGGATAAAGGTGTGGGGGGGCGTAATGTTCCAATGTATCTATCTCCTTAGATTCTTCGTGATAAATTCCATGGTGCCATCCTGGCTGTTTTCTGGAAGATGCCGATTTTTTGAACACCTTTCTGAACTGTTCCTTATTTCAAGCATTGAGTTTAAAGTTTGGAAGGTTCATCGTATCCTACTCTGACAGGCAGCTTTTTGCAAGAATGAAAACCAATCGAACTTGGTTCCCCTTCCACCATGACTGTACCTATTTGTCACTCAGAGTTTTCTCTTTTTCTGGAGGATACTTTAAGAGCATACTTAAACCAAATCCAATCAACGGGAAAATTAGGATTGATTTCATAGCTGTTGGCACTCCCCAGCGATCAGCAATCATTCCGAGAAAAGTTACCCCAATTCCTCCGGTCCCAACAGAAAACCCAGCCGTTAGGCCCGAGGCCATACCCAACCGTTGAGGTAGAAGGGTTTGCGCCATAACTACTGTCACAGAGAAGCTTGAAATCAGGACCATCCCGCTTATGGCGAGGATAACAAAAGACATCCAACTTCCTGAATTGTAGAAGAGCAGAAGTAAGGGAAAGGTCAGGATCATCGTACAGGCAAGAAATCTCTTGTGGCCCCATTGGTCAGCCAATGGACTTCCAACAAGGGTACCTACAGCACCCGCAAGCAAAAAAGCAGTGGCCAGTTTTCCTGCATAAATGGGGTCCCCTTTCAAGAAATTGATATAATAGAAAGGGATGTAGGTCATTAGCCCAGATTGGATAAAGGATCTCAGGGTGACAATGCCGGCAATGAGAAGAAGCGACACAGCTTCTGTCCTTGAAACAGCGGGGGCAGCCTGCTCCTTTGTGTGTAGAAAAGCAGAGTAAACAGGTGTGGTGAGCCATGATGTGGAAAGGGCAAGGACTCCTGCGAAGATGATTCCCGGAATGATCATCGCTACTGTGCCTTTCAGGCCGAAGAAGGTAACAAGTGTCAATGCCCACATGGGGCCCAGGGCAAGCCCAAAATTCCCGCCCACCGAGAAAATCGACATCCCCGTTGCCTTCCTTTCTCCAGTGAAAAAATGTGCTGTCTTGAACCCTTCTGGATGAAAGCTTGCAACCCCGATGCCGCTTACGATGACACAGATGAGGAGCAGAGAATAATTAGGAACAAGGCCAGTGCCGGACAATCCGAGACAGGCGACAACCGGGGCCAAGGGGAGTAACCAGCCGATTGGACGCTTGTCTGAGAAGTAACCAAACGCGGGTTGGATGACAGATGAGGTCAGATTCCCGAACATGAGGATAATCCCGGCCATCGTGTAAGAGAGGCTTAAAGCCTCTTTGAAAAAAGGAAGAAGGACCGGCAGAGCGCCTTGGTTGATATCTGTTATCAGATGACCGACACTGAGAATACCCAGCACCTTCTTGTTTATCTTCATCGTCGGGGTTACGATTATCACTGATTGAGATTCATTTTGTCAAATGGTATATTGATAATAAAAAATTTGAACGTACTGTTAAGGTTTTCATTCTAACAAAAATTGCCAAGTTAAGGAGCAAACATGAAGAAGGTAGGAATTGAGATTCCCAAAGTTGATGCTCTAGAAAAGGTTCTGGGCGAGGCGAAGTATGGCGCGGATTTACTTACTCAGAAGTCCTCCCTTTACCTCAAAGTAGTCCGCAGCCCAAAGCCCCACGCCAAGATTGTAAGAATAGAAACTGATGAAGCCCTCAAAGTTCCAGGTGTGGAGAGGGTTTTTACTGCCAAAGATATCCCTGGGAGAAATCTGTTTGGAACGATTATCAAGGACCAGCCTGTCCTAGTATCAGATCGTGTGAGATATGTCGGTGACCCGGTTGCATTGATCGCTGCAAAGACAGAGGAGATAGCGGAAGAGGCGGCAAAAAAACTGGTGGTAGTATATCAGGATCTCCCTCCCATTACCGATCCGGAGGAAGCCCTCCTGCCTTATGCCCCTTTGATTCACGAGAAAGGAAACCTGCTTCTGGAATTTCATGTTATCAAGGGCGATGTTCAAAGAGGATTTAAAGAGGCGGGGGTTATCGTTGAGGAAACCTATACCACCACATGGGTTGACCACGCTTATTTAGAACCCGACGCTGGGATCTCTTATCTGGATGAAGATGGAAGAATCACAGTGGTCTGTCCAACTCAGAAAGTGCACTATGATCAGAAGGAGGTGGCTGCGGTCCTCGCCTTGCCGTTGGATAGAGTAAGAGTCATCCAATCTGCGACCGGAGGAGGATTCGGGGGAAGGTTAGATATCACAGTCCAATGTTTGTTGGCTTTGGCGGCTTTTCATCTGAAAAGGCCGGTAAAGATTGTTTACTCTCGAGAGGAGGTTTTCCAGGTAATATCAAAGCGTCATCCCTTGAGGATTCAATACAAAAGCGCTGCCAAGAAAGATGGAACGCTCACAGCAGTGGAAGTGGATATTTTGGGTGACACAGGTGCCTATGCATCCTACGGAGCAACAGTGGGCATCCGGTCAGCAGTCCATGCAACCGGTCCTTACCAGATTCCTAACGTAAGGGTGAGAAGTCGAATGGCCTACACCAACAACCCATGGTCGGGTGCCATGCGGGGATTCGGAATTCCTCAAATGGCTTTTGCGCACGAGTCTCAGATGGATCTTCTCGCGCGCACATTAAAAATGGACCCGATCGAAATTCGTATGAAGAATTGTCTACAGGTAGGATCCGAGACGGCAACCGGTCAGACTATGATGGCAAGCGTCGGGATAGGGGAGACGCTGAAAAAAGTCAAAGAATGGAGAGACCGCTCGCCCATTTCCAAAGACGGTCCAAGAAAGCCGTTCATCAAAAGAGGAATTGGGGTTGGCTCAATGTGGTATGGAATTGGCAACACAGGAATTACGAACCCTTCCACCGCCCAGATAGAGGTTGATCCAAATGAGGAGGTTCGACTTTTTACAGGCGCAGCTGATATCGGCCAAGGTTCTGATACAGTTCTTCTTCAAATTGCCTCTGAGGCGACGGGAGTTCCTTTAGAAGAGATCCGATTGATCCGGGCAGATACGGCTCTGACCACTGATGCTGGTGCTACTTCCGCGAGCCGCCAAACCTATATTTCTGGAAATGCCGTTCTTAATGCCATCGAAAATTTAAAAGAGGAATCCATTCAGGAGGCCGGGAAGATTTTAGGAGTTGAGGGTAAAGATCTTTATTACGAAGCTGGAGAGATCAAATGTAAGTTAGAACCCTCGGTCTCCATTTCTACGAAAGAAGTTGCAAAAAGATGCGGGAGGATATTGAAGGGAGAAGGGCACTTCGATCCGGAGACAACGCGGCTTGATCCCAAGACGGGGCAGGGGTCCCCATTTGCCGCTTATGCCTTTGCAACTCATCTGGCAGAAGTCGAAGTTGACATAGAAACGGGTAAGGTGAAGGTAAATCGGGTAGTTGCGAGCCACGATGTTGGGAAGGCCATTCATCCAAAGAATGTGATTGGTCAAATCATGGGTGGAGTGGCAATGGGAACGGGGTTCGCTTTGATGGAAGAATTCGTTCCAGGCGAAACAGATTCTTTCGTCGATTATCTCATTCCAACGGTTAAGGATGTTCCAGAGGTCATACCTATTATCGTTGAAGATGAAGAACCAAGTGGTCCGTTTGGTGCGAAAGGACTTGGAGAACCAGCCCTCATTCCAACCGCCCCGGCGATTCTGAATGCGATTGCAGATGCGATTGGCGAGAGAATCTATAATCTCCCTGCGAATTTAGAACGGGTATTAGAAGCGGTACAAAAGACTAAATAGCGCTTAGCGTTATGCGCATAGGTGGTAAAAATAAATGAAGACTTTTATGGCTAAACTACTGGTGATTAAATTTCGCGTATTGGTTCATCGAATATTTTTAATAACCGAAAGGGACTTGGCATAATTCTCTTTCGAAGGCTCAATTTCTGCTATACACCTTGCCTATTTCAAAACTCAAAAAGCTACGGTTTGAAGATCGAATAGAAACATCTTGGTGATATTTTGAGTAGGATTGTAGTGGCAAGCTATTCGCAGTTTGCAGCTTATAATGAATACCCTTTCGCCATGGCTTCGGCTCAACTCAAAAGCTTCGTGCTAGGTGGCGCCCGAATAGACGAGCAGGATTCTCCCCATGTCTTGAGGGATTTTTTCTTGACAAACTGCTGCCGTTTTTTTACATTTACCGCATCCCCAAACGAGTTCTCGGTACTCCGACTCGC
>Ga0187770_10000204_pt1 | contig 28544 bp, 26 predicted proteins | sample 0116_SJ02_MP02_2_FD_133154 | JGI IMG/M metagenome (GOLD analysis project Ga0187770, IMG submission 133154) | Tropical peat soil microbial communities from peatlands in Department of Meta, Colombia - 0116_SJ02_MP02_20_MG | ecosystem: Environmental > Terrestrial > Soil > Wetlands > Peat | place...
GCAACCTGGGCATCCTCAAAGAACATCTCATAAAAGTCCCCCATACGAAAGAAGAGGATGGAATCCGGGTATTGGCTCTTGACCTGGAGATATTGTTTGATCATCGGGGTTAATGGTTTTGTCGCCATTTCGGAAATAATCTAACAGAATCTGGTAGGGTTGTAAAATGGAAATGCTTTATGAAAGTTCGGAGTTCGGAGTCAGGAGTTCGGAGTTAAAGGATCAGGATGAATACTCAGGTGGGATGGGACTCAAGGATAAAACCAGAAGCACTTCACAGAGTTCCTCAAAAACTGGAAATCAACACTCCGAACTCCGAACTAAGTTACGCCGAACGATGATCAGGGAAAGAGAGGCACGACTTCGAGGCCCATGGTCTCGGGATACCCCAACATAATATTCATATTCTGGACGGCTTCTCCAGAGGCCCCCTTCACTAAATTGTCAATCGCTGTGACCACAACAGCCCGGTCATCAGGCTCACTGACCACGGCACCGATATCACAAAAGTTGGAACCTCTCACATCCTTTGTGTTGGGGAGTTTCCCTTTTGGATAGATCCGGATGAAAGGCTCACCTCGGAAATAATCCTGGAAGGCATTGAGCAGATCTTCCGTCTTCAATTTTTTAATAAGGCGGACATAGAGCGTGGTTAAGATTCCCCGGTCCATTGGGATCAGATGGGGGACGAAGGTGACTTTGATCTCCCTCTGAACTATCTGGCTTAATTCCTGTTCGATTTCGGGGGTGTGTCGGTGAGCAAAGATTTTGTAGGCCTTCACCCCCTCATTGACCTCACAAAAGAGAGATTCCAGCACCACATCCCGGCCCGCCCCGCTCACCCCGGATTTGGCATCGACGATAATGGCCTCCAAGGAAATGAGCTCTTTCTTGACGAGAGGAATGAGACCGATTAACGCCCCTGTGGGATAGCAGCCCGGATTTCCTACGATTTTAGCGCTTCGAATCTTTTCTCGATGGAATTCGGGAAGTCCATAAACCGACTCGGGAAGCAGATCAGCTGCCGTATGCTTTTGATACCACCGTTCATAAACCACAGGATCCTTCAACCGGAAATCGGCGCTAAGGTCAACCACCTTTTTACCCCGCCGATAAAATAATGGGACGGTCTCCATTGCGGTTTTATGAGGGACTGCAGTGAGGACAAAATCCACCTTTTGCGAAATCCGTTCGACAGAGAGTTCCTCGCACTTCAGCTCGAGATGATTCATCAAGGTTGGGAAGACCCGACCGATCTCAACTCCGGCATATTTCTGTGAGGTCAGAGCAGTCACTTCTACCTCTGGATGATGGAAAAGAAGCCGAAGCAACTCCACCCCAGTATAACCCGTTGCTCCAATGATCCCCACTCGTGTTTTCATTTGATTCCCCTCTGAGATTAGGGGCTTGGGTTTTAGCTAACCCCTAAACCTTAATCCCTAATCCCATAAAACCTGAAAGCAGTTAGCCCACTTCGTAAACAGCGCCCTCGGTCAAAAAAAAGGGAGGTACCATGACCTCCCTTCTCAACCCTGATCAAAATAGGGTCATGGAACTATCTTTTCGAGTATTGGGGCCTGCGTCGGGCTCCTCTCCTTCCGTATTTCTTCCGTTCTTTGACCCTCGAATCCCGAGTTAAAAAACCGGCCTTCTTCAAAACATCTTTAAAGTCAGCGTTGTATTGAAGAAGGGCTTTCGAAATCCCGTGTCGAATGGCGACGGACTGACCCGAGATACCCCCTCCATAGACATTCACTTTCACATCAAACTGACTTCGAGTACCTGTGAGATTGAGGGGCTGCAGAGCAACCATCTCACACGTTTCCCTGCCGAAGTATTCACTGATCGCTCTCTCGTTGATGACAAACTTCCCTTCTCCAGGTTCCAGCCATACCCTCGCAATGGATGTCTTTCTTTTGCCTGTTGCGTAGATCGATTCTGCCACGTTTCTTTTTCTCCTTTATGTTTCAATTAAATCAGGCTTCTGAGCCTCATGGGGATGACCCGGCCCCGCATAGATCTTCAGTTTTCGGAGCATCTGTCGGCCCAGACTGTTTTTGGGAAGCATTCCCTTCACCGCCATCCTGATCATCTCGGTTGGCTTTTGGGTCAAGAGCTTTTCAGCCCTCATCTCCTTGATCCCACCGGGATAACCTGTGTGATGGTAATATGTTTTATCTTTCATCTTCTTTCCGGTCAAGGCCACTTTGGCTGCATTGACGACAATCACAAAATCTCCGGTATCGAGATGGGGGGTGTAAGTGGGTTTGTTCTTGCCTTTCAGTATCTTTGCCAACTCTGAGGCCAGTCTTCCCAGGACCTTTCCCTCTGCATTCACCAAGTACCAACGATGATCCATCTCCTCTTTTTTGGCTTGATACGTCTTCATCTGGTCACCCTTAGATATCTATCTCATTTAATACATCATTCCAGTCGATGTCAAGAATTCTGCTCTATCTCCCCTTTCCTCTGTTCGTGATATGCTCCTCCCAAAAAAGGACAACCGGGCTTGCTATATAGACCGTCGAATAAGTCCCGGTGATGATGCCGACAATGAGCGCAATGGTAAACTCATGGAGGACGTGCCCGGCAAAGAAGAAAAGGATCAGGACCGATATCATGACCGTACCCGTGGTGAGGATCGTCCGGCCGAGGCATTCATTGATACTTTCATTGAAAACCGTAACAAGGTCTGTCCTCCTCATCTTTTTCATATTCTCTCTCACCCGGTCAAAAATGACGATCGTGTCGTTAATTGAAAAGCCAATGATGGTGAGGATGACCGCCATGAGCGATAAATTGTATTCGAGATTCAGGACAGAGATCGCCCCATAGGTCACGATGATATCGTGAAACAGCGAGATGACACCGCCAAGTCCGTAAGAGAGCTTATGGAATCGAAAGGCAATATAGACCATGATCCCTAAGAGCGAGAGTGCCACCGCCCATGTTGCTTTCTGCTTCAAATCTCTCCCAACCATCGGCCCAACAACCTGGACATTTTGTATATCCGGGGGCTTGCCTTTGAACTGCTCCTGGAGAGCTGTCTGTATCCTTTTGGCTATGGCCTCCATATCCTCTGAACTTTTCTCTACACGGATCAAAAATTCGTTCTCTCCTCCGAAGTTTTGAACCACTGCTTCCTTCACACCAGAGGTACCTAAAGCAGTTCGGACCTCCGAGATGTCAGCAGCCTTCGGGAATTTCACCTGTATTACTGCCCCCCCTGCGAAATCGACCCCATTTCTCAACCCCCCATGATAAACAACGGAGCCGATGGTCACAAGCATAGCCATCATTGAAATCCAGAGGGTAATCTTCTTCATCCCTATGAAATCAAAATGGGTGCCCGGTCGAATTAATTCCATTTGAAAGTTCCCGTTAACTATCAGATGCTCAATCGTTTAATCGCAAATTTAAGTGTGATCATATCGTACACCAACCTTGTAACAAATACAGCCGTGAAGAGGTTAGCCAAGAGACCAATACACAGTGTCACTGCAAATCCCCTGACCGGCCCGGTTCCGAATTGGTAGAGAATGACCCCCGAGATCAGGGCAGCCACGTGGGAATCGAAAATGGCAGTGAAGGCGCGGTGGTAACCCTGATCGATGGCCAGGCGAACCGTCTTCCCTAACCTCAACTCCTCTTTAATCCTCTCGTTAATCAGGATATTGGAATCGACGGCCATTCCAATGGTGAGGACTAAACCGGCAATGCCAGGAAGGGTTAAGGTCGCCCGGAATAGAGCCAGAGCCGCCAGCGTCAATATCACATTCAGGATAAGAGCAGAGTCGGCAACCAACCCAGAATACCGATAGTAGATGACCATGAAAATGGCGACGACAATCGCGCTCAGCAATATAGAGATGATCCCCTTGTGGATCGAATCTTGTCCAAGAGAGGGTCCTACGGTCCTCTGTTCAATGATTTTTACAGGAGCGGGGAGTGAACCTGATCTGAGAACAATGGCTAAGTCGCTTGCCTCTTTTGTATCAAAACGCCCGGTGATCTGAGCCCTTCCTCCGGCGATCCTCTCCTGGATCACAGGAGCAGAATAGACATTATTATCCAGAATGATCGCCAATCGCTTTTTTACATTTGCGCCAGTAATCTGCTCGAAGAGTCTGGCTCCAATATCATTAAATTCCATCGCCACATAGGGCTCATGGAATTGGGAGTCGAGGGCCACCCGCGCGTCCTTGATCACGTCACCCGTCATCAGCGTCTTTTCCCTCAAGAGGTAGGGGACCCTCCGCGCAGCTCCTGTCTGGGGATCCACAGACCTCTGATACAGGATGATATCTCCGGGGGGGACATTCCCCTTCAATGCCTCCTCAAGGTTTCCCTCGTCATCAACCAGCTTAAATTCCAGAAGAGCTGTCTTCCCAATAAGATTGATTGCCCTCTCAGGATCCTTGACGCCCGGAAGCTGGATGAGGATTTGATTGATTCCTTGCCGCGTAATTTCGGGTTCCAAAACACCAAATTGATCAATTCGATTTCGGATGATCTCGAGGGCTTGTTCGACCGCATGCCTCTTGGAATTCTCCACATCTCTGCTGTCGAGAACAAGTTGATACTTCCATATCCCTCCCTCTCCGGAGGATGTCTTCTCGTGGAGCATGGGAAACCGTTGGTTCAGAAGATTGTCCACCCTCTCTCTGGATCCTGAAGCCTCCAGGACAACTATCTCTTTTTCCCGCTCCACCCTTCCGGCCGGAATCCCCTGTTCCTTCAGAGCATCAGCCAGATTGCTTCTCACCTGTTCGACGTAACTCTCCACCGCCTTCTCTTCTTCCACCTGGAGGAGGAGATACATGCCACCTTGGAGATCAAGACCCAGGTGGATCTTCTCTGTCGGAATGACCTTAGTGAACCATGGAGGTAACTGAGAAATCGCGGTCGGAAGGAGAAGAAGAATGGCGAAAATGGTGACCGCCGAATAGAGGATAAGTTTCCACCTTAAATTCTTCATTTTGAAAAAACCCTGATTACTCCCTTCGTCCCAAAGGCGTCTAGCCAGACAACAAAAATGATACCAAGGGCTTACCTTCACCCTTGGTATCTGTTAAACAAAAATATTAGCCCATCCTTAGAGGTTTTGCAAGAAAAAATTTCTTTCCCTGTTCTGTCCCTGCAGGTCGAGGAAGAAAAAGTTCGGAGCCAGAAATTTAAAAGGGCGGATCTTTCACATCCACCCTTAGATTTTCTTCCACATATTGAGCTTTCTCTTTTGACAGGAACCCTATTTCACATCACTCCATTTCCCGTATTTCTCTCTTAAAATACGATGCAGAATTTTCCCGGTTGGGGTCATGGGCATCTCTTCATCCTTGATGAAATCGACGGACTTCGGAATCTTATATCCTGCGATTTTCCCTCTGCAGTGGTCGATGAGTTCCTTCTCCGTAGCCGTTTTTCCCGCATGGAGGGTCACGATTGCCTTCACTGATTCTCCCCATTTCTCATGAGGGACTCCAATGACCGCCACATATTTCACCGCGGGATGGGATCCCAAAAGATTCTCCACCTCCGAAGGAAAGATATTCTCCCCTCCACTAATGATCATATTTGCTTTTCTATCCACCAAGACAAAGTAACCATCTGGATCCCGGTAAGCCATATCCCCTGCGGAAAACCACTCTCCCTGGAAGACCGATTTGGTCTTCTGCGGATCCTTCCAATACTCTTTAAAGACGTGAGGTGTTCTTGAGTAGAGCTCTCCCACCTGTCCATCCGGTACCTCTTTGCCGTCCTCGTCCAAGATCTTGATTCGATCTGATCCCCAGATCTCCCTCCCAATGGAGCCTAACTTTTTGAACTGCTCTTCGGGTCTGAGCAGTGTCACCAGACCGGCTTCTGTTGAACCATACGCCTCCCATAGCTCTGCGTTTTTGAAATAATCCATGATGGCCATTTTCGTATCCTTCCTTGCAGGTGCTGAGGAGATCAGAAGCTGTCTCATTGAACTCACATCGATGTTATTCTTAACCTCATCGGGCAAAGAGAGCATCATAATGTAGTGAGTGGGAACAAGGGAAGTAAAAGTAATCTTCTCTTTTTCAATGGTCTTTAATAGATCGACTGGATCAAAGCTCACCATATTATAGACAAAAACCCTTGCACTACAATAAGTGTAAGTGAATGAATAAAAAATTGAATTGATATGGCACATCGGCATGACGAGCATGACGCAATCATTCGGCTTGATGCCTGTATTCATTGCATTGAGAACGTACTGGGAGAGATTGTTCTCATGAGTTCTGACAACCCCTTTGGGCTTGCCAGTGGTTCCAGAGGTATACATCAGGTTCCAGACATCCTCGCCATCGACCGTCACATCAGGTTCCACAGGAGAGGACCCCGAAATAAGTTTTTCATAAGATTGGTAACCCTCAGGTGTCTGATTATCTCCCCAGTAAACATAATTTTCCGGCTGGATAGAAGGAAGTTTATTACGAAAGGAATTGACCGTTGGAACAAAATCCTTTGAAACAAAAAACGCCTTAGATTCTGAATGGTTCACAACATACTCCATCTCAGGAGCCGCAAGGCGAAACATGATTGGGACGGTAATGAGCCCAGCTTTTGCAGTCGCCGCATAAATCTCCATCCATTCAACACAGTTGTATGCCAAGATGGCAATCCGATCTCCCTTTTTAAGCCCCATTTTGGTTAATGCATTGGCTAAGCGACAGCTCCTATCATTCCACTCTTTGAAGGTCATCTTACGAAACTTATCCCCTGCCCCCGGTTTATCGGGATACTGCGTTGCCATCATCTTTAGAACCGTTCCAGCTGTTATCCATTTACTAATTGTCATGAGTCCACCCCTTTCTTAATCCACCCAACGCCCTCTTTGATAAAGAAGGAAAAGGAGAGGATTAATCATTTGTGATTTTATACACATTCCTTATCAATATTAGATTTTTTTGTCAAGGAGAAGTTTTTGCTTGCGCACCCTAAGTTTTTTCTTGCTCGCCCGGGGTAAATCCCTTCCAAGGCTTCATAAGGCCCACATTGAGGCAAGGGCAATAAGCCTCGGAATCAATTTGAAACCGAGCCTCCCCTTGAAGCCCACCCAGCACAACTCCATAGCGGTTGGGCCGATGAAGCCTCTTCAGTGACCAACCCCGGTCGGCAAACCCCACGGGCCCCCGTAGGCCGAGACACAGAGGGGTGGGTTGGAGAAGCTTTAGAGCGGCCATCTTGAATCAATCTCGGCAAGGAGTCCCAAATCCTAACCCAAGCTGATCCTTGATATCGGGGAGGGTTCCCCATAACATTCAAAATGGCCGCATTCTAAAGGTTTGGAAACCCGCCCCTCTGTGGCGATGGCATCCTGAAATCTTCCCTTGGGAGAAAAAACTGGGGGAGCGCAAGGGAGTTTTTGGGATTACCCTTGGCATCTCCTTACATGGGGCAATATTCTTCTTAGATGCTTTCCCCCTTCGACCTGTCGGCAAATACAGTGACAGAAGAGGTGAAGATATGAAGGAGCTTAGAATGAGGGATGTATACGAACCAGGCAAGACATGGGACAACGTGAAAATACCAGAGAAAGTTCGCATCTATTTTAACTTCCCTTAAGAATTGAGACAAAAAATATCCTCCAAACGAAATCCAGTTATTGGCACTTGCTGGCGTAAAATTGGCCATGTAGACTTTGGAGGCCACCACCTCGGGGTGTGCAATCCGGTATCCTTCGATGAAGTAACCGGATATCTCTAAGAAGAGAATAAAGAGCAGGGTGATGATATCCTCCTCTTCCGTCCTCAATTGATTCGGCCGGAGTATGAAACGGCGGACGATGGCCAATATACAACCAATCAGGATGAGGAAGCTGAAGAACTCGAGAAAAAAGTCGAGAAAAGGCCGAATCGCCCCTGTTTCAAAGGCATGGGCAAAAGATAAAAACGGGAAGGTATGACTCCATTCGACGAGATACCCTGTGGTAAATCCTTTGATCATGTCGACGATAAATGTGGCGATAAAGCCAAAGACCAGAAGGGTATGGCTAAACCAGCGATAGACAGATTGGCCAAAGAGTTTCTTGTGAAAGATGACATCCCTGATGAGAACTTTGATATACCACCCCGGCCGACCCCAGAACTCCTTCCAGCCCCTATTGAGAAGTATATTCAACTTGTGCCCAGGAGTCGCATTCTCGGCCCCTTCTAAGGTCCCTTGGAGATAAACACTGATTCGAAACCCCATTCCCCAAAGAAAGAGGAGGAGCGAAGGAATAAACATGGCATAGAAGGTGAGATGTTTATCCATGGCAGTAGCAGGGGCAACCGTTGATGTCTAATAATTGTCTTGCAGACAGTCGTGAAAGGTCCAAATTGATGCTGCTTTTCAGCAACTTTTATCTATGTTCAATCAGCCTTCGTCTCTTTGAGGTTGAAGATCGGTTCTTGGCTCGCTACGATCCGTTCCCCGTTAGAATTGTCTTCTTTCCCGGAATGAATCCAATAGGCTCGGGGTAAGGCCACAGACAGTATGGATATGACGGGTCTCCCCGCTCCTACGTCTTTTTTATTCGTACCATCTCGGACTTTATAAAGTCTTTCATGCTGTCTATCTTCATCAAATTTTTAAGCTCTTCCTGGAGATTGGATGATTTAATTTTAAATATCCAACCTCTCTCATAGGGACTCTCATTCATCAACTCAGGAGAATCTTCAAGATCCTGATTGGAGGATTCCACTTTTCCGGAGACGGGGGCATAGATCCTCCCCACCCATTTGCCAGATTCCATGGAACCGCAGGGTTTTCCTTGCTCAACAGCCCTGCCGATGGAGGGCACTTCGACATAAACGATCTGACCCGCTAATTTTTGAGCAAAATCAGTTGCGCCCACTGTGACAATTTCCCCTTCAACCCTGGCCCAGAAATGCTCTTTGTGATAATACAAATCATCCGGAAAAAGATACCCTTCGATTTCCATTTTCAAGATCCCCCCTTTCTTTTTGATGGCTTTATACTATAAAAATATTTGAATAACAAGTCTCTTTCGCATCAATTCATATAAGTTTCTATCCAATTCTTCTTATTTAACTTATAATTTCGATCGGGCACCTTCTCCTTTTAAAATATTTCGGGGGAACCACTGAAAAAAGAATCGGCAATCCTCGAAGGTCCTTTGTGCAGACCCTGAAGGTACTTATATCACCGGGGGAGTATTCTCCATTGAGCCCGTACGCTCCTCACAGACTCTTTAGTTTCTCTGTGAGCAGGGGCACCACATCGTACAAATTCCCTACGATCCCATAATCGGACAGGGCGAAGATCGGGGCCTGATTGTCTTTGTTGATAGCGACTGTAATGCGAGCATCTCGGATGCCCACGGTATACTGAATCTGGCCTGAGATACCAACCGAGATGACCAGTCGGGGCCCGGTCTTTTTGCCGGAGAGGCCCACCAGCCGATCTTCTGAGAGCCATTGGTAATCCGTACACAATGACTTTGTGCAACCGATCTCTGCACCGAGAGCCTTTGAAAGTTGCCCGATGATCCCGAGGTCTTCCTTCTTCTCCAGGCCCCGGCCAATGCAGACAATGACTTCCGCATCCTCAAGGTTAACTTTCTCTCCTACCTTTTCCTGCCGCTCCACGATTTGGGTCCGGGGTGACTTCAGATTTAAATTAACCTTGACAACTTCTCCTTGTTTAGATTCTTTTACACCCAATTCAAAGGTCTTGGGCATTACAGTGATCACTTTATGAGGTGTCTTGAGCATTTCCACTGCCACCGTATTCCCGCCCAGGCTATATCGGCTGACCACCAGATCTCCGTCTTTTACTTCTACTGCGGTCGCATCGGTGACGCAGCCTGCTCCAAGTTTCTGAGCCACCCGAGGACCCAATTCCTTCCCCCTTTTGGTGGAAGGCAGTAATAGAATCTTGACGTCGTTTTGCTGTCCAATCTGATAAAGGGCCTCCGCGAAGGACTCGGCATTAAAATCGGCCAAGGCTGGATTCTCACCGGCATAGACCCTGTCAGCCCCAAAGGCGAAATATTCATTGGCCTTAGCATTTGCATCTATCTTCTCGCCCAGCAGAACAGCGCTCAACTTCATATTCAATGCAGAGCTGAATTCCTTACCTTTCGAAAGCAGTTCAAAGGCAAGATCGTCTCTTTCAGAGAAAACCAGCAATTCGGCCATGATTACCTCCCAAGTACCCCTTCTTTGGTAAGGGCGTTGACCAAGTTCTCGACCACATCCTTTAGGTCTCCTTCGAAGACCACATGCTTTCTTGCTTGTTCTGGAGCAAGGTTGCTAAGGATCTCCCTGACCGACCCTTTCACCCCAACCTCCTCACCAGAAAGCCCAAGGTCTGCTGCTTTTAATTCTTTGACAGGCTTTCGCCCTGCCTTCAAGATATCTTTTAGTAAAGCCAATCGCGGCTGATTAATCTCATTGGCTACTGTCACCAGGACTGGCATTTCAGCTTCCACGATTTCAAAGCTCTCTTCCATGTTACGCACGGCCCTGACCTTATTGCCATTGATCTCCAGCTTCCGGACATAAGTGATCTGAGGAAGGTTGAGGAGTTCTGCCAACCTGGGCCCGACCTGGCCAGAGTAGTTATCTGTGGAGCCCTCCCCGCAGAGTATAAGATCGTATCCCCCGATCTTCTCGATCGCCTTGGCGAGTGCCTTCGCCGTTCCTGCGGTGTCGGAATTGGCGAAAAGGGGATCTGTCAATAGCATCGCTTCATCGGCTCCGATGGCTAAGACCGCTTTGATGCCTTCCTTCAGCTTGGCACCGCCCATCGCCACTGCAATCACTTTCGTCCCTTCAACCTTCTCCTTGATTCTTACCGCCTCTTCGAGCGCATTTCTGTCCATTTCTCCGAAGATTAATGGTGCTCCTTCCAGAATAGGTTTCCGATCTTTTACTCTGATATAGACCAGATCAGGAATCTGCTTCAAGCAAACCAAAATATTCACGTTCTGACCTCCTTTTTATTGGCACCATCATCGTTTCGACGGCTTGGGTATGTGGAAAAAACTCTCAGGCTCATTGAAACGGGGCTTGCCCCTTTGTGCAGCCATTAGTTGCGGAGGGAACCCTCTGAAGAGGATTCCCTCCGCTTAAATGGCACGAAGTGCATCAAAAAGTATTAGTGCCCTATCTGGGTCCCGCGATACGGCACTCCCTCGTCTCCAATGTAGTCACGGGCGATGATGATCTTTTGAACGTGATATCCACCTTCCGCTCCTACCACATACGACATCGCACCCCTCAGGGCCATCTCAAGCGGTGTGTCCTTGGTATAACCAAAACCACCGTGGTACATCATTCCATGCTTTGCGATATCAACAGCAAGCATCGGGGAATGGGCCTTACATACCGAGATCGTCCGGTTGATTTCTTCCTTGGTGAAGCTGGATCGATCTTGGTAGAAATTGTCAATCATCCAGGCCCCCTTCTGTAGCATCAATTTCAACATCTCCAACTGGGCATAGTCATCTGCGATCTCGAAGGAGATACCTTCAAAGCTCGACAGAGGCCGGCCGAAGATCATCCTCTGCTTGGTGTAGTCCCGGCTGATCTCCAGGCATCTCTCAGCCCCTCCCAGGCAGGCGGCAGACACCAAAACTCGGGCGGCGTTGAAACCTTCCATGTTGATATAAAACCCTTTGTTCTCTTCACCCAAAATATATTTTTTGGGAATCTCAACGTTTTTGTAAACAAAACCACCGGTGGAAAGTCCCATACGTCCCATGTCTTTATAAACGGTATAGGTTGTGCCTGGGGCTTTGGCCGGAAAATAAGCGAAGGTTGACCCTTTGTAACCTTTCGATGGATCCGATTTGAAGAGGGTCAGGTGACCGCCACCCCACTCATTCGATTCCCTCACGCCACTGATATAAGCCTTCTCACCGTTGACAATGAATCTGTCCTTTTCGCTCTTAGCCCAGGTCTTAATGTTGGCTAAGTCTGAACCTCCACCAGGCTCGGTCGTATTGATTCCTAAGAACCATTCCCCTTTAGCAACTTTAGGTAATATCTCTTCCTTCGCCTCCTTGCTGCCGTACTGAGAGAGCATAAATGCCCATCCAATGCACAGCAACGTGTAGACTGGCACTGACATGCTCAACTCACCCCTCGCAATCTCGTGAATCGTAATCATGGCGTACTGCATTGTCTCACCTGGAACAGCCGTTCCGCCATACTCCTCAGGGATGGTCACACCATAGACACCAAGCTCAGCCATCTTCTTAACCAGCTCATGGGGGATCCTCTCCCATTCCTCGTCAATCTTCCGTGCGATGGGCTCCAATTCGGCTTTTGCAAACTCTCTCACCGTGTTCTTCCATAGTTCCTGTTCTGTACTCAGTCTAAATTCCATTGTGATCCTCCTCCTTTCTTAGATTGGGTATAAAGTACCCTTTAGCCACCAGAGCGGTTTATAAAGGCGGACTTTTGAAATTGCCTTACGATTACGACCATATACGAAAAAATCAGGCATAAGCATGGGACGATCCAAAACAATTTGCTTCACTGTGTCATCAGCAAAGATCATGCCACCGCCCTGATGAAACATAACTATTTAATATCATTTGTTATTATTAGTGAAGAACGATAGGAGACTCTTTTAAGGAAGGAATATGTGTCGATAAATCCAGACACAAGAACGTAAATAACATTTGGTAACTATATGAGAATATATTTAATTTAGATTATGTATGGAATTCAAGACATGTCTGATTTAAAAGACGTTATGTTGCTTCATTTTTTCATAAAGCGAGGACCTGTGGATTCCCAAAATTTTCGCCGCCTTTATTTTCTTACCCCCCACGGATCGTAGGGTATCCACAATAAGCTGCCTTTCCACATCAGCCAGCGTCTCTCGTAAAGAATCATGGGGGCGGATAAAACCATCTTTTATCTTTCCAGAGCCGTTGATCCGCGCCGGAAGATGTTCCGGTCTCAGATGTTCACCTCTTGCCATGATCAGCCCCCTTTCAAGAACATTTCTCAATTCTCGGACATTCCCCGGCCAATGATACCTTTTGAGCATTTCCATGGCCTCATCAGAGATGTCTGTAGGGGAAGACCCGATTTCTTGATTTAGGATAGACATCAGGTGACCGGCAATAGCGGGAATATCTTCCCGTATGCTTCGGAGGCTCGGTGCATGGATATGGAAGGCGTTGATGCGATAATAAAGATCCTCCCGGAAAATTCCTTTTTCCATCATCTCCTGGAGATTCTTATTCGTAGATGTGATAAGCCTGTAGTCAAGATTGATCGTTGTGGTCCCGCCTATACGTTCCAACTCTTCTTCCTGAAGGATTCTCAAAAGTTTTGCTTGCATGGACAGAGGCATGTCGCCGATTTCATCAAGGAGAATGGTTCCGTTGTTTGCAAGCTCAAATTTTCCCGGTTTTCCCTGAGCCCGAGCCCCTGTAAACGCGCCCCCCTCATAGCCAAAAAGCTCGCTCTCAATCAATTCCGGGGGAATGGCTGAACAATTAACTCTGATGAAAGGGCCGTCTGCCCGCTTGCTGTTTCTATGGATATAATAGGCAATCGTCTCTTTACCGGTTCCCGACTCTCCTGTGATCAGAACCGGAAAATCACTGCCGCTCACCTGTAAGGCTAACTTCTTCGCCCTTTGAATCAGATCCGATTGGCCGATAAGGACTCTGGGTCCCTTCAGGCTCTTGATTTCATCCCTGTAATATTTGAGCTTGCTGTTGAGCACGTCGAGACGTCTTTGAATTTCCATCACCTTTGACTCGTGATGGAGCATTGCCTTACCGACAGCGCCAATAATCTTCCCTTCCCGATTTCTCAGCGGGATTCTCGAAATAATTTGCAGCCTTCCGCCGATGAAGAGCGTTTCCCCGATCTTCGCCCGACCCGTTTCCACAACCTCATGCAAATTCGTCTCCTTGATGACCTCTTTAACATGCCGACCTATGGCCGTGACAGGATCAACTCCTATCAACTCCTTACTATAGTGGCTTATGAAACGGATGATTCCTTTCGTGTCAATGATAATAGGACACTCATATGGATTATCAACGACCGCTTCGAGAAGATCTCTATCTAATTGGTCCATTGTATGATCGATGGATTTCGGAGCCATAAAAGTCCTCCCCTCCGTCGTGAGGACCACTTATTCGTAATAAGATCACCTATTAAAAGGCCTCTTGTCAAGAGCTAATACTTTTTAAACCCGGGTGATAGGATGCATGGAATAGAGGATCAACTGCATCACCATCTTCCAAAATTCGAGTAAGCCTAAACGGGGGAACTTGACCAAATTGCGCCATTTACTTTATATATATCAAAAAGTTCTGAATGTAACATAAAATCCTTTCTCGATTTGAAAATCGCCTTTGTCTCTGAAAGCTAAATCCCCTTTCGGCCGTTTGATCCATTCCTCTTGTCATCTTACAGGTGTATTTAGAAAACAATTGACAAAAACATAGAGGGAGGCATATCCTAAACATATTCTTGGGGTGAACATTTATTGAGTTTAAGGAAAACAAAATGAAAAACAGTCACATATCCGGATCAAAAGAAAAGAAGCCAAATGGCTTAAAATTAAGCAGAAGGACATTTCTAAAGTTTTCTGTACTCACGGGTGCAGCAGTTGGAATGAACCAGATCATAGCGCAACCCATTGCCAACCCTGCCCTACCTCTTAGGAAGAGCAACGAGAATGTCGCGGAAGAGAAATGGATTGCTACTTCATGCCTGAATTGTCCTGCCCGCTGCGCTATCCGAGTAAGGGTGGTCAATGGCAAGGCAATAAAAATAACGGGAAATCCATTTTCTTTGGTTTCGGAAGGAAAGATCTGCCCCCGGGCACACATAGGTCTCCAAGTCTTATACGATCCAGATCGGATTCATTCCCCGCTCAAAAGAACGAATAAAGAAAAGGGTAGGGAGATTGATCCCAAATGGGTTCCGATCCCATGGGATGAAGCCCTACACCAGGTAGCAAGTCGGCTGAACGAAATCCGAGATCGGGCTCAACCCCATAGGGTTCTTATGTTTTCAGGACTTCATTCCGTAAGCACCGTGGACATCATCTCCAGATTTGCAGAAGCTCTGGGAACCCCGAACTTCATCTCAGGAGAGGGTTTAGACCTGGAGACAGAAAAATTGGGAAACTGGATGGCGGACGGCCATTATAGCTTGACCTCCTATGATCTCGATCACACCAAATATATCCTCTCCTTTAGTGCTGATCTACTAAGCTCAAGTATGCCTCTTTCTCGTTTCCTGAGGAAATGGGGAAAGATACGACGTGAAAAGCCCTACCGGCCAAAGGTCGTTGTGATCGATCCAAGGTATTCTGTGACCGCTGCGAAGTCGGACGAGTGGATCCCTATTTATCCTGGGACAGAGGGAGCCCTGGCCATGGCCATTGCCCATGTCGTCATCGCAGAAGATCTCTATGATCACACCTTCATCGATCGCTGGGCAAAGGGATTCGATGCCTATCGAAAATTGGCCCTCGAACAATACAGTCCTGATCTTGTCTCAAAGACAACTGGCATCCCTCCTGAAACGATCCGAAGGATCGCAAGGGAATTTGCCCAAACCAGACCTGGCCTTGCCATCAGAGGGAAGGAGGCTATCTCATGGCCACATGGATCCTATACAAGCTATGCCATATTCTGTCTTAATGCACTTGTGGGTGGCATCGATGTGCCGGGTGGGATCATCTATCAAGAGAATGTCAAGTATAATGAAATGCCCCAATTGGTAGAGGATGAGATTGCGAAAAAGGGCAAGGCAAAGCAAAGCCTTGATTTTCACGGAACAGATAAGTTCCCTGCTGCCAAGGTCGTCACAAATCAGGTACCAGAATCTTTATTGAGAGATATCCCTTATCCCATAGAGATGGCGATCGGTTTTAGCAGCAACTTTAATATGTCTGCTCCTGGCGCTGGAAGATGGGATGCGGCTTTAAAAAAATTACCCTATTATGTCCATATCTCCCCTTTCATCACCGAAATGGCCCTTTATGCTGACCTCGTCCTGCCCTCCACCACTTACCTCGAGGAATGGGGGTATGACCACTCCCCAGCCGGGGCAGGTTTTGCCGAGATGAGGATAAAACAACCTGTAGTCAGCCCAAGGGGTAATGCACGCCCAGTGATCAACACAATCTTTGAGATATCAAAGAGGATGAAAGGAGGGGTTGATAGATCCTTCTCCACGCTCGAAGGGGACTCCGAAGGTTTTGTTAAATTTCGGACAAGCATACTAACTCCCTGGGAAGAGCTGCTTAAAAAGGGGGTCTGGATTGGAAAGGAGTACAATTATCAGAAATATGCCCGCCTCTTCCAAACCCCTTCAAAAAAATTTGAGTTCGAATCAGGAAACCTAAGATCCCTCCTCTCGAAGACAGGAGATACACAAAAGGGGAAATCAGATTTCTTACCCCATTACAACGGAGTAAAATTTTTAGGGGAAAAGGAGAAGTACCCCCTTATCCTTCTCCCCTATCAGCCCTTATTGATGATGGACAGTGGGAGCCAGAATTATCCGTGGGCCCAGGAGATCTATCTTCCCATGCAGGGAATGGGTTGGGACACCGTTTTTGAAATCAACAGCAAAACCGCAGAGACCTTTCATCTCAAGAATGGCCAAATCGTTTGGATCGAGTCTTCCTTTCAAAGGATAAAAGGAAGATTAAAGCTTTCTGAGGGGATTCACCCCGAGGTTCTAGCTATCCCCTCTGGCCAAGGACATTACGGCTATGGAAAATGGCAGAAGGGGATTGGCGTCAATCCCAACGAGGTCATTGGTGTCGATTATGACAGATTAAGTGGCCAGGCCTCTTTTTTTAACACGAGGGTTAAGGTCTATCCTGCTTGAGTTCGAGATGAGGTTAGAGGGAGATAAGAGGATAGGGAGATTAAGTTGGGAAATGAACGAACGCAAAGAACGAACAGAAGGTGAAAGATGACAAGATGGGCAATGGTGATTGATCTAGATAAATGTACGGGATGCCAAGCCTGCACCATTGCCTGTAAAGCCGAAAATAATGTTCCCCACGGATCCCCGGAAGAGCAAAGAAAGAAAAGGGAGATTTACTGGAACAAGGTAATCGCTGTGACCAATGGAAAGTATCCCCACGTCCAAACGATACTGATTCCAATGCCTTGCATGCACTGTGAGCAGGCTGCCTGCGTCACTGTCTGTCCTGCAAAGGCAACCTACCGCCGTGAAGACGGAATCGTCATGCAGGATTTCAGAAAGTGCATCGGATGTAAATACTGTATGGTTGCCTGCCCTTACGGCGCAAGAAGCTTCAATAATAAAGAACAGGAAGAAAAGGATTATCACCGTCAGGATTTACCCCCTAACCGCAGTGTTCGGGGACAATGGCCATTTCCTTCCAGAACCCATGGGGTGGTGGAGAAATGTACCTTTTGTTTCCATAGGATAGACCAAGGGATAAAAGAAGGCAAAAAGATAGGCAAGGAAGTAGTCCCCGCCTGTGTGGAGGACTGTCCGTCAAATGCCCGAATGTTTGGAGATTTGGACGATCCCGGCAGTGAGATATCCCATCTCTTATCATCAAGAGGTTGGATCAGGCTTCGAGAGGAATTGGGTACAAAATGTAAAGTATATTATCTCTTTAAATGAGTAATTTCTGATGAAGCTATCCTATACTCCTATCGATTTTAGACCTCGGGTTTTTTATATCCTCAATGCCATTCTTGCGGCCTTTGCAATCGCGGGATTCATCTGTTTCGTGATCAGCTATATAGAAGGCCACCATGTATTTGGAATCAGTAATGTCATTCCCTGGGGGATGGCTATCATCATTACTATCTATCTCATAGGCCTTAGCGCCGGTTCCCTCATGCTTTCCTCACTTACTTATGTTTTTGGAAGGGAAGAGTATCGGTTGATCTCCAGGATTTCGGTTTTTTTAGCCATTGTATTGATCTTCGGTGCGATGGTCGGAATTTCCTTGGATTTAGGAAGACCCGAGAAGATGTGGCGGCTATTCATGTTCTTTGTCCTGAACAATATGCGGTCGATGTTTGCTGTCAATGGGATACTTTACGGAGTATATTTTGTTATCAGTTTCATTTACCTTGGACTTATCTTCGCAGAAAAAATGAAGTTCATCAAAAAGATAGGTATCCTGGCCATGATTTGGGCATCGATGGTCCATATGGGAACAGGGGCGATATTCGGTTTCGTTGCCGCCAGACCCATCTTCTATTCACCCTTAAAGCCCTTCGAATTTCTTGCTGCGGCCATGGCCTCCGGACTGGCTCTGTTAATCATCGTGGTGATATTCGCATTTAAGTCGGCCAAAAGGAATTATAGGAAAGAACCATTTTTTTCACTTGGCAAACTGCTCCTGGGCTTGATCATTGCCCTTGCTGTTATATTCTTTATCGATAAATTAACCCATCTTTATTCACCCAACCGAGAACCGACTCTATGGCTTCTTAACGGACCTTTTGCTTGGGTATTCTGGGTATTTCAAGTCGGATGTGCCTATATCTTCCCCATTCTTTTATTGATCCATCCCCGATCCAGAAAGACAATTAGAGGTTTGGTAGCCGCATCATTTTTGGTGGTCATTGGTATCTTTTTTGAAAGATTTCTACTGGTCATCCCTGGAACAGCGCATCCGATGCCTTTCTATCCTGGGCAAATTGAGGGAATCTGGGGAGAGGCAGGCTCTTTTCCTTTAACTGTCATTGAATTAGTCATGTGCCTTGGGATATTTGCCCTGATGGGATTGTTCTTTATCCATGGTTGTAGAAATTTAGACCTCTTACCAATGTTTGAGAAGAGCGAATCAATCCCTGAGAAGGAAATGGATAGGAACATTGCTTGAGAAAAAGTTGATGCTGAGGAAGAAACGATGGGAAGTTTCCTTAGACCCATAACTATTTTTTTGGAATTAACCATATTGACAGCTATTCTTTACTCCCTTCTCGCAGGGATCAAATTTACTCTCTTCGATTTTGGGATGGATCAGAAATACCATAGATTTATAAAGGTGTCGCTCATCATTTTGGGGTGCTTGGTATTTTCATTTCTTATTGCTCACCTGTTCACATTTTATCCCCGCATCTCAATCATGTTGAAATATCGAGGATGACGAGATGGATTCTTCGGGTTTCAAGTTCTGGGAAGCTCAAGAAATTTATATCATCAAAATATTTCTGCCAATCTTCATTGGCTTTCTGGTTCTCTCTGTGGGGCTTCTTGCCCTTTTTGTTCTAAGCTTTTGGAGACAGCATTATCGGCTATGGCACCTCGGGAAAGAAGAGGATAGATCTGATCAAGTGGCAATCAGGCTTAGAACCCTTTTGGGAGCGACATTTGCTCATATTCGATTTTGGAAAGAGTCCTATCCCGGTACCATGCATTTCCTGATCTTCTGGGGAACTTTCTTAATCTTTTTGGGTAAAATCGTTAGGCTTTTCTCCTACCCGGTGGGGTTGACGAATCCACCTCAATCCATCTTTTTATATGCTTCTTTTGTCTCCGAGGTTGGAGGCTTTCTGCTATTGATCGGTGGATGTTTAGCAATCATCCGAAGATATATCGTTAAACCCTCCCGTTTGGAGACGAAGCCCGATAGAACATTAGTATTCATCTGGGGTTTCGTCCTTTTAATGACCGGCTATTTGATAAAAGCCTATAGAATTGCAGCCCTTGGAGTAACCATTCCATCAGACTGGTTTTCCTGGGCACCTATTAGCTATCCAATTTCCCGTCTCATGTGGGTTCTGCCGACAGATTCCTTGAACGAACTTTTTGTCTGGCATCGCATTCTCATCCATGCCATACCGGCATTAATACTTTTTGCATATGTCATCGTTAGCCATTCCCCTTTGCAACACCTGTTCTTATCTCCCATAAATATATTCTTCCGTTCTCTCAAACCAAATGGTGCCCTTAGGCCTATCTCTAACTTCGAAGAGGTGGAAACCTTTGGCGTAAGAGAGATTTCTGAGTTCACCTGGAAGCAATTGTTAGATCTTGAGGCCTGTACGAATTGCGGGCGATGCCAAGATGGGTGCCCAGCACACCTGTCTCAGAAACCCCTCTCCCCCCGACGGGTGATCCAGAACCTGAAGGAGCACCTGTGGCATGAGGGGCCGAAACTCCTCAAAACCCCACTGCAACAACGTCAACCGCAGTCCATTATCAAAGCCACTATAAGTGAAGACGAACTCTGGGCGTGCACGTTCTGCCTCAACTGTTACGAGCAGTGCCCGGTCCATATCTCCGCCTTCGATAAAATTATCGAGATGAGACGTTATCTCGTGCTGATGGAGTCCCGCTATCCTTCTGAGCTTCGAGAAGTTTTTCGAAACACGGAGAGGAGAAGCAATCCATGGGGGATTGAAAGACATTCGAGGGCCGATTGGGCCGTGGATCTTGGCGTCAAAACTCTGGCCGAAGATTCCAATGTCGATATCCTCTACTTTCCAGGTTGTTTCAAGGGGTATGACGATCGGAATAAACGGGTGGCCATTTCCATGGTGAAAATCCTTCGTAGGGCAGGAGTGAGATTTGGCATCCTGGGACCCGAAGAGGGGTGCTGTGGGGACCCAGCTCGCAGGATCGGCAATGAATATCTTTATAAGATGTTGGTGGAAGCCAACATCGAGTCCATGAACCGTTATCAGGTGAAAAAGATCCTGACCACCTGCCCCCACTGTTTCAATAACCTGAAGAACGAATACCCTCAATTTGGAGGCAGGTTCGAAGTGGTCCATCAGACGCAATTCTTAAACGACCTGCTTGAGTATAAAAAATTGAAATTGAAAAGAATAGATCCGATCACCGTCACCTATCACGACTCCTGCTACCTCGGCCGTTACAATCGGATTTACGAGGAACCCCGCAGGATCCTCAATTCCATTCCAGGAGTGAGATTAAAGGAGATGGAAATGTCTCGCTTTCGAAGCTTCTGCTGTGGGGGTGGCGGAGGAAGAATGTGGATGGAGGAACATCTTGGGAAGAGGATTAATGAAATGCGCACCGTTCAGGCTTTGGAGCTAAAACCCGATGTGATCGCCACGGCTTGCCCGTATTGTCTTACCATGTTAGGCGATGGGCTTAAGGCGAAAGGGATGGAAGATTCAGTGAAGGCCCTCGACATCGCAGAGCTTTTGGAAAAATCCCTCGCCGATGAGCCTAGTGGTGCACCACAGAAATAACGCTATATTTCAAAGAGCACTTGGATAGCTTATTTTGCTGGGGATAATCATTTCCAAACATAGTTCCATTTATGGGGTACACCACTAGTGGAGGATCGTCGATCTGATTTAAAAACCATTGAAAAAAGGACTTTTTTATTTTACAAAATTTTTATTAGCCGAATCTAACTCAGGAAAGGGAGAAACCATGGACTACGTCAAAGAATTAATCGGAATCGTAGGCGAGAAGAATGTCAGCACGGATTTAATCGAGCGGCTCTGTTACTCCAGAGATCTATCGGTCCATGAGGCTGTCCCGGATGTCATCGTTTTCGTAAAAAAGACAGAAGAAGTTTCAAAAATAATGACCCTGGCCAATAAGGAAAGAATTCCTGTGACCCCAAGAGGATCGGGAACGAGTGCAGTGGGAGGTGCTTTAGCTGCAAAAGGAGGAATTCTCTTAGATCTGAGCAGGATGAATAACATCTTAGAAATAGACAAAGAAAATGGTTATGTTGTGGTCGAACCTGGCGTGATCTGTAACAACCTCAATGCAGCCCTTGCCCCTACCCATTTTTTCCCTCCGGATCCAGGGAGTGCCAATCTGGCATCGCTGGGAGGAATGGTTTCAACGAATGCCAGCGGAAATCGAGCCCTCAAATATGGAACAACCAAAAATTATGTCTTAGGTTTGGAGGTCGTGCTGGCTGACGGCCGGATTATCAATACAGGTTCCGTCCTGGGTAAGACTTCTTCTGGATACGACCTGACTCAGCTCTTTACTAACGCTGAGGGAACGCTCGGCATCATCACAAAAGTCATCCTAAAGATCCTTCCCATGCCCGAATATATTGCCTTTGCAGAGGCTCGCTTCTCTTCCAACCTGGATGCCGGGAAGGCGGTCCGAGAGATCCTGACCTCAGGAATTGCTCTCTCTTCGTGTGAAATATTGGATAAAGTCACGATCGATGTGGTCAATAAAGTCATGGAACTCAACATACCAGATTACGTGGGATGCCTCCTCTTTATTGAAATTGATGGCAATAGAAAGGCTGTTCAGGAAAACATAGAGAAGATTAATAAGATTTGTCAGGCCAATAACGGTATTGAAAATAGATGGGACGATGATCCTGCGAGGCGTCTTAAGATGTGGGCTGCTCGTCAAGGCGTTATCGCTTCTCTATCGAGAGTGAAAAGGGGATCAAGGATGCAATCCATTATGGATGACCCGGGAATCCCCATCACAAAAATCCCGGAGGCCCTTGTAGAGATCCAGAAAATCTCAGAAAAACACCATATGCCTATCAATACTTTTGGTCATATTGGTGATGGAAATATTCATCCTATTATTATTTGCGATCCCAGAAATAAAGAGCAATGGAATACCATCAAAGAAGTAGCCAAAGACTTAATTGACCTTACTTTACGACTCAGAGGGACGCTCACTGCTGAACACGGGACGGGTATGGCAAAATCCCCTTATATCAAAAGTGAGCTTGGGGAAACCCTCGAAGTCATGAAGGAGATCAAAAAAGCGCTGGACCCAAAAAGTATCCTGAATCCAGGGAAGATGGGGTTTGATGACTCCATTAAAGGTATTTATGAGAACTTTGCCTTTCAACCACTGATTGAAAGGCCTACTGAAATGAGGGGCTTTGGAGAAGCACTCGACAATGAAATTATGGCTTGCATCATGTGTGGATTCTGTCGGGCCGGCTGTCCTACTTACAAGGAGACATTGGTGGAATCTATCAATGCACTACAAGCCTCAACTGTAAGGCCGTCTGTCCTGCTGGCGTCATGGTCTCCGATATTATAGAAGCAGGCCGCAAGCGATTGGTCGAGGCTGGATTCCTGCCGGATATTCACAAAATATTGATGGAAAATCTGAAGGCCACTGGAAATCCCTTCGGAGAGCCTAAGGAAAAGCGGACGGATGTATTCCCTTCGACCTTTCAACCCAAGAAAGGACCTGTGGACGTCCTTCTTTTCGCAGGGTGTGTCTCTTCCTATCAGGACATCAATATCGTTCCTGGCATCATGAAGATTCTGGACAAGGCAGGGACGAATTACACGTCGCTAGGAAAAGATGAAAATTGCTGCGGATACATCTCCTATCTGGTCGGGGCTAAGGAATTCAAAGAGGTGGCCGAAAAGAATCTGGAGGCCTTCTCGAAAATTAAACCCAAGCAGATCGTGACCACCTGTGCAGGATGTTATAAGACCTTTAAAGAACTCTACCCCAAATACACTCCCTTTAAGACCGAAGTCGTCCATACCATCCAGTATCTGGATCGCCTGATTGAAGAAGGGAAGCTCAAATTCAAAAATGGGAATCCGATGAAGGTGGCCTATCATGATCCCTGTGATTTGGGCCGGCATCTCAACATCTTCGAACCGCCCAGAGATTTGCTTAAGAAAATCCCCGGGGTCACCCTATTGGAGTTCAAGAATAATCGTTTGCTGGCCAAGTGCTGCGGCGGTGGAGGAGGGTTGAAGGCATTCAATACAGAACTTTCAGGGAATATTGCCTATCAGCGCGTACTGGAGGCCTTAGAGGTGGGCGCGGATACAGTCGTCTCAGCCTGTCCAGCCTGTAAGGCCAATCTGCAACTGGCTGCCGCAAAGCTTCGGAAAGAGAAAAAAGGCCGAATTAAGGTGGTGGATATTATCGAATTGGTAGCCGATGCAATCGCCTAAAAAAGCATAGGGCATAGAGCACAGGGTTTAATGAAAAGCCTTCTTATCCAGTTTGGAAAAGAAGGCTTTTTTGCATTTTGAAAATTGAATTGTTTCGCCCAAAGCGTCGACTAAACTTCACTTTGTCCGGTGCCTATTCTTTGCAGTTCGCATTGTAATATTCTTCGTATTCTCATTTAGCTCTATGCGCCATGCCCTATGCGCTTTGCGGCTTAACGCGTAAGGTAGTCTTTCCAGATCTCCTGGATCCGATCGATCAACTCCCTGAAATCATAGAGGAGGGTCATTTCGTTAAGATAGTCTTCGAGGGAGACGGCTCTTGCTGTCTCAACAAATCGTCTGCAACTTTTTCGAAGGCTCGGCTGGAGTTTATCACATCCGATCGTTTGAGCCCCGCTGGTCCCAAGGGGCAAATTCCGGTGAGGGATCCCTCGTTCATCGTAGAATCTGCCATGGAGGCAACGAATACATTTGGTATTCCTCAATTGAATCGCCCGCTCAATCTCTTCATCCACGGCTTGACGGATCATCCTCTTTAGCAGAACCGTTCTTTCTTGATCCTCCATGGTCCTCACGAGTTTGATGATCTCTCTCTTGGTATCCCGAATCGATTGGGCCATCGCATCGACAATGAAGTGAGGAGTGAAGGTTCGCTCCAATCGCAACAGCCTGACCTCTTGAGTGACCAGGGTCTTGATCCCCAACTTCACTGCTCCTCTTAATTCTTTATCTTTCGTCGGCATACAGATCTTTTAGCAAAAAGAAAATGTTTTAGCAAGAAAAAATGAGGAGATTGACCTATGGATTGAGAAAGGAAGAGGTTCGTTATATGATTATCTCTCCTGACAAATAGGTCTTTGCCTTTCCAGATATTTCGACACGATCGTTCAAATATTTGCACTTCAGCTCGCCTCTTCTTTTTGACAGTTGCATTGCCGTAAGAATATCCTTTCCTAAAACATTCCTCCAATAGGGAACAAGCGTTGTGTGCGCCGATCCTGTCACCGGATCTTCGTTGACGCCAGATTGGGGAGCGAAAAAACGTGATACAAAATCGGCATTCTTCCCTGGAGCAGTGATGATCACCCCACGTGCATCGAGTTTTCTTATCTTATCTAATTCAAATTTTATATTTTCTATTTCGTCTTCACTCTTGTAGACAAACAAATAATCTGTTTTACCTTTGTAATGCTGAATGGGTTCCATATCAAAACAATCAGCCATGGATTCTTCCATATCTATTCTTCTGATCTCATCCGTTGGAAAGTTTAGCGTGATATATTCTCCTTCTTTCCTCACGAACAATTTTCCACTACGAGATCCAAAAACGATATCGGTCCCCTGATAGCCTTCGTGATTAAACATCACATGGGCCGTTGCTAATGTGGCATGACCACATAAATCAACTTCAACCGTTGGGGTAAACCAGCGAATATGATATTGCCCGTTTCTCTCAATGTAAAATGCTGTCTCCGCCAGATTATTCTCCATTGCGACATTTTGCATCAGCGCATCGTCGAGCCAATCACGACTCAATGGACAAACACCGGCGGGATTTCCGCTAAATGCCTGCTCTGTGAAGGCATCCACCTGGTAAAACTTTATATTCACGATCGCAGCCCTCCATACTGATGATATCCTCATGGATCATTGAACCACAGGCCATGTCGCCGGACGTTTGAGGCCAAAAGAAGTTCAGCGGCATTTGGATAGCAATGTCTCTGCCTGCATGATCTGTCCTTGCCGGCATCTTTTCAGAAATTCACATTTGAAAGCCTAATTCTTCAAACACCTCAAAAACAATGGATTCCTCTGCTCCTTCTTACATTACCCCAGCAGATCGTCGCAGGCTTTCATGCAGACACTACAGGTCAAACCAGCCTGTCGGTAAGCCCGGCAAGCGAATTTGTTCATGGAATATCGGTCCCCTTGCTTTGGAACTTGAAGCGCCTGGGCAGGACATTCCCGGATACAGGCGTCGCAATTGATGCAATTGTCCTTATTATAGTCCTTATTGCTGAGTGGAGAGGGGCCCAAAGAGGCTTCTGTCAATAGGCAGGCCAGCCTCACCCTGGGTCCGAACTCTGGCGTGATCAGTAAGCTGTGCCGGCCAATCGTCCCCAGTCCGGCTAATTCCGCTGCATGTTTGTAAGAGAAAACTGCTCTTAAATATCTCTGGTCAGTTGGGCATCCTGCAGCGGGTAAGGGCAGAGAGAGAAAGCCATCTTCTCGGAAGAGAATGGCCAGATCATAAATGGCTTTGTTCAATCGGCCATTGAGATACTCGCCATGTGGTCCCAAAAGCTCCCCGGGTTCTGCTTCCCCGGTTTCCTTTGAAGGTTTCAACAGGGCGACGACCTCTTTATAAATTTCTTTGCCCACGACAATCACGGACTTTGCCCCAGGCAAAAGGGAGGTGGCTTTCTCTTTAAGCTCCTTCGAATTTGAAGTCTCTACAGAAGCGACTCCTATCAATTCAACATCCAGCTTGCTTTTCATCCCTTGAATAAAATTATGGTCCAATTGTCTCATCGAAACGCTCTCCTTTCTGTCCGCGGCTCTGATCATGAAAGACTCAATTCAGCTTTGACGCTCATTGAAATACTCCATCGATTTTTTTTGACATAAAACCTCTTTTAGAAATGATTTCAGTAGCAAAGGCAGAACCTGATTTGATACACGCCGCATGGTTAATGCAGCCATGCTCTTCCATGTCCGCCCGAACGCACTGTTAGGCTTCATCCGGTATCGGCTCATTGAGATTGCGTATCCTCACCAGGTCCCGGCCCCTTGGAATGTATTCGCCCTCGACAATCACATCGCGATAGTCGTGCCTGAGCGTTTCGACCTTCATGCCCAAGCGCTCAAGTGAACCGCCGTTCGCAACAGCGCCACAGCGCAGTAACCGTGGCTCAGGGGCTGATCCATCGTGGAGAACGGCTGCATTCAACAGCTCCAACGCCTCGGCCTGGTCCGCGGCCTGGAACTTACGGGCGATGAACTTCTCGACGTCGATCGGAATCACGAGATCAACCCTAACGGGCTGGCTGAGGGGCACGCGGTTTTTACCGCGCCACTTTCCAGCGAGATGTTAACCCTTTATTTCAATGTTATTTTCCATGCACCATTCTTTAAGAGCCGCCTTCTGCCGCTCATTTTCATATTTATACCATTCATCAAGGAAACCTTTCCTCTCCAAAAGATCCTTATATCTTGAGTATGCGCCCCTACTACGAAATATTGAGTAGACCGTATCCAACTCTTCAGGCAAATATTTGGATGTGAATTCAAATACAAGAGCCTTGCCAAGTTCAAGCTCGTTTTTATGAGGGATTGTTATATATTTATCTGGATCGTCAACATCTTCCGGAAGTTCGTCCGAGTCACCCATTTCCGAAGTATAGAATATTTGGCCCGTTTCTTTGCAGAGGTAGGCGTTATGCATGCCTTGCTGGTCCATGCTGACAAAAAAGAATGCATTTTCAATATCACCAAATGAAATAGCCATAATTCATTTACTCCCTATGGGGTTAACGATGGCCTTAACCAGCGGGGTCATAAAAGCCTAAGCCAAAACCATAGAACGTTATTCTCCGTCTGGTTCAAGGGAGTGTCATATGTATATCCATTTCTTAATTATCAGCACGGGCGAGTGCCCTGGAAACCGCCTTGTCAAGTTCGGAATAATTCGTTGCTCTTGGGAATTTCGACCGATAATCTTTTGCAACCTTTAGTGACTCTGTAATCCCTTTTCTTATGTTTTCTGAGCCGTAGATCCCCACAGAAAAATGCATAAGATCGTGATCAAGGGCCTTTTCAAGGGCTTCGATGGCCTCCTCCATCTTTCCATCGCGTAATTTGCCGAGTATGAAAACTTTTTCCTTGATTCCCACTACCGTCGATAAGTTTGACCCATCGTTGAAAAATGAACTAAGAAACTGCGATGCTCTATATCTCCCTATAGATTCCCCTATGAGTCCTCCAATTACTGCGCCCAAAAGGAAGATGCCTATTAATGAGAAAATTTTGCGCGGACTAAGAGTCATTTATTATCTCCTTCTTTCATATAACATTAATTTTTATACTCGTTCCACATCTTCATGAATTTTGAACCGCTGAAGGCCCTCTTCCGCCTCAAAAGGGTCGGTTCCGTGACATTTTTTAATTTTAACATACACCTTTTTCGAAAATAAATGAAGGGAAGTAGGTTTTTGAATTGGTAGAAAAGGGTGAAGCTTATGGGATCTGGGATGGCAGGAATGGATTTCCAGTTAAATAGAAGTAGGCAAGCCCTTTGGGCCTTGTAAATTCGAGACTGCCTCTCGTCGGATCTAATTTCAACCCAATAGACTCTAAGGTTTCAACACCGATAACGGTTTGGGCTCCTTTAAAAGTAATACTTATCGAAGGGGCTTCAGCCTCCTGAATTTTGATCGCCACCCCATAGGCCTTGGCTTTGACCTTTTCTCCGTTCCCCAACTCAATCTCAACTTCTGACAACGGTCCCCATGCACCTATTTGTTCAAGTATTTCCTGTGGCAAAACAGTGTAAGTAGCACCTGTATCAATGAGCACATTCTTCAACTCAACAGCAGCCTTGCCTCCTCTAATTGTCATATTCGTATGAAGATGCCCCATAAAAGTATCCCTCTATCTATTTCAAATGATATAA
>Ga0187770_10000205_pt1 | contig 28502 bp, 26 predicted proteins | sample 0116_SJ02_MP02_2_FD_133154 | JGI IMG/M metagenome (GOLD analysis project Ga0187770, IMG submission 133154) | Tropical peat soil microbial communities from peatlands in Department of Meta, Colombia - 0116_SJ02_MP02_20_MG | ecosystem: Environmental > Terrestrial > Soil > Wetlands > Peat | place...
ACTTGTGCAGTCAGCACTCAAAATGGTACCAGGAAGTTTCAAGGCGTCTGGGTGGCATACCTATGTACCCAATCGATATGATCGGCGGGGGGAATGCGGAGAAAGATCCTAAAATTGTGAAATATGCGTGCGACCAAATCGAGGAGGGAATACGTTGGCTCGAGAGAGTAACGGGTAGAGAGCTTTCGGATGAGCTCTTCATCAAGGCAGCAAGAAACGAGATCAAGGTCCTGGTTCTATGGGGTAATATATGTGCACTGAACAGGCATGCGCCCGCGCCGCTGGATGAGCGTCGACTGATCGCTCTGTTTCCACCGGCCGTGGTGGACAGGACAACTGATCAGGCTGTGCAGTTATATGAGGTATTACTTAAAGAAGTGAGACACATGGTTGAGACTGGGCAAAGTGTGGTTCCGGATCAACGCTACAGAATAGTCTATTTTGGGATAGCCCATACGTATGGCCATCCGGAAATGGCAAGAATCCTTAGAGACGCGGGAGCCGAGATTGTGGCGTCGGTTTATACTTTTGGGACGTGTGGCAATTTCAGAGGATTTGTAAATGGAAAGTGGTCATGGGGTCCCATCGACCCCGCATGGGTAGACCAACTCGATTTATCCACCAGAAGAAATGCCATCACTGAGCTCGTTAAAATAGCTCTGGGTTGGCCTACCTGGCAAGGGGTAAGATCTTACTGGGCATTAGAGCAAATGGCCAGGTCAATGGTAACAGAATATAAGGCAGACGGGCTACTTCTTGCGCCTTCCCGTAGTTGTGAGACTGACTTCAGGAACGGTTACGTAGGGATGCAGCGCATTTTTAAAAGCGAAATTCCTACCATAGAATACGATAGCGACCAGGTCGATGTCCGGAAAATGGATTTACCAGGTGCCCAACGAAAAACAGAGTTGTTCGTGCATCTCATGGAAGCGCATAAGAGAAGGAGCGCGTGATACTTGGTGAATCAGGACTCTGATACCATCATCGAACGTTTTCGCTCCATAGCTGAGAATCCACCTGAATACGCCAGATCCCTTCAGGAGAAAGGGTACCTCTTAGCCGGGTATATGTGCACTCATGTTCCCGAGGAAATTCTCTATGCAGCTGGAATTGTACCGGTGAGGATTCTTAGCTCCCATGTTTCACAAGCAATGACAAGGAGCTATATGCATGAAACGTACTGCTCCTTTTCACATGATTGCGCATACCAGGGACTGGCGCACCATTATGATTTCTTAGACTTAATCGTGACGAGCAGCAGTTGCATCCATATGGGCGAAGCGTTTAATGTGTGGGTTAGGTTCGCAGGATTCCAGGGAAAAAGCTGCCTCATTCCGTACCCTCATATCATACAGACTAAACCTGCCGCCTCGTTTATGGTGGAGTCTTTTGGAGAGTTTAAACAATTCCTTGAGAAGTTTGTGAAAAAATCAATAGCGGACGAAGACATAGAGAGTGGAATTAATGTTTATAATCACACCAGAAGGCTCCTTAGACGACTTTGGGAGTTCCTAAGACGTGATCACCCTCCTATAACGGGACCGGAAGTCGCGACTGTCACTTTGGCCTCCCAGTTGATGGAGAAGCAAGAGTGCAATCAACTGCTGGAGCAACTTATTCAGAGATTAGAAGCCGAGCCTGGCAAAGCGCCGCCAGGGGTGAGGCTGATGGTCACGGGAGGTGCTTGTGACGACCTGAGAATTTTCGATTTGATTGAACATCTCAACTACAGGACAAGCCTGATTTTCATTGATTCGTGTACAGCAGCGAGGTACTTCTGGTTTGAGGTGCCTGAGGGTCAAGTTGATAAGCTGAAAGCGCTCGCTGAGGGATACCTCGGTAGAATCCCGTGTCCTGCAAAAGACAATGTCCCTGGTACAGGGGAGAAAAAAAGGTTTAGGTTCATTCAACAGTTCATCGAGGACTTCAAACCGGATGGGGTCGTATTTCTTTATCAGAGATTCTGCAGCCCTCAACCGATGGACGTTGTAGCATTGAAGCCTGTCTTGGATAAGTTGGGAATTCCGTCGACCGAGCTTGAACTTGATACAACCGTACCATTCACTCAATTTGGGACACAGTTGGAGGCCCTTGTAGAGATAATAACGCGGGTGGTGCCATTTGAATAAGGGAAAAATTCTGGCTGGACTTGATGCAGGTCACGTTAATATGAAGGCCATCATCATGAGGGGACAAGAAATCCTTGGGTATTGCACTGTACCCACAGGATTTGATGTCGTCGCTGCGGCTCAAACAGCACTCAATCATGTTTTGGACAATGTCGGATTCTCACACGGTGAACTGGCCGGAATCGCAGCGACTGGAATCTTTAGAGATGTGATGAAGGGACCGCCACTGAACGCAACGGGAACCGTACCCGAATATGTGGCGGATGCTAAAGGGGCTCTATTCCTTAATAAGAATTCCAGAACAGTGATCGACGTCGGTGGGAATATACATAAAGCTATCCGTTATGACCAAAATGGGAATCTCCAAGACGTTATTCAAAATGATAAATGTGCTGATGGTCTGGGCATTTTTTACACGACCATGGCCAAAGCCCTTGGAGTAAGCGAGCAGGAACTGTCCGAATTAGCACTTACATCCAGCAGGCATGTATCTGTTGCCATTCACTGCGCCGCATCCGCTGAATCAGAGGCTATTGATCTCTTGTGCCAGGGTGTGGACATCGCAGATGTGGCAGATGCCATCTCGAGATTCATCGTTGAACGCGTTGCTGCTATGTGCACAACGATCTCCCTCGCAAGAGAGATCGTGGTAGCCGGAGGATTAGCCAAATCTAAAGCGCTTATGAAGCACCTTCCGGGTTTAATAAAACAAGACGTTAGCGTATTGACCCTTCCGGAATATGTGGGTGCCATAGGTGCTGTGATGAGTTACGAAGAATCTCAAAGTTGAATTGACATCGGAAAATCTCCCCCCTGCCTTCGCCGAAGCGCCTGCCCGCCGCACAAGGCTTTGGCAGGCGGGGCTTCGCGCAGGCAGGTCGCCCCTCTTTGCCAAAGAGGGGTAATTCCTCCCTTTGGAAAAGGGAGGTGAGGAGGGATTTTGCAAATCGATGTCGCTACCATTTTGAAATGCTTAATATGAGGATTGATGATTGGGACATGAACGAGTATGCATCAATGAACGAAGAGCTCGATTGGACAAGGGCTAAGGCGATCGTAGCTGGAGTAGATATTGGGGCAGTAAGCTCCAAGACGGTGATACTGCTGGATGGGCAACTTTATGCATTTTCTCAAGTCAGAACCCGAAGGCCAGAAGAATCTGCTTTCAGGGCTATCAACGCGGCTTTAGCTAAAACCCATTTAAAGTTAGAAAATATCCATTACATCGTGGGGACCGGTCGTGGGAGGACGCAAGTGCCGTTTGCACGTAAAACGATAACTGAAATTGCGTGCGGCGCCGCAGGGGCGGTACACATTTGGGGCCCGTCTGTACGCACGGTGCTCGATGCTGGAGGTCAAAGTTGCAAAGTCATTCACTGTACCGAAAAGGGAAGGGCAACCGCTTTCCTTTGGAACGACAAATGCGCTGCGGGTATTGGACGCTCGATGGAAGCATTTGCTGATCTGGTTAAGAAAGAAATAACTGAGATTGGAAACATCGCCCTTCAATCTGATAAGTTCCCGAAGATAAGTGATTTTTGCGCGGTTTATGCCCAATCCGAAGCTCTCGATTTGATTCGTGGCAAAGTACCATTGGAACAAGTCATAGCAGGTTACCACTGCGCTATAGCCAAGAGAATCAGCACATTAGTGGCGAGATCAGGTGTGAAAAAGGATTTCGTCATCATTGGAGGACTGGCCAAGAATCCGGGAATCATACATGGGTTGGAAAGTATCTTGAAGGTAAGCAGGTTAGCTCCTAAACCCGAATGGGATCCTGCATTGACAGTAGCTCTCGGTGCAGCCCTATTTGCGGGTGCTTTGTACAGGGGAACTCTGAAAAGCTAATTTTCGCTCTCCAATGATGCAGATGGAGAGATTTCTGTTCCTTTTCAGAAATCTCTGTTTAAATTTCTTATAGACGAGCGATACTCAATTTTGCTGATATCTTCGTATGTCTAAGAAAATCGAAAGAAGGCAGTCTATCATCCAAGCCGCCATCGAGGTCTTCGGTAAAAACGGATTTAAAAATTCCAGTATCTCCGAGATTGCTCAAAGAGCGAATGTCGCCGAGGGGACTATTTATCAATACTTTAAGCATAAGGAGGACTTATTCTTTTCAATTCCTGTTGAAAAAACAAGAGAGTTTTGTACGGAATTAGAATTACATTTACAGGGAATCCATGGGGCCTTCAATAAAATTAGCAAATTTATTTGGTACTATCTCCATTTTTTCAAGGTGAACCCCGAATACGGGAAAATACTGTTGCTTGAGATGAGGGTGAACAGAAGTTTTGTTAAAACAAAAACCTATAATTCCTTCAGAAAATCCACCAGCCAAATTTTGGAAATTATCAGGGAAGGGCAGGAGGAAGGCATTGTCAAAAAAGACCTGAATGTCTATATCGTCCGGCAATTGATTTTGGGTATTTTGGAGCATATGGTCACTCGGTGGCTACTCAAAGGGGAGAAATATGATCCAATGCAACATTATGAACAGGTGAAAGAGTTGGTCTTTTATGGAATGAGCTGTTCCAGAGGTTCAAAGAGACCTGAATGATTGAGTCACGGGGCAGAAGATGGAAAATCCAATATTAAAGTGGATTGCTACCGATTGTACCCTTTGCTACCATAGCTGTGGGACGGAGGTTTTGGTCGAAGAAGGTCGGATCACAAAAATTAGGGGGCTTAAGGATCATCCTTTGAATAAAGGACGACTCTGTCCCAAGGGAGCGAGAGCCATCGAACTGGTCTACCATCCCGACCGTCTTAAATATCCCTTGAAGAAAGTCGATGGCCAATGGATGAGAATTCCTTGGGATAATGCCCTAACTGAAATTGCTGATAAGTTACAAGAGCTGAAAGAGAGATTTGGACCGGAGGTCCTAAGTATTTTTTCCGGCTCTATTGGAGTCGAAAATCTTGAGATGATGGAGTTGGCACAACGATTTAAAGGAGCTTTCGGCAGTCCCAATTTCATCTCTGTTGAGGGAATCTGCTATCGCATGCGTATCCGGGCAAGGCAGATGACCTTTGGGAAATACCCCGTTGAGGAGATGAATACAAAACTTTATGTTCTCTGGGGTCACAATCCTGAGCAGTCCGATTTCCCTTTATCCTTAGCGATTCAAGAAAATTTGGCCAAGGGGTCGAAACTGGTGGTGATCGACCCCAAGAGAATTCCTTTGGCTAAAAAGGCTGAGATGTACTTACCTGTCCGTCCTGGGACAGACGGTGCCCTTGCCCTCGCCCTGATGCATGTCGTCATCAAAGAGAATTTGTATCATAAGGATTTTGTGGAGCACTGGACCCATGGGTTTGATAAACTGGTGCCTCATATTGAACCCTACACCCCAGAATGGGCGGAGAAAATTACGTGGGTTCCAGCTTCCGACATCAGGAAACTTGCAAGGCTCTATGCCACCGCTGATAGTGCCAGCATCCATCAAGGGACGAACACGCAGGATCAGACGGCAAACGGGACACAGAACAGCCGAGCCTTTGCCATTCTTCAGACGATCACAGGAAACATCAATAACCCCGGAGGTTGGGTGATCGGCCCAAGGCTATCGTTAACCGGTTTAGGTATTCCTACAGAAAAAACACCCATCGGTGCGCATGACTACACCCTCTTCTATGACTTCTGGGGAAGAAAGAGTCCTTTCGGACAGGTGGTCTGTTTTCCGGATAGTGTTCCCAGTGTCATTAAAGCACTTATTGTCACAGGAGGAAATCCGGTGGTGAGCATGCCTGATTCGAATGCCTTCAGGGAGGCATTCAAGAAGCTCGAACTTTTGGTGGTCCACGATTTATTCATGACGGAGACTGCTGAACTTGCTCATTATGTGCTCCCTGGATGTACCCATCTCGAAAAGAATGGATTGGCTTATAGTTACAATGTCTGTCACGGCATGCCATACCTGATGCTGAGGAAGAAAGCCGTTGAGCCTCTGTACGAGAGCAGATCAGAGTTCATGTTCTGGAAAGAGTTAGCTAAGAGGATGGGCATGGGGGAAGTTTTCCCTTGGGAAACCGATGAAGAAGTGGTGGAACTTGAATTAAAACCAACTGGGTTAAGATATAAAGAGTTAAAGGAAGAAAAGGTCGCTGGGGCTTATTATATGCCGAAGCATTACGGAATGGATGCCTACGAAGTCAAAGGTTTTCCCACCCCTTCCAAGAAGATAGAGATCTATTCCGAAACTTTTGAGAGAGCAGGTTTCGATCCTCTGCCCACCTATCGGGAGCCGGATCAGAGTCCTTTGGATGAAACAAACCTCTCTCAGGAGTATCCTCTCATTCTGACGACAGGAGCCCGAATCCTTTATTATACTCATGCTCAACATCGAAACATCAAGGGTCTGAAGGAGAGGAGCCCAGACCCCTTTGCAGAAATTCATAAAAAGACAGCAGAACAATTTGGAATTCAAGATGGAGATTCCATATTCGTTGAATCCAATCGGGGGAAGATTAAAGTCAAAGCTCGAATTACCGAGGATATGCTGGAGGGAGTGGTGAGCGTCCCCCACGGATGGCCCGGAGAAGCGAATGTGAATCTTCTGACGGATGTCCATTGCCGGGAGCCCATCATGGGCTATCCTCAGATGAAATCTCAGCTCTGTTCGATTCGGAAGGCCTGAGGTGGGTCCATGGGGAGAGATGGTATTGAATCAAATACAGACGGAATAAATGGTGAAATGTAGTGTAGCCCCTGCCTTCGTCCCGCAAGGCGGGACTATGCGCAGGCAGGCTTTATGGGCGTAAATGGGAGGGAACAAAGCCCCACACTACAAAATACTTAATTTGAGTTCTGGAGATGGGAGATGAATTCTTCGGAGTTGTTCAGACTGGAAGGGAAAACTGCACTCGTCACTGGGAGTGCGCAGGGGCTGGGAAAAGAAATTGCCGTAACCCTCGCCCAAAACGGTTGCTCCTTAGTTCTCGCTGACATCGCTTACCCTGAAGAGACAGCGAAGCAGATCCAGGAGATGGGATCTCGTTCTATCTCTGTGAAAGCGGATATCTCCGATGAAATGGGAGTCAAGGATATGGTGGAAAAGGCGGTCTCTGAATACAAAAAGATAGACATCCTTGTCAACAATGCTGGGATTTCCCAATTGGGCTATGCCGCCACAGAGGACCTTCCCAGTGAAGAATGGGATAAGATCATTTCGGTCAATTTGAGAGGGACTTTCCTCTGCTGCAAACACGTCGGCAAACAGATGATCGGAAGTGGGGGAGGGAGTATCATCAACATTTCAACGACTGCTGGTATGACTGGCGTTCCCCGTGCGCCCGCTTACTGCGCCTCGAAAGCAGGCATCATTCTCCTGACAAAAAGCCTGGCCCTCGAATGGGTCAGATATCATATTCGAGTCAATGCCATTGCCCCTCACTATCTTGAAACGGAATTGACAAAGGGATTGAGGGCTTCGGAGAAGGTTTACGATGGCCTCGCCAAACAGATACCGATGAGGCGGTTTGCAAAACCAGCAGAAGTCGTAGGAACGGTGTTGCTCTTGTCCTCTCCTGCGTCAAGCTACATCACCGGGACGGTCATGGTGGTGGACGGAGGATTCCTGGCGCAATAGGGTCGGTCAGTAGGGATAACTTCCCTTCGCTCCGTCCTTCCCATTGAATCTCCTCCAGCCCCCTCTGGCAGGGTGATTACCCCCGCCTTGCGGTCTAACCGAATTTTCTGCGCTTCCTCCTTCAAAATAAAACTACGAAAATCCTCATGCTTCCTCTTCTTCGAAGTTTATCCACGGATCCCCTATGTTTACTACAATTTGCCTCCATCTTGATTCCGCCTCCCGTCTCAATCAGGAAATCACTGACCACTGGTTTTTTCTCTTGACAAAATATCAGGATTTATATATATCTATGCAACCAATCAAATTCCCAAAGTTCGGGAGATTCACGAACAGATCTTGCGGAGAAAGGAGTTGTCTGCTTTCGCGCATACCACGACAGAACCTATGAGAGGATTTCCGACTTCAAAACCCAATGAAATCGGCCCCTTCATTGCCAGACTCCATCGCAAGGTCAGTGAGAACATCATGGGTGAGAGAAGAGCTACTCGAATCTTAAGGAGGGGTATACGATGGCCGACATTAAAGTCATAAGATCAAAGGATGTGGAGGCAAAGCCGCTTCCGGGTGCTACGGCGGATGCGGGATGGATGAAGAGATTGATCTATCCTCCGAACGCCGAGCCCAAAAAGGTGCATCTGGGGATCTCCGAAGTGCTTCCGGGCCATTCACCTCATCGATGGCACACCCACACGATTGACAAAGGAGAGGGATACCAGATCATCTATCCGGAAGGCTTCGAAGAGATCTATTTTATTTTGAAGGGGACTGGGGTTGTTCAGTGGAAGACGAGTGATGGTAAAATCAAAGAGGAGAAGGTTGATGCGGGCGATGCTGTATTTTTCCCTTCGAATGTGGCAGAACATCAACTTTTGAATAACGGTCATGAAAATATGTCCATCGTCTATTGTGGGGGACCGCTCCACAAAGTCATTTACACCGATAAAGGCACATGATTTGAATAACTGAAATATACCTTCTTGCTCACCCTTTGCAGGGGATTCATCATCAAATAGAATTCCATATCTGGTATTTGGTGAAAATAAGGAGTGTACGGCGATGATATTAACTTCTAAGTCAGCAATCATCACCGGGGCGGGGAGTGGCATAGGTAGACGAATTGCACTAAAATTGGCCGAACAGGGTGCGGTGATCGTCGTTGCGGATATCGACCCGAAGTCGGCAGAGGACACGGTCTCGGAAATTGAGAAGGCGGGGCATAAAGCCATTGCGGTCAGAACCGATGTTTCCGATAAGCGCCAGGTCATTGAGATGAAAGACAGGGCCTTGAAGGAATACGGGAAGATCGATATTCTCGTGAATGATGCGGGAGTGATGTCCCCTCCTTCCCCAATTGAGGATTTGCCGGAAGAAGAGTGGGATCGAGTCATGGCTGTAAATGTGAAGGGCGTCTTCCTGAGCAGCCAGGTCGTCGCAAAAGAGATGATCCACCAAAAAGAGGGGTGTATCATCAATATTGCCTCCATATCCGGACACGGACCCTATCCCATGGGAGGGGCCTACAGTTCGAGCAAGGGAGCCATTCTCGTGCTGACCCAACAGCTTGCCCTTGAATGGGGAAAGCATCACATCCGAGTCAACTCAATCAGTCCCGGAATGATCAGAACCCCCCTGAACGAAAAAGTCTTTGCCGTCAAGGAAATCTATGAAGGAAGGAAAAATTTGGTTCCTTTACATCGAGTCGGCGATCCAGAGGATATCGCCAATGTGGCCGTATTCCTGGCGTCGGACAATGCCTCCTTTATTACGGGTATCGATATCACTGTCGATGGAGGCTTTATGACCGTCCTCCAGGGGCTCATTCCAGGAAGGGCAGGAGGGAAGTGAGAGGTGGGACTATGACTATTAAATTGGCTATGAATACAGGGACTTTCAATTTCCAGAGCCTGGATCTTCCAAAGGCCCTTCAAGCGATTTCAAAAGGGAAATTCACAGGTGTCAATCTCAGGGACAATCACATACGAGAGCATCTCCAGAAAGGCCATTCCCTTCAGGAGATCAAGAGATTGTTAGAAGAGCATCAACTCGAGCCTGTTGCCGTTGATGCCCTCAGAAATTGGCAGGAATGGGAGAAGTGGGATTCGGAAAAGAGGCAGGCGTATCGGGAGACGATGGAGTTCTTTTTCAGTGAATGCAGACAGATTGGATGCCCCTGCATTGCTGCCCCCACTTTTGCCGTAAAGAGCGATATTCAAGAGGATATCCAGAATTTCAAATCGATGTGCGAGATCGCAAAGCCCTATGGGATCCTCCTCGCCCTGGAGTTCCTACCGTGGGTTGAGCTGAGAGACGTCCGGATGGCCTGGGAAGTCGTTCGGCGGGCGGACTGTGAGAACGGGGGTCTTCTGGTCGATACTTTTCACTTTTTCAAGGGGGGTTCAAAAATAGAAGATTTTCGTGAGGTTCCGGTAGAGAAGATTTTTCTAATTCATCTCAACGACGCGGCGGATTTACCGATTGATTCCAAAGAGATGTGCTTTAACCATCGGGCTTTCCCCGGAGAAGGAGCCTTTCCCTTGAAGGGGTTTTTGGACGTCCTGATATTGGAAAAAAAGTACAAAGGGTGGATCTCTCTGGAAGTATTGAATCAAGAGAACCCCAAGATCGATTACCCAGGGATTGTTGACAGAGGAAAGAGGACGGCTGCGAGTGTGCTGAGCGGCTATCAATGAGGTTCCGAGAGAGTTTTGAGAGACCACCTTTCGCTCACTTGAAGACTTGTGAGGTTTCTGAGAAAGCCCTTCTCAAAACACTTGACAGGGTTATTAACTCATGTATACTACTATACTGGTTGAATTTATCTGATGTATACTTTGAAATCGACAGGAGGTAGCCAATGGAAGAGATAAAAGTTGTAAGAGGGAAAGATATTAAACCGGATCCACTTCCCGGCACCTACGAAGAAGGTGCGGGGTGGTTGAAAAGAATTATTTATCCCCACAAGATCCCAGCCCGAGGGTTCATTTTCGGTGTTGGAGAGGCCATGCCGGGCTATTCTCTTCACCGATGGCATAGTCATATCCTCGATAAAGGGAAGGGGTTCAAGGTGGTTTACCCCAAACATTTTGAAGAGGTCTATTATATCGTTCGAGGCCGTGGCGTGGTCCAATGGAAGACGAAGCACGGTAAGATCGAAGAGATAAAGGTGAAGGCGGGTGACGCCATCTTTTTTCCCCCAGGTGTGCCGAAGCATCAACTTCTAAATACAGGCAGCCAAAAGATGTTTGTCGTTCTTTGTGGAAGTCCGCCAATCCATGTAAAGCTTGCCTAACCCAAGAGGAACAAAAGTTAAAGGGTTTAAGAAAGGAGGAAGGTTATGATTCGCAAAAGGACGAGAAAAGTCTATGCAATGATTTCGAGGGTATGTTTCTTTCTTTTGATTTTGGAGGGCCTTATTTGCATCCCAGCGCATGCGAAGCCGATCATCATAGGGATTAGCCAAGACATCACCGGAATCATGGCTGCTGAGGGTAGAACCCATACAGATGCCTGTCTCTTGGCCATTGAAGAATGGAATGCAAAGGGGGGAATTAAGGGACAGAAGATCGAATCTATCTTCATGAACCATGGAGGTGACCCGGTCAGGGCGACTGCCAATGCCAAGATTCTGAAAGACAAGGGCGTTTGTTTTGTCCATGGGGGCTCTAATTCAACAGCTGCCATTGCCGAGATGAAAGTACTTGCCCCGGCACAGATCCCGATGACAGGCGGTGCCGCCTCCACGGCTATTTTCCAGGAGAAAGGTCCTGACGGTAAACCCTACTACTTTTCTGGAGTAGGTGCTGATCCAGTTTTAGCCAGGGGACACCTTGATGCGGTTGCCCGACAAGGTTTGAAGAAGGTAGCCATTCTCTATCTCAATGTGGCTTGGCCAAGAGATATTATGCTCACCATGAAAGAATGGCTACAGAAGGAATATGGACCAAAGTATGGAATGAGTATCGTCGGTACTATCGAAGCAGATGTCAATGCCAAGGATCTGAGCCTTCAGGTTAATCAATTCAAAGCCATGAACCCTGATGTCATTGTTGCTCCTATCTATCAGGCAAATTCGCTCGCCTTAGCAAGGGCCTTAAATGATGCGAACTGGCGTCCGCATTTTGTTATAAACTGGTCTAATACAGACAAGGCTTGGGAGAAAGCAAGCGATAAAGAGATTTTTTACAATCTGGCTGGGCCTTCCTATTGGGATGGGAACAGACCCGATGCCGTGGCGAAAAGGGCTGCCTTTGTAAAAAAGTATGGATATGAGCCAACTGCCCACTGGGCTCCAACCTATGATTGTATGAACCTTGCCCTCATGGCCATTCAGGAAGTGGGTCCTGAGCCCGTTGCGATTCAAAGTTGGTTGGCTACGAAGGCTTATGGCAGACCCGGCCTGATCTGTGGAAAGAAGGGGATGACCTGTAAATTCCAAGAGAAGGAAGAGACATGGTTAGGCAAAACGGGAATATACTATTCCCTCTATGACGGAACGGATTATGCTATGGTTTGGGTCGATAAGCAGGGCCAAATCGATTGGTCGAAGCTTAATTAAGAACTGCGTGGACGGAACCTCTCAAAGGGAAAAGAGACGGATATGGCAACTTTGAGGTGAGAAGATGGACAGAAAAGGGATACCATTCTCAGCGGCAAGGAAGCCGAACGCCGAGAAAGGAGGGAGGATATGATTGGTAAGAAAATTCAAAGAGGTGCTGTGTCCTTTACCTGTGTCATCGTCGTCATTTTTGGTGTCCTGGGTTTTGTTTCAACGAAAGCAGATGCAAAGATGCTGATCGGAATCAACGAGGACATTACAGGATTAATGGCTCCCCAGGGCCGGGCGAGCGTTGACGGATGTACCTTAGCCATTGAAGAATGGAATAAAAAGGGAGGCATCAAGGGACAGAAGATTGAGTTTGATTTCAGAAACCATGGTGCAGACCCTGTTCGGGCCACCGCGAATGCCAAGATCTTTAAAGACGCGGGGGCTTGTGTGGTATTTGGCGGCATTTGGTCCACGGGTGCTATCGCTGAGATAAAGGTCCTCGCTCCGGCAAAGATTCCCATGATCGGTGCAGGTGCGGCAACAGCCATCTTTCATGAATCGATCGGGCCTGACGGCAAAGGCTACTATTTTTCGTGTAATGGCACCGATTCAACATTTGCAAGGGCATACCTCGATATTTTGGCTTCCAGAGGTTACAAGAAAATAGCCATTCTCACCCTCAACGTAGCCTGGCCAAGAGACCTAACGGCCATCGCAAAAGAATGGGTGCAGAAAGAGTACGGTCCGAAGCAGGGAGTCAGCATCGTCGGGACCATTGAAGCGGATGTTAATGCCGCTGATTTCAGCGTTCAGACAAACCAACTAAAAGCCCTCAATCCGGATGCGGTGATTGCCTGTGTCTATACGGCGAACTCCCAGACCTTAGTCAGGGCGTTTGCGGATGCGAAATGGAATCCACCCTGGTCCACACTCTGGTCCCTGACGGAGCCAGCCTGGATGACAGGGGAGCGCAAACTTTTCTTCAACGCCCATGGTATTTCCTGGCACGACGGCACGAGAGAAGATTACCTTGCAAAGAAGAGAGAGTTCATGACAAGGTTTGGCTACGAGCCGGTCAGCCACTGGATCACCGCCTATGATTCGATGAACCTTATCCTCAGCGCAATCGAGGAAGTGGGTCCGAATCCGACGGAAATCCGAGACTGGCTTGCAACAAAAGCCTATGGTCGACGGATGCTCCACGGGCCTCCTGGGAAGGTCTGCAAATTCCGGCATGTGGAAGAGACATGGCTTGGAAAAAAGGGAGTATACTACTCTATGTTTGACGGAACAGATTTCGCTCGAATCTGGGTCGACCAAGAAGGGAAGCTCGATTGGTCAAAACTGAAGTAGGAGTTATCGAATCCAGAGGATCCCATCCATATGCGCTTGGGAGGGAAGACAAAATTCTTCCCTCCCAAGCTCTAATTTGAAAGGGGGTGAGGGAAATAGAATTCTTTCTCTTAACATTGGTTTCTGGCATTTCGATTGGAAGCGTTTGGGGCCTGACCGGTTTAGCCTTCACCGCTATCTTTAATGCGAGTCGAGTGATTAACTTTGGGGGTGGTGAAGTCGCTATGGTTGGGGCTTATGCAGGGGGCCTTTTGGTCTTCAGCGGCATCGTTCCCATTCCTATCGGTCTGCTGGGAGTGATTGTGTTGCCCATTGTTTCAGGTTTTTTCATGAACAGAGTCTTTGCAGAGCCCCTTGTCAAGAGAAAAGCCCCGGTCATATCCTCTGTCCTTGCCACCTTGGCAGCTGCATTAATTATCTCTGGAGTGGTCGGTCTTATTACAAAATTTCAGTATTTCAAGACGGGTCTTATCTTTGGCACGAAGCCTGTGGTCTGGGGACCCCTGTCCATCTCACCCCAGTATATTGCTATCATCGTTTCTGTGGTTGGTCTGACTTTTGGGTACTGGTTCTTCCTGAATAAGACTCACATGGGGTTAGGGTTGCAGGCAGCAGGGATCGACCCGGATATGGCAAGCCAGGTCGGGATCAATATGGTGCGGATGAGGGATCTTGCTTGGCTGGTCTCCAGTGTGATCGGGGGGATCGCCGGATTTCTTGCAGCTCCCCTCCTGGTAGCATCGGCGGTCATGGGGCTCCCTCTGGTGGTCTATGGATTCATCGGGGCTGTTTTGGGCGGCTTCGGATATCCCCTGGCGGCATTGGCTGGCGGCATTATCCTTGGGTTGTGCGTCCAATTTTTTACTGCCTACGTCTCACCAGCGCACACGGATCTTCTGGTGTTCCTCGCATTGCTTGTTGTCTGTGCGTATCGGCCGACTGGCATCCTGGGATTAAAAATGTATGAATGACACCGGTTGAGGGATCTATGAAAACAGGGAAGGCTAAAATCTTTGCATCTTCTATCCTCCTCATCTTTCTTTTGATTCTGCCCGTTTTTGTGAAAGGCAATGTGATGTTTCTTGCCATCCTCGGAATGATCGGAGGTATCGCTGCTCTCGGCACCAATATCTTCTTTGGCTACTGTGGCCAGGTGAACTTTGGGGCTGCGGGATTCATGGCGATTGGAGGATATTGTGTCGCCCTTTTAGAGAGGGATTTTCATACCCCCTACATCCTCGGTTTGGCCTTAGGCATCGCCGCTTCGGGGCTCGTGGCACTGTTGTCCAGTTTCTTTTTATTGCGGTTAAGACATTTCGTTTTGGGATTGGGAACGACGGCCTTCGGTCTTGCGATTTACTCCATGTTTGCCAAGGGATTCACAGACTATACCCGTGGGGAAGATGGTGTCAGTCTAAACCCCCTTCACCTTTTTGGGGTTCAGGCAGGAGACAAATTTTTTTACTATGTGGTTTTAATATGCATCATCGTCTGTATCTGGATTTCCGACGCCGTGCGAAATTCGAGAGTCGGGAGAGGGATGGTTGCCATCGCAGAGAATGAGGTAGCAGCGACCTCCATGGGCGTGGATATCAATCGTTATCTTCGGATCGCCCTTGTGCTTAACGGGCTGCTTGATGGTCTGGCCGGAGGCTTACTCGTTAAATATCTCAACTTTTGTTCACCGGAGCATTTCAGCCTTCCCTATTCCATACTTATTTTTATTGGCGTGGTTGTGGGAGGTGCAGGGAGTGCGTTAGGGGCTGCAGTGGGCGGGATCGTCATGTTTACCATCAATGAGGTCTTAACGCCTTTAGCCCTCTATCATACGCTCACTTATGGAGTGATCTTGGGCGCCATACTGTTATTCATGCCGGATGGCATTGTGGGGGGTATCCGAGCTTTGGCCCATCGATGGAATGGAGTTTCAAGAGTATGAAAAAGACGATCCTTCAGTTTGAATCCGTTTCAAAGAATTTTGGAGGATTAGCCGCTCTTTCGAATGTGACCCTGAGCGTGGCGGAGGGAGATGTGGTCTCCCTCATCGGTCCGAATGGGGCTGGAAAAACGACGTTGCTCAATATTGCGACCAATCTTCTTCCCCTGAGCTCCGGGAAAGTCTTCTTTGAAAATGAGAGGGTCGATCATTTACCTCCTTATAGCATCCCCGGAAGAGGGTTGGCAAGGACCTTCCAAATCCTGAAACTTCCCCAGAAATTATCGGTTTTGGAGAACGTTGCCATCGGCGCCCACAGCAGGGGCCAATGCGGGGTCCTCCCCATCATCCTCCGCTTTCCGAAAATGAGGTTGGAGGAGAGTCGTATCCTGGGGAAGGCGAAGGAGGTCATCCAGTTTGTTGGCCTTGAGGATCATATGAATACGATCACGGGCCATCTTCCCCTTGGGATACAGAGGTTAGTAGAGATGGCCAGGGCGCTGGCGTGTGAGCCGAAACTTCTTTTCCTGGACGAAGTGACGACAGGCTTAAACTTTCATGAAAAACAGAAGGTGGTCAGTGTGCTCCAGAAGATCCGGGACCAGGGTACAACCATCTTCATTGTGGCTCATGATATGTCTTTTGTGATGGAACTCTCATCAAAAATCTATGTCTTGAACTTTGGGAAGAAGATCGCTGAAGGCTCCCCTGAGGAGATATGGAAGAATCAAGAGGTGATCGATGTCTACTTGGGAAGAATCGAAACAAATTCTTGACGTCAAAAACGTCCATTCGGGTTATGGATCGATGGAGATTCTTCACAATATCTCCCTTTCTGTGAAGCAAGGGGATATTGTGGGGATCATCGGATCCAATGGGGCCGGTAAATCAACCCTCCTTCGCACGGTCTCTGGTCTTATCCATGCCCGTAAGGGGGAGATTCTGTTTAACCAGCATAACATCACCACAACTTCTTCCCACAAGATCTTCAATCTGGGATTAGTTCACGTCCCAGAGGGTCGGGGGCTCTTCAGCCCTCTGACGGTCTATGAGAATCTCATCCTCGGATGCTATCCTGAGCATAACTCCTTGGGCAAGAATGGCATCCAGGTTCGATTGAACAGAGTGTTCAATCTTTTCCCCAAACTTTTCGAAAGAAAAAAACAGGCGGCTGGAAGTCTGAGTGGCGGCGAACAGCAGATGCTGGCAATCGGAAGAGCTCTTATGGCCGCGCCCGTTCTCATGATGCTGGATGAGCCCTCTCAAGGGCTTGCTCCGATTATGGTCAACCTCATCGGTAAGGTCCTTCAGGATCTGAATCAGGGAGGATCGACCATCATGCTTGTGGAACAAAGCATGGTGTTTGCGCTCTCCATCGCTCACTATGCCTATGTTCTCGAGTTAGGCTCCGTTGCCCTGGAAGGTAAATCGGAGGCCCTTCTTCAAGAGGAAAAAGTGAGACAGATCTACCTCGGTGAGACCTCGCGGGGAAACCTCCAAAAGAATTGATAGGATATTCTGCCACACCACCTGATATTCAAACGATCGGGGCAGAAAGATGAATACGTTACTACCCATCTACTACCAGATTCGAGAGACCGTTAAAAGTTGGATTATCAACAGGGAATTCAGTCTCGGTGAAAAGATCCCTTCGGAGAATGAACTCGCCGAAAAGTTCGGTGTCAGCCGATTGACCATCCGTCAGGCCATTTCCAAACTTGTCGAGGAGGGCTTCCTCATTAGCAAGCGAGGGGAAGGGACCTTTGTCACTCGTAATGAAGGTCTGATCGATGGCTTCAGTTTAAAGTTCACGGGAATCATGGACGACCTCTTCTACCAGATATCAAGATCGAAAACAAAATCGGTGAAGATGAACAGAATCCCGGTGCCCAAATTGATCAAAGAAAAGCTCGAATTAGGGAACGAAGAGAAAGAGGTCATCCAAATAAAAAGGGGTCGGTTCCTTGAGGATAAGGTCTTCGCCTTCACGGTCAATTACCTTCCTTTAGAGATTGGGGCGAAGATCCATCAACAGGATTTGTACCATAAGCCGTTGCTGCAAATCATGGAAGAGGACATGGGCATCCAGTTTACGGAGGCCTTTCAAACAATCGAAGCCTCATTTGCGGATCAGGAAGTGGCGGACCAGTTGATGGTTGTTTTAGGTTCTCCCATCCTCTTCGTCGAGAGGATCATGTACACGAAGAGGTCAAAACCGGTCGAACTGGTTCAGACATCCTACCCGGGTGACCTGTATAAGTACATTGTCCGTCTGGTAAGGATCAAAGGCAAAGAGGGAACGGTGTGGGTCCATCAGACACGATCGGGTTAGGGGGACTTTATCCTTCTGAAAGAGTGGAGGCAAAAGATGAGATTGGATAGCCAAATAGGTTTTGTCACGGGCGGAGGCCAGGGAATCGGAGAGGCTATTGCCTTGAAATTGGCAGCGCACGGGTGCGATGTGGCCATTGTTGATATAAATCCAGAAACAGTACAGGGGGTTCGAAAGAAAATAGAGGCCTTGGGGCGGAGAGCCATTGCCTTCGTCGGGGATGTAAGGGATTTCGATGGGGCAGAAAGGATGGTGAAGGAGACGATCCAACGACTCGGAGGACTGGATATTCTGGTAAACAATGCCGGTATCTCTCCCAAGAAAGAGGGGAGAAAGGCAAAACTGGTAGAGATTGGAGAGCAGGAATGGGACCGTGTCTTAGCCATTAATCTCAAGGGTGCGTTCAACTTCTCGAGGGCAGCCCTGGCCCATATGATTCAGAAAAAGAGCGGCCGAATTATCAACATCTCTTCGATTACCGGTATCACCGGAAACTCAGGTCCTGTGGGGGCCCACTATGTCGCGTCCAAAGCGGGAGTGATCGGCCTGACCAAGGCCGTGGCCCATGAAGTCGCACCTTTTGGAATTACAGTGAATGCCATTGCTCCCGGAGTGATCGACTCTCCTCTGAGACAGAAGAGCACTCCAGAGGTGAACGAGGCCATGAAGAGGGAGATACCTCTGGGAAGGTTCGGGACATCTGAAGAGGTGGCTGATGGTGTCCTGTTTTTGGCTTCGGACTATGCGAGATATATCACGGGTGGAGTACTGACCATCGACGGCGGATGGAAGATGGTTTAAGGAGAAGACGGATGTATTCTCAGATCTCTCTGAACGATATCACGATTCGACAGGCTCCCTTTGGAGAACGATTCGACATCGCCCGCAAAGCGGGCTACTCTGGGGTTGAGTTCCGGGTCGATGAGGCCCGTGACTACGGAAGGGAGCACGGCGGGCTCGGCTCTGTTTTGGAACTTCTCCAGAAGAGCGGCCTGAGGTTTGATCAAGCCCTCTTGTTGCGTGAGTGTCTTTCAGCAGCCCATCAGAAGGAGAGGGACAAATTCCTCAAGGAAGCCGAGGCTTTTTTTCGAGATACGAAGTTTCTCGGAGGAAAGTGCGTGCTGGCCTGTTCGGCATTTGGTCCAGTTGATCTCAAAGCGGCCCCCGTTCTCTTTGGGGAGCTTTGCGACTTAGCGGACACTTTTGGAATCTCCCTCGCCCTCGAATTCATCGGATGGGCGGAGACCATCAAGGATATCCGGACGGCTCGGGAGATCATCGAAAAGGCAGGCCGGAGGAACGGAGGGATCTACTACGATACGCTCCATCACCATTTCGGAGGCTCCTCCTTTCAAGACCTTGAGGAACTCTCAACCCAATCCATCTTTGGCGTCCATATAGCCGATGCCCTCAATTTGGACCTCAATGCCTTCGATATCGGTAGGAAGCACCGTCTTTTCCCTGGCCATGGCGTCATTCGCATCCCCGAAATGCTCACCATCTTGAATAAAAAAGGATACCGTTCCTTCTTTGCCCTTGAACTCTTTAATGAGGAATATGTGAAGCGTCCCGCCCTCGATGTAGCCAAGGAAGGCTTCGATTTAACGGCGAAGGCTCTTTCCCAGGCGGGATACGACCGATAAGAAATCATCGTAAGGATGAAGGAGAGGTCTATGAAAGCTGGAGTGAAGATGACTGAAGGAGCGGGAAATTTTGCCGTGAAAGAGATGAAGAGGCCTTCCATCGGAGACGGAGATGTATTGGTCCAGATCAAGGCCTGTGGTGTCTGCGGCGCCGATGTCCTCCTTTACGAGTGGACCTACCGAGGGAGGTATCCCGTAAAACCCCCTGTCGTATTGGGACATGAAGGGGCAGGGGTGATTGTTGAGGTTGGAAAGAATGTCACGGGGTTGAAGGTTGGAGATCGCGTGACCGCGGAGTCGATCATTGGATGCGGGAGTTGCTACTTCTGCTATCAGGGAATGCCCAACCTCTGTCCGCGATGGGATCATCTTGGGATCACAATGGATGGGACCATGGCCGAGTATCTCAGGGTTCCCCAGAGGGCGGTCCATCACCTTCCGGACGGCGTCTCCTTTGAAGAAGCGGCCCTTGTCGAACCTCTCTCCATAACGGTTCATGCCTTTGACCGGGTTCGGTTCTACCTGGGGGATTCGGTGGCGATTGTCGGCCCCGGAACACTGGGCCTCCTCCTTGTCCAGGCGGCCCGTTCTTATGGGGCTTCTAAGGTGATCGTTCTGGGTACGGAGAAGGATCGACTCCGTCTCGAAAAAGCAAAGGAATTAGGCGCGGATGCCACCCTTGTAGCGGATCGGAAGGATGAGGATCCGGTGAAAAACGTACTGGACATGACCCAAGGGATCGGTGCGGATATCGTATTCGAGGTGGGGGGAACCCCTGAGTCGTTCAAGATGGCATTGAAGATGGTGCGGGGGGCCGGGCAGGTGGCGGCCATGGGGTATTCGAATTATGGAGAGGTGGAACCCCTCATTCTTGCCAGGCAAGAGATATCAATTCTCGGCCTGATCGCCTATATGCCAAGACATTTTGAACAGGCGCTCCGATGGCTCCAATTCAAAAAGGTGAGCACAGAGGCTTTGATTTCCCACCGGCTCCGTCTGGAAGAGGCGGAGAAAGGCATACACCTGATGCGGGATAAGGAAGCCACCAAGGCGTGTATTATTCTTTCGGGGTAGGGTCCAGGTGAGGGAGCCCCTTTGGTATAACTGGCATCTCTTCACTACCTCATAACGAATGACTATCATTTGCTAAGCGACGAAGGGAGATTCCTATGGAGGACTTGGTTGGAAAGGTTTCGATCGTCACGGGCGGCGCTATGGGAATTGGTAAGGAGATCTCGTTAAGATTGGCTAAGGATGGGAGTGACATCGCGATCGTCGATATCGAGAGGGAGATCGGTCAGAAGGTGGTCGACGAGGTGAAGGCCATGGGGCGAAGGTCCATCTTCTCTCAAGTCGATGTCTCTCAATGGGACCAGGTCAGGGAGGCGGTTGATGAGGTTTTGAAGAACTACAAGAAGATTGATATTCTTGTCAACAGCGCGGGGATTTTAGGGCCGGTCGTCACGGTTTTAGACTACTCGGTGGAGGATTGGTCCCGTATCATTCAGATCAATCTGATGGGGACCTTCTTCTTTTGCAAGGCCGTCCTTCCGGCAATGATCAAGCAGAAGAGTGGGAGGATCGTCAATCTCGCCTCCATCGCTGGAAAAGAGGGAAATGCCTATATGTCCGCTTATAGCGCTTCGAAAGCCGCTGTCATCGGTTTCACGAAATCACTGGCCAAAGAAGTCGCCCCGCACAATATTGTCGTGAATTGCGTCTCCCCAGCCGTCATCGAGACCCGCATCGCAGACAGCATCGGAGAAGAACAACGGAAGGTATTGCTCCAGAAAATTCCCATGGGGCGATTTGGTAAGCCTTATGAAGTGGCTGCCTTGGTCAAGTTCTTGGTCTCGGAGGAATGCATGTTCTCCACGGGTCAGTGCTATGACATCAGCGGAGGACGGGCCGTCTATTGACCTATTCGTTACGATTCCTTTGTTCAGTAGCGCAGCCTCTGCAAGAATCACCTCTTCACCTCAAAGGATAAAAGGGTGACCTTATGAAGAAAAGCAGGAACTGCCCGCATCTCTTTCAATCCGGGCAGATCGGAACCCTGACCGTGCCGAATCGCATCGTCATGGCCCCCATGGCCACCAACTACCCAAGTGAATCCGGAGGCGTGAACGACTTCTTAATCGATTACTATGAAGCCAGGGCAAGGGGAGGCGCGGGACTGATCATTGTGGAAAATTGCTGCGCCGATCATCCTGCCGGAAAAGGGGGAGCGGTTCAGCTTCGATTGGACGACGATCGGTTCATCCCAGGTATGAGCCGGCTCACCGATGCCATTCATTTTCATGGAGCGAAGGTTTCCATTCAGATCAATCATAGCGGACCTTCCACCACACCGATGAAAACAGAGGGGAAAGGGCCGGTAGGCGCGTCCCAGATTTCCTATGCCTCCCATCTCCCACCCCCTCGAGTCTTAGAGCGGGAAGAGATCGCTCTCGTCATTGAAAAATTTGCCCAAGCCGCATTACGGGCCAAGAAGGCCAATTTTGATGCCGTCGAACTCCATGGGGCCCATGCCTATCTTTTGGCCCACTTTATGTCTCCCTTCACGAATCGACGAACGGATGAGTTTGGAGGGGGACTGGAAGGCCGGCTCCTATTTCCACGGAAGGTGGTTCGAAGAGTCCGGGAAATAGTGGGAGAAGACTATCCCATCATCTTTAGAATCAGTGTCGATGAGTTCATTGAAGGCGGCCGGGGTGTGGAGGAATCGAAACAGATGGCCATCGAGCTGGCGGCCGAGGGTGTTCACGCTTTCCACGCCACGGCTGGGACACATCCTGCGATGCATCCCTCAGGGACCCTGTCCATTGAACCCATGGCCTATGATCAAGGGTGGCGAGTTTATCTGGCCGAAGAGCTGAAGAAGGTTGTTGACGTCCCTGTGATAGCCGTCGGAGTCATTCGCGATCCAAGTTTAGCAGAAGAGATCGTGGCCAAAAGAAGGGCTGATTTTGTCGCCGTGGGCCGTGGCTTCGTTGCGGACCCCGAATGGGCGAATAAAGCACGAAATGGGCGAGGGCGGCATATTCGAAAGTGTATCTCCTGTAATGAAGGTTGTATCAGAAGACGGGTCTTCATGGATCTTCCCATCCGGTGCACCGTCAATGCAGAAGTGGGGAAATTATCCCGTTTCAAAACGGGTCCCATTTCCGGTAAGCCGAAACGCGTATTGGTCGTAGGGGGAGGGCCTGGTGGAATGGAGGCAGCGAGGGTCCTCAAGATGAGAGGCCATGATGTCATGCTGTGGGAGAAAAGGAGGGTTCTTGGAGGACAAATGCTCTTCGCAGGGGTTCCATCGTTCAAGAAGAAGCTTCTTTGGTTCCTGGACTATCTCCAGAACCAGATCGATGACCTTTCCGTTCCCTATGAACAGGGTAAGGAGGCGACTCCTGAAAACATTCTGGCTTACAATCCTGACGCAGTGATCCTTGCCACAGGATCTGTTCCCCTTATCCCACCTATTCCTGGCATCCAGAGTCCAAATGTGAAGTTTTGCGAGGAGGTATTGGTGGAGAATTATTGTGGGAAGGGATCAAACGTCATCGTCATGGGTGGGGGTGCGAAGGGTGCGGAGGTGGCCCTCTTTCTCCAAGAAAGGGGTGAGAGGGTTACCTTAGTGGAGATGTTGGATGAGATTGCCATCGATATGGACCCTATCTCTCGAAAGGACCTATTGAGTCGCTTAGAAATCAATAAGGTGACAATGCTCACCAGGGCTAAGATTGTATCTTGTGAGAATCGAGGGGTCCGCGTGATTCTTCCTGGAGATAAAGAATCCTTTATCCCAGGGGAGAAGCTGATTCTGTCTTTAGGATACAGACCCGAGAATCAATTAGAGAGTCTTCTACGAGGGAAAATTCCAAGAATCTTCTCAATTGGAGATTGTTTAAGTCCAAGAAAGATCATCGACGCTGTCTCCGAGGCTTACACGGCCGCTGCTCAAATCTGAACGGGCTGTGGAGAAACACCGAGCAGCCCAAGGACCAGGCCAGAAGTAATGAGGTGTGAGCGATGCCCGGAGGAATATCTCCTTTCACTCAGATCTCGGCCCTGATTGGTCCCTTTTGAAGCTAAAAGAAAGGAGGTTTTTAAGAGGCCCTATGGCGGAATTTAATATTAAGGACGCCTCTCTGGGGGTGGTATACGATCCTCAGGGAAGGTTTTGGAATAGCAAGTGGAATCTGCACCCGGAAGTGGTGAAAGAGAACCAATTGCCTCGCCAGCTGACGGTCACCGACAGTACGATTCGAGAAGGGGAAGAAGCCCCCCGTGTCGTCTACCGGCTGGAGGATAAGTTAAGAATCGTCCGATTGCTGGATGAAATGAAAGTCCACGAGGTCGACTGTGGCTTTGCTTCGATCAACCAAGGCCATCTCGATTTTTTGAAGGCGCTCTCTCAGGAAGGGTTGAAGATCAAGAAGAGTGCGATCGCGAGAATTGATCTACCCGATTTCAAAAAAGGCATTGACCGAATGATAGAGGCCCGTGCCGACATCATTCTATGTGCATTGTATCCTACTCCCATCCCAGGTTATGGTTGGTCGGATTACTGCCGAAGAGTCAAGGAAGCCGTCTCGTATTGCAAAGAGAAGAGGATCTTTACAGCCTTTTGGATTACCTGTACCCGATGGGAGGAGAAATACGCCTTGGATATGTACCGGGCTGCGATCGATGGAGGAGCCGACCGGATCAAAACTGCTGGAGGTGGTGTTCTAACCGTTCCTGCTTACAAGCGCTTGATAAGGCTTCTACGAGAGATCGCAGGAAGTGCCGAAGTTGGAATTCATGCCCATAATAACTTCGGGTTGGCAACCGCCTATACTCTGGCGGGGGTTGAGGCTGGGGCATCGAATGTGGAGACCTCTGTCAACGGCCTCGCGGATGGTGCTGGACTCGCCGCTTTTGAGGAGGTGGTCATGGCCCTCACCGTGATGTACGGTCTCGATCTCGGGATAAGAACGGAACGGATCTTAGAACTCTCTAGACTCGTTCAGATGATCACAGGGATCAAGGTCCAGCCCTACAAACCCCTTGTGGGAGAATCGGTCTTCTTGGAGACGCCCGACACCCACATCGAGGGGATCCTGAGGGCCCGGATTGAAGGAAAGAGGACGCGAGATTTCATTCAGCCCGAGATGATCGGACAGAGGACTTCCCTTCTCTTCGGCCCTTCTGCGTTGGGAGGGGAGAGCATCGCTCTGAAGGGGAGGGAGATGGGTATCGACCTGAACAGGAAAGAGGTGGAGAGGGTGATCGGGGTGATGAAAGGGAGGCTGGAAAGGATGGATTCCCTTACGGAAGAGGAGGTGGAGCAGATTATCCTCGATTGCATCAAAGAAAGGAAGAACGCCCGATAATCTATCCTTCAACTTTTGTACAGCAAGAATATTATTTAGGAATGGTAAGAGAATAAAGCAAAAGGAATAAAGCTTATAGGGAAAGGGAATTGAGATGAAAAACCTGGAAGGAAAGGTTGCCATAATAACCGGAAGTGGCCGCGGTCTCGGGGAAGGGATTGCCCTTACCATGGCGAAGAGGGGAATGCATCTCGTCATCAATGACGTGATCGAAGAAAATGCCAAGGCCGTCAGTCAAAGGATCAGGGATTTGAACCAAAAGGCGATCGTTTGTGTTGAGGACATTTCCAATTCAGAAGCGGTTAAGACCATGGTAAAAAAGGCCATGGACAACTTTGGCCGGATCGACGTCCTTGTGAACAATGCGGGCATCTCGCCCAAAAAAGCAGGAGCAAAGGTTCCGGTCTACGAAATCACGGATGAGGAGTGGGACTTGGTCTTTGCTGTCAATCTAAGAGGGGCCTTTTTTTGCCTCAGAGAAGTGGCCAAGGAGATGATGAAAGCGCGTTCCGGAAGCATCGTCAATATTGCCTCCATCTCTGCAAGAACAGGGGATTCGGGTCCGGCAGGGGCTCACTATTCCGCCTCCAAGGCAGGCCTGGCTAACTTGACAAAATCCGCGGCCCGTGAACTTGTCTCCTACAATATTCGGGTCAACGCCGTCGCACCGGGCGTGATTGAAACCCCTTTACGACGGTTAAGTTCCCAGGAAACGGACGACGCCATGCGGCGGCAGATCCCGATGGGAAGGTTTGCAACGATAGAAGAGATCGCGGATGCCGTGATCTTCCTATCCTCCGATGAAGCTTCCTACATTACAGGTGTCATGTTAGATGTGAATGGAGGATGGCTCATTGCTTAGTGAGTAACGGGAGGGGAAGGATCATGACACAAAAGGAATCGAAAGGACTGCTAGCGATCTGGACCGATATCGAAAAGGATTACCGGCCTACACTGGAGGAGTGGCATAATTGCGAGCATATGGCAGATCGTGTGACCCTACCCGGATTCCATGTCGGGCGAAGATACAACGGTATTGGTCAGGCGCCGAATTACCTGATGTTTTATGAGCTATCCAGCTCAAAAACTTCTCTCAGTAAACCTTATCTCTATTCTCTCAATCATCCCACACCTCGAACGAAAGAGGCTTTAACGTATTTTCGAAATACCGTCAGAACAATCTATAGGCTCCTCGCTGGGTCTGGACGAAAGTCGCCTCTTGAAGCTCCCTATCTTCTTGTCGTTCGGTTCAATATTGAAGCAGAATTCGAGAGGGAGGTCCTGCGATGGTACAGAAAAGAGTACCTGCCGAAGGTCGTTAAAATTCGCGGGGTTTACAGGGGGAGACTATATGAGGCGGATTCAGGGATCTCCAATATTTCAACGAAAGAACGAAAGATACATGGGGCCTCTGCTGGGCAGAAACGATTTTTGTCCCTGTTTGAGGTTGAATCATTGGATTTGTTCTCCTCGAAGGCATGGCGAAAAGCACACTCAGGAGCCGTGCGGGATAAAAGCGTCCACCAAAAAATCCTCAATCCGCAGGAGGAACGATATTGGATCGGCTTTACCCTGTGCGCCCCTCGGAGGACCAGGGGCGGGTAGATTAAGATCTCTATAAAGATGTTTGAATGAGACAGGTGAGAAAGGTCAAAAAGTTTTTGTTGACAAAATGTTTAAACTTGTATAATTATATACACAACAATAGAAGTTGATTTATCGTCACAGGGAGAGATGTGACCGGTTGAGTTCGTCTTATTCACTGAACGTTTTAACGGGAAGGAGGTGAGGCGGCCTAACCTGAGCAGATTGAGAAAAGTTTTACACGACAGGAGGTAGGTAAACATTTTTAAAAGGGAGGGGAGAGCGATGAAAAAGAGATCCTTTATGAATTCCATTTTGTTGGCGATAGCCATAGGGTTGATCTGCGTACCCATCTTTGCCGGTGCCCAAGCAAAGGCGGCGGGGAAGGAGATCAACATCGGATTTACGACCGATTTTTCGGGTGTTACGGCATCCTTTGGAATCCAGGAATCTCCCGTGGTGGAAATGATCATAAAAGACCTGAATGCTGCCGGTGGAATCAATGGCCGCCCCGTTAAACTGTTCGTCCAGGACAATGCGGCAGACCCGGCCAAAACGGTGGGCAACCTAAAGATGTTCAGGGAGCTCAACAAATGTGTTGCGATTATCCAAGGCGTGACCTCCTCCACAGGGATTGCCGCCAAGGCTTGGGCTGAGCAGAACAAGGTTCCTATTATCGCCCCTGATCCCGCATCAGACCAATTGATTCAAAGGGAAGGAAAGTCCTGGTGGTTCAGGACGGAAGTGCCCATTCATATCCGGATGATTACAGCCCTTCCGAGATTGAAAGCACTGGGTTACGACAAGGTGGCTTTTGAAGGTTCGACACTCGCGTGGGGCACGGATTGCCTAAAAATCCTGAAAGAATATGCCCCGAAGTATGGTGTCACGGTCGTGGGAGAAGTGCTTTGTGAACCCAAAACAAAGGATCTCACCATCCAAGCGATGAGGTTGAGGGATACAGGTGCCCAGGCGATCGTCTGTGCGGAGTATGAGGCAGAGGGGGGTGTTTGGGCGAGGGCCCTGAAGAGTATCGGGTGGAAGCCTTATGTGTTCCATGGAAGCGCGACCGTTTTTTTCTCGACGCTTCAAACCAATCCGCCCGAACTCTTTGAAGACTGGGAGGTGGCCCAACAGATTGATTTGACGAAACCCCTTGTGAGACAAATATGGGATAAATACCAAGCCTACACAGGTAAACGCTATGAGGACGAAAAGGGTCCTCGGACATGGGATGCGACGAACTTACTGTTGGAGGCGATAAAGGCAAGTGGTAACCCAGATGATTCCGAAGCCATCCGCGAAGGCTTTTACAAGATTAAAAACTATTACGCTGCAGTGGGTCCAAAGGGGTTTATCGGGAGTTTTGAGATCGGCAAAAACCATCTGATTACCGAAAAAGACATGGTGATGTATGTCACTAAAGGCGGAAAGTTTGTTCTTGTCAAATAGTTGCCAAACGAGGATAGGCGTCTCTCAGGCATTGAGGAATGCCTGAGAGACGCTTTCGGTGGGACGTTCGACCTCTAAGGGAAAGGCGTGATACATGGAGAAACTTTTGAAGGACTTTATTTCAATCATCGTGGTCGGTCTTTCTCTTGGCAGCCTCTTTGGCCTAGTTGGATTGGCCTACACCGTCATCGTTAACGCCTCCCAATTGGTTAATTTCGGTCAAGGAGACTTCGCCATGCTGGGGGTGGCGGTCTGCTGGTTTATCATGACCGTTTTCGGTTGGCCCTTATGGTTGGCATTTCCTGTAGCTGTGATTGCAGGGGGGCTATTGGGCATTGCAGCGGAGAAGGTCATTGTGACGCCCCTTCTTAAAAAAGAGGTGCATCCGTTCTATCCCATACTGGGAACGATGGCCATAGGCACCATTGTCGCTGGCTGTGTGGGGATTTATACGGGATTCTATTGGATGCCGATCAAGTATTTTCTGGGGACCGAGCCGTGGAAAATAGGAGGATTATCGATCGACACCCAGGGGGCTATTATTATCATCACGACTGC
>Ga0187770_10000207_pt1 | contig 28469 bp, 19 predicted proteins | sample 0116_SJ02_MP02_2_FD_133154 | JGI IMG/M metagenome (GOLD analysis project Ga0187770, IMG submission 133154) | Tropical peat soil microbial communities from peatlands in Department of Meta, Colombia - 0116_SJ02_MP02_20_MG | ecosystem: Environmental > Terrestrial > Soil > Wetlands > Peat | place...
GAATGTTCCCGAGCTGTAGCCCATATTGAACACGGTCGTGGTCAGAACATAGAATTGCCAATCCCAATAGGCGAGGACGAGGGATGTGGCGTTGGCGGTCCAAGTCCCGTGATAGCCGCGCTCATCGGTGAACGTCCCGGACAGAAGGTCCGCTCCCTTAAGGGTGATGAGGAAGGGGGCCGGCGCCGTGACGGTCGGGTCGGTATAGGTCAGCGAGACCGAATACGTGCCGCGGACGTCCACCAGCCGGACCAACAAGGTATACCCGTCACCGTACATGACGACGGAGCTTGTTGCCGTCTGCCGGATGGTGGTGTTGAGGAACACCTCGACCGTATTGATCGTGTTGACCGGGATGTAGTTCAGGGTCACGGTGGTCAGTTCCTTGTACACATGTTTCCCGGCCTCCGGAGTCCCGGTGACGCCGCTCTCGATCATGACCGTCAGCGAGTAATTGGGGACCCCCCATTTGCAGCTCCCGGTCAGGAGAAGGGCCGTCAAAGGCAGCATCCAGGCGAGGCATCGGGCTCGGAAGCCTCGGTTGTAACCGTTCATGGGCCGTGCACCTTTCAGGCTCTTGTCCTTCTCTCGGTCTACCATTTTAACATATTTTACGGCTCAGGAGTTGCATATTTTGCCGGTCCGGCCGACAGGCGCGGCCCTAGCGCCGGCCGGAGAAACGTTTCGCCCGCCGGCCGAGTTGTAGTGGTCGGGATATTATGTTACCTTATAAGCGGCAAAAATGGCCCAAGGCGGAAGAGGTTCGATGAGAAAAAGCCGGCCTGAAGGGACCCGCAAGCCGGAGGCGCGGCCGTGAAGAGGTGGCGTTCGTCCTTTCTTGTCGCCCTCGTCGGGCTGGCCAGCCTCCTCCCGGCCGGCTGCAAGAGCGGCACAAGCCCGTCGACCGTCGGGACGATCAATATAACCAACAGCTCCGGCACGACCATCCTCGTCTACCTCGACGGGAACCTCGAGCTCACCCTCGACAGCGGGGCCGCGGGCACGATCTCGAATGTGACCCCGGGGGCGCACGAACTCGTGGCGAAGAGATCGGACAACGGGTTCCTGCTCGATTCTCGGACGATCGATGTTACCGCAGGCGGGGTCTACGGTATCACGATCAACGGCGCGGCGAGCCTTCTCATAACCAACAACTATATGGAGATCCTGTCCATCTATCAGGACCAGGTCTATATCGGCGACATCGGCTCCCAGATCAGCGAGACCCTCTACGAGATCTCCTTCGGGACCCATGTCTATCAGGCCGAGAGCAAATGGAACGGGACGGTCGTGGCCACGACGACTATTGATTTCACCAACACCATCCAATACACCTGGGTGATCTCGCCCTAGGCCCGGGGGAGCGCTCCCGGAGGGTCCGACCGATGGCCGATCTGCTGTACAGGAAGCAATTCTTCATCCACACCTATGAATCCGATTTCGACGGCCGGGCGCGCCTCGTGTCGCTCCTCAATTTCCTCCAGGACGCGGCCGGCGACCACGCCTCGCTCCTGGGATGGTCCGTAATGGACCTGATCAAAAAAAATATGACCTGGGTCCTGTCGCGCTATCACGTCCGCGTCCGCCGCTATCCCGCCTGGGGAGAGCGGGTCGACGTCGCGACTTGGCCGTCCGGGCGCCACGGTTTTTTCGCCCTGAGGGATTTCGACGTCACCGACGGCGACGGGAAGCCCGTGCTTGCCGGAACGACTTCCTGGATGGTGCTCCAGACCGAGCGGAGGCAGCCCGTCAAGCTCGACGATATCCTCACCTCCAAATTCATCCTCGACCGGCGGGCCCTTCCGGACGATTTCGAGCCTCTGCCCGTCATCGAGGCCGCGGACCGGGAGGTCGCGTTCCGGGTCGAAATGGGACACCTGGACCTCAACAAGCACGTCAACAACGCCGTCTATGTCCAGTGGGCGATCGAAGCAGTTCCCGAAGAGGTCCTGTCCCGCCGCCGGCCGGTCGAGGTGGAGGTCTCCTACCGGGCCGAGGCGTTTTTCGGGGACACGGTCACGTCGCGGGTCCGGTCCGTGCCCCCGGCCGGCCCGGAGCCCGTTTTCCATCACCAGATCGCGAACAGCTCGACCGGGGCCGAGCTCGCGCGTCTCCGGACCCGATGGCGGTGAGGGGAAAGACTTGAGTGTGCCGAAGAGGGCGGCCCTCTGCGTGAGGGGCTTTCTTTTATTCATTTTCTCGTGCGCGCTCCTTGGCGCGGCGAGCGGCGTCCCGAGGCTCCCGGAGCGCTATCAGAAATGGCTCGATGAGGACGTCGCTTACATCATCACGCCCGCCGAACAGGACGTCTTCCTGAGGCTCCAGACCGACAGGGAACGGGACGTTTTCATCGAGGCCTTCTGGAAGCACCGGAACCCCGCGCCGGATTCGTCGGAGAACGAGTTCAAGACGGAGCATTACCGCCGGCTGGCCTACGCCAATCAGTACTTCGGCCGGGAGGCGACCCTCCCCGGCTGGAGGACGGACCGGGGCCGCATGTACATCCTGCTCGGCGAGCCCCGGGAGGTCCAGAGGTTCGTGGGAAGGGAAGGCCTTTGCGATTGCGAGGTATGGTTTTACCAAGGGAAGACCGATCTCGGGCTCCCCGCTGGCTTCAACCTGCTGTTTTTCAGGGAACACGGCCAGGGAGCTTACAAGCTCTACAGCCCTCTCGAGGACGGTCCCCAGGCACTGATGACCGATTACAACGGCGATCCTAGTGATTACCTCCAAGCCGACCAGGCGCTCCAGAATATCGAACCGTCGCTGGCCTCCCTGGCCATGTCTCTTGTCCCCGGCGAGGACACCGGGGCGCCGGGCCGCCCCTCCCCTGCTTCCGATCTCCTGATCCAGCGCATCGAGTCTGTGCCATCCCGGACCGTCCGGGACGAATACGCCCGGAAGTTTCTGGAATACAAGGATTTTGTCAGTGTAGAGTACACGGCGAACTATCTCGCGAGCGACAGCCTGGTCAAAGTCTTCCGGGGGCCGGCAGGCCTGTCCTTCGTCCACTACGCGGTCGAACCGCAGCGGCTGTCCGTCAACCAATACGGCATGAAGTTCTATACGACGCTGCGGATCAACGGCCGGGTCACGACGCTTGACGGCCGGCTCGTGTACCAATATGAAAAGAGCGTGGCCCTGGACATGCCCGAGTCCCAGATGGCGGCGCTCAGTCACGCGCCGTTCGATTATCACGATGTCTTCCCGCTCGTCCCGGGGACTTACAAGCTCTCGGTCCTGATCAAGAATGAGGCCTCCAAGGAGTTTGTTTCCGTCGAGAAGGTCATCCGCATCGCCCCGAGGACGGGCGCCGTAGAGCTGACGCCTCCGGTCCTCGGCTATAAGGCCTCGCGCCTGGATCCCCCGGAAGCGAAGATCCGGGCCTTCCGCCTCGGGCCCTATAAAATCGACTGTCAGCCCGGGCGGATTTTCGCCGCGGGCGATACCCTGGCCGTGGCGTTTCAGGTCAACGACCTGCCTCCGGCGCTCACGCACGAGGGCCGGGTCCGCGTGGGCTTTTTCCGGGACGGCCGGCTGTTCCGGGAGATCCTGCGCCGGCTCTCCGATCTTCCCGACCTTCCCGACGTCCTCGAGGAGGTCCCCCTGGCCGATTTTCCGCCGGCCCACTATCAGGTCCGCGTGTCGGTCCTCGACGGGGCGACGGAGGCCGCCTCCTCTGAGGAGGAATTCGACCTGACGTTCGCCGCGGCCGTGGCCCGTCCCTGGTATTCGTCCCGCGTCCTGCCCGAGGCCGGAGACCCCGTCTATTCTCTGATCATCGGGTCCCAGCTGTTCAACCTGGGCCGGGCCGAAGAGGCCAGGGCTTGGATCGAGCGGGCCTACGAGAAGATACCGGACTCGTCCGACGCGGCGATGCCCCTGGCCCAGGTCTACGCGGCCCTGGGTGAGTATCCCAAGGCCGCCGGAGTCCTGGCGCCGTTCCTGAAGCGCGGGGAGGGCGCTCCCTACGAGATGTACCTCCTGGCGGGCGAAGCCTACAGGAAATCGCGCGATTTCGCTCGGGCCGTCGAAGTGCTTGACGAGGCCGTCGCCCGTTACGGTTTCAACGCTTCCCTGCTGAACGCCCTCGGAGAGTCCTATTTGGGACTCGGGAAAACCGCCGAGGCGCTGGCCGCGTTCGAAAAATCGCTCGAGCTCAGCCCGGACCAACCCGGGGTCAGGCAGAAGGTCCAGGCGGTAGCGCTCCGTGTAAAGGGGAGGGCGGCGGACTTCCGGAGCGCCGAAGCCCCGACGAAAGGACTTACAGGCATGGACGTCAAGAAAACGCTTTTCGGACATCTCGGCGACGGCGCCGGCGTGGAAATCTATACGCTCACGAACGGGCACGGCATCGAAGCCAGGATCATGACCTATGGCGCGACGCTGGTGTCGCTCCGCCTGCCCGGCCGGAGGGGGAAGTTCGCGGACGTCGTCCTCGGCTTCGACGACCTGGCCGGTTATCTGGGCGCAGACCCTTATTTCGGCGCCATCGTGGGCCGCTACGTGAACCGCATCGCGAAGGGAAAGTTCACGCTCGACGGAGTGACCTACAATCTCGCCCGGAACAACAACGGCAACAGCCTCCACGGTGGCCTCAAGGGATTCGACAAGGTCCTCTGGAAGGGCGAAGAGGTGCGGGAGCCCCGAGCCGTCGGCGTCAAGTTCACGTACCTGAGCAAAGACATGGAGGAGGGCTACCCCGGCAATCTCGCGGTCACTGTCGTCTACACCCTGAACGACGCCGACGAGCTCAGGATCAGCTATGAGGCCGTGACGGACAAGGCCACACCGGTCAACCTGACCAATCACACCTACTGGAACCTGGCCGGTCAGGGCCGGGGCGACATCCTCGGCCATGAGCTCGAGATCGAGGCCGACAAATATACGGCCGTCGACTCGGCCGCGAACCTGATCCCCACGGGACAGCTCGCCGACGTCAAAGGCACGCCGCTTGATTTCACGGCGCCTTACGCGATCGGGGAACGGATCGCCCAGGTTGAGGGCGGCTACGATCACAACTTCGTCCTGAGGAGCGGCGGAGGGAAGATGGCCCTGGCGGCCCGGGTCTATGAACCGTCGAGCGGCCGGGTGCTCGAGATCTTCACGGGCCAGCCCGGCATTCAGTTCTACTCGGGGAATTTCCTTGACGGCACGGTCAAGGGCAAGGGCGGGGTCGCTTGCCCCAAGTACAGCGGATTCTGTCTCGAGACCCAGCACTTCCCCGATTCCCCGAACCACCCGAATTTCCCTTCGACCATCCTCGAGCCTGGGCAGAAGTACGAAACCGCAACAATCTATAGGTTTCTGGTGAAGTGAGGCAGCCCCGGCCCGGCCGAGGGCCGTGCGCGGGCCTTTATCCTCAACGCCTTTCGGGCAGGATCTCCAGCCAGTACCCGTCCGGGTCCTCGATGAAATAGATCCCCATCCCCGGGTTCTCGTAGCAGACGACGCCCATCTCTTTGTGCTTTGCGTGCGCGGCCTCGAAGTCGTCCACCGTGAAGGCCAGATGGATCTCGTTGTCACCGAGATCGTAGGGCTTCTTGCGGTCGCGAAGCCAGGTCAGCTCGAGCCGGTGCGGCGTCCGCCCGTCCCCGAGGAAGGCGAGGACGAAGCTCCCGTCCGGCGGGCTGTGACGGCGGACCTCCTTGAGTCCGAGGGCGGACGTGTAAAACGCGAGGCTCTTTTTGAGGTCCAGGACGTTGATGTTGTTGTGGGCGAATGTGAATGTCATGGCGTCTCCTCGTTCCAGGATAATCGAAAGTCCTGCTCCGTGTCGAGGCTCCGGCGCTCGGGCGCCGCCGGCGTCCTTCAGCGGAGCGCCCGGGTGACGAAGGCCTCGACCAGGGCCGCGACGAGAAGCAGGGGCAGAACGACGAGGACGAACGACCTCGCGGCATCGCCCGCGAAATCCGCGGGGCCGGGTTCGGTGCGGCCGGCGTGGTCTTTAAGAAAACCCGCGGCCGGCGGCTCGCCTCCCCGCGCACGCGCTTTTTTCCTTTTCCTTATGGCCGAAAGGAGCCATCGGCCGGCGCACAGAGATAAATAGATTCCGACGCTAGCCGCGTAGAGAACGGCCGGGAGCTCGAAGACGGCGTGCGGCGCGACGCTCCTCAGGAAAAGAAGCGGGACATCGAAGCCCCTCCGTTTCGACACCGAGGCCAGGAGCCCCAGGGCCGCGCCGTTGGCGAGGGGGTCGATGACGGGAAGGCAGGCAAACGGAACGGTCCCGGCCGCGACGGCGAGGGCCGTGGCACGGGCATTGTGATAGAAGAGCTCCAGGGCCATCTTGGGCGCCGGGGCGCCGATCGAGACGTCCTGCAATGACTTCATGACGTACGCCAGCCCCCGCCTCTCGAGATCGGGACGGAGCATGAAAACGGCGAAGCCGAGAATAAAGCCGATCCCGAACGCTCGGGCCGCGGCCTTGAAATACTTCCTGTAATGAGCTTTCCACATCGCCCCTTCTCGCCCGTAGAAACCGCGGAGGCGGTCCGCCAACCGCCTGGCGAGCGGATCTCTCCGCCCAGACATGGCTCCGGGTTCGAGGCCGTTCACCGGACCTCCTTATTCCTCATCGGGATTATTTCACGGAGCCCGGAAGGATGTCAAAACCGGGCCTCCCCGCCTACGCGGAGTGCCCGCCGACGAGCTCGTGCTCGATCCGCTCGAGGGTCTTGCCCTTGGTCTCGGTAAGCCTGGCCCGGATGAAGAGGAAGCCCAGGACGCTGATCCCGGCGTAGATCCAGAACGTTCCCGCCGGCCCGAGGCCCCGGTTGAGGTGGGGGAAGGTGAAGGTCAGGACGAAGCAGGCCGACCAGAGAGAGAACGTTGAAACCGACATGGCCGCTCCCCGGATACGGTTCGGGAAGATTTCCGAGAGCAGGACCCACGTGACCGGGGCGAGCGAGAGGGCATAGAGAGCCATGGAGAGGACGACGAGGAGGAGAAGATGCGGGCCTCGGCTGTGGACGGCATAGCCCGCGCCGACGAGCCCGAAGGTCGCGGCCAGCCCTGCCGACCCGGCCATCATCAGCGGCTTGCGGCCCAGCCGGTCCACGAGCCGGATGGCCACAAGAGTGAAGACGAGGTTGACGGCGCCGGTGACGACGATGTTGAAGAGAATGTCGCTCACGCCGTAGCCGGCGGCCGAGAAGATCTCTTCGGCGTAATAAAAAATGACGTTGATGCCGCACCACTGCTGGTAGACGGCCAAGACGACCCCGATGAGGAGGACGCGGAATATGCCCGGCTCCACCAGGGTCCGGAAGCGCACCTTCTGGATGTCGGGTGCGGCCAGCGTCTCGCGGATCTCCGCCAGGGCTCTCTCCGCGAACGCCGCGCCGCCGACACGGGCGAGGACCTTCCCGGCGGCGGGGCCGCGGCCGTTCTTGACGAGCCAGCGCGGGCTTTCCGGGACGGTGAACATGAGGATGAAGAATATAAAGGCCGGCACGGCTTCGGCGCCGAACATCCAGCGCCACCCGACTTGCCCGTTCCAGGAGTTGAGGATGTCGGCCGCGGAGGCGCGCGCCGGGATCGGCCTGGCGATGAGCCAATTCGCGAGCTGCGCCGCCAGGATGCCGATGACGATCGTCAACTGGTTTACCGAGACGAACTTGCCGCGGACCTCGGCCGGCGAGATCTCAGCGATGTACATGGGTGAGAGGTTCGAAGCGAGCCCGATGGCGACCCCTCCGAGGAGCCGGTTGGCGACGAAAAATCCGAAATCGGGCGCCAGGGCGGTCAGGACGCCGGTCGCGGTGAATAGAAAGGCGGCCAAGCCGAGCAGTCTTTTGCGCCCGAACCTGTCGCTGAGGACGCCCGAAACGAGAGACCCGGCGAGACACCCGACCAGGGCGCTGCTCATCGCCCAGCCGATCTCCGATGGGGTCGTCAGCCCGAAAAACCGTTCGTAGAAAGGCTTGGCGCCGCCGATGACCACCCAATCATAGCCGAAGAGGAGGCCGCCCATGGCCGAGACAAGGGTTACGCGCCAGATATACCCCATGTTGCAAGCGGGCCGGTCGTCCATCGCGTCTCCGGAAGGGGATTTTTACACCAAACCGGGCGAGAGGGGAAGCGAAAAGACGGTCCCGGACGCGCCGCCCCTCATTGACTTCGGCGGGGGCGCGGGCATGCCATCCGGGAGAATTCAGACAGGAGGCGGATGCGCAGATAACTGAGATAATCCGGCCGTGAGGCCGCTTCGTCCCCTGAAAAAAGCCCGTATTGAGAAAAGATTTTGCTTGACTTGATGGCTGATATCTGATATATTAGATATGGAAGTAGATGGGGTTTTCCGGGTAAGGTCATGCCTGAAGCCACGGCGCGCGGATGGGTTTTCGACGTCAGGCGGTACTCCATCCACGACGGCCCGGGCATCCGGACTGCTGTCTTTCTCAAAGGCTGCCCGTTGAACTGCCTCTGGTGCCATAACCCTGAGGGGATAGCCCGAGGGCCCGAGCTCATGCACTGGCCGTCCCGCTGTGTCCGTTGTTACTCCTGCATCGCTGCCTGTCCCCTTGGGGCAGTTTCCAAAGATCCGTCCGGGGCCGTTGTCGTTGACAAAGGCAAATGCGATCTTTGCGGCCGATGCGCCTCGGCCTGCCTGTACGATGCCATGCAGGTCGTCGGCTTCAGGGCGGCCGTCGGTGACCTCGTCAGGGAGATCGAAAAAGACCGTATCTTCTATGAGCAGTCCGGTGGGGGTGCCACTTTCACCGGCGGGGACCCGCTGGCGCAGCCGGAGTTCCTTGAGGAGGCCCTGGACGCGCTCCGGGACAGGGGCATCCATACGGCCGTCGATACGTCCGGCTTTTCCCTGAACGGGGTCCTGGACCGGATCGCGGCGAAGACCGGCCTCCTTCTCTACGACCTGAAGCTCATCGACGACGCGCGGCACAAGGGTTTCACCGGCGTGTCGAACGTCCCGATCCTGGAGAACCTGAAAAGACTGGCCGCCGGCCCGGCAGACATCTGGATCCGGATCCCCCTCATCGCGGGCGTCAACGATGACGACGAAAACATCACGGGCACGATCGCCTTTCTCAGGTCCCTCAAGACGATCCGGACCGTCGGGCTGCTGCCTTACCATTCGGGCGGCATGGACAAGGCCCGCCGGCTCGGCATCGATTCCCGCTTCAGAACTTTCGCGGCGCCGACGGAGGAGAGGCTGGACGCCATCGAGACGGCCTTCCGCGCTGCCGGCTTCGACACGAGAAGAGGAGGATGAGCATGAACGAACGGATCAAGCGCCTGAGGCAGCAGTCGCTCGAGGCGCGTCCGACGATCAGCGTCGAGCGCGCGAAGCTCATGACTGAATTTTACAAGTCGCCCGAGGCCCGGAGCGTCTCACCGGCCATGCGGCACGCTCTGGCCTTCAAGTTCCTCATGGAAAAGAAGGCGGTCTGCTTCAATGACGGCGAGCTCATCGTCGGCGAGCGCGGCCCGGCGCCCAAGGCGACGCCGACCTATCCCGAGGTCTGCATCCATTCTCTGCAGGATCTTCAGTATCTCAACGACCGGAAGAAGACCGCTTTCGCCTCGGACGCGGAGACGCGGACAATCTACGCCGAAGAAATCATCCCTTTCTGGCATAGCCAGTCGCAGCGCGAGCGGATCTTCGCTGCCATGACTCCGGAATGGATCGACGCCTACGAGGCCGGCGTCTTTACGGAGTTCATGGAGCAGCGCGCGCCCGGCCACACGGTCCTCGGGGACAAGATCTACAAGAAGGGGCTGGGCGACATCCAGGAGGATATCCGGGAGGCCCTCTCGCGGCTCGATTTCGCCAACGATGCCGAGGCCTACGACAAGCGGGAGGAGCTCGAAGCGATGTCCGTCGCCGCGGAGGCGGTCATGATCTACGCCCGGCGCCACGCCGCCAAGGCCCGCGAGCTGGCGGCCGCGGAGAAGGACCCCGCGCGCCGGAAGGAGCTCGAGCGGATCGCCGCGGTCTGCGATTGGGTCCCGACCCACGCCCCGCGGGACTTCTGGGAAGCGCTGCAGGCCTACTGGTTCGTCCACCTGGGCGTTATCACCGAATACAACACCTGGGATTCCTTCAATCCGGGGCGGCTCGACCAACATCTCTGGCCCTTCTACGAGAAAGGCCTCGCCGACGGGACGCTGACCAGGGACTCAGCCCGGGAGCTCCTCCAGGCCTTCTGGGTCAAGTTCAACAACCAGCCTGCTCCGCCGAAAGTCGGGGTCACGGCCGAGGAGAGCGGGACGTACACGGACTTCGCCCTCATCAACCTCGGGGGTCTCAAGGAGGACGGGTCGGACGCGGTCAACGAGCTGTCCTACCTCATCCTCGACGTTATCGAGGAGATGCGCATCCTCCAGCCGAGCTCCATGGCTCAGATCAGCGCCAAGGGGCCGGACGCGTTTCTGCTCCGGTCCCTGCGCATCGTCAAGACCGGCTTCGGCCAGCCGTCGATCTTCAACACGGACGCCATCGTCCAGGAGCTCGTCCGCCAGGGGAAAAGCGTCGCCGACGCGCGCAACGGCGGGGCGAGCGGCTGCGTCGAAGCGGGCGCCTTTGGAAAGGAAGCCTACATCCTGACTGGATATTTCAACCTGGCCAAGGTCTTCGAGATCACGCTCCACGACGGCGTCGACCCGCGCACGGGCAAGACGATCGGGGCCAGGACCGGAGACCCCGAGTCCTTCCGGACGTTCGACGAGCTCTTCGAGGCCTTCCGGGAGCAGATCCGCCACTTTATCGACATCAAGGTCCGCGGCAGCAACGTCATCGAGAGGCTTTACGCGAAGTACCTGCCGGCGCCGTTCCTGTCCGTGCTCATCGACGACTGCGTTCGGAACGGCAAGGATTACCATGCGGGGGGCGCCCGCTACAACACGAATTACATCCAGGGCGTGGGCATGGGAACGATCACCGACACCCTGAGCGCCATCCGGTACAACGTCTTCGACCACGGGCACTTCACGATGAGCGAGCTCGTCCGGGCCCTCGAGCGGAACTTCGAGGGTTACGAAGCCCTGCGTCAGCGCGTCCTCAACCGGACGCCGAAGTTCGGCAACGACGACGATTACGCCGACGGGCTGATGAAGCGGGTTTTCGAAGCCTACTTCGATGCCGTGGACGGGCGTCCGACGCCGCGCGGCGGAACGTACCGGATCAATCTTCTGCCGACCACGGTCCACGTCTACTTCGGCAAGGTCACCGGGGCCACGGCGGATGGGAGGAAGGCCGGCGACGCGGTCTCCGAAGGCGTTTCTCCGGTCCAGGGGGCGGATCGCAGGGGCCCGACGGCGGTCATCAAGTCCCTGGGGAAGATGGACCACGTCCGGACGGGCGGAACGCTCCTCAACCAGAAATTCACGCCCCAGCTCCTGGCCGACGACACCGGGCTCCGGGGGGTCAAAGACCTCGTCCGGTCCTACTTCCGCCTGATGGGCCACCACATCCAGTTCAACGTAGTCACCGCCGACACCCTGCGGGAGGCGCAGAAGCACCCCGAGAAATACCGCGACCTCGTGGTGCGCGTCGCCGGGTACAGCGACTACTTCGTCGACTGCAGCACCGAGCTCCAGAACGAGATCATCCGGCGCACCGAGCACCAGGGATTTTAGTTAGATGGAATAGGGGATATCTCCGGAGGGGGCTGTCCCCTGTCTCGAAGAGGACAATTCCCCGCCGCCGGAAGGCAGCTTCTCTCGTTGTCTCCGTTCCGGACCCCCTACCGGACGAGCCGGGCATCGAGCAGGATACGGACTCCGGTCAGGGCCCGGGACAACGGGCAGTTGGCCTTGGCCTCGTCCGCCGCTTGAAGAAACCCCGTTTCCGAAGCGCCCGGAACCTCCGCCCGGGTCCGGAGAGTGATGGATGTAATCCTGAACCCCGCTTCGGCTTTTTCGATCAAGACCTCGGCCGTTGTTTCGATCTTGCGCGGCGGCGTGGCTTTCGACCCGAGGACGCCGGCCAGGGCCATGGAAAAACAGCCCGCGTGGGCGGCGCCGACGAGCTCCTCTGGATTGGTCCCCGCGCCGCTCTCGAAGCGCGAGGAGAACGAATAGGGAGCTTCGAGGAGACCCGTTCCGAGCTTCACGACGCCCTTCCCCTCCCTGATGGATCCTTCCCAAACCGCGATGGCCTTGCGAACGGGCATGGCAACCTCCTGCATGTGAAAATCCTCCGGTCGGGCCGAAGCCCGAGCGGCTGCCGGGATCTGAACGGCAATAAACGTGCCATATTTTCGGCCGCTCCCCCGCCTTGCGTCCGGTTGCCGGGGTCTCGATGGCCCGGGTTTTGTCCCGCGGCCCTGGAACTCGTCCTCCCGGATGAGACGCGGACGGCCCGGCCGGCGCCCGGGGCCGCCCTTCGCCCGGTCACCGGACCCTCACGGGCAAAGCGAGGTGCGACGCGTGCGCCTTCGAGCGGAAGACGCGCTGGATCGCCGCCCGGTAGTCCGATGCCTTCGCCAGGAAGATGTTCTCGACGAACGTCTGGGGGTTCCGGTCGATGAGCGGGAACCAGGTGCTCTGGACCTGGACCATGATCCTGTGGCCCTTGAGGAAGCAATGGTCGGTCCCGTGGAGGTCGATCGTGAAGTCCGTGACGGCGCCCGGGACGAGCGGTTCCGGCTTCTCGAAGCTCGTCCGGAAGCGGCCGCGGAAGACCTCGTCGGCGATGATCAGCTGGTAGCCTCCCATGGACGGGTCTGGAGGATAATCCTCCGGATAGACGTCGATCAGCTTGACGATCCAGTCGCTGTCGGTCCCCGTCGTCGAGGCGAACAGGCAGGCGAGGATCTGGCCGGTTACGGTCACATCATCGGCGAGCGGACCGGTCTCCCAGCTCAGGACGTCCGGACGCAGATGGGCGAACCGCTGGTCGCCGACGAGCCAGGTCGCCCAGCCCGAGCCCCGGGGATCGTAAGTCGGTTCGATGGGGCGCGGGCGGTACGGCACGGGATGCTCCGGGTCGGAAATGTAGCTGTCAAACGCCCGGCTCTCGTCGCCTTCCGAGGGGGCTTCGAACGACAGTTGCCCGTCTCCGCGGAAATAGAGGCTCCGGCTCTCGGTCAGGTCCGTGGGCGGCCACCGGTCGTACCGTTGCCAGGTATTAGACCCCGTCTCGAACGTGACCGCCTCGCGCACGTCCCAGCCGCCTTTGCCCTTCAGGTAGTGGGCGAAGAACGGCGCCTGGATCTTCTCGCGGAAATATTTGGCCGTCTTCGCGCCGAACCTGATCCGGCCCAGGGAGCTCCCGTCTCCCCGCATCCAGCCGCCGTGGTTCCACGGCCCGGCGACAAAAAAGTTCATGCCGTCCCGGTCCAGGGGCTCGAGGGTCTCGTAGATCTTCTGCGGGCCGTAGAAATCCTCCTGGTCCCACCAGCCAGCGACGTCGAGGGTGGGCACCGTCACCCGGGTCAGATAGGGGGCCATGGCTTGGGTGCGCCAAAACGCGTCGTAGTTCGGATGGGCGACGAAATCGTTCCAGCTCGGGATCCTGCCGAAGAGGTATTCCATGTTCACGTTCGAGAGCGGCCCGAGCCGGAGGTACCACTCGAACGTGTCATAACGGTCGAAATGGAAGTTTGTGTTCTCCTTGGATGTCTCCATCATGGCTGCGTATTCGAAGCCGTAGCTCAGGCGGAAAGCGCCGTTGTGATGGAAGTCGTCCCCCAGGTACATGTCCGCCGGGGAAGCTTGCGGTGAGACGGCCTTCACGGCCGGATGCGGGTCAATCATGGCCATGGCCGTCAGCCACCCCCCGTAGGATACGCCCATCAGCCCCACGCGCCCGCTGTTGTGCGGGATGTTCTTGACCAGCCAGTCGACGGTGTCGTAGGCGTCCGTGCTTTCGTCGATCGCCCGGGGGTCGGTCCGGTCGCGGGGCGGGCGCTGCATGACGAAGCGGCCCTCCGATCGGTACCGGCCGCGGATGTCCTGGAAGACGAAGATGTAGCCCTCCCGTACGAACTCCCGGTAGGACTCGGTCGTCAGGAGTGCCGCCGATTCGGGCGCGCCGTACGGCGTCCGCATCAAAAGGAACGGCAGCGGGGGCGAGGCTTTCTTTGGCACGAAGATGACCGTGAAAAGCCTGACCCCGTCGCGCATCGGGATCATGGCCCGGGTGATCGTAAATTCGGGCGCGCCTGCGGGGCGCGAACAGGACGGGGCCAAAAGGACGAGGCCCGCCAGCGCGGCCGCGAAAAACGGGCGGAGCGGGATCGCGATCGTTTTCGGCGAGAGACATTTCATGATGGACTCCCGGCTTTCGGATTTGGAAAGATGATATCCCCGCACGGTCGGGGCCGTCAATGCTGATCGTTGACGCCGGCGGCTTCAATGGCGGATACTGCTTGTGAACGTCGGCATTTTCCCGTCCAAAAGGAGGCGCTCATGCCGCCCGAAGTCAGGGTTGAAGCCGTTTATCAGGGCGGAATGCTCTTCCGGGGGAGGTCGGACCGGTCCGGCAAAACCGTGGACGCCGATTTCACCAAGGACGCCGAGCCCCCGGCGGGCTTCACGCCGCTCGAGCTCCTCCTGACGAGCCTTGTCTGCTGCAGCGGCCAGGTCGTCGTCGGCCTGCTCGGCAGGATGGGCCAGGAGGTCAAGGATCTGACCGTCCGGGCCCGGGCCACGAGGCGCGACATCCACCCCAAGGTCCTGACGGCGGTCGAACTCCTCTTCGAATTTCGCGGCGGGAGAATCGAAGGGGCTTCGGTCGAAAAAGCCTTCGAACTCTCCGAGGACCGCTTCTGTCCCGTCTGGGTCATGCTCAAAGCGAGCGTCCCCATCACCGCGAAGCACATGATCGCCTAGGAGGATTCATCGTGGCCTGACGAAAGGACGAATCGCCGGCGAGCTCCCGACGGGCGGCGTCCGCTGAAGGCCCCGCGATGGGGGAAGATCTTCGTGGCCGAAGAGACGCTTCGCGGCCAGGTCGTCAAGTGGGGCGACCTTTGGGGGGGCGGAACGATGGACGTGAGCCTCAAGGCGTGACGATCGCCTTGAGGATGCCGTCCCGGCGGGCCGCAGCCATCTCGTAGGCCTTGGCGGCATCCTCGAGCCGGAAAGAGTGGGTGGCCAGGAAATCTACCCGGATCCGGCCGGAATGGATCATTCCCACAGCCTTCCCCAGGCAGCCGTTCTGGCGCCGGACGCTCTGGATGCGGATCTCCTTCCGCCTCAGCCGGCTGCTCTCGAAGGACACTCTGGACTCGAGAGGGATGCCGACGACGACGATCGTTCCGCCCGGTTTGACCAGCGCCACGGCCTGGTCGAGGGCCGCCTGGTCGCCGCAGCACTCGAAAATGAGGTCCAGGCCCAGGGATTCCCGGCGGAGGATCTCGTCGACGACGTCCTCGCGGTCGGGGTTGCCCGACCAATCGGCCCCGGCCGCGTCGGCGGCCCGCACGCGCGCCTCCATCTTGTCCGTCGCATAAAGAAAGCCGGCCCCCTCCGCCTTGAGAACCATGAGCGCGCACAGCCCGATCGGCCCGGCGCCGAGGACGGCGGCCGTCTTCCCCCGGACCGCTCCGGCCAGCCCCGTGGCGTAGACCGCGATGGAGAGAGGTTCGGCCAGAGCCCCTTGGACAGCGGTCATCTTAGCGGGAAGCGGGACGCAGTTCCGCTCCGGGGCGAGCATGAATTCGGCCATGCCGCCGGTGAGCTCCCCATAGTGACCGAGAAACAGAAGCTTGCGGCAGGTATGAGGCCGCCCTGTCCGGCACTGGTCGCAGGTCCCGCAGGAGACGGCCGGCTCGATGACGACCGCGCTCCCGGGCTTGACTCGAGTGACGCCCCGGCCGGCGGCTTCGACGACGCCGGCACACTCGTGTCCGGGGATGAACGGGTAGCGCACCCGGTCTGCGCCGACGGAATCCGAGAGGTAGTAATGCAGGTCGCTGCCGCAGATCCCGACCGCCCGGTTGCGGACGAGGACAGCGTCGTCTCCCCCGATCTGCGGCTCCGGGACGTCCCGGACCTCGACTTTTCCCGGCCCGGTGAGGACGGCGGCTTTCATGGCTCCATTATTATAGAACATCGGGGTCGGCTTCGAAAGGCCGGCTGTCCCCTGTCGCGTCCGCCCCGGCGGGACGCGCCGGACGGAGACTAGGATTTTTCGGGAGAATATGGTAAGCAGTAAACGCAATGGTCGAAGATCATGACGAAGCGGCCGCGCCCGGCCCCCCGCCGCCGTCGCTCGTCTCCGCGGTCCCGGGGCTTACGGGCCGGTTAGCGGCCCTTTGGCTGGAAGACGGCGGCCGGCCGGACCTCGGGCGGACTTTCGCCGGTCGCGAGCGAAAGCCGCGAGAAAAAGCCCTGGCCGTCTTCCTCGATGCCGTTCTGGCGGAGACGAAGCGGCCGCCGCTCGCGCCGACCGATCGCGAGGCCGCTCAAAGGCGGATCTTCGAGGCCTTCGAACGGTTCGCGCGGACGGCCCTGGACTGGGAGGACCGGCACATCGATATCCTTCTCTCCGGCGGCTTCGGCCGGGCGGCGAATGAATTTGTCCGCAAAGCGAAGGATTTCGATGCGGCCCTCCGCTCGCAGGACATCTTCCAGGCTTGCCGGAACGTCTGGGTGGCGAACGGCCTCCAGCGCCTTCTCGGCCGGCCGGTCCGGCTGACGCCGGCGATCTTCGCCTACAGCCTTCTTTATCCCTATACGGACAATTATCTCGATGACCCGGAAACGGGGGAAGAAACGAAACGCTCTTTCAACGGCCGGCTCCGCTCCCGCCTCGAAGGCCGCGAGGTCGGGCCCGGGAACGGCCGGGAAAGGCGGATTTTCGATCTTGTGGCGATGATCGAGACTGAGCACGACCGGGCCCGTCATCCGCAGGTCTTCGAAAGCCTGCTCGCGATCCACGAGTCCCAGGTGAAGAGCCTCGGGCTGCTCCGTTCGGACCGGCCGGTCGGGGAGGCCGAAGCCGTGAAAATCGGCCTCGAAAAAGGCGGGACATCGGTCCTGGCGGATGGATGCCTGGCCGCCGGCTTGCTGGCTCCCGGCGAGATCGCATTCCTGTTCGGCTTCGGGGCTTTTCTGCAGCTCATGGACGACCTCGAGGATGTCGAAGAAGACGGGCGGGCGGGGCTTCAGACGGTCTTTTCCCGCTCTGCCGGGCGAGAGCCGCTCGACGCGGTCACGGACCGCACGTTCCGGCTCGGCGTGGCTGTCCTAGGAGGCCTTGATGGCTTCGGCGTCCCGGACGCCGAGCCCCTCAGGGAACTCATCCGTTCCAGCCTCGTCCAGGGTCTGGTCATGTCGGCAGGACGGTTTGGCAGGCTCTACAGCCGGGCCTACCTCAGGGCGCTCGAGGCGCACGCGCCGTTCCGCTTTTCCTTCCACAACAGAGAGCGGCGCAAGCTCACGCGCCGCCGGGCCGCGATCGGCCGCCTCTTCGAATCCTTCGCTAAGGCCTGATTCGGCTTGGAAGTACGTTCTTTTGCCGAAGATCAGGTGGGGACTGCTATGCGGGGCAGGAGGCCGCCCGACAAAAGGAAGCAAAAGAATCATACTCTCCTTAGGGATATTTACCAGAAGTGGAGCTCCGAGTAGCTCCGCTCCACTTCTGCCGGTCGCTCCTTAGAATCCGCTCCCTGCCGGAAGGGGACCCGGCGGGATTTTCGACGGGGGAGCCGGGACAGGTTTCCGGGGCCGGGCGATAAGGGTGGCCTTTATTCCCGTTCTAACCGATACTCGAGAGCTTAGCCTAGAACGGATTTTCAGTCGGGTAGAGCATCCCGACGGGCTGGTTGAATGAGAGGTCGCCGATCCCGAGCATGCGCATGGCTGCCCAGAAGGCCGCCCCGGCGTGACGGAAGGCGACGGCCGTATGGTGCGGGAATCGCTTCCCGATAAGCACGTGCCGGTAGAACCGCCCCATCTCCCGGATGCCGATGACGCCGATGCCGCCGAACGATTTCGGGTCGATGTCGAGGACTTCCCCCTCGGCGATGTACGACCTCAGGACCGTGTCGGCCGTCGATTGGAGCCGGAAGATCGTGACCTCGCCGGTCCGGATCCGGCCTTCGAGCGTGCCGCGGGTAATATCCGGCGCCTTGCCCGGTTCGATGAGCCGGTGCATGATGAACTGGTAGCTCATCTGCGGATTCAGCATGCACGGGGCGGGAGTGTTGCCGCAGTGGAAGCCCATGAAAAGGTCCGTCGGCTTGTAGGCGCCAACGGCCTTCTTCGCGGTCCGGATCATGTCCGCCGGGACAGTGTTGTTGATGTCCAGAAGGGTCGCCGGGAGCTCCGTCGCGCACGTGCATATGTATTCGCTCAGGGCGCCGTAGATGTCGACTTCGCAGGCCACGGGGATGCCCCGCGAGGCCAGCCGCGAGTTGACATAGCACGGCACGAAGCCGAAGAAGGATTCGAAGGCCGGCCAGCACTTGTCGGCGAAGACGCCGTATTCGGAGTCGCCCAGATTCTTCTCCATGAACTCGAGGAGCGCCACCTCGAACTGGGCCAGCTTGGGCAGGAGGTCCGGAAACGGGTTCCCGCCGCCGAGCTCACGGGCCATGTCCCGGGCGACGGACTTGATGGAGGGGCGGCCCTTCGCCTTGAGGAAGATGTCGTAAAGGTCGAGCTCGCTGTTTTCCATGATCTCGACGCCGAGGTCATAGAGCGGCTTGATGGGCGCGTTGCAGGCCAGGAAATCCTGTGGCCGGGGCCCGAAGGAAAAGATCTTGAGCCGGGCCAGGCCGAGGAGAACGCGGGCGACGGGCACGAAGTCCCGGATCATCCCGGCGACTTCTTCGGCGGCCCCGACCGGGGACTCGGGGATGTGGGTCCGGAGCCTGCGGAGTCCGGCGTTGTAGGATGTGTTGAGCAGGCCGCAGTAGGCGTCGCCACGGCCGCCGACGAGGTCCTTTCCGCTCTCTTCGGCCGCGGCGGCGAACATCACCGGCCCGCCGAACTTCTGGGCCAGCAGGGTCGTCGGACCCTCGGGCCCGAAGTTGCCGAGGTAAACGACGAGGGCGTTGACGCCCCGCGTCCGGATCTCCTCGAGGCCCGCCCGGGCGTCGATCTCGTTCTCCACGGTCGTCTTGATCTCCGTGACCGGGAGCCCGGCCCTGCGGCACTCGGCCACGACGCGGGCGCGCCGTTTGCGCGACAGATCGACCGGGAAGCAGTCGCGGCTGACGGCCACAATGCCGAGTCTGACATTCGGGATGTTCTTCATTGGGACTCTCCTTTTTTCTGACCGTAATAGGCGTGGGGGCCGTGTTTCCTCTGATAATGCTTTTCCAGCAGGTAATCCTCGAGGGGGGGCTGATCGCCGCGGATTGCGAGCGTGCCGAAGGCCATCTTGGCCACCCGCTCCAGGATAATGTTGACGCGGACGGCCTCGCCGGGCGTCCGGCCCCAGGTGAACGGCCCGTGGCCGGCGACGAGGACGGCCGGGATGACGAGCGGGCTGAGGCCCCGGAAGCGGTCCACGATGACCCGGCCCGTATTGAGCTCGTAGTTCCCGCCGACCTCGGACTCCGTCAGCTGACGCGTCATCGGGACCGGCCCGTGGAACAGGTCGGCGTGGGTCGTGCCCAGGCACGGAATTTCCTTGCGGGCCTGGGCGAACATCGTCGCGTACTCGCTGTGCGTGTGGGAGACGCCTCCGATCTCGGGGAAGGCCTTGTAGAGCTCGATGTGGGTCGGCGTATCCGAGGAGGGATTGAGCCCTCCCTCGACGACCCGGCCTTCGAGGTCGACGAGGACCATGTCTTCGACCTTCATCTCGTCATAGGGCATGCCGCTCGGTTTGATGGCCAGGATGCCCCGTTTGCGGTCCAGGCCGCTGACGTTCCCGAAGGTCAGGATGACGAGCCCGGCCCGGGTGAGCTCGAGGTTGGCCGTCCAGACGAATTCCTTGAGTTCGGCGAGCATGCTCAACTCCTCAGCTGGCGGTCCCGGATCGCCAGGAGCTCCTTCATGACCGGGAAGAGATGGCCCGCCCACTCCCGCGTCCCGAAGGCGTCGTGGAGCTCGCGGTAGAGCCGGTAGAGCCGGACGTATATTTCGTGGCGCTCCGGAGACGGCCTGTACGTCTTCTTCTTGAATCCGGACATGGCGGCCTGGGCCTCGGCGAAGGTGTCGTGGCCGCCGCCGGCTCTTCGGGCCGCCACGGCCCCGGCCATGGCCGCGCCGAGGGCGCAGGTCTGCGCCGAGCGGGCGATCTTCATCTCGAGGCCGATGACGTCGGCGTAGATCTGCATGACGAGCGGGTTCTTCTCGGCGATCCCGCCGCAGTTGACGACCTCGCGGATCTCGACGCCGAACTCGCGGAACCTCTGGATGATGGTCAGGGCGCCGAAGGCCGTGGCCTCGATGAGGGCCCTGTAGATCTCCTCGGGCCTGGTGTGGAGCGTCAGGCCGAGGATGAGGCCGGTCAGGCGCTGATCGACCAGGACCGTCCGGTTCCCGTTGTGCCAGTCGAGGGCGAGGAGGCCCGACGCGCCGGGCCTGAGGGCCGCGGCCTTCCGGGTCAGGGCCTCGTGGGAGCCCTTTTTCGGTCCGCCCGGTTCGATCTCGTTGACGAACCAGTTGAAGATGTCTCCGACGGCCGATTGGCCGGCCTCGAGTCCCAGGTATCCCGGCAGGACGGACCCGTCGACGATGCCGCAGAGGCCGGGAATGTCCGGCAGCTTCTCGCCGGCGGGCCAAACGCAGATGTCGCAGGTGCTCGTGCCGACGATCTTGACGAAGCGGCCCGTATCCACCCCCGAGCCGACCCCGCCCAGGTGTGCGTCGAAGGCCCCGACCGCGACGGGGATGCCGGGCCTCAGTCCGAGGGCCTTGGCCCACTCCCGCGTCAGGGCGCCGGCCGGGGTGTCCGACGTATAGGTCTTCTTGTACAGGCGGTCGCGGAGCTCGCCGAGCCTCGGGTCGAGCCGGACCAGGAACTCCCGCGCGGGCAGGCCTCCCCAGGCGTCGTTGAACATCGCCTTGTGGCCGGCCGCGCAGCGGCTCCGCTTCATGAGCAAAGGGTCGGTCGTCCCCGTCAGGACCGCGGGGAGATAATCGGCGCATTCGACCCAGGAAAACGCGGCCGCCGAAACCTTCGGGTCGACGTGCAGGGCGTGGCGGATCTTGCTCCAGAACCATTCCGAGGAATACGTCCCGCCGCACTTGGCCAGATACTCGGGATGCTCCTTCGCCGCCAGGGCCGTAATCTCGGCGGCTTCGGCGTGGCCCGTGTGGTCTTTCCAGAGCCAGGCCTGGGCGTTCGGGTTTTTCCGGAACTCCCGATAGAGGGCCAGCGGCTTTCCGACGCGGTCCACGGGGAGCGGCGTCGAGCCCGTGGTGTCGATGCCGATCCCGATGACGTCCGCGGGATCGAACGTCCGGCTCTTCTTCCGGACCAACAGGACCGCCTCCCTCACCGTCGACCGGATTCCCGCCAACCAGTCGGCGGGATTCTGGCGGGCCAGATTAGGGTCCTTGGGATCGAGGATGATGCCGGCATGCCCCGTCAGATAGTCGAAGATGGCGGTTCCGACCTCGTTCCCGTTCCGGATGTCGACGATGAGGGCCCGGACCGAATTGGTCCCGAAATCGAGGCCGATGGCGTACTTGGATTTTCCCATATCAGGCAACTTCCGCTCCTTTCCGGCGGCCGCGCCGCTCGGACCGCTTTCTTATTATATCCAGCCGGGTGGGGAGGGCAATACGGCCGGAAAATAATCCCCGGCACTTCGGCGGCACGATCGAGAGCACATCTCCATCAGTGCCCGTCATTTGCGTTTCAGATGATCAAGAAGTGACTTGAGTGAAAGGCGCGCCTGGACGTCCATTGTGGAAAAAAATTGCTTATTTTCGCGCTTCACTATGATATATAATATATCAGCCCTGCAATGCCATGATATTTTTCACTCTTTTAGGAGAAATCCCTGTTTCATTGGAGGTCCGATGAAATTCCGTCTGTTCGCCAAAACGGTCCTTTGCCTTGCGATCGCCGGCGTCGTCGCCGGCTCCGCAGCTTTCGGCCAGGGGCCCTCGACCGAGGCGCTTCTGGAAAACCTGACGTTCAGGAACATCGGCCCCTTCCGCGCCGGTTCCTGGGTGACGAGTTTCGCCGTGCCCGAAGCGCCGGAGAGGGCACACCTCTACACGCTCTATGTGGGCACGCGCAACGGCGGCGTATGGAAGACGACGAACAACGGCGTCACGTTCGAGCCCGTCTTCGACGGCCAGCCAAAGCTCTCGATCGGGGCCGTCGCCGTGGCGCCGTCGGACGGGAACATCGTCTGGGTGGGGACCGGCGAGGCCTACTGCGCCCGGAGCTCCAACAGCGGTGACGGCGTTTACAAGTCCGTCGACGGGGGAAAGACCTGGACGAATATGGGGCTGCGCGATTCCCAGCACATCGCCCGGATCGTCATCCATCCTAAAGACCCGGACATCGTCTATGTGGCCGCCATGGGGCACCTGTTCTCGACGAACGCCGAACGGGGCGTGTTCAAAACGGCCGACGGCGGCCGGACCTGGCGGAAGGTCCTGTACGTCGATGACAGGATCGGGGCGATCGACCTCGCCCTCGTCCGGTCCGAGCCGGAGACGCTCTACGCGGCCATGTACGACAAGGTCCGGCTGCCCTGGACCTACGAGATCGGCGGCCCCGAAAGCGCCATCTACAAGACGACCGACGGCGGCCGGATCTGGGCCCGGCTCGGCGGAGGTCTGCCGAAGGGCCGCATCGGACGGATCGGCTTGGACGTCTATCAGAAGAACCCGAAGGTTCTCTGCGCCGTCGTCGAAAACGGCAATCCGAGGCCGGCGACCGCCCAGGAGGCCGAGCAGGACAGACGCCGCGGCGGAACGCCGTCGGCCCGGACGGTCGGTAACGAGGTCTACCGGAGCGACGACGCGGGCAAGACCTGGCGCAAGATCAACCCCGGACATGAAGGGGACCTGAACAAGGCGCCCTATTCCTTCAACCAGCTCCGCCTCGACCCGGCCGACCCGGACGCGGTCTACATCACCGGTCAGTCGCTCTACAGCACCAACGACGCCGGCAGGACCTGGAAGGGCGTCACTTGGCCCCCGGACGGTGTTTTCCAGAACGCCTTCGGAGACTTCCGGGCCATGTGGATTGACCCCCAGGACCACGACCGGATGATCTTCGGTTCCGACGGCGGGGTCTACGTTTCCTATGACCGGGGCAAGACCTGCATCCACCTTTACAACATCCCGCTGGGTGAATTCTACGCCGTGGGCGTCGACATGGAGGATCCCTACAACATCTACGGCGGCCTGCAGGACCACGAATCGTGGAAGGGGCCGTCGAACGGCTGGGCGAGGCAGATCTCGCTCGCCGACTGGGTCACGGTCGGCGAGGGCGACGGGATGTACAACGTCGTCGACCCGACCGACAGCCGCTGGGTCTACAACAACCGCGAGATGGGGACCATGTGGCGGTTCGACCAGAAACTCGGCGTGCAGACCGAGATCACGCCGAAGCGCGGGGCCGGCGAGAAGCCTTGGCGGTTCAACTGGACGCCGCCGATCGCCCTTTCGCCGCACAACCCGGCCATCGTCTACACAGGGGCCCAGGTCCTTTTCCGCTCCCTCGACCGCGGAGACCACTGGCAGGGAATCAGCCCGGACCTGACTACTGATGACATTTCCAGGGAGCACGGCGAGGGGAACGTCACGTACTGCACGCTGACCACGATCGCCGAGTCGCCCGTCCAGCCCGGGCTTATCTGGACCGGGTCGGACGACGGCAAGGTCCAGGTCACGAACAACGGCGGCGCCACCTGGCTGGACCGGACGGCGGCGCTGGGCGCTGCGGGCGCGCCCGTGAACTTCTGGGTCAGCAGGGTTTTCCCCTCGCCCCACGCGGCTGGGACATGTTTCGTCGCCAAGACGGGCTGGCGGTTCGACGAATTTGAGCCCCTTCTCTATAAGACGACGGACTACGGTGAAACCTGGACGTCGATCGCCGGCGACCTGCCGGCGGGCAAGGCCGTCAACGCCGTCGTCCAGGACCGCAAGAACCCCGGCCTGCTGTTCGTCGGCACCGAGCAAGGAGTGTACGCGACACTCGACGGCGGGACAAGCTGGCTGCCCTTCAAAAACAACATGCCCTGGGTCAAGGTCACGGATCTCCTCATCCACCCGCGGCAGAACGACCTCGTCGTCGCTTCCTACGGCCGCGGCCTGTGGATCACGGATATCTCGCCGCTCCAGGAGATGACCGCCGAGATGCGGGCCGAGGACGTCCATCTTTTCGATATCAGGCCGCAGACCGAGCGGGTTTACGGCGGCATCGGCAACTATCAACTCTTCGGCGACAGCCATCTCCTGAGGCCTGATGAGCCCGACGCGGTCGCCGTGCGCTATTATCTGAAAGCAAAGACCTCGAGCCCGGTGAAGGTCACGGTCGCCGACCCCTACGGCCTGGTCCTGGGCGAGCTCGAGGGCAAGGGCGATGCGGGACTCAACACGGTACTCTGGTTCATGCGTGTCCAGAGGCCTGGACAGCCGGAGGGCGAATTCGAGGGCTCTTACGGCGGCCGGCTCGTGGATCCGGGTGAATACGTAGTGACGCTCGACGTGGCCGGCAGGAAGCTCTCGAAAAAAGCCCTCATCCGCGGGCGCCAGGGCTGGACCGTCGGGCCGGTTCCGATCGAGATCAGGTCCTCGCGGTGAGAGGAAGGGCGCCGATGAACCGCCGCTCAAGGGCCGGGATCGTCGTCTTCGCTTTGGTGCTTCTGTTTTCCCAGAGCTGCGTCCGGCGGGCGCCGAAAGCCGATTACCCTGTGAAGCCGGTGCCCTTCACGGACGTCCATCTCACCGATTCATTCTGGGCGCCGCGGCTCGAGACGAACCGGACGGTTACGATCCCCCATATCCTCAAGGAGGAAGAGGACACCGGCCGGGTCAGGAATTTCGACCTGGCTCGGGAAGCGATTGCGGGCGAAACGAGCCTCAAGTTCTGCACGAGCTATCCGTTCGACGATTCCGACGTCTACAAGACGATCGAAGCTGCGTCCTACGCGATGGCTGTCCGCCCGGACCCCGGGCTCGACAAGTTTGTCGACGGGCTCATCGCCAAGATCGCCGCGGCCCAGGAGAAGGACGGATACCTCTACACCATCCGGACGATCGGCGGCCCCCCGCCCGTCGATTGGATGGGGAAGGAGCGGTGGTCTCACCTCTACATGAGCCACGAGCTGTATAACCTTGGGCACCTCTTTGAGGCCGCCGTCGCGCACTACGAGGCCACGGGGAAAAAGACCCTCCTCGACGTCGCCCTGAAGAGCGCCGATCTTGTCTGCCGGGAATTCGGTCCCGGCAAGCAGACAAACCCGCCGGGCCACGAAGAGATCGAGATCGGCCTGGTCAAGCTCTACCGGGCTACGGGGAGGACCAAGTACCTCGACATGGCCCGTTTCTTCATCGACGCGCGGGGCAAGACCGAAGGCCGGGTCCCGTACCGCGGCAACAACGGCGAGCCGCTTCTCCTGTACGGCGAGTATTCTCAGGACCACAAGCCCTTCGTCGAGCAGGACACGGCCGTCGGGCACGCCGTCCGAGCCGGGTACCTTTATGCGGGCGCGGCCGACGTCGCGGCCCTCACGGGGGACCGGGACTACGTCGTCGCCCTCGACAAGATCTGGGACGATGTCGTCGGCGCGAAGATCTACCTGACCGGCGGCATCGGGGCGGCGGGAGCCTGGGAGGGCTACGGCCCCCCTTATCGCCTCCCCAACGCCACGGCCTACGCCGAGACCTGCGCCAATATCGCCACGTTCCTCTGGAACTCGCGAATGTTCCGGCTGGAGGAGGACGCGAAGTACGTCGATGTCATGGAGCGCATCCTCTATAACGGCATCCTCTCCGGGCTCTCGCTCTCCGGCGACCGCTTCTTTTATTCGAATCCGTTGGCCTCTTTCGGCCAGCACGAGCGCGTGCCCTGGTTCGGCTGCGCTTGCTGCCCGCCGAACGCAGCCCGGATCCTGGCCTCCGTGCCCGGCTACGTCTATGCCGCGGATGCGGGCAAGGTCTATGTAAACCTCTTCGCTCAGGGGACGGCGCAGATCGCCGCCGGCGGGACGAGAGTCGAAATCGCGCAGTCCACCGAATACCCGTGGAAGGGGAATATTCGTATCGACGTCCGGCCGGCGAAGCCGGTCGCGTTCGCCCTATGCGTCCGCATCCCCGGCTGGTCCCTTGGACGGCCCATCCCCTACGATCTCTACCGGTACGCGGACGAAAGCGCCGGTCTGGCGGGGGGAGAGAAGGGTCAGGGCGGGGAGACCGTCCCGGCGCCCGTCCTGAAGGAGATCGAAATGCCCATGGTCAAGGTCGACGGCCAGGCGGTCGACCTCAACCTCGATAAGGGATACGTCGTCCTGCGCCGGACCTGGCAGGCGGGCGATACCGTTGAGGTCAGTCTTCCGATGCCCGTCCGCCGCGTGGCGGCCAACGATAAGGTCGAGGCCGACCGCGGGCGGATCGCCGTCGAGCGCGGGCCGCTCGTCTACTGCGCGGAGGCCGTGGACAACGGCGGCCGCGTCTCGAACTTCGTCCTTCCTGACGGCGTTCCGCTCGCCGCCGCGATGCGTCCCGACCTTCTGGGCGGGGTCGTCTCGATCACGGGCGAGGCCGAAGCCCTGAGCGAGAAGGGCGGAGGGATCACCGCCGAAAAAAAGGCCGTCACCCTGATTCCGTACTACGCCTGGGCCAACCGCGGGAAAGGGGAGATGGAGGTCTGGATCGCCCGCGAGCCCGCCAAAGCTCGGGTTGCGGCGGAGCCCGGGCTCGCCGCCCGGGCGATTGTCACCGCCTCCGAAGGAGCCAAAGGCATCAAGGGCGTCAACGACCAATATGAACCGGAAGCGTCCGACGACCCCGTCGGCTATATGCACTGGTGGCCGAAGAAAGGCACGACGGAATGGGTCGAGTACGCCTTCCCGGAGCCCGTCCGCGTATCCCGGACGGCGGTCTACTGGTTTGACGACACGGGCGGCGGCGAATGCCGCGTGCCCGCGTCCTGGCGACTGCTCTACAAATCCGGCGGCAAATGGCTGCCCGTCGCCAACGCCCGTCCTTACGGGGTGGCCAAAGATGCCTGGAACACGGTGACCTTCGCCCCGGTCAGGACGACCGCCCTCCGGCTCGAAGTCGAGATGCAGAAAGAATGGTCCGCCGGCATCCATGAGTGGAAGCTCAGATAACCCGGCTAGACGTCCTGGAAGTAATGGCCGTCGCGGAAAAGTCTGAAGAAGCATCTGGCGCAGGCCTCGAGATCGTTCGCGGCGTCGTGAGCCCCCTCATAAGCGCGGCCGAAAAGGCACATATGGAGTTCCTCAAGGCTAGGCCATTTCAGGCCGAATCCCCCGGGTCTCGGCAGGCGGCAGATGCCAGTCGTCGTCTTCATCGTGCAGATCCCCGGCCGTTCGATGCAATCCAGCGGTCTGTCCAGACGAACGAGCTCGGCGGCGATGACGCCGCGATCGTAGTCGAGGTTGTGGGCGACGAGGACGATGTCCCCGCTCGCCGCCGCGCCCTCGAACTCGATCAGAACCTCCGCCAGGTCCCGTCCGACCCGGCGGGCCCGGGTGTGCGAGATCCCATGGATCGCCGTCGCCTCCGCCGGGATCCTGAACCCATCGGGGCGGACAATCCGGCAGCGCGTCTGTTCGGCGTGCCCCTTGGCGTCATAGACGGCCCAGGCGACCTGGACGAGTCGGGGCCATGCGGAAACGTCTTCGACCGAGAAATAGCGGTGGCGCGGCAGCCCCGTCGTCTCGCAGTCGAAAAGCAGGAACCTGTTCATTTGCCCGTGCTTATGCGCGCCCGGGAGGAACGGCCCCTCCCGCCGGGGTCAAGGCTATCTCCGGCCCCGGCCCCGTGTCAAGCGCCGGCGCTCCGGTGTCAACGCAGCATGAGATTTTCCTGTTCTTAGCAACGCGAAGACTTCCTATTTTCATCGTAATCCCACAGCCACGGGCCCATGCTTCCAAGGATGGGCGGTCGAGGGACGGACTTAGGCGGCGGCCTCCGGACATTGTCCGATCGAACTCGAACAGCCGCCTTAAAAGGGGCGCCGGGGAGCGTTGACAGACTCCCGGGGTCAGTGTACATTCCCCTCTGTCGGGCGGGCGTTCGGCGCCGCTTGGTGAGAGGCCCGGCACGCCCGGGAGGAGGAATCATGACCGTGTCGCCCAGTCATCGTCCGCGCCACGCCGCGCTGCTTTTCGCCTGCGGACTGGCGCTTGTCCTCGGAGGCTGCAAATCCGGGCCGTCGAAGGCAGGAGACGAGCTCGCTGGCAGAACCCAATTCATCGCCAACCCGTCGTTCGAGGACATCGAGGGCGGACATCCCCGGGGATGGTCGCCGCGGACGTGGCAGGGGCAACCGGACGCCGAATTCAAAGTCGATTCGCTCGCTCACACGGGCGCGCGTTCCGTCATGATCGCCTCCGCGAAGGGAGCCGATGCGTCGTGGGTCGAGGTCGTTCCCATCCTGC
>Ga0187770_10000208_pt1 | contig 28466 bp, 23 predicted proteins | sample 0116_SJ02_MP02_2_FD_133154 | JGI IMG/M metagenome (GOLD analysis project Ga0187770, IMG submission 133154) | Tropical peat soil microbial communities from peatlands in Department of Meta, Colombia - 0116_SJ02_MP02_20_MG | ecosystem: Environmental > Terrestrial > Soil > Wetlands > Peat | place...
CAGCAGTTTCTGCATCTTATAGAAATGGTCCACAATGAACCTAACAGGCCTAATATCAGAACAGTTATGGATGAATACTGGGAAAGCTGGCAGAAAGTTGCTTCCGATCCAACGGAAAGGGCTTCAAGAGAAGAATTGGTTCAGAGAACAAAATTACTTTCAGAAACTTTCAAACACACATACGAATCACTTTCCGATCTGAGAAAAAATGCGAACAACCTTATCGATCAGAGGATAAATGATATAAATCATATGGCCAGGGAAATTGCTTCGCTGAATACCCAGATAGTTAAGTCCGAGACAATGGGGGATAAACCGAATGATCTATATGATAAAAGAGACCTTTTAGTTGAAAAATTGTCAAAAATCGTCGATATCAGGGTTGAAAGAAACAACAAACATGAATTAATCGTTTATATTGACAGTGAAAACCTCGTTCAGGGTGATATCTCGCATGAAATTTCCGGTGTTGGAAATCCCGCTAATGAGGGTTATCTGGATGCAGTCTGGGATGACGGAAGGAAAGTGAAACTCGGTACTGGTGAACTTGCAGGTCTTTTCTCTGCTCGTGACGATGATCTGAAAAGTGCAATACAAAACATTGATTCACTTGCCATAAACCTGACCGACGCTACAAATGAAATACACAGGGACGGCTTCGGTCTTAATCTATCTACTAACAATGATTTTTTCAAAACCCTTCCAATCTCTCCCTATGCGAACGGAAATTATGATTTCAACAATACCGGACAGGTTAATGGAACTGCATTATTTAAAGTCAGCGGAACTGAAAAGATTAACGAATCAACTGTTATCGGAAGTTCAGGAACTATTAATTTCGGACCTTCCGATGTTAACGGACCTGATATCACGATAGACTATAAACCCGGCGATAAGGTCAAAGATGTGATGGATAGGATAAATCAATCTGATGCAGGGGTTGTCGCATATCTTAATCACAGGAATGAGCTGACCTTTAAGGCGAGATACCCTCATTCAGATAATTATCCAGCTTTTACACTCAGGCATATTGAGGACAGTGGAAATTTTCTTGTTGGAATAACAGGGATGCTGTCGGCTTCTGGAAATACTGGAGCCTTTGATTTTCACACTATAGGTGATATTGTTAAATTTAATGTTCCTGCTTTCAATATTTCACTGACACCTGAAAAACATCCATCGGCCTGGATCAATATCGATGATAAAATAACAGCTAATCCCGACAATATAGCTGCTTCGTCCGGCCTTGATACTACAGGTAGCGGCAAGCCGGATAAGATGAACGGCATAAGCGATAACAGAACCGCCCTAGCAATAGCTGGACTCAGACAGAAGCCTGTTATGTTTGAGACCCATTCTACCATGGGTGATTTTTTAAAATGGATGATCGGAGATATTGGCACGCGTTCGGAATCGGCTAAGATAAATATGGATAAAAACGGGGCTGTTGTGAACAGCCTGGTAAATCTCAGGCAGGAAATCAGCGGGGTTAATATTGATGAGGAATTGACAAAGATGCTCATGTTCCAGCATGGATATAATGCATCTGCAAGGCTCGTCAGCACAGTTGACAGGATGCTCGATACTCTAATCCATATGGGAGCTTAGGAGGCGTTTATGATAGGAAGAGTTACACAGGGATACATGGTCAATGATTTCAATAATAATCTACATGCAAGAGAAGAAGAACTTCAGAAAGCACAGAATAAGTTATCAAGCGGATACAGGGTAAACCTGCCTAGTGAAGATCCAGTCGCTACAATAAACTATATGGACTATGACAGCCGTCTTAAAGAGATCAGCACCTATCAATCAATAATTAACAATGCAAAGGCAAAAATCAACATGATTGATTCGTCTCTTGAGAGCGTAACTTCCGTTATCCACAGACTGAGGGAACTCGCTGTTCAGGGTGCAAACGGCATATATTCAAAAGAAGAAAGACAGAATATGGCTGTCGAGGTTGATCAGCTCCTGAGGGAAATTCTCCAGCAGTCAAATTCGTATTATAAAGACAATGCACTCTTCGGCGGCACAATGACCGACGAGGCACCATTCAAGGCGGTTACGGGAACAGATCCTGAAACTGGAGAAGAGTTTCTCCAGGAAGTTCGGTATATCGGCAACAATCAATCCCAGATAGTCGAAGCGGACAGGGGAGAAAAGATCGAAATTGATCAGCCCGGAAACCAGATATTCTGGTCTGATAATATGCAGATCTATTCAACTGTATCATCATCCGGTTATACTGCAGCGAGAGACTCGAAAATTCTGATTGATGGAAATACAGTAGAAATTAAAACAGGCGACAATCTGGACATAATAGCCGATAAGATAAATAATTCAGGTGCAGCGGTCAGGGCTTCAATTCAGACAAAGGGTGACCAAAGTTATTTTGCAATTGAAAGCAATTCCCCTCATCAGATATCCCTTATTGACTATGAAGGCGGTACAGTCCTTCAGGATCTGGGTTTAATTGATCATGGAATGATTCCTCCTTATAACTATTCACCATCAGCCAGGGTTTTTACCGGCAGCATTTTTGATGCTGTGATACAGTTCCGTAAATCCCTCCAGGCTGATAATATTTTTCAGATCGGCGGTACGGCCTTAGCACAGATTGACAGTTCACTGGATAATATTCTTAAATTCCGTGCTCACATGGGAGCAGTATCTCAAAGGCTAGATTCAATTAACGATAGATTCGGCAGCGATGAAATATATCTTACAGACGCGAAAGATAAATCGACAGGGACAGATATTTCCCTTACCATGACTGAGATGAAAATGCTTGAATTCTCACATGATGTAGCTCTAAATATAGGGGCAAGGATATTGCCTAGAACACTGCTGGACTTTTTGAGATAATTTGATTTAATTAAAATATAAATTATTGATGAAAAAAGCTGTTTGATTTTTTAGTCATTAATCCATTAATTATTTGTATATTTCAATCAAAAGTTTTAAAGTATAATGGTTATAAACGGAGGAAACCGTGGAAACGATTAAAACTAAAGCTTACGGTGAAATCAAGGTAGCTGAAGATTCTGCGATCAACTTTAAACGAGAGATCCTTGGTTTTGAAAACTACCAGTATTATTATCTTATAGAAATGGGCGACCTTCCAAACTTTTACTGGCTGCAGTCAAAGGATGAATCCGAACTGGCCTTTATTGTCGTCAATCCAAGGTTATTCAAGGCGGATTATAAGCTGGAAATCGACGATATTGATAAAAGTCTTCTGGAGATAGAGGAAGGAAACGATTTAATAGATTTTGTAATTGTCAATATACCTGAGGACATCAATAAAATGACAATGAACCTTCTCGGCCCTATCGTGATTAATGTTAATAAGAGGATTGCCATCCAGGGCATTTCCCTGAATAATGACTATGGAACAAAAGTCAGGATATTTAACACGGAAGATACTGCATTATCTCAGGATGGTCAGGAACAAGCAAAAGCTGCCAAAATATAAGAAGGGGATAAAGGGTGCTGGTTTTATCTAGACGTGAAGATGAATCTATTATCATAAATGATGATATTGAAATTAAAGTCATAGGCGTCAAACAGGATCAGGTTAAAATCGGAATAGTAGCCCCTAAAAATGTAAAAATATTCAGAAAAGAGATCTATGACGAGATACAGAGTGCTAATATAGCTGCGGCAAGAGCAGCCGAAAAGGTTGTAAATTTAAAAGAAGCACTGTCCCAGAAAGAAAAAAAGGGGGAAATATGATCAGCAAGGAAAAGCTGGCAATGCTTCAATTTTATAATAGAGGATTGGAATTATACCGGCAGAGGAAGTTTGTAGAATCCAAGGAACTTTTTAAAAAATGTCTTGAAATATTGCCGGGTGACGGACCATCGAGAATTTATATTGAAAGGTGTGAAACTTTTATTAAAGACCCTCCTCCGCCGGACTGGGATGGGGTATTTGTAATGACAACAAAATAAGGAGGAATTAATAATAAGGAGGGATCAATATGCCTCAAAATATAGATCCATATAGGGATTATCCAACTACAACCACTCTCAGCAATACTTCTCTTTTTGATGGAATAATCCATTTCAAGAACTCACTGCGGATCGATGGGGATTATAGCGGCAAGGTCGATGCAGAAGGACTTCTCGTTCTCGGCCCTAAGTCAAGGATGAAAGGAGATATAATCTGCGACGAAGTAATCATTGGCGGAGAAGTCAGAGGCAATGTTATTGCAAGGAAACGCCTGGAACTCCTGGAATCGGCAAAACTTTATGGAGATATAAAAACAGCTAAATTAAAAATAGCGGACGGAGTTATTTTTGAGGGTCAGTGTGAAATGGTCCAAAAATGATCAATCAGCTCATGATAAGTTTCAGAGGCTATTTGACGGCATCCCATATTTTTATGTTATTAACGGTGGAGAATCCTCCAAAGTCAGCTTCGAACCCAACATAGCCCTTTTCAAGCCTTTCATCTTCCATTCCTGCAAGAAACTGGTCGTTCATATAGAAATCAAACTTTGATCCGTATGCAACTATCTTGAAATGATTAAGACCAGTGCCGGTGTTTATAGCGGGAGTTCCCTGCAGCGGCAACAGATTGAAAAGCTGTCCCAGATAATAGAGATAAATGCCGTACTGGCCCTGGCTATGCCAGTAAAGAGAGTAGCTGAGGGATTGAATATACTCACCGTTACTGCGGAAGAGAACCTCGAAACGGTTATATGTCGAATTGATCTTTTTGAATTCTATATCGCCTTCCATAATAAAGTTCTGCAGGTTATTATAGGGTAAAGGATAAAAGGTATATACGTGTCCGGAATTTATATTTGTTGCACACAGGCTGAGCTTGCCGTCTACATAACTTTCCCCGCAGTTGTATGTAACTGACAGGTATTTTTTCTTCTTCATATCGTCATCAAGAATCAAATTTCCCTTTTTTACGTCCTGCAGAAGCGGAGTTTTCGAAATCTGTGTTTCTCTTGCCGGGATAGGTTCCGGTGATACAATATCTCCCTTCTGAATAACTATGTCAGGGTTTTCGAGGGATTCTACACTTGTTTTAGACCTTCCACCCATTGAACCGGTTACCCTGAGAATACCCAGACGTTTTTCCTCCTGATAGAGTATCTCTTTATTATCCCCATATGTTATATCGTTTCTTGCGAGAAAAATTCTCTCCCCAATTTTTATACCATCATTTTCACCTAGATTAATTATGATATTATCGCCAGCCTTGCCCAGTACTTCACCGAGGAGTGGATACTTGGCTATTATCTCCGCTGCACAGTAACGTCCATCCGATTCGGCACTGTAGTTTAGAAATGAAATTTCTCTGGAAATTTCAACCTGAGAGGTCTTTACATCGATAATCTGGAAAAAAATGGCAACCTGATTTGATGCTTTCAAATATATCTTGGAAGTTATGAGTTTATCTGCACTGAGGAGCTCTCCGATTTTCATAATATTGTTCTTATTTTCCACAAGACCGGAAAGTTCCAGTTTATTTTCCGATAGAATCGTGTTCAGTCTTTCGCGGTCCACTATATTGAATTTTTTTGAATTGACAAGATTACCGTAAAAGCTGTTAAAGCCGGAATCTGTTTCAAATTTGCTGACACCCTCTTCAGACATAGGAAGCATAACAAAGGTTATTTTCGCAAAGGATATTCCGGAAATAACAATAAATAACAATGACAATAAAAACATTTTAAACATCTGATTTCCTCCTCATTTATAAGCGTAAAAAATGGTCATATAACAGGAGATTATATATAATAGAAAAAATTTCCGCAAAAAAATACATACACTGTCCCTATTGCGTTTTTCAGGCGGCAAATTATAATTACTCATATGGTATTACTGAATGGCTTACTTGGGTAAATATTTTAAAAAATATGGTTTTAGTTTTTTCTGCACTCTTTTTATTTTAGCTTGTGAAGCAGCCTGCGACCTTTCCCTCCCGACATTGATGGCCAATGTAATTGATAAAGGCATTGCAAAACGTGACTTATCGGTTGTTCTCGGACTTTGTAGCCTGATGCTTTTCCTTACCGCACTTGGTGCTGTAGCCGCTTCAATGAGAAATATATTTTCAAACCATATTTCACAGCGATTCGGCCGGGATTTAAGGTCGGATCTTTTCCGTAAAATTATGAGTTTTTCTTTTGAGAATGCCGACCGGTTCGAAACAGGCACCCTAATTACTCGCACAACCAATGATGTGACCCAGCTGCAGAACTTTTTCAACGGTATTATGAGGCTTTTTGTTAAAGCGCCGCTGCTCATTATTGGAAGCCTTGTTATGGCATTGTCAGTGAATCCTGGAATGGCCATTGTCCCGGCAGTTATCATTCCTGCAGTCATCGTTATAATCATCTTTAATTTACGTAGAGCATACCCGAGATTCCGGCAGGTCCAGTCGGCTCTTGATCGGCTGAACGGAACAATGCGTGAATTCCTTTCGGGTGTACGTGTTGTCAAAGCATTCAACCGCTCGGAATATGAAGAAAACCGCTTTTCCTATGTTAACCAGGATTTATCCGGAGCCTTCATCAGCGTTATGAGGGTTATGGCCGGTTTTATTCCATCTGTCCTTCTGACTATAAATCTCGGTATACTTGCAGTACTATGGTACGGAGGTTTCAGGGTAAACGCGGGAGAGATGAGAACCGGGCAGATTCTTGCTTTCGTAAATTATATGACACAGATTCTTTTTTCTTTGATTATGCTCTCTTTTATATTCAATATGCTGGTAAGGGCAAGAGCTTCTGCTGAGAGAATAGGGGCTGTTTTCAATACTTCAGAAAAGATGATCTATAGCCCATACCCGATACTGATCAACAGGGAAAGTCTTAGAATTGAATTCGAAAATGTATCATTTTCCTATTCTTCAAAAGATAGAGAATCTGTGAGAGAACAGGTGCTGCAAAATGTATCATTCACCTGTATGGCTGGAATGAGTTTCGGGATAATTGGAGCTACCGGTTCAGGCAAAAGCACTCTTGTCAGTCTAATTCCGCGGTTTTACGATCCTTCGTCCGGACATATATTTGCTAACGGCATTGATATTAGAGATGTGGATATCGGTTCCTTTCGCGGCAATATCGCCTTTGTACCTCAGAAAAGCGTTCTGTTTACGGGAACAATTATGGAAAATATACGCTGGGGAAATCCGGAAGCTTCAGAATTTGAAGTTTTTGAAGCAGCTAAGACAGCACAGGCGCATGATTTCATTACAGAATTTCCGGAGGGATACAACTCAATCCTTGGACGCGGAGGAGTTAATCTCTCCGGAGGACAGAAACAGCGCCTGGCTATAGCCAGGGCACTGGTCAGAAAACCTGTGGTCCTGATAATGGACGATTGCACGAGTGCCCTGGATGCTGGAACTGAAACCCGGCTGCGTGAAGCTCTTCGCGAGTCCGCAAGGGGAATGACCTGTTTTACCATCAGTCAGCGTTTGACTTCGGTCCTGGAATCAGATGTAATTCTTTTGCTGGATTCAGGAAAACAGGCAGGTTTAGGCAGACATTCTGAGCTGCTTAAATCTTCCTTACTTTACTCTGAACTTTATCACTCACAGATCGGTTATGAGGTGCCTGAGGATGCCTGAAGAACGGATAAATCCGAGTGATGCTCAGGTTAGACCAGCGTTCAGTGGAAGACCCGGATTCGGCGGAAGACCTGGTGGAAGAATTGGGATACCTTTGGAAAAACCGAAAAGTTTCTGGCCATCCCTTAAAAGGCTAGGGGGATTTTTTTCAGGGGAACGCAGGCTACTTTTCATTGTGTTTTTGCTTGTTCTAGCAAGTGCAGCTGCCGGGCTTCTCGTTCCATATCTGACAGGCCGGGCGATCGACTCCATTGCTCCAGGCCGGGGAAAAGTACATATGACTGCCCTGGCAATGACAGCCATTATCCTAGGGGCTGTATATCTTGCCGATATGTGCTTCAATATAACCCAGGGCTTCATGATGGCAGGTATTTCACAGAGGATCGTGCAGGGGATAAGGACCGCCTTATTCGGCAAGATGCAGAAATTAACTCTTTCTTTCTTTGACACACATTCGCATGGCGATCTCCTGAGCCGCCTTACGAATGATATAGACAATGTCAGCACGGCTGTTTCTCAATCCACAACACAGCTCTTTTCAAGCGTAACTCTTATTGCTGGTTCACTGGTTATGATGCTTATTTTGAGCCCCCTGCTTACACTCGCTGCATTGATAACAGTCCCGATGGTACTTTTTCTATCGAATTTCATCACATCAAGAACGGGCAGGCTTTTCAGGGAGCAACAGGCGATTCTGGGTAAATTGAACGGGCATATCGAGGAGTCAATATCAGGAATCGGAGTTGTGAAAGCTTTCGGCCGTGAAGCAGTTACAGTGGATGATTTCGACATTCTTAATCAAAAACTGTGCGCTGTCGGTATTCAGGCTCAGATCTGGTCAGGTTATATTATGCCCCTTATGAACGTTATAAATAATATCGGTTTTACGGCTGTTGTCTGTGCAGGGGCCCTTCTTGTTCTTAAAAACCTGGTAACCATTGGAATTATTGCCAGTTTTATCGGCTATTCACGACAGTTTGGAAGGCCCTTAAATGAAATAGCAGGCATTTTCAATATTCTCCAGACTGCTATTGCCGGGTCTGAAAGGGTTTTCGAGATACTGGACGAATCGGAGGAAGAGAAAGATCCCTCTCATACAATAGATCTTATAAATCCCTTGGGGCATATCGAGCTCAGGAATGTGACTTTCGGCTACCGGGAGGATGTGAAGGTCCTTAAAAATATCAGTTTTGAGGCCAAACCTGGAAGCAGGGTAGCTCTTGTTGGTCCGACAGGTGCGGGTAAAACAACTATCGTCAACCTGCTGACCAGGTTTTACGATGTTACCTCCGGTAGCATTTTTATTGATGGAAGAGACATAAGGGAGTACAGCCGGAAAAGCCTGCGAAATTGTTTCGGAATAGTCCTTCAGGATACTTATCTCTTTACGGGGACTATCCGTGAAAATATCCGCTATGGAAAAATGGAAGCTTCCGATGCAGAAGTTGAGGAAGCGGCAAAGATCGCTTACGCTGAAATGTTTATAAGGCACCTGCCGGAACAGTATGAAACTATCCTTACTGAAAGCGGCTCCAACTTAAGTCAGGGACAGCGCCAGCTTATCTCCATTGCGCGAGCCGTTCTTGCTGACGCATCAATTTTAATCCTGGATGAAGCCACCAGCAGTGTTGATACTTTGACTGAACAGCATATTCAGCAGGCCATGCTAACACTTATGAAAGGCAGGACAAGCCTGATTATTGCACACCGTCTCCGAACTATTCGAGACGCTGATACGATCCTTGTAATTGAAAACGGGATCATTGAAGAATCAGGAAGCCATAAAATCCTGCTGAGAAAAAAGGGTGTATACTACCGTTTTTATCATCCAAAAAATCTTTCAGGCTTTTAATACTTTATTACCCCTTGCAATAGACAGAAATACACCGGAGACGCATAAGCCGGTAAAAAAGCTGAAACTGTTCCCAAAAACTTTTTTTCAGAAGAGTTTTATCTCCAGAGCAGATAATCCAAGGGCTGAAAGCCGCAGCCAAGATTGCATTGGATGTGGAGAAGACCAAAGCTGCTCCAATTCCCTGAAGAACTCTGGAAAATATAAACATCCAGCCTGAAAAGGATACTGCCGATAGAAAAGAGGAGAGATTATAAAAGACAATACCGCCTGGGAAGATATTTTTTCTTCCCGCAATATCACTTATTTTTCCGAGATGGATAAGGAATATTGCAGTGGTCAGTAGAAAAGAAGTTGTGATCCACCCCAGGGTGACGGCATCCATCTTCATTTGCTTAATTATAAACGGGGAATTTTATTACTACAACTTCAATCCCTTCGAGATATTTGAAATTTCCTTAATCATACCGATATTATTACAGAAACAAGGCGGGAAGTATATGAAAAAATATTTTATAATGCTTTTTATTTTTTTTGGTGTATGCCTGACATTCTCAGGTACCCCCCCTCTTAAAATAAGCATGCTTTTAAACGGCGTGAAGACTAACGAGATCTGGTTTTCCCCCTGCAATGGAACTCAGGATGACATCGCCATAAGTCTCGAGATCAGGAGCCTGAGATTAGTCATGGGCTGGTCGGTTTCAATATTCAACTCTTCCAATCAGATTGTTTGGCTTCGCAGCGGAGAGAAAAGCAGGGATGTGCCTCTCGATCCGGGTGAGTTCTGGAAAAAACTTTGGACAAAAAAAGAGAATGTGTCAGTCCCAGATGCCATAACATGGGATGGGATGTCCGACAGCGGGGTCGTTCTCCCTGAGGGCAGGTATTTTGCTGTTGCCTCGGCTTGGGATGAAATGAAAAATACTGCAGTGTCTGAAACTGACTGCATTATCCTGGAGATTACTCCTCCCCAGGGGTCTCTTTCCATTAACGATAATATTTTTTATCCAAACGAAACTGGAAAAAGGAGACTGTTTTTCATTACACAGGATCTCTCTACCAATGGTTTCTGGAGAGCTGAAATAAGGAATGAAGAAGGAGTTGTAATTAAAAACTGGGAATGGGGCTGCACCCCGCCGAAAATGCTCGAGTGGGACGGCAGGGGTAACGACGGCACTTCTCAGCCTGAAGGCTCATATGACTACATTGTTTACGGCTGGGATCAGGCTGGAAACAAGACCATAATACCGCTTTCCGGGATATATCTATCAAGGAAGGTCTATTCCGTTTTTCTTACACCTGAAAGGTCTGAATTCTCACCAGGGGCCGTCAAGCCGCTTAATGAGTTGAGATTTTTTCCTGCTTTGTCAGTAACGAATGGGTTGTTATCATGGAATCTGATAATAAAGGATAAAAATTTAAAGATTTTGAGGGATTTGAGAGGGGAAACACTGCCCCCGGTTATTATATGGGATGGCAGAGATGAAAAAATGAAAACAATACCTGACGGTTCATACAAATGCTTTCTCTCATGCAATTACGCGGAGGGAAACACTGTTTATTCGGAGGATAACTGCATAACCGCAGTTGGATCTAATCCTGAATTGTCAATATCAGCAGCACCCCTCCCTTTCTCACCTGACGGGAGCGGTATAAATAATTTGCTCAATATCAATTTTATCACGAAGAGCCATGCTGCTTTAAAAAAATGGAAAATAGTAATTTTTGATCCTGAGGGAAGGCCATTCAAAACATTTGAGGGCCAGACAGAACCTTCCTGCATCATAAAATGGAATGGCCGTTCAGACAATGGTGAACTGGTCGAAAGTGCTGAAAACTACAGATTATCGGCGTATGCTTCGGACGTTCTCGGCAACCAGGCAGAAAAAGAATTGGATGGTGGAATAAATGTCGATATTCTTGCGGAGAAAACAGATAGGGGATATCAAATCAGGATTAATAATATTGATTTTGATTTTGCTAAAGCAGGTCTTAAAAAAAATAAAACTTTCATACTTGACAGGGTTGCTGATATTCTCCGGAAATATTCCAATTACAGGGTTGAAATCCAGGGACACACTGATAATATAGGTTCGATGAAAAAAAATCTTGCTCTTTCAAGCGAAAGAGCAAGGAATGTTTACAACTATCTTATTGGAAAGGGGATCTCAAAAGACAGGCTCACTTATAAGGGCTGCTCATTCAGCTTTCCAATAGCTGATAATTCAACCGGTGAAGGGAGAAAAAGGAACAGAAGGGTTGAATTTATTTTACTTAAGGAATGAATATTTTTTAATTTTGTTTACCCAATCCATTGTATTTCCGTCCTCAAAAAAATGTCGGCCTATTACCAGAAAGTCAGCTCCTGCCTCAAGGGCTTTTTCATAGTTTTCACGGGTAATTCCACCATCGATTTGTATTATTATTTCCCTGTTCCCGATTATATTCTTAAGTTCATTAAGTCTTTTATAGGAACTGGTCATAAAGGTCTGTCCGGAATAGCCAGGTTCAACACTCATGAGGAGGATCAGGTCTATCATATCGAGGAAAGGCAATATCTCTTTTATATCAGTGTCCGGCCGTATCGAGAGGCCTGCAGTTTTACCGCTTTTTTTTACTAATTCAAGGAATTCCGGAATTGAATTGCTGATTGTTTCGGCGTGAAGTGTAATATGCTGAACAGGAAGGCTGATAAATGGAGATAATTTTTCCATGTTTTCTAGAGTAATCATTAAATGGAGATCAGCCGGCAGGCATGTCCTTGAGATTATATCATTTATGACTTTTGGGCCGAAAGAGATGTTTGTAACAAAGTGATTGTCCATCACATCGTAATGTATCATATCAACATGCGATGATTCGCAGATCGTTATTGCCCTGGAGAGATTGTAGAAATCAGCTGCAAATAAAGAGGGTGCAACCATCGGATCCTTTTTATTCATACGGTATTTCCTTTACAAAATTGTTATCTACAATGAGAGTGAGCTTAGCTTTGCCTAGCGTCTTGAAGCAGAGTATGATATTATTTCCGTAATTCTGGGTCTGGTTATATATTTCCTTCTCGTCGTTAGCCTCATCTGTCAGCATAATTTTGACGTTAGCCTGACTCTTATTTAAAGAATCGTCCTGTGAAGGCCCGGTTTCATTAGATGAAATGGTGGACATATTTTCAAGTTTGAAACTGAAAATTCTAAACCTGGTTTTCTGCCTTTTAACCGCATCATCTTCGAAAACTCCGACTTGAAGATGAATCTCTGAATTTCTTGGTATTATCGAATTGGAGAGGATATTCTGGCTTATTATCAAACCGTCTTCGTCGGGGTTCTGGACAGGTTCTTCCTGAATAACAGGCTGTATGGAATTTGCGATCAGAGTTTTTGCTACCAGTTCGAGAGACTGTCTGGAATAATCGGCGACCCTGAATTGGCCTTCAGCAATATCGGAATTAACAAGCAGTTTCATTTTTACGGTTCTGTCAACCTCCTGGTTGGGTTGAATGTCCTGGCTGATCACGGTATCGACGGGATAATCATGGCTCTGGATTACAGTTATATCATAGCTGATATTGAGCTTTGTCAGGGTCTGTTCCGCCTCTTCCCTCTTCAAGCCGGTCAGCGAAGGAACGATATACACATCCTTACCCATACTTACAAGAAGTATGACTGTCCGGCCTTTTCTGACCGCAAGTCCCTGCTGGGGTAATTGTTCTATTACGGTAAATTTGGGGGTATTTGTATCAAATTTACTGTCGATTTCAACTGAAAGACCCTTTTCCTGGAGAGCGATTGAAGCGTTTATTACATTCAGGCCGGTAACTGAAGGAACTTTAACGATCGGTCCTGCAATACTGGATATGAATAGGACAATAATGGCTACGATAACGGCGGTGAGACATGCGAGAATAAAAACAAAAAACATTCTCCTGACAAATCTTGTATAAATATCAGCTCCTTTGGCGCTGAAATAGTCCCTCGTTTTCTTCTCAAATTTAAAAATTGTTATCTTTAGGGTCTGAAATAACTGCAATGGTGCTTTTGCTTCATTCATTTTTATTCTCCTTAAAAGATCCTGCCGATTACCGGCCTGTAACCATTAATAAAGCTCTTGTAATCCATTTCTTTTTTACCCCATGGTTTAAGTTTCAATAGTGATAAAAAACCTTCCCTGCATTCTACTATAAGTCCTTTTTTATCTGCGGAGCATATAAAACCAGGCCGGCCCTTAGGCCTGCCATGAGTAGTTTTATTGATCTCAAGGAGAGTTATATTTATCCTGCCTGATGTTCCGTTATACACTGTAAAAATTCCCGGCCATGGAAAATAGGCTCTCCATTTGTTATATATTTCTGTGGACGATTGTTTTGCGAAATCTACAAGTCCATCGTTTTTTTTCAGCATCCTGGTGAAACTTGCAGCCGAATCATCCTGTCTGACAGCCTTAATATTTTCTTCTTCAATGCCCTTAACGGCTTCCAGAAGCAGTTTTGCTCCCTCCTGAGCTAGCCTTTCAGAAAGAATTTGATAATTATCTTCCGCTCTGATATCGATCCTTCTTTGAAGCAAAATATCTCCCCTGTCTACTTCCTTGACCATGTACTGAACCGTTACCCCCGTGACAGTATCACCGTTCGCAAGAGCAGCCTGAATAGGTGACGCACCGCGGTATAAGGGAAGAAGAGAGGCGTGAAGGTTTATGGAAGAAAATTTTGGAATTGAGAGCAGGTATTCGGGCAGGATCATACCAAATGATACAACTACGGACAGATCCGGTTTAAGGCCGAGCATTTGTTCCTTGAATCCTTCTTCCTTTAAGCTTGCGGGCTGAATTATCGGAATATTATGAGCTATCGCAAATGACTTTACATCAGTTTCGCAGACATTTTTCAAACCTCGTCCGCATACTGAATCCCTGTTAGTGACGACCGCTGCTATATCATACTCAAGGCTTAAAGACTCAAGAGAAGGAATTGAAAATTCAGAACTTCCCCAAAAAAGGATCCTCATAGGCAGATATCCCCGAATTTTTTTCTGTTTTTATCCAGTATTTCCTCAATTCTTTCTTTATTTTTATTCCTGTCTTTATGTTCAAGATAATCAATGAACAGTTTCCCATCGAGATGGTCCATTTCATGCTGAAGAACCCTGGCAAAATAATTTTCTGCATCAATTAAAATGGACTTACCGCCTGGCAGTGTCCCTCTCAATTTTATCGATTTAGGTCTAGATACCATGCCCCAGACATCTGGAACCGACAGGCATCCTTCTTCATATTCAACTTCCTCGAAGGATCTGTATATAATAGAAGGGTTCAACAGGGTGATCTTTTTTTCATCACCAGTTTTTGAGAGATCAATAAGCATGATCTTTTTAGGAATTCCGATCTGGGTAGCCGCAAGCCCTACGCCGCCCTCATCAAGCGTGTCAATCATGTCATGAACGATCTTCATTATATCTTTATCAACTATCTTGATTTCTTCGGCCCTTTGCCTCAAAACAGGGTTTCCATATGTAACTATTTCCATTTTCGCCATTACTGCCCTACCTCTTATCTTTTGAAGACATATATTTTAAAGAATAAGGGGCTTAAAGCCAATATTTGAGACTATAATTTTTTATCAGGCCAGCTTAAAATAAAATAAGTAAAAATAAAAAAATGAAAAACTAAGGCATTTTCTAATTCTGCCGATTTTTAAGTAAGATTATCAAAAGTAGGAGCGCTCTCATGAAAAAGAAACCAGCCATATACTGTATGATATTTTTATTCTTTTGTATGACTAATGCGAGTGCGGTGATAACCAGAACTCTTATTGATTTCTCTAAATATGATGAAAATGTGAAGGCGCAATTCCCTGAGCCGGAGGAAAGTTATATAACAAATGTCGACGGTTTTCCAAAGGTTGTTGTAGGGTATAGAGATTATATGCTCGAAAACTGGAGGGTAGAATTGAACGAGTCTGCCGATATGATAAATAACAGGATAAACAGTTTTTGTAAACCGGTGATGAGCCAGCGTTTCAGCACTACCCTTGGCGTCAGGGTACATTTCCCTGGCTGGAATAACAACAGTTATGCTGTAATAAAACCGCCTTTCTTCATTAAAATCTACGATACAAACGGTCAGTTCGCGAATGCTGAAAACGGTGTTATGCCCAACGTAGCGGAAATCAAAAGCCTCTCAATATGGGTAAACGGCAGGAATTACCGTGTCGGGATTGCAATACGTCTAAAGGACCGATTTGAAAATATTCATGAGTTCTTCTTCGGCTGGCTTTACTTTGACGGATGGAGAAAGCTCATCTACACAAATCCGAATTTCACGGAAAGGATTTCATCCAAGACACTTTCCAGGGAACCTCTTTATCCGTTCGATATTCCTTACTATTCGCTTGATTCGATAATTGTATACCGTCCTGCTGGCCAGCTCGGAGGGGATTTTGTTACTTATATAAAATCGGTTGAAATGGAATATACGCCTTATATAGTTGATAGTGAAGTCACTCAGGATATCAAAGACGAGCAGGTGTGGGGAATAATAACTGCCAGAACCAAAAAAAGGATGGATATAGAGAACATGAAATTCACGGAAGATCTTTACCTGTACCAGCAGGAAAAGAAGAGAATGCAAATAAGCAACTTGTCTAATGCGATCAACCATGTTGCGACTAATGCATCCTCATCCTCGTCTGCGGCATCGACCAATAAATAGATTTCTGAATTGAACATAAAAAGGCCCCGCTTCAAGATCAGGAGTGGGGTTTTTTTAAGCCTAACCAATGCTGACACAATCTGTAAAGACTTTTCTTGATTATACATTGTGACGGGATTATAATCTTGGGCGGATAAAAGTGTTATCGGCAAGGAAAAGTCGATGAAATGGCTGCAATTAAGGTATATTTTACTTTTATTATTGGTGCCGCTGTCTGCTGCGGCATTTTCCGGTGATCCGGCAGCCGTGAGGGGCGGTACGCTGACTATCAATAAGCAGGAATTTCCCAAATCTTTCAATTTATATATAAATCCCTCCGTCGATGCATCCGATGTTTTCAACCTGGTCTACGATACCCTTCTCGATATAGACCCCGATACCCTTGAATTCGAACCCCTCATCGCCAGATCATGGACAATATCGGCGGATAAAAAAACATTCATTTTTAAAATTGATAAAGGGGCCAGGTGGTCGGACGGAATGCCCATAACCGCCTTTGATGTCAAATTTACCTACGATGTCATCATGAATACAAACAATATGACATCAGTCCAGAGGATTTTTTTTTCAAGGTTTGAAGAACCCATCGTGCTTGATGATTACACAATCAAATTCAGGGTAAAATTCGTACATTATCTTAATTTTTCAAACCTTGCCGGACTGAATATCCTGCCGAGACATATTTTTGAGGGTAAAGACTTTAACAAGAGCTTCAACATGGTTCTGCCCTGTTCAAGCGGCCCGTATGAGCTTACTGAAGTAAAAGAGGGCCGTTTCTATATTTTATCAAAGTCTGCTAATTATTGGGCTGAAAATCTGCCCAGCAGGGTCCATATGTTCAATTTCGACAAGATTGAATATAAAATCATCAGGGATAATAATATCTCTTTTGAAGCATTCAAGCGTGGCGATTTCGATGTTTATACGAGTACAGGACCAAACCAGATCACACCAAAGAGATGGTTTACAGAGACAGACGGTGAGATATTTCAAAAAAACTGGGTCATAAAGCAGAAAATTTATAGCCATTTTATCAGGGGATTCAGGGGACTTGCGCTCAATATGAGAAGGCCTCTTTTCGCCGATTTAAGGGTGAGGACAGCCCTCTCTATGCTTCTGGACAGGGAGACGATTATAGATAAGATTCTTTACGGGTTTGAGAAACCAATCAATTCATACTGGCCCAGCATTAGTGATAATTACCCCATCCCTTATGACCCCGCCAAAGCGGAAGAACTTCTTACCCTGGCAGGTTATGACAGACTGGACAGGGATGGCTACCTAATAAATAAAAGGGGGTCAAGGCTCGAATTCACAATACTTTCCAGGCAGGACGATGAAACGGTAAAATATCTGACTCTTTATGTCCAATCCTGCAGGAAGGCGGGGGTAAAAGTCAATCTTGAGCTCACCTCATGGTCAAGCCTGCTTAAAAAAGCGGATGATTATAATTTTGATGCTGTCAATATAGGCTGGCAGAGCTCTATATTCGACGATCCGGAACAGCTCTGGCACTCAAGACATATAGTGGACGTGGCCGGAAACAATCTTCCTGGCTATAAAAATTCCAGGGTGGATGCTCTCATTGATTCTCTTGCCGGAATTTTCAGCGTCCGGGTCAGGAATTCCGTAATAGCACAAATAGACAAAATAATTTATCCTGAATCTCCGTATATATTGTTCTGGGATTACGATTTTTATCCGCTTTTTTATAAAAACGAGTTCGGAAAGCCGAAAACCGTCGTTTCCAGAATCGGGAAATTTTATTACTATAATATTGACATACAGATAATAAGCTACTGGTGGTACGATCCAGTGAAAGTGAGAACTCTTAAGGATGCCGAAAAAATGGGTAAAGCTCTGCCACCTGAACCTCTTTTGGTCCGGTACGACGAACTGGCGAAAAAATAAAATTTTATCGGAGGAGTGTATTGTGAAATACATTTTGATTTCGGTAATAACCCTTTTCATTGGAGTCTTTTTGTGGAGCGAACCGGTGGCTGTTAGGGGCGGTGTTCTGACACTGAACACACCCGAATTTCCATCCTCGTTCAACTCATTTATCAATAATGAAATTGACGTCGATCTGGTCACATCGCTGGTTTATGATTCCCTTCTGAATATAAATCCAAATACCCTTGAATTTGAGCCGCTTATAGCCAGTTCCTGGCAGGTTTCTACGGATAAAAAATCCTTTACTTTTATTATAGACCCAAGGGCCAGGTGGTCGGATGGTTTTCCGATAACCCCGGAAGATGTGAGTTTCACATATGATACGATCATGGACAGCAATAATCTTACTTCAGTCTTAAGGCTCTTCTTCGACCGCTTTGAAAAGCCTGTAATTACAGGTAAAGACAAGATTCAATTCATAGCAAAAACCGTCAATTACAATAATTTTGTAACACTTGCCGGAATGAATATACTGCCTAAGCATCTTTATCAGGGTAAGGATTTTAACAAAAGCTTCAACATGGAGCTTCCGGGTTCAAGCGGTCCTTATGCCCTCACTGAAGTAAGGGACGGCAGGAGCTATGTCCTTACCAGAAGAAAAGATTACTGGGCTGATATTCTGCCCAATCGTGCCCATATGTTTAATTTTGACAGAATAATATTCAAGGTTATCCGTGAAACTGATGTTGCTTTCGAGGCATTTAAAAAGGGAGATTTCGATGTCTTTCCTGCTACACCATGGCGCTGGGTCAATCAGACAGACTCCGAGAAATTCAAAAAGAACTGGATAGTAAAGCAGAAGATACATAACCATACTCCGATGGGTTTCGTTGGTCTTGCCCTTAACATGAGAAGACCTATTTTTAAAGATATCAGGGTCAGGAAGGCCCTCTTCATGCTTCTGGATAGAAAAACAATTATCGATAAGCTGCGTTTCGGAATGGATGTCCCATTGAATTCTTATTTTCCTAATTTGAACGATAACGCTTTCTTGCCGTATAACCCTGAAGGTGCAAAGAAACTTTTAAGGCATGCAGGATACGACAAGCTTGACAGGGAAGGTTATCTCGTCAATGCCGAGGGGAAAAGACTTGAGTTTTCAATACTCTCGGTGATAAATAACGATGCTGAAAAATATCTTACCGTTTATGCACAATCCTGTAAGGAAGCAGGGGTCAAGGTTGATCTAGACCTTACGTCAATAGCCACCCTGACAAAGAATGTGAACGAATATAATTTTGACGCAGTGAGGATGGGTTTCACGGGTTCTCTGTTTGAAGATCCTGAACAGCTCTGGCATTCCAGGCATGCGGACGAATTAAACGGGAATAATTTTCCCGGCTATAAAAACCCCGAAGTTGACGCTCTTATCGATTCACTTCCTCCCATCTTTAATGCAGCTGAAAGGAACAAGGTGATCCGCAGAATCGATTCAATAATATATTCGGATGTTCCGTACATTCTTTTCTGGTGGCACAATTATTACATGGTGTTTTATAAAAACGTTTTCGGTTATCCCAAGACCTGTGTATCGAAATACGGTTCATTTGATGTTGAAAGCGAGATAATCAGTTACTGGTGGTATGATCCGGCAAAGCAGAAAAAACTTCAGGATGCCCAGAGAAGCGGGGGACCCCTTCCTTCGGAACCTGTCGATATTTATTACGACAAGCTCTCCAGCGGCAAATAGGGGGTGCGATGAGTCCATATTTTCTTAAAAGGTTTATCCTGATCTTTCCTACCCTCTTTGGAATAACTATTGCCTGTTTTTTGATTATGCAGGCAGTTCCGGGTGGACCAATAGAACAGGCGCTTGAAAAGATTAAAAAAGCTCAGCAGGAATCCGGTCAGGGCGGATTGCAGTCTTCTATGACGGCGGAGGAACTTGAAAATATCAAGCGATATTACGGTTTTGATAAACCGGTTCTGGTTCGGTATTTTACATGGCTGGGTAAACTCGTTCAGTTTGATCTGGGCGTATCATATACATACGAGAAACCGGTAAGTGATGTGATTTTCAGCCGACTTCCTGTATCACTTACGTTCGGTATTACCAGCCTTCTCCTCACTTATCTTATATGTATACCACTGGGGATAAAAAAGGCGCTCTCCAACAGGCAGACATTCGATCAGGTTTCAAGCGTTCTCATTTTTACAGGGTATTCCATTCCTCCTTTCGTGCTGGGAGTAATTTTCATCGTATTATTCGGAGGAGGCAGCTTCCTAAATTTATTTCCAATAAGTGGTTTTGTATCGGATAATTTTGATCAGCTGGCGTTTTTCAGCAAAATCTGGGATGTAGTCTCTCATATGTTTTTGCCTGTAGTTTGCTATACTATAGGGAATTTCGCTGCGCTATCCCTGCTTATGAAAAATTCAATGATGGAGCAGTTAAGCCAGGATTATATGAGGACAGCTCTGGCAAAGGGCCTTTCGTACAAACAGGCAGTATTGCGCCATGCCCTTCAGAATTCGCTGATTCCTATAGCTACTAATATCGGCACTATTATAGGAGTGGTGCTGTCAGGGTCCATATTCATAGAGACGATCTTCACAATAGACGGGATGGGGCTTCTAGGGTATGAATCCATAGTCAACAGGGATTATCCGGTCGCTCTGGGGATAATTGTAATATCCAGCCTTCTCTTCCTCGTAGGCAGGATAATATCGGATTTCTGCATAGTTGTCGTGGATCCCAGGATAAGATTAGGGGGGAGGTCCGTATGAAAATATCCCCCATTACAAAAAAAAGGCTTCTTAATTTTATGAAAATGAAGAGGGCTTATTATTCATTTCTTGTGCTCGCGGTCCTCTTTATAATATCGCTTTTTGCAGATTTCATTGCCAATGATCAGCCCATAGTAGTTTTTTATAAGGGGAAGTTATTTTTCCCTGTGCTGAGATTTTATTCCGGAGATAATTTCGGGTTGAGAGCAACGGATGTGCCTAATTATAAAGAAATAAATTCTAGTCCTGCCTTCAGGGAAGATGGACGTAACTTCATAATCTTTCCAATTATTCCATATGGTTTTAACGAATCCCTGCTTACTCTGCCGGGCAACCCGCCGACGCCTCCAACCTTGCAAAACCTTCTCGGAACTGATGACCGTGGAAGGGATATCCTGACACGACTTCTGTACGGCTTCAGGATCAGTTTCAGTTTCGCCCTGCTGATCACTTTCTCCAGCATGGCGCTTGGAACTATAATTGGTGCGATACAGGGGTTTTACGGCGGAGTTTTTGACCTTTTAATGCAGAGGCTTATAGAAATAATATCGGCTCTGCCATTCCTTTACATTGTCATTATTCTAGGTAGCTCTCTCGGCCAGAGTTTTGTCATCCTGCTGATAGTGTTCACAATTTTTGAGTGGATTGACATCTCATATTACCTGAGATCCGAGTTTTACAAATTGAGGGAAATGCCGTTCGTTGAGGCTTCTAAAGCCCTCGGCGCGGGCAACTTTTATATAATGTTCAGGCATATTTTGCCAAACGCAATGACGCCAATTGTCACTTTTTTCCCATTTACTCTGATAGGTGCGATTTTTTCACTTTCAGCACTGGATTTTCTTGGATTCGGTCTTCCTGCCCCTACCCCCAGCATCGGGGAGCTCCTTCACCAGGGATTGGGCAATATTTTTTCTTACTGGCTGTCATTATTTCCGGCCGCATTTTTGTTTTTTATACTTCTCCTTACAGCTTTTGTCGGAGAAGGGGTAAGGGATGCCTTTGATCCCAGGGAATATTTCAAACTTAAGTAATAATTACGGCGGTTATTTATGGATGTTAATTTACTTGATATAAAAAATATTTCTGTTGATTTCAATACCGGCCAGGAACCTGTCAGGGTAGTAAACGATCTGTCGCTCTCAATAAAGAAGGGTGAAGTCCTGGGACTTGTAGGAGAATCGGGATGCGGTAAGAGCACCACAGCCCTTTCTATACTAAGGCTGATTCCTTCTCCCCCGGGAAGTATTTCAGGTGAGGGTATTTTCTGGAAGGGGATGAATCTGCTCGGGCTTACGATTGAAGAGATGCTTGATATAAGAGGCAAGCAAATAAGCATGATCTTCCAGGAACCGCTTTCAAGCTTTAACCCTGTCCTTAAGGTTGGAAGACAGGTTGAGGAGGTTCTGTTGATACATGAAAAATCCGGAAGCAGCAGTACTCAAAACCATAAAATAATATCGGAGATGTTCGATCATGTCGGCCTTAAAAATCCAGAGAACATTATCGAGGCTTTTCCGCATGAGTTGTCGGGAGGAATGAGGCAGAGGGCCATGATTGCAATGGCTTTGATACTTTCACCGGAACTGCTGATAGCAGACGAACCGACCACGGCTCTCGATGTAACAATCCAGGCACAGATCCTTGATCTTCTTAAGAACCTTCAGGAGGAATCAGGGATGTCTATGCTTCTTATCACTCATAATCTTGGCATTGTTGCGCAGACTTGCGGACGGGTTGCAGTCATGTATGCCGGGAAGATCATTGAAAACTCCCCTGTAAACGGACTTTTTGAAAAACCACTTCATCCATATGCTATGGGACTTATTAAATCTGTACCTAATCCTTCAGTCAAAGGGAGGTTATATGCCATACCCGGAAATATCCCTGATCCCAACCGCCTGCCGGAGGGATGTACATTTCATCCGCGTTGTCCCTATGTAATGCAGATCTGCAGGGAAAAATTTCCTGAAACCAAGGAAGTAGAGCAGGGCCGTACAACGGCATGCTGGCTGTATTAGGAGGGCGGTCATGAAAAGAATAATCGAGGTTAAAAATCTGAAAAAGTATTTCAAGATCAGGTCCGGTAAAACAGAATACTCAAACAGGTATGTAGCCGCTGTGGACGATGTCTCTTTTTCTATAGAAAGGGGGGAAACCCTCGGTCTGGTCGGCGAATCCGGCTGCGGTAAGACGACAATCTCAAGGTGCATATTAAGACTTTTGGAAGCGAGCTCGGGCAGCGTATTTTTCGAGGGAAGGGAAATTTTTGGCTTAAGAGCCACTGAAATGAGGGAAATACGAAGGAATATGCAGATCATTTTTCAGGATCCGTATTCCTCGCTTAATCCTAGAAGCGTGATACTTGACATAGTCGGTGAAGGGCTTTCCATTCATAAAATGGTAAAAACCAGAACGGAGATGGCAGAGAGAGTGAGCGAATTAGTTAAAAAAGTTGGGCTCCAGCCTGATATAATCTACAGGTATCCGCATGAATTTTCAGGAGGGCAGAGGCAGAGAATAGCTATTGCAAGGGCCATTGCCCTTTCACCATCTTTTATAATATGCGACGAACCGGTCTCATCACTCGATGTTTCCATTCAGGCGCAGATAATGAATCTTCTAATTGATTTTCAGAAGGAGTTGAGCCTGGCTTATCTCTTTATCGCCCATGATCTGGCTGTTGTTAAACTAATCTCCCACACGATCGCTGTCATGTATTCGGGGCAGATCGTGGAAATGGCGCCGACGGAAGAACTTTTCCAAAACCCTGTCCATCCCTATACTATCTCGCTTTTATCATCAATCCCAATCCCCGATCCCCGAATCAGTCGGAAAAGGATTGTTAGGGATGATTTTTCAAATGGGAAAGGGAAGACTTCCAAAGGTTGCTTGTATGCATCTGTCTGTGATAAGGCCGGGGAAAGATGCTTTGAAAATAAGAATGATGATGTTTATATTAACAGTTCTCACATGGTTAAGTGCATAAAAGCTTTTAAATAACGATGAGCTTCAGAGTCCTGCTGATCTGATCCTCAAGAGCCTGCCTTGTCTGAGCCCCTAAAATAGAGGAAGAAATGGCTCCCTTATCAAAAATCAGGATAGTTGGGATCGATGTGAGGTTGTAATCGGCTGATATTTGAGGATTTTCATCAACATTTAATTTACCGTAAACAACCCTCCCCGCATATTTGCCTGCCAGTTCTTTTATGATCGGCTCCATCACGCGGCAGGGAGCGCACCATTCTGCCCAGCAGTCCACAACGAGGCGGGGGTATTTTTTTACGGCTTCTTTGAAATTTGCATCTCCAAGCATGATAACGCTTTCGGGATTATCGCGCAGGATCATAGCCTCTCTTTTTTTCCTTTCCTGGGCTTCCATGATTTCCTTGTATGAATTCGAACCATGTTTAAGAACTTCCATCAGAAATTTAGATTCGGGCTGAACACCCAGAAGTCTTTGGGCCCTGTCGTCGTTAATGATCTGTACCGGTACTGATGATATATCGAGTTCTCTGGATATTTCCAGGTTTTCTTCTGCCTCGATTACCTCGGAAGTTATAAAACCGGCTTTTGCCACTGCGAACCTGTTAGCCATGGTAGCCGCCTGAGGACAATAGGTGCATGTTGTTGTAACAAAGGTCTGGAGTTTAACAGGTTTGTCCAATTGTTTTAAAGCCTCAAGCGTCTCGCTTGAAAGTCCGGAATCTCCAGCGGATATGATCTTTATGGTTTCAATCAACGTACTTGCCTCATGTCCGGCCGGTGTCCCGCTGAAAAAGATGCGATATCCCAGATCTTCTCCAAATACGATATAGGGATCTGTAAAAAAACCGAGTTTCCTTCCCTCATCAGTTCCAAAGATAACAACGTTTACTCTTTCTGAAATAAGGGCCAATTCTCTCAAAAACTCTGAAGTAAATTCGGCAAATTCCCCCTTCTGTGAAGAATACATCTTTATATCTACATTTCTTAACATGGTTTTATTGAAAATATTCTTTAATACAGCTGTAGTGGCTTCATCGATTAATCTTTCCATATCCGTCTCCCCTTCAATTATAACAAATATAGCAAATAAAGGAGATATCGTAAATAGGACAGACTGGAATTCAGAAGCTATATGTAAATTTTGTGTAGATCAAACTATAATCCTGCATCATGGCCAGGGTGGTAGAACCAACTCCGCCGAATTCATAAATGCCGATCTCGATATTGAGATCGTCGACAGGCGTATAACTTATCATAAATTGACCCATTATGCCGTAATTGTTATTCAAGTAATTAAAAAAATTACCTGAATTAAAGGCAGCGGAAAAATCATTTACATCATAGAAACCGGTCACGGCTAATTTCAGTTTGTCTGAAAAGAACTTCTTCTCCAATCTTAGGACCAGATAATCTTCAAGTCTTTCCGGGCCATAATTTCCTCTCTCGTTAAAAAAACCATGATTGTATTGAAAATTTATGTACCAGCTGTCTCCAAAGGATTTATCGAAACCTATGGTGTATTTTACATATACCTGGTTGGACAATACAACATCCTCGATGTTTGTGACCTGGTTGGCAATGTTTCCAATGCCATTAACATAAATATGATTTGTGACAGTGGAATAGGAATCGATTTCAGGCTGAAAAGTCACGGAGGCCTCACCCCAGAGAAGGATAAAATTGAGATCCTTAGAGAAATCAAAGCCGATTACATTTTCCCTGAAATAATTCAAGTTGTAGCTGGCATCATTGAGTGTGACATTGGCTGAATAAGGTGAAGTCGTGACCTGTCCGATCGTGCTGTAATAGAGATTTTCGTCAGCGGATATGCTCTCTATTTCCGGGATGTCATTGACGCGCGAGATGTAGCTGACAGATAGGTCAAAGCCTGCTATGGTACCTGAAAGCCTTGTTCCTATTGTAAAATTGGATGCATTGACAGGAGGAGTGTTTACTATTCCGTTCCAAACTGTTGATGAACTATTGTAAGAACTGAAGTTCGTACTCAGATTTGATGTAATGCTCTGTGTAGTTACACTCTCCATAAGGCTGTTCAGCCTTGCAATGGGAGAATAGGGCTCATATACTATTTGGATGTTGCCTCTATCCGCTATTTCGTAGTTCAGATTTACAGCAATAGTTGGTATCTTTTTTCCGAAATCAAAGGGGTCTGAGAAATCATTCGCATTCAGAAGATCAGTTGGATTGAGCTTATCGGCTGTGCCCCAGGCGATCCTCTGTTTACCGGCGCTTAAATCCAGTCTGTCTATAATAAAATCCTTATAAGTGAAATATGCCTGGTCCAGGCTGAGTTCAATAGGCTCTACGGAGTATATAAGATTAAGTTCCTGAGCGCTCAGAATGGAATTATATGTTGTCTGACCTATCGGGTTATTGTAATATCTGTATCCCAGCTGGGCCATGCCGTAAAGGTTTTCTCCGGCCTGTTCAAATTTAAGGGAACCGCTTTCCTGATTGAATAATAAATCACCATTTGAGATGGAAAAACGGTCTTCCATTGTAAAATTTCCCGTAATATCCATGCTGAAAACTGCGGTGAAGGAAAGAATAGCTGCAGAGATTAAAATTATTCGTTTCATTTTAGTTTCCTCCTATTATGACCAACTATTTAGTTTAAACCAACCGTTTATTTAAACTAACTGTTTAGTTAAATTATATAGAGTTAATTTTAATAAGTCAAGAGAAAAATGCAATAAAATGACTTGACTTTAGAAATATTTTTAATTATAATTAACTAAATAGTTAGTTTAAACTATTTAGTTAAATGAATATAAGAGGCAAAAGGATTGAGGATTTTATGAGAAAATGGCTGAATAAGTGGATCGATAGCTACCTGAATTATATTGTAAAAAACCCGAAAAAGGTCATAGGTGCAGTAATTGTTTTTGTAATAGCAGCGGGATTAGGCATCACAAGACTGTCAATAGACTGCGATATGCTTCACTGGTTCGCTAAAAACAGCAGGTTAGCCAGGCTTCAGTATTACATTAATGATACATTCAATGTTAATAATCCAATAATAATAATGCTGGAAACAGGGGATGTTTTTACTTACGATAATATTGAGCTTATCCGGACTCTTTCAAGAAAAATAAAAGAAATCCCAGGTGTAAATGAAGTTCTCAGTATTACAGAAATTGATGATATTCAGAGCACCGCCGAGGGTGTCACCATAGGCAAGCTTTTCCCCCCGGAAATACCGAAAGATCAGAAAACAATAGACGCTGTGGGAAAATATGTTATGAGCCTTGAGAAGTATTCCGGGACTTTCGTATCATCAGACGGTAAGTCCGCTGCCATTGTGATCAAGCCCATGCCGGATGCTAAAAGCGATCTTGTGGCAAAGAATATTAAGGATTTAGTAAACAAATACCTGACTGATGACAGGAAAGATATCAAGGTTTATTATGCAGGTGTTCCTGCTATCATGAATTCTGCTACAGATATAGTACTTGAAGATATGGGCCTTCTTGTTCCCCTGGTAGCACTGGTAATTCTTGTGGCCCTTTTTATTTCCTTCCGGCATCCGTATGGGACGCTCCTTCCTCTGATAACCGTTTCACTGGCTACGGTGGCATCAATGGGAATAATGGGATATTTAGGAATGCCTCTGACTCCGATAGGCATAGCGATCCCTGTTGTGATGATGGCCATAGGTAATGCTTATGGTATATATATCGTTAATGAATATCATGAGAAGGCCTATGATTACAAAAGCAAAGAACAGGTCGTTTTTAATGCGACAAAAAGACTAATTGTTCCTATTTCAATGAGCGGACTGACCGTTTTTGCCGGTTTTATGTCCCTTGTTACAGCCTCAGGCCTTAGTGCCATAATAGATTTCTCAGTTGTGAACGCAATCGGAGTTGTTCTCTCCTTTGTTTTCACATTGTCTTTTATGCCGGCAATACTGATCCTCCTACCGCAGGCCATACGCCGCTTCAAATCAACAGGTACGGACAAAGAAAGCGGTACGCTGAGATCTGTCGCATTATTGATTGAGAAGAACAGGGTTATAGTGTTTGCTTTTATCCTGATTATAGCCGGATTAAGTGCATATTATGCAACTAAGATAACCAGTGATTCTGATTATCTGAAGTATTTCAGAGAGGGATCGGAACCCAGGGTAGTTTCTGAAAAGGTCAGCGAGGTGTTTCAGGGAACGGGAGAAATGATTCTATATTTCAAGGGGGATGTAACTGATCCGAAGGTCCTCAAGACTTTGACGGTTATTGAAGAACAGGCCAGGTATTATGCTGGCTCAAAGTCAAGGGCTAATTCTATCGTAGAGATGATAGCGACCCTTAATGCCAATATGACCCAGGTGAAAAGGATTCCTGATACCCAGGCGGAAGTGAATAACCTCTGGTTCTTTATAGAAGGTAATGAACAGATAAGCAAAATGGTGAGCCGTAACAAGAATGAATTTATCTCAAGCTTCCTCCTTCCTTTCCTTAGCTCCTACGACCGCTACAGCATGCTTTCAAATATTGAAGCTGACTTAAAAACCAACAGCAGGGTAAAATTTGTCAGAAATACTGATGATCATGCGCCGGCTGTAAACCTGTCTTCCCTGATGCTTTACAACAGACTGCAGCGCAAGGAAATCAAGGTGCCGCTG